>Ga0180432_10004784_pt1 | contig 18373 bp, 9 predicted proteins | sample SS_ome_10_FD_132414 | JGI IMG/M metagenome (GOLD analysis project Ga0180432, IMG submission 132414) | Hypersaline lake sediment archaeal communities from the Salton Sea, California, USA - SS_1_MS_2 metaG | ecosystem: Environmental > Aquatic > Non-marine Saline and Alkaline > Hypersaline >...
ATGCAGGTCGTGGACGGTGATCACACACGGCACGCGACACGGCCAGAGCGGCATGACGTACGCCGGGCAGTGCAGCACATCCAGCCCATCGGCCTCCGCCTGCTTGGGCAAGCGGAAATGCTGCCACCACAGGCGCAGGGCTCGGTGTCTCCGGCCGGGGATTGTTCGAACAGTGATCCGGGCATCTATCTGTGAAACGGCATCGGGGTCATTCGTGTAGACGACAAGCTCGCCCGGCTCGGCCCGCTGAGCCAGGCAGCGGATCAGCCCAAGCGCGTAGTACTCCACGCCTGATCGGCGCCCGTCGTTCGCATAGTCGAGTATGCCCACGCGCATCGGTGCGTCCTCCTGCCGGCAGCGCCTCGCCGCGGCGCTTCCTGGCTATCTGGCTGAACGGATCAGCGCGGTCGCCTCCTTCGGACTGGTCTTCAAAACAGATGCCTTTCTACAGTATGTCCTCAAAGCTCAGCTCGCTGCAATGCCTGCCTTTACGATCGTGTTCCGCCAGGTGGTGGTCGCGTTGTTGATGAAATACTGGCGGGTGCATTGTGCCAAGGGCCGCTTCAATTTGGCAACTCAGGACCTGCTTGTGGGGCTGCTTAGGACGGCAGCAGCCCCCCTGACTCTGCGCGTGCCCTGCAAGGTACTTCGCAAGCTCTTGGGATTCCGGCGCTTCGGCAAGTTTCCCGATTGTCGACGCCCGCCATTAACGGCTGCATCGTGCGCGTGGCCCTGCTCCTGAGAAGGCGAGACTGAGCAGTGCGATCTTGCGAGCATCGCGCGTGTGAAGTCGTCTGACACGTCGAGAGTCGTCGCTGCTGGCACGCAACGAAGCCCGTGGGCTATAATGTGCGTCGTCGGAGTCTGAGAAACATGATGCCCATAGACGACATAGCGGATTGGGAGGAGCGGATCGCGCGTCAGGACGCGTTCTGGCAACGGGAGATCATTGACCGGCCGGTCGTGTGCGTGTCCGTGCCGAGGGTCACGCCATCCCATTGCGCTCCGACGCGCACGGCGCACGCCACGGCTCGCGACCGTTGGATGGACGCGCAGTTCGTGGCCGAGTGCGCGCTGGCCGAGGCGATGGGCCGCGACTACCTTGGCGACGCTCTTCCCATCGCGTGGCCGAACCTCGGGCCGGACCTGTTCGCGGCGTTTCTGGGGTGCGAGCTCGAGTTCGGGGACGACACGTCGTGGTCGGTCCCGTGCGTGAAGACGTGGGCGGACGCGGCGACGGTCAGATTTTCAGAGGAGAGTGTCTACTGGAAGAAGCTCCTCGAGATGACGGACGCCTTGCTGCAGATCGGCAAGGGGAAGTTCTATACCGGCTTGACTGATATCCATCCGGGCGGCGACGCGATCGCGGCCCTGCGTGGGCCTGAGCAGCTCAATCTCGATCTGATCGAGGCGGTGGGGGAGGTCAAAGCGCTTCTTGACCATGTGAACAAGACCTTCGCGCGGGTCTACGATTTCTGCTACGACAAGCTCGTCGGCGCGGGGCAGGCCGTCACGACGTGGTGCGGCATCGTTTCAACGAGGAAGTGGTACGTGCCGTCGAACGATTTCTCGTGCATGATCTCGCCGGCGATGTTCGATGACGTGTTCCTTCCCGGGATCATCGGGGAGTGCGGCCACCTCGAGGCTTCGATCTACCACCTCGACGGTCCCGGCGCCTTGCCGCATCTCGACAGCCTGCTTCAGATCGAGGTGCTCGACGCGATTCAGTGGGTGCCGGGCACCGGCAACGGTCGGGCGTCGGACTGGCTTGGCGTGTACAAGAAGTGCCAGTCGGCGGGCAAGGGGCTGCAGGTCACCCTCGATCCGGACGAGGTGGATTTGTTCATGGAGAACCTCCGGCCTGAAGGCGTGTGGATCGCGTTGAACGGTGTGGCGGATCGCGAGGATGCCGAGGCCATCATCAGGAAGCTGTCGAAGTGGCGCTAGCCCGGGCCTTCCTGCGAGCGTGTTCACACGCGGCACGTCGAGTGCGGCAAGCGAGGGGCCCGCAGAGGCCGGCGCACGACCGGCTGGCGGACGACATCCGCCATTCGGGGCGGAGAGGATTCACGTTGCGCACCCGCCCGGATAGTATATGGTGGCATGGTGGCACACGTTCTACGGGGTGGGAGGGAAGACGTTTGTCGAACCCAACGCGATTGACGTGAACGTCAAGAGGAGCGGTTGCGATGATTCGCAGAAAGGAGTTTGTGGAGGCCCAGCAGCGAGCTTTGCAGGTCCTTGGCAAGGCCGGCATTGTGCTTACCCCGGAGGAACAATCCGCAATAGAAGTTGCCGACTTCGGCCTGGGGGACCTGAAGCACGTTGGCTTAGAGCTCGTCACGTACGTGAACACCGACCGATCCTGCGCCAAGGAGCTCGTCCTGTTTCCGGGCCAGACCTGTCCTGAGCATCGGCATCCACCGGTTGCAGGGGAGCCGGGCAAAGAGGAAACATTCCGATGTCGTTGGGGCACGGTGTATCTCTATGTTCCGGGTGAGAAGACCTCGCCTGCACACGGGACCCCGCCGCCGGGGCGAGAAGAGCATTACACCGTCCGGCACGAGATTGTGTTGACGCCCGGCAAGCAGTATACGTTGGAGCCGAATACGCTGCACTGGTTCCAGGGCGGCGATGAGGGCGCGGTGGTTTCGGAGTTCTCGACGAAAAGCCGGGATGAAACGGACGTGTTTACCGATCCGGATATTGAACGGATGACACAGATCGTGGATTAGGCGAGAGCGCGCCGCTGTGCAGGTTTGTCGCCGGAACGTGCTTGGTGGTACGGTCCGTGCGAGGGGAGAGCGGGTACGCGCGTCTGGTGGGGGACCGTCAAGGAGATACAAAGGAGTCCTGTGATGCGACGTGAAGCGACCGTCCTGCTCGTGATCCTGCTCGTCGTGTTTGTGACACCTGTGTGTGTGTTCGGGCAGGACCTGATAATCAGGCCCCAGCCTCAGATCGTGCAGCCCTCGGCGGGCGAGTTCACCGTCACGGCTGAGACGAGGATCGTCATCCCTGCAGGCTGGCCTGCTTATATACAGGTTTCCGCGGAGGAGCTCGCCCGGGCCATCGGTGTGGGCGGTGGGCCAAAGCCCGATGTCGTGGAGACCGAGCGGCCCGACGTAAGGAAGGGCGACATCATCATTGCGCCTTACGAGTGGCTGCAGCGCCAACTCGTGTTCATTGAGCCGATGCCGCAGGGGATCGTTCGTCCTGCGCCCGCCGAAGGATACAACCTGCGGATACTGCCGGAGTACGTGCTGCTTGGCGGGAATTCCGAGCGTGGCTGCTTCATGGGGCTCCAGACCCTTATTCAGATTGCGCGGCAGACCGCGGCACGCGACGGAGGCGCTCTCATGCCCGGCCTTCTCGTCGCTGACTGGCCCGATCACGAGTGGCGGACGCTTCAACATCCTTTCGGCGTGTACGGGAGCGCGGGCGACCGAGGCGAACACAGATACAGGGTGATTACGAGCGTTGACCTGCTCGAGCGCTCGATCCGGCTTGCCGCGTACACGAAGCTGTCCGGTCTGCGCGTCGAGGTCGGGACGGGTATGACGTATGAGCGGCATCCCGAGATTTTCGTCGAGGGCTTCAGGACAAATAGACGAGAGGACGTGCAGGCCGCCGTTGACCTGGCGAAATCGCTCGGCCTGTATCTCGTGCCTTTCCAGAACGCCTCGGCGGCACACGATATATGGATCGGTCCGTATGCATATGCGGCGCTCAATTCCGATATCTACATGGAAGCGTTGCTGGACATACTCGACGAGACGGTGGAGGTTTTCAGGCCGGCGCATCTTCACGTTGGAATGGATGAGGACGTGGCCCAGGACTTCGACGGCACTCCGCTGCGCGATGTTGACACGCACAAGAAAGTGATCCTCGACTGCTATGAGTTCCTGAGGCGGCGGGGCGTTGCGACGATGGTCTGGCACGACGGCGTGCGCCTGCTCCAAGAGGGGGAGAAGGACCTGCCGCGCGATATTATTGTGTTGCCGTGGTATTACGGGGGCATGGACTTCACGCATGCGCGCTATTACACCGACAAGGGTTTCCGTATCCTGTGTTCCCCGTGGTCGCAGTGGCACGTCGAGAATGACCAGTTCTACTCGATCTGCGCCTCGACGATCAGGAGCGAGAAGCTTCTCGGGATGTCGGGGACGATCTGGTATCCGATCGGCCCCGACGGCGAGCACGACTACCGCCGGTGCCTCGTCAAAGCGGCAATGGCGTTCTGGTCGCCGCTCAAGGCGGGGGATTTCCCGAACGACAAGGACTATTATGCGCCTCGATATGAGGGTCTCGCCCTCGACGCCTTTCGGCACGTAAAGCCGGTCGCTATCCCTCACGACGAGCTGACGGTCCTGGTTCAACGTGTGACGGGCGCCGGCGAAGACCATTTCGCGTGCGAGGCGGCGAGAGAGCGCCTGGTCAGAGCGGGCACGACGGTTGTACCCCAACTGCTTGAGGAAATCGCGAGAAGCCCCGACGAGATTTCTCCGTGGGCTGAGGGAACTTTAGGAAGAATAGCCCGCGAGCCGTTGGGCGACCGATCCATCATGGTCAAGGCGCTTGAGGAGGCGACTGGAGGCAGTGGACGGGTCAGAGCGCTTGCGCTGGAGTTGCTCGGTGTCTTCGACGACGCGGAGTTTCTCGCCGGGCAGGACGCAGATGATCCGGCCGTATGTCTGGCCATGGGCGTCAGTGGGAACGAGCGGTTTCTGCCGGCCTTGCTGAACGTTGCCTCGGCGGACGGTCCAGCGCAGATGAATGCGTTACTGGCGATCGGGCGATTGAAAGGTACAAAGGAGCTTCTGTCGCTGCGGGGTTCGTGGCCGGATTTTCGCGAAGAGGCTCGGGAAGCGTACGCGAAAGCGCTGGCGGCGCAGGCTTCGGAGGCGGCCATACCCGTGCTCGGCACGCTCATCGAGGACGAGAGCTGGCGAGTGCGGTTCCGGGCGGCGATCGGTCTGGGCGCGACTCGTTCCGCGACCGCCGGGCCGTATATCCTCAAGCTTCTCGACGACACGCGGCCGGAGGTTTTCAAGGTCGGCCTGTTCTGGTGCACGGACACGTTCATCCTCAAGCCGGAGGAATACTTCCCGAAGCTCGTGTCCCGGCTGAAGCTCGACGAGAACAAGGAGATTGTGAGACCCATTCTTCACGCGCTCACGCTGATGTGGGAGCCCGGCCTTGGGCGGTGGTTGAGCAAGGGCGAGGACCCTGCGAAGCGGCTGGACTATGCGAAGCTCTCGGTCTGGAAGGACAGGTCTTTGATTGCTGCGCTCAACACGATGGTCAAGTACGATGACGCACGGCTGGCAATCGACGCGATCATCGTGCTGATGCGCATGGGCCGGGCGCCGAGCACTCAAACCGCCGTTGACGCGATCCGGCGGTTCGATGTCGAAGACATCCGGTGGTTCTGCATCCGGATACGAAACCAGCGACTCGCCCAGGCGGCGCCTATAATGAAAGAGCTTTGGGATGTTGAGGATAACTTAGTGCATACTTTCATTCTGCAATACTGTTCGGCGGTAAGGTCTCCGGAGACGTTTGATATCGCGTACGAGGCCTATACGAAGCTGCCGAAGGGCAATCCCTATCGGATGAGAGCAGTCGGAACGATGGCGGCGCATCTTCAGAAGCTCGACGAGCGAGCGAAAATCGCGATACCTCTGATGCTCGAATACTACGACAAGGGGGGCTTCGAGCCCCGCGCGAACTTTGAGGCGGCGCTGGCGCGCGTGTCCGGCCGTGAGCCCAAGGTGACGCCGGCCGACGAGGCGGCCGACATCGAGAAGAGGCTCGCGGAGTGGAAGGAGTGGTGGACGGAGGCCAGTGGGGACCGCCATTGAATGGAATGTCCATTAGGCGCGGGATCTCGTCCAGAGATCAGCGGCAAGGATGGTTTTGAAAACGCGCAGGGGGATTTGTGATCGTGGCTGACTTCCCGAGGACAGTGGTCGGTGGTGTCTCGTTGTCTCGACTTATCGTGGGGAGCAACTGGTTTCTTAGTTACTCACACACGAGCGCTGCCAAGGACCGTTTTATTCAGCAGTACCAGACGCGGGAAAACGTCGTAGAGATTCTTAGCGTCTTCATGAACGCCGGCATAGACACGGTCATGGGGCCGCCGGAGGCGTTGCTGTGCGAGGCGGTCGCCGAGGTTCAGGACCGAATTGGCCGGGAGGTCAAACTGATCCTGACGCCCCAGTTCAACGTGCTGCCCGGGGGGCCCGGCGACGATGAACCTGAGCGCGTGTTCGACAGGTGCAAGGAGCTCGGCGCGGTTTTCTGCATGCCTCACCAATGCGTCACGGATCGCCTTGTGGACCGGCTCCAGAACGTCATTCGCGACATTGGCCGGTACACAACGATGATCCGGGAACGCGGCATGATCCCGGGCCTCTCCACGCACATGCCGGAGACGGTGGTCATTGCCGACAACACTGGGGCAGACGTGGAAACGTACATCCAAATGTACAATGCCATCGGCTTCCTGATGCAGGTCGAGGTGGATTGGGCGATGCGCGTGATCAGGGATGCCAAGAAGCCCGTGATGACGATCAAACCCCTGGCCGCCGGGAGGCTGATTCCGCCGGTCGGCTTGGCCTTTGTGTGGAATACGATCCGTGATCAGGACATGGTTACGGTTGGGACGACGACGCCCGACGAGGCCAGGGAAGTCATCGAGCTTTCTTGGGATTTCCTCAATCGCCGAGTTCCAGTCCACGAGCTGCAGACGACGAGGAGCAAGAGATCCCTGCGAAGGGGGTCAAGCTGATCGTGAAAAAAACCCTTGTCTCGCGATCGACCGCGAGTCGCGGCAGCGCGTTTCAGACCGAGTTCGCGCCGCTCGCGTGTCCCCTCTTTGGGTGTGCGGCCTTCAGGTTCGTCTGACGCATTCGTTCGACGAGGAGGGGATACGGTTCGCCGGTTTCCTGGAGAATGCCGGCGTTGTAATCCTCGATGTCGAACGCATCGACCCATTGGAACCAGTGAGCGCCAACGAGGTACGGGAGGCTCGCCCACTGGGCGATGCAGTTTGCGTAGCCCTCCGCCCGTTCGCGGAACGTGTTGACCGTGTAGCCCCAGCCCCACGCGATGTGGCCGCTTTCGCGCGCCGAGAGGTTCCACTCGGCGACGAGCACGGGCGTGCCGGTGAGCTGCGCGATCTTTTCGATGCGCCAGAGATCTTCATCGGCGAGGAACGGTCCCTTCATCGGATAGCAGTTGGCCGCCACCAGATCGTATTGACCAAACAAGTCCAGCGGTTCCCAGTCCATGTACAGGAACGTGAGCGCAAAGCGGTTGCCGATGATGAGGTGGTTCGGATCGAATTCCCGGACCACCTCGATCGTGTGATCCACGTATGTCTTGACGAGATGCCGCTCGAACTCCACGAGATCCAGATGGGCTTGCTTCGTGCGGAACGCCGGAAACTCGACGATGCGCCGCAGTTCCCTTTCGAGTTCTGCAAAGTCCGCGAGCCGGCATCCCCACGCGCGGTTCAACGCGTCAAGGGAGGCGTCGTATCGCTCTTGCAGCCACGCAAGGACTTCTTTCAGGCACGCCTCGGACCAGAAATACTTGAACAAGTTGCGGTCGCCGGACGCCACGATCTCATTGTCCACGAAGTACCCGATCAGCGACCGGTCGTCGCGGAACCTGGGGACGATGTCCTTTGCCATTGCCCTCATGCGATCACGCAGTTCCGGGTTGAAGGGGTCGGGGAAACGCGTCGCCGGATCGGCCGGCAACCGGCCTCCAGCGTCTTTGAGAAAAAGATGCTCGGCGCCTTGTTGCAGGAGCCTGTGACAGAAATTCAGAGAGACGTAGAAGAACTTGCCTCGCCGCTTCGCCTCGTCCTGCGTCTCCGGCCCGCAGCCGGCGCCCACGGAGCTGAACCCCCAGTCCTCCAGCCGGTCCCATGTCATTTTCGCCCATGCATCCGGATCCGGATAATCTGCGAGCACTCGCTCGGTGTAGCGGCGGTTCATCTTCCCCGCGTGAGAATCAGGATAGGGATATGCCACGATATTGACGCTTCGGTCCCAGAACGCGTTGCCGTCGGCGTCCACAAGCCACCACGCCCCTTCGAGACGTTCCAGATGGACGTAGCCGGTGGCCTTGCCTTTCAGGGCGCGACCCGGCTCGATGGCCGGTATGGCCGGCTGTGGTACCTGCTCACGCATCGCATCACTCATTGACTTGCCTCCGCAAACCGAGTTTCCGTTCTCCGCCGCTGGATTCTCTCCAGGGGTTCGCGACGTCGGGCAACTCTGCCACATCCTGGGTCGTTGTACAACACCGGCCCCGGGCGGTCTCGTGACGTTCGGGCGTTCGAGGAGCGGCAGGCAACGGGGTGATCTGCGACCCGGACCCGCCCGTCATGTGCGGCAACGGTGCGGGTGGCGAACACGTGTCTTGGGCGCAGGGCGGTTCCTGCTGGGTGGGGCCAAGGTTGCCCTTGCAGAATTACGGGAAAAGTCTAAAATTGGTATGTTCAGGCCAAGGGGCGACTGCTTTGCTGTAGCGAAGGCATTCACGATGCGTCTCTTGGTTCTTCGAGAATGAGAGAAAGGAGCGGCAGAATGAAACACGGACATCGTGCGCTTGCCCTGCTCGCGTCGGCTCTTTGCGTCGCAGCAGGATGTTCGGGGGGCCGCACAGCGACCAGCCCGGAGTCGGGGCCTTTCACGCTGGAAGTGCTTGCCACAACGATGACCCAGATCGTCGTGCAGTGGCACAATGAGCCGGAGAGCACATCGTCGTTCGAGCTTGAACGGGCAACAGACGCCGCGTTTGCCGAGGATCTCAAAACGTATTCGATTGACAAGGATACGTTCATCTTCTCCGATACCGACCGCGAGCCCGTCTCCAAGAGGAGGTTTACGGCAGATCGGTTCGGATCCATTTTGGATCCCGGTACGGCATATTACTACCGTGTAAGAGCCGACCTTGAGGAGGGCGAGCCGGAATACTCGAACACGGTGAGCGCGAAGGTCAGTGAACCCGTCCGAGGCAAAGAGGGCGACCTGTGGGCAGACGTCGTGCTCGGCAAACCCGACTTTGGCTCGAACGCCAGCTACGCGCCCTCGAGAGACGCGGTCAGTCACCCTGGCGGCGTGCTGATTGACAAGACGGTAACACCGAACCGGATGTACATTGCCGACTGCAACAACAACAGAGTTCTTGGTTTCAAGAGCACGTCGGCAAAAGGCGGGGCGGACATCGTGCTGGGTCAGCCCGATTTCGTCTCGTCCGGTGGCAATGGTGATTCGTGCGGCCAGCTCTTCCCGTACCGGGGGAAGGCCTCGGCCGGTTCACTCTGCCTGACGCGCCCGGACCAGATAAGCATTGGCGAGACGGTCGTACGGTCGAACATGACGGTTGATGAGAAGGGGAACCTCTATGTCCCCGACGTCTTCAACAACCGGGTGCTCAAGTACAACGACCCGTTTGGCACCGATACAATTGCTGACGAGGTGTGGGGGCAGGCCGATTTCACCGGGAACGAGCCGAACAGGGGGAACGCAACCGCCGGAAGCGATAGTCTCAACCTGAGCGCCGACCGGGCCGGGGTCGCGCTTGATCCGGCAGGCAACCTGTGGGTGGCTGACAGCAGGAATAACCGCGTATTGCGTTTCCCAAAGAACGCCGAGACGGGAGTTATTGCCAAGGAGGCGGACATCGTTCTGGGCCAGCCCGACTTCACCACGACCGGCGAATGGGGCTTTAAGCGCACGCTGTCTCAGATGTGGTACCCGGTCGACGTGGAATTCGACTCGAAGGGAAACCTGTACGTCTGCGACGGGATAAGCAACAACTTCGCTGGCCGCATCCTCGTTTTCGAGCCGCCGCTGCGGAGCGGGATGCCTGCGACACGGAAGATGCCCATGCCGAGCGGGGACATCGGTCTTCCTGCGGAGCGACGGCAGGCCGTGACCATCGGCAGTATCGTCCGGGACATCAAGCCGGACCACATGTGGTTTGAGAAGGGCACGTTTACGTCCGAGCTCATTGATCTGAGGGACGGCACGAGCGTCACCGCGGTCGTGTGCGATCAAAGCTCGGGCATTGATGTCGATTCGGACGGCAATCTCTACACCGTTCACAAATGGGCGGGTGTGTACCGTTACCCGGCGTCAAGCTGGTCTCTCCCGTGGCCCGAACGGAGGAAGCTGGTTGAGGAAGTGCTGGTCAAAACGAATTCCCCGACGGCCGGCAGCACGGGAGGCATTCTGGGTGTCACGACCTTCAAGGACCAGCTTCTCATTGCATCGAACGCCCGCATCCTCATCTGGAACACGTTCGACGTGAACACGCTCAAGAACGGCCAACCGGCCGACGACGTGTATGGCGAGCAGGATTTCACGTCGATGACCTGGTCCCGCTACCTGTCGTCGCCTCAGGAGGACAAGAGCGGGCGGCTCTGGCTTTCGCTCAGGGCACATGGCCACACGCTGCAGGCCTTCGAGTATCCGTTGACCCGCCATTCAGAGCCGATCAAGGCGATCCCTCTTGTTGCGAATAAGGAAGATCTGCTGCCCGTCAAGGGTGGGGGCTTCATGCAGGCTGTCTGGGCTGACTTCCTCGATTTTGCCGTCGTCGGCACGGGCGACAAGATCTGGGTGGCGGACCGAAGCGCGAGCCGGGTTTTCAGGATAAACAATGTAGACGGGCTTGAGGATCCGACAAGCGGGCCGTATGTGGACATCGTGCTCGGTCAGAACAATCTGACGGAGCAGAAACCACACCGGGGCAAGGAGCGCTGCGGGCCTCAGACACTGGCCTGGGCGTACAACGTTGACATCTCGCCCAAAGGCGAACTGCTCATTGCCGACAACGGCGGCGAGTGCGGCACCGACCAGCGCATACTCATCTACGAGGCAAAGCGGTTCCCGAACAAGCCGGACACGTGCCTTTTTGCCGACGACATCGGCGATCCGGACCGGGTCATCGGCACTGGCGGAAGACTCGATATCGGCGGATCTCAAAGTGAAGACCCTGTTTGTTCTCCGTTCGAGGTCGGAATCAGTCCTAAGGGGACCGTTGTCGCAGGGATGAACGGTTACTCGGCCCAGCGTTTCCCCCTTGTCTATCTGTACCCGTCAAGAACCACGCAGCCGCAGATGGCGCTTGGGGATATGACCGGATATCCCACCACGTGTTTTATTGATAAGAACGGCAATGTGTACGTCGGGGACTGGAACTGGTCCAGAGTGCTTATCTACAAGAAGCCATTTGAGAGAATACGCTATTAGACGTCTGGGTACGCAAGGGGAAGGCTGTATCCGTTGTAGAATGCCCTGCGGAAGGCTATGTTGATGAGACCCCCGGCAACGTGCCGGCATTGTGAAGGCTTTCCCTGCATGATGGAGAATGCGAACGCGCTTTAGCAGCAGATCGGGTGAACTGGTTTGAATGTGTGGTTGTGGAAGGAGTCCGGGGAATGTCCACTCAAGAGGCCGCCGGGCCGCTGGCGCCTCAGCGGCTGCGCTGTGAGTACCTGAGCAACCCGCTCGGCCTCGATGAGCGTTGGCCGCGCCTGTCGTGGTGGGTGAACGATGCGCGGCGGGGGGCCGTTCAGTCGGCGTATCGCGTGTTGGTCGCTTCGAGTGCCGCGGTGCTCGACGATGACGACGCCGACGTGTGGGACTCCGGCAAGGTTACGAGCGACCGGTGCATCCATGTCGCGTACGAAGGTCCGGCGCTCGAGTCGCGGCAGCGGTGCTTCTGGAAAGTCTGCACGTGGGACGGTGAGGACCGTCGTTCACCGTGGAGTGACGTGCAGTGGTGGGAGATGGGGCTGCTCGACGAGAAGGAATGGGCCGGGTCCTGGATCGGCCTGGCGCGCGCGGAGAGCGACGACAGCCAGCCGTGCCCGTTCCTGCGCCGGTCGTTTCGGATCGAGGGGCCCATCGTACGGGCCCGCGCGTACGTGACGGCGCGGGGGCTGTATGAGTTGTACGTGAACGGGCAGCGCGTGGGCTCGGACTCTTTCACGCCGGGCTGGACCGATTACGACAGGCGCATTCCGTACCAGGCGTACGACGTGACCGATCTGCTGCGCGAGGGCGAGAACGTCGTCGGTGCGATTCTCGGCGACGGCTGGTACTGCGGCTACCTTGCGTGGGGCAAAGGGGGCCGCCAGGTCTGGGGCACGCAGCCGTCGCTGCTGATGCAGCTCGCGCTTGACACGCGCGACGGCGCCACGCAGATCGTCGCCACCGACGAGGAGTGGCGCGCCTCGAGCGGTCCGGTTCTCAAGTCGGACATCTACAACGGCGAGACGTACGATGCGCGGCTCGAGATGCCCGGCTGGGCCGGGCCGGGTTTCGACGACAGCGGCTGGGACACGCCCCGCGTGTTTGAGCCGACGGGGGCCGCGCTCGTCGCCAAGCGCTCGGAGGCCGTCCAGGTCATCGACGAGATCAAGCCAGTCAAGATGACCGAGCCGGTCGCGGGCGCCTCCATCTTCAACATGGGGCAGAACATGGTCGGCCGCGTGCGGCTCAAGGTTGAAGGCCCGGCGGGCACGCGGATCACGATGCGGCACGCCGAGATGCTCAATCCCGACGGGACGCTCTATACGGCCAACTTGCCGCGCGCCAAGGCGACCGACGAGTACGTGCTCAAGGGCGACGGGCCGGAGGTCTATGAGCCGCGCTTCACGTTCCACGGTTTTCAGTACGTGGAGCTGACCGGCTGTCCGCGCACGCCCGACCTCGGCACGGTGACGGGGGTCGTGCTGCATTCGAACACGCCGCCGACGGGTGAGTTCGAGTGCTCGGACCCGCTCGTGAACCAGCTCCAGCACAACATCGTCTGGGGTCAGAAGGGCAACTTCCTCGAGGTGCCGACCGACTGCCCGCAGCGCGGCGAGCGGCTCGGGTGGATGGGGGACGCGCAGGCGTTTGTCCGGACGGCGTGCTTCAATATGAACGTCGCCGCCTTTTTCACCAAGTGGCTGGACGACGTCGAGGACGGCCAGGCCGAAGACGGCGCGTTCCCCGACGTGGCGCCGAACGTGCTGCCGGGCAAGGGGGTGGCCGGCTGGGCGGATGCGGGCGTCATCTGCCCGTGGACGATCTACCTGTGCTACGGCGACACGCGTATTTTGGGGCGGCATTACGACTCGATGGCGCGGTGGATCGAGTACATGCGCGCGACCAGCAACAGCCTCACCCGGCCGGACTTCGGCTACGGCGACTGGCTTGCGCCCGGTTTGGTGAGCGCGGGAGATGCGCCCACACCGAAGGACCTGATCGGCACGGCTTACTTCGCCTACTGCGCGGGGCTGATGTCGAGCATTGCGCGGATACTGGGCAAGACGGAGGATGCCGAGGGGTTCGCGTCGCTCTCGGAGGACGTCAAGGGCGCGTTCAACCGCGAATTTGTCACACCCGCGGGCCGGGTAGTGGGTCACACGCAGACGGGTTACGTGCTGGCCCTTGCGTTCGACCTGTTGCCCGACGAGAAGCGGCCGGTCGCCGTGCGCCATCTCGTGAGCGACATCGAGCGGCGGGAGTGGCACATTGCCACGGGCTTCATCGGCGGCATCCTGCTGGCGCCGACGTTGAGCCGCTTCGGCCGCACGGACGTTGCCTACAAGCTGCTCACCCAGGAGACGTATCCGTCGTGGCTGTATCCGGTCAAGCACGGCGCGACGACGATCTGGGAGCGGTGGGACGGCTGGACCGAGGAGCGCGGTTTCCAGGACCCGGGCATGAATTCCTTTAACCACTACGCCTACGGCGCCGTGGGCCAGTGGCTGTACGCGACCGTGGCGGGCATTGACCTCGACCCGGATGAGCCGGGCTACAAGCACATCGTGATCCGGCCTGAGCCGGGGGGAGGGTTGACCCATGCGCGGGGCGAGCTTCTGACAATGTATGGTCGCGTCGCCAGCGCATGGAAACTCGAAGAGGGTCAATTTGTGCTCGACGTGGCGGTGCCCGCCAATGCGCGTGCTACCGTGATTCTCCCGACGTCGGATTCCGGCAACGTCACTGAGAGTGGGAGGCCGCTCGAAGAGGCCGAGGGCGTTTCCGGCGCACGAGTCGAAGACGGTAGCGTGTGTTGCCACATCGGCTCGGGCGAGTACGCGTTCGTCGTTCGTCAGTGAGCAGCGGGCAGGGGAAGCAGGCGCGGACCTGCCAATGACGTCTCGCGGGCCTCGACCCGCTTGACTCTGGAAGGCCGCGCGGGCTACTCTTGATTGTTGAAGGGGCCGTGGGCCAGGATCCTCGCCCTAAGCCGGGGGATTGACACGGTCACTCTTGCTGAAGAAGCAGACTGCGCCAACACGTATCGCGTAAGCCGCAACGGGGCCGACGCAAAAGGAGGAATCATGAGACGGTTCGTTGTCTATCTGAGGGGCCACACGCTTGTGGCATTCACAATCGCTTTTGTCGCCCTATGGCTGATCGGCGACGCTACCGCCGCAGAAGGCGAAGGGGCCAAGAGGCCTGAGGCGGCGAAGGCGCCTGAAACGCCCTTCGTCGTGCCGGTCGTGGTTGTGAAGTTCTTCCCGGTCAAGGGGGACAGGATTGATGCCGAGGCGACCGGCGGATACAACCAGGTCCTCGCGGCCGTGCGTGAATGGACGGACAAGATCACTGAGACGACCATCTACGCGATGGAGGAAGGCTCGAGGTACCACGGTTACAAGGACGAGAAGGCTGAGCCGAGCCTCGATTACGAAGTGCTGGCGATCTACGAGTTCCGCGAGCCGACGCCGAGGACGTTCAAGGGCAAGCAGCCGATGCCGGACTACAACGAGATCATGCGGAAGATTGACGGCAAGAGCTGGGTCGAGGAAAAGGGCGTCAAGGAAGTCTGGATCTTCAGCTACCACAGCAAGGTGATGGGCTTGTGGGAGTCCAACATGTCGAGCCCGTGGGGCGACATCAGCAATAGCGACCGCGACGACAAGGACCTGCCCGTGTACACAACCACGTATACCGTGTACACATACAATTACGGGCGCGGGCCGTCGGAGGCGATGGAGAACCATATCCACCAGATCGAGCACGTGATCAATTACGTGGACGGCAGAGACCGGACGGACCCGGACGAGTGGGAGAAGTTGCTGTTCTGGGGCAAGTTCGTCGGCAGTGACCGGTCGCACAAGATGATTCCGACGAAGGACGGATTCTATCGCTGCGGCTGGGCACACTATCCGCCCAACGGGGAAAGCGACTACGACTGGCGCAACAAGCGGACGGTGATGTCGGACATCGAGGACTGGAAGCCCGACGGCAGCGGTGAGAAGAAGGCCATTACGTCCTCCATCTGGGACGGCGACAGCTACAAGTGGTTCATCTACTGGATGCAGAGCATTCCCGGCAAGGACAACGGCCTCACCTACAACGGCAAGCCGCTCACGAACTGGTGGACGATCGTTGGCGACTTCGACTACGTGATGAAAAACAAGATGATCCTCGTGGAGGAATAGCCTCCGGAGGACCGGCCTTTGGGGGATCAAAACCGAATTTCCCCGAACTGTACCTCGGATTTCATCTCCGCGTGGCCGAGACGGGGTAGGGGGCGGAGGGGTGTGATCTGCCTTCTTGATCTCCCCTCCGGGTGTCACCTCGCGCGCCTCGCCGCCGTGCGGACGACCCCCGCTTCTTGGTATGGGCAAAGGTTACCACAGTTGACGGGCGCGGTCGAGTGCGCCAGGTTGGGGGTGGTCCTTTGGGGACAACCCGTTGACAGGGGCGCGAGATTGGTGTAGGGGTTGCGCGGCGATACGAGAGCCCTGGGGCGAGGGATGGAGTGACGCTGCGAGTCGTCTTTTTCACGAGCGGTTCCGGGGTAGCGGCTCCGAGGGGCGCCGGTTTCGGCGGGACTTTTTCGTAAGGGGAAGGCAGGCAGTGTTGACGTGCGGGCGGGATCGCGGTAGAAGCAAGCACCGTAGTCCGTCCTAGCAGAAGAATGGGCCGCCGATGAGGCGTCGGCGCGGCCAGCAGTCGAGGGAGCACATGAGCGGCACGAACAAGGCAGCGATCAAGGCGATCTGTAAACGCTACGGCAACGAGCGGACGCGCATGATGGACATCGTGTGCGCGGTGCAGGAGGAGGCCGGCTGTATTTCGAGCGCGGCGATGGACGTGATCGCGCACGAGGTCGGCACGCACCGGGTGGAGGTCGAGGGCGTGGTGTCGTTCTATGCGTTTCTCTCGGCCACGCCGCACGGCAAGGTGGTGATCCGCTTATGCGGCGACGTCATTGACGGGATGGCCGGCGGCGAGCGGGTGGCGCAGGTGTTTGCGGATGAGCTGGGGATCGAGTTCGGGCAGACAACGCCCGCCGGGGCGGCGGGTTCGCCCGACGGGAAGATCACGCTTGAGCGTACGGCGTGCATGGGCATGTGCGACCAGGCGCCCGCGGCGCTGATCAACGGGGTGGTGGTGACGCATCTGTCGAGCGATTCCGCGCGCGAGATCGTGCGGAACCTGCGGCAGTATCTGGCGCCGCACCGGCTGGTGCACAACCTTGGGGACGGCAACAACGCGCACCCGCTGGTGCAGGCGATGGTGGCGAACAATATCCGCAAGACGGGTCCGGTGATCTTCGCGGAGTTGAAGCGGGGCGAGGCGCTTGGCAAGGCGCTGGCGATGACGCCGGCGGAGGTGATCCGCGACATCAAGACGGCGCGGCTGCGCGGGCGCGGCGGCGCGGGCTTCCCGACGGGCTTGAAGTGGGAGTTCACCCGGCGGGCGGCGGGCACGGAGCGCACCATCATCTGCAATGCCGACGAGGGCGAGCCGGGCACGTTCAAGGACCGGGTGATCCTGACCGAGCGCCCGGACCTGATGCTGGAGGGAATGGCCATCGCGGCCTATGCGGTGGGTGCCGAGACGGGCATCCTGTATCTTCGCGGCGAGTACGCCTACCTGCGGCCGTTCCTGGAGGACAGGCTCGACGAGTGGCGCGACAAGGGCCTGCTCGGCAAGAACGTGTGCTGCCATGAAGGGTTCAACTTCGACGTCCGCATCCAGATCGGGGCGGGGGCCTACATCTGCGGCGAGGAGACGGCGCTGATCAGCTCGTGTGAGGGGCTGCGGGGCGATCCGAAGAACCGGCCGCCGTTCCCGGCGCAGCAGGGGTACCTGGGGCTGCCGACGGTGGTGAACAACGTCGAGACCTTCTGCTGTGTCGCACGCATTCTCGAGAAGGGGGCGGGCTGGTTCGCGCAGCTCGGCTCCAAGACGAGCCCGGGCACGAAGCTGCTGAGCATTTCGGGTGATTGCAGGAGCCCGGGCGTCTATGAGCTGCCCTTCGGCATTACGCTCGAGGAGGTGCTGAAGCTCGCGGGGGCCGAAGGTGCCGCGGCGGTGCAGGTCGGTGGCCCGAGCGGCCAGATGGTGGGACCGGCGGACTTCGGGCGGACGATCTGCTACGACGATCTGGCGACGGGCGGCTCGGTGATGGTGTTCGGGCCGGAGCGTGACGTGCTCGAAGTGGCGAGCCGGTTCATGGACTTTTTCATCGAGGAGAGTTGCGGCTACTGCACGCCGTGCCGGGTGGGCAACGTGTTGTTGAAGGAGCGTCTGGACATCATCCGTGCGGGCCGGGGGGAGCCGTCGGACCTCGAGTACCTGCAGCGGCTTGGAGAAATCGTCAAGGCCGCGAGCCGCTGCGGTCTGGGTCAGACGTCGCCGAACCCCGTGCTGACCACGTTGAAGAACTTCCGTCCGGCGTACGAGGCGCTGGTGAAGGAAGAGACAGAGGGCTTGCAGCCGTCGTTCGACCTGGACGAGGCGCTGAGTGAGGCCCGGGTGATCGCCGGGCGCGATTCAGTCCATTTCGAGGAATAGGGAGCGAGATGAGCGAGACGATTACATTCACGATTGACGGCGTCGAGGTCCAGGGCCGGCCGGGGCAGACGATTATCCAGGCCGCCGACGAGGCGGGCGTGTACATCCCCCGGCTCTGCTATCAGAAGGACCTCGTCCCGTACGGGGCGTGCCGGGTGTGCACGGTGCTGGTGAACGGTCGGCCGCAGGCCGCGTGCACGCAGCCGATTGCCGCGGACATGGTCGTCGAGAACGACAGCGAGCGGCTGCTCGCGTACCGGCGCGGCATCATCGAGATGCTGTTCGTCGAGGGGAACCATTTCTGCATGTTCTGCGAGAAGAGCGGCGAGTGCGAGCTGCAGGCGCTGGCGTACCGGTTCGGGATCACGGCGCCGAAGTACCCGTACCTGTTTCCCCGGCGGGAGGTGGACGCCTCGCACCCGGACATCTTCATAGACCACAACCGGTGCATTCTGTGTGCCCGGTGCGTGCGGGCGTCGCTCGATCTTGACGGCAAGCACGTGTTCGGGTTTGTGGGTCGTGGCCCGGAGAAG
>Ga0180432_10004786_pt1 | contig 18370 bp, 12 predicted proteins | sample SS_ome_10_FD_132414 | JGI IMG/M metagenome (GOLD analysis project Ga0180432, IMG submission 132414) | Hypersaline lake sediment archaeal communities from the Salton Sea, California, USA - SS_1_MS_2 metaG | ecosystem: Environmental > Aquatic > Non-marine Saline and Alkaline > Hypersaline >...
CCTGAGCGAGTACTTCATCTACACCGTGGAGGGCACCGAGACGATCCGGAACACCTGGTCCAAACGGATGCAGTTGTTCGAGGGCACGCGGGCACCGTTCCGCATCCAGTACCGCTACCGACCGGATGAATATGGCAAGCACATGGTCCGTTTGTTCCTGCTCCGTAACGACAAGGCGAGCACGCTCGGCACGAGACCCCTGCCGGACGGCGTGGTGCGCCTGTACCGTGACAATGGCCGGGACGGCCTGTCGTTCCTGACGCAGCGGCGGATCAAGTACGTCCCCATCGGTCAGGAGATCGTCCTGAACCTGGGTCCCGACCCGGAGGTGATTCACGAATGGGTCCTGCTGCGGAACTGGCGGGACAGCTTCTGGTTCCGCCGTGGGGGCGTGAACGTCCACTTCAGCCCGACGAGGGGCCACCGGATCGCCGTCAAGGACACCGTGGCCGGCTGGGACGACCATCAGGAGTGGGTCGAGCGGATCCGCAACTACCGCACCAAGCCGATTGACGTCGAGATTCGCCGTCGGTTCGACGGTCACGTCATGTTCCGCAGCAACCTGAATCCGACGTTGTATGACTTCCGCACGCCGCAGTTCTCGGCCCGTGTCGATCCAGGCCAGAAGCGGGAGCTCGCCTACCACGTCACGTCCCGCCAGGGCTTCGCCAAGAAGCAGGACAAGGTGACGCTGTTGGGGATGGGCGACTGACCCGATCGCACCCGACTCCCATGGACGATTGGCTCCTTTTCGCTTAGAACACGAATCGATCCGCAGGCCGCAGCCCGACCGGCCTGCACGACGGACGTGATGTTCCCCGTCACAGGGAGGAGCGTCCATGGAGCGCACGCGTCTATTCGGATGGATCCTGATGGTCTCGTCTGCGTCGTGTCTGGCGGCTGGTCCGGCGCAGCCGCCTGGCGTCACGTCTCTGACCAACCCCAAGCTGAAGTACGAGGAACCTGCCGTGCGCCAGATCGAGATGAAACGCGGCCCGGTGTCCATCACGGTGGTCGACAACGCAGCCGTCCCGCCGGTCCACCGGGCCGGCTACAACGGCATCGCGTCGCTGACGCACGAGGCCCGCAAGAAGAGCCTGTTCGTCCCGGCCTACGCGGGGCTGAACCTGGAACTGATCCACGACGGCACGCACGTCCCGAGGGATCGGATGATGGAGCCCCGCCGCGCGCCGATGCGGCTTCGGAAGATCGACTCGCATACGGTGGAGCTGCACCAGCCGCCCACGCCAACCTGGGCCCTGGAGAGCTGCACGCGTTTCCGCATGCTGCCCGACGGCGCGGTGGAGATGACGTTCGAGTGCATTCCGCGCAAGGTCGTCTTCAAGCAGGGCTACATCGGCCTGTTCTGGGCCAGCTACATCGACAAGCCCGAGTCGAAGGCCATCCACTTCATCGGCCGACCGCGGGAGGCGAAAACGGACGCCAAGCCCGGCTGGATCGAGGCGATCACGCCCAAGCACGGCGTCGACTCGACCCACGTGAGCGTCCTTGACCGGCGGGACCTCCGCCCATCCGACGACTTCCCGATGAACTACATGGCGTTCAGCTACTCCAAGCACGTCTACAGCGAGCCCTACTACTACGGCCTGAGCCACGGGATGGCCATGGCCTTCGTCTTTCGCAAGAAGGACCTGATCCGGTTCTCGCAATCCCCGTCCGGCGGCGGGGCGGGCAACCCGGCCTGGGATTTCCAATACATGATCTCGGACTACCGGGTCGACCGGGCCTATGGCTTCGTGATGCGAATGGTGTACGTCCCGTTCAAGGACCGACGGGGCCTCAACGAGATCTGCCGACGACACTTGGGCGAACTCGAAGGAACCGGAGCGAGAACCGGCGGTGACACTGCTGTGGGGAGACCGTGATGGACCGTATGGAGCTGAGCGAGTACCAGGCGCTGTTCTCGTCGTTGGATTCGCTGATCTGGCTGAGTCACGCCGGGATTTCGCCGTTGCCCCGACCGGTGGCCGACGCCGTCGACGCCCACGCACGCGACGTCCAGAACTACGCGGCCGCCCACGTTGCGGACTGGGGGGCCACCGTCAAAGAGGTCAAGCGACTGACGTCGGCGCTGATCCACTGCAGTCCTCAGGATCTGGCCATCACGCCCAACACCACGCATGGCATCAACCTGGTCGCGCACGGATTGCCGTGGCAGCCGGGCGATCAGGTGATCCTGGCCAGCAAGGAATACCCCGCCAATGTCTATCCCTGGTGGGCACAGCAGGCCCGCGGCGTGGAGCTGGTCTGGGTGCATCCCGACGACGATGGCCGCATCCCGATCGAGTCCTATGCGGACAGGATCACCGACCGGACGCGGGTGCTGACCGTCTCGCAGGTCCAGTTCTCCTCGGGGTATCGTCACGATCTGAAGCGACTTGGCGAGCTTTGCCAGAAGGCCGGCATCGTGTTCGTGGTCGACGCGATCCAGGGATTCTCCGTCTTCGACATTGACGTGACCGGTTGGGGCATCGACGCCCTGACCGCAGGCGTGCACAAGTGGCTGTGCGGACCGACGGGCACGGCCCTGTTCTACACGTCGCCGGAGATGAGGCAGAAGCTCGAATTCACCTGGGTCGGCGCGGATTCCGTCGTCGACGCGAACAACTACCTTGACTACCGGTTCGAGCTGATCGATGACGCCCGCCGGTTCGAAAACGCGATGCTGAACTACGGCGGGATCGCCGGCGTCCGGGCCGCCCTCGAGATCGTTCACGCGTTCGGGCGGGAGCGCATCGAAGCGGCGATCCGGGCCGCCACCGACCGCATTATCGATGTCCTGGTCGGTCTGGGGTTCGCGATCCACAGCAGCCGTACCGAAGGAGAGTGGTCCGGGATCGTGTCGGCCTCGCACAAGGACGTCCCGACCGAGACGCTGAACGAACGACTCAGGCAGGCGTCCATCATCACCACCGTCCGCGACGGCAGACTGAGATTGGCCCCGCACGCCTACCACACCGAGGCCCAGTTCGAGCGGATCAGCGAAGCCCTAAGCGCGTGCGTGTAGGCGCATCGCCCCTCGTAGCATGGGCATGTTGCCCATGGACCTCACGGGCAAGATGCCCGTGCTACGTTGGTCGGCTCCGCCTCTCGGACGACCTGGACTGTTCGATCTCTGTTTCAGGCGACCTACCGATTGGCGAACCGAGTGGCAGCGGTTCCGCGCCGGACCAAGCTCACATAGCCGACAACCCACACCGCCGTCACCAGCGACCACGCGAGAAAGGCGAGCGCCTCCCACGCGATCCCCGTCAAGTCCCGAAGCGCCTGGAAGATGGGGCGCAGCTCTCCCATGACCGCTGCGAACAGGGCTGAGATCAGACCGCACACCACCAGGTAGCTACTCAGATACGCGGCCATCTGCATCGACGCGTTCAGCAGGTTCCTGCCGTCCACGAACCGGTGGTACAGCGCGACGAGCCAGGCGGTGCCGAGCACGATGATCAAGAGCAGTAAGGCCGAGATGTATCCCAAGAGCGGCGCGATGATGTAAACGATCTCCGGCTCGCGGAACGGGCTGCCGCGGAAGTCGATCACGGCAAAGAGCAGGATGCCGAACGCCCCGACGAGGAAGAACAGCGGGATGTGGAGAACCAGAAATCGTCGGTGATCCGAACCGTCGGCGGACAGTTGGATCTGCCGACCGAACGATGTCGGACGGAAGACGGCGCCCTCCGCACACTGCCGCCCTGCCCGCCATAGGCCGATCTCGTGCCGTCGTTGCCACGCCACGCCCGGTCGCACGTCCGGACCCAGCGACATCGCGACCGGCTGGCCGCACTCCGAACATCGACCGTCCAGAGGGGCAGCCGTCAGATTGTAGCCGCAGCTCTCGCACAGGGGTGGGCGTTCGATCGGCGGGCCCGCCCGGCGGGCCCCGACGCTGCGAAACAATGCCCACAGAAACCAGGTGGCCACCGCGAAGCAGCTATACGTCATCACTTCCCCGTCGTAATTGACGTACCAGGGGCGACCGCGATGGTACGCGTGCCAGAGCGCAACGCCCTTGTGGCGCTGTTCTTGGTGGACCTTATAGGCCTCCTCGTAGTCCTTCCACGCCTGTGACGAGGGGGGCTGGTTCGTCGGGGGCGGTGGCGGGTTCGGGATTCGCACGTCCGGCGTGCGGTGGCTACTGCGCCAGCTGATGACCGCAGCGCTCACACCGATCAGGCACGCCCCGATCAGGACCGCGGCCGGCAATAAGTGCGGTGTCTGGAGCCACGTTCGCCTCAGGGCGTTGACGACGCTGGATCGCATCGGCTCGTCCCGGGCGCCCCACGGCGTCGCGAGCAACGCCAGGCCGATGAATAGCAGCTCGATGCCGACCACGATCCCTGCGATGACGGCGATGGACGTCGAGGGATTCTGAGCGATATCGTCGCTGATCTCATCGAGAAGATTCGAGCCTTCCGCCAGGACGCGGCGTATGCTCCCTCGGCCATAGTTGGCTGCCGCGACGCTGCCGAGGACGAACACCACTCCGGTCGTCAGCAGCACAACGAGCCAGTGAATGCCGTATGCCTTTCCAAGCGATACATGCTCCGTGCGCCGGGCCGTCGTCGCCGGTATCAGCCATGACGTCACCAGCGTTGCGATGACCGGCCATCTCTTTGTGGTGACCGTTTCGGGTTCTCCATTGGTCCCTGATGCCTGATCCGCGCAAGGCGCTGGGATCGGGTCCGGTTCGCGGTTGGGGGTAGAATCGTTCGGACTCACTGGGGCTCCTGCAGCCAGGGCGTCTTGGGGCGCCTTATGGCTTACTGCCACGTCAGGCGTCGTACGTCAAGCCCATTGGGCACCGCTGCCGGGTCCTACCCTCGCATGCCAGGCCTTGCATGTGGTTCGCATGGCCCAGAGAGTAGTGGCGTGATCCAGGGCAATCCGCAAATCGACACAGGGCGTCCTGCAATCTGGCACGACCAGATCCCCGACTATGCAATCCAGTGACCCGGTTTGCATCAGACCGGTGGAAGGGTATACTTAATGAACGCGTATGGCCGCGGGCGACACGCCGCTGGCGTTGCTGTGATGCTGACACGGAAGGAGGCGCACATGGGCTTTGACAAACCGCGTCTGTACATGGCGGGTCTGGTCGCGTTCCTGCTCGGAGTGCCGTTGACAGAGAAGGCCTTTGGCAGGACGGAGGACATCGTCTGGGCGGCATTCGATCTGGCCGCCGTGATCGCCGATGCCTCCGACGGCAGCTGACGTCGCTTGCGACGAAGCAGCATCGCGCGCTGTGTCCGGGCGAGACCGGGTGACATGAGATCGCGCTAGCAACCGGTTTCGTCAGGAGGGGGGATGATTGTCTGCGCGTCGGTGATCAGCCGGCGGGCGAAATCCCTGCCCCATCGGGCGTACCCCCACAGATACTGCGTCGGATCGCCGAGGATGATCTTCTCCAACCCGCGCAGGTAGCGCTCGGTGATGAAGCTCACCGGATCGTCCGCCCCCTCCCACTCGCGGTGATCCACGACGTCGGCCGTCTCGATCTCGAAGTGGAACGCGTTGCCGATCCGCCGGATGCCGGCCACGACGATGTCAGCCTGGTAACGCCATGCCAACAGCCCGACCGATCGCATCGCCATCGTCGGCAGGCCCAGGAACGAGACGGGCATCCCGCCACGGTCGGCATGATGGTCCGCCACGATGGCCACCGTTCCGCCGGTATCGAGGATCTGACCGAGGCGTTCGACGGCCCGGTCCACGGGGATCAGCTCGCAGCCGCCGCGCCCGCGGATCGCCCGCCGATACGTGTCGAACCCGACGTTGGCATGCCGCCGATACACCACACCGGCCCGGATGCCGTTGTACCCCAGGAAGACCGGCAGCAGATCGAAACTGCCATAGTAGCCCGTCAGCAGGATGGCGGCTTGCCCACGCCGCTGGGCGTCCAGCAACCGGCCGAGGTCCGGCTCGGGGACTCGGCCCCCATACCGATGGTATGTGTTGGGGTGAAGTAGCCGCTCGGACAGCATGAGGTCCGTCAGGTTCCAGATGCGGTGGACGAACGACTGCTCGGCGATGCGGGGGATCGCTGCGGGATCGACCCGATGGCACAGGGCTGCCCGGCATTGGGCCTCGCCCAGCGCGCGAGCGGGCGTCAGCAACCGATACAACAACCTGGCCAACACCTCGGTGACGCGGTACGCAGCTTGCGGGCCGATGATGGCGAAGTAGGCCGCCAGGGCTCGGCGGTGTACGTTGCCCAGCCAGAGAACCGCCCGGATCACGCCCCTCCGGACGCCACCCCCGTCCTGTCGTGCCGGTCGGGCGTTGGTCGGAGGGGCATCGTCTTGCCCCGAAGCCTCGCGTCGGTCGGCCGACGATCCACGCTCGGTTGGCGGCGTCCTGCCAGACATCGTTCTGGCGGGGATCATGGGGCGCTCGCGCCAGGGTGTCAAGGAACGTGAACGTGACATTGATCTGGCCTGTGCCGAACGAATGCCTGGTCAAAGCACTAGCGGACCGGTACAGTACACCTCAGGTCAAACAGGCGAAACGAATTGCTGGGCAAACGCAACGGCAGGAGGGCGCCGATGTCTCGTCACGGATTCACGCTCATCGAGCTGTTGGTGGTGCTGGCCATCATCGGGTTGCTGATCACCATTTTGGTCCCTTCCCTAAGGACGGCCCGGGCGCAGTCATATGAGGTGAGTTGTCGCAGCAACATGCACCAGATCCACATGGCCATCGAGATCTACGCCCAGGAGCGGAACGGCTGGTACCCGTTGGTGGACTACGAGATCAACCCGCATCTCAAGCTGATCGAGGCCATCAACGCCAAGCGGCAAGGCGGCTTGCTGATGAAGGCGATGTACTGCCCGCAAGCTCACTCGATGGAGTTCTCCGCCCAGAACACCACCGACTATCCCCCCGTGGGCGAGAGCACGTCGGTCATCGACACGGAGGAGAACCGCGAGCTGGGCAACATCAGCTACTTCTATTGGAGCATGAAGGACCGTAGCGAGTGGCGGAGCACCAACCACAGCAAGTACGACGAGTCGATGGATTCGTTCCGCCCGCGCTGGCTTCGCGACTATGGGAATCCCAAGCCGCTGCAGCCCAGCGATCCGGAGACGCCGTGCGCGCTGCAGAGCGAGCGCGGCGGTCAGTACTGGGTCCTCAGCGACTTCTTCCGAAAGAAGGCTCCCTTCCCCCACACCCGCAAGCACAAGAGCGGGCTGAACATCCTGTTCCTCGACGGTCACGGCGAGTGGGTCATCGGTCAGCCGCGGGCGATCTTCAAGTAGGCTTGTCGTCAGACCCGCCGCCAAGGCCCTTCGCGTAGGCGTCCTCGGCCAGGCGGAGGAACTCGTCAGGTCGGACGACGGTGTAGCCGTCGGTCTCGAGGCGTTGGATCACGTCGATCACCACGTCCATGTCGGCCTTGTAGCAGTTGACGTGACCGGCCAGAAACGCCGGGCGAGGCTGGTCGGCTGCGGCCCGCTCGAACTCGGTGAGCGTGCCTTTGACGTCATCGCGGACGAGGGCGGCCGTCGGGCACCACAGCTTGCCCTCGACCCAGCGCGGGCCCTCGCCCGGGATCCGCTCCCAGCCCTGATAGAAGCCCAGCGCCTGTGGGATGCCGCGGACGTAGCGGGCGACCATCTCGGGATCGACCCAGTCTGCCCCCTTTTCGTCCTTGATCCCGCCGAACGCCTCCATCTGCTGGCGGGTGTAGCGGATCGGGCCGTCCTTGAGGCGGTGTTCGATCACGCCGCCCGGCAGGTGTCGGACGACGCGGTTGATGGTCCAAATCGTGCGCAGCGACGTGGCCCTCATCGCCTCGGCGGTGCGGCGGAGAAAGCCCTGCCAGTCTCCGAAACCGCTCAGGTAGTTGTAGCCGATGCCCGACGGGCCGCAGACCAGATAGTCGTTGGGGGTCCGTGATTCGTAGTAGTACTCCAGAACGGCCGGCGCGACCTTGGCGAACACGGGGGCGATCTCCCAACCCAACGGCACCTGGCCCCGACGGGGATGCAGCCAGAACTTCTTCTGGACGTCCGCCATCGAGTGCCACGAGTCGCCGTCCGACAGCGTGATGGTCACGTAGCGGGCTTGGGGGTCGCACGCAGACGTTTCGCAATGGGGCTGAGCGTAGGTCTTGCGGGCCTGCACGTGTTGGTGGAACGACATGTTCCACGCGCCGGCGCAGTAGACCCAGACGTTGTGCCGGCTGCCGAAGTAGACGTGCGTCGCCTCGCTGTCCGACTTCGTATGCCAACCCAGCATCATGGCGTGGTCGGGCGCGTCGGACTGCACGCGATGCCACAACGCTGCTTCGTCGGGGAAGTCGGCGTCGTCGACGGTCAAGCCCATGCAGAAGCCTCGCCGGGCCACGAGGAAATCCATCGTGGGTCTGGGTTTGGCGGCCGCAGGTTGCTCATAGTTGGCCAGGACGGACGTGTCGCAGTCGCGCATCACGTGGTCGATGGCCCAACGATAGGCGGCCAACTTGTCGGGCCACCTGCCAGCCAGATCCTCGATGCACTTCAGGCCGAGCTTGGCGAGCTGCGCGACGCCGGCGGGTGGACACACCACGCCGTCCCGAACGCCCGCCAGGCACACGGCGACGTTGACACTGTCGGGGAGCTTGGGGTCGTAGACGACGTATCCCTTGGCCCGCCGGGCATGCGTCGTGATCGCTCGGTCCACGGACATCTCGGCGCCCTCGAGCCCGTAGTCCGCATACCAACGCACCCAGTGATGCTCGGGGCCGTCGGGGGTGGGTAGCAGGTACAGACGTGGACCGGTGCGGTTGATCAAGCCCTGCAGGCTCAGGAGCGTCGGGATGTCCCGGGCATCCACGCCTTCCAGCGAGACGAGATCGTACGTGCGTTTGGCCATCGGGTTACCCCCTCGGCTGGACGTTTGCCGGCAATCGACCGTCGCGGCGGGTCGATCGCGCGGGTCCCATTCTCCCCGGGCTCGGCGCGAATGCAAGAATGCATGGCGGGTTGTTTGACGGTATAGTCCCTTGGATTGGATCGCCTCGTCGCGCCGGGGCCCCTCGGGAGACCCAGGATGACGGCTGCCGAACGCTTCCGAACCGCGCTGAGACGCAATGTTCCCGACCGAATCCCCCTGACGTCCGGCTTCCCCTGGCCCGAGGCGGTCGAGCGATGGCAGACCGAGGGGCTGCCGGCGGACACCGCCGTCGAAGACGCCCTTGGCCTCGACACCGTCACGGGTGCGTGGCTGCCCGCTGACCTGGGTTTCAAGGTCCGCGTAATCGAGGAAACCGACGCGTACAAGGTCGAGGTCGACGCGAACGGCGTGACGACCAAGATCTGGAAGGATCATTACGCTACGCCGCTTCAGCTGGCGTTCGCCATCAGGACCTACGACGACTGGAAACGCCATCGACACCGGCTCGACCCGGACCGGTTCCCGGTGTCCGATGATGTCATCCAGGCCTCGCAGGACGCTCACGAAGCCGGGGCGTTTCACTACCTGACCGTCACGGAACCCATCTGGTTTGCGTTGAGACTACTGGGCCACGAGAACTGCCTGGAATGGATGCTGATGGACCCGGCCTTCGTCGAAGACATCGTCGCCTGCGCGACCGACTTCGGCCTCGAGCAGGCCGAGCGGCATCTGGCGGCCGGTGGGAAGTTCTCCTGCCTCTGGCTGTGGTCCGACCTGTGCTACAAGAACGGGATGTTGTACTCGCCTGCCGTCCACCGCCGTCTGTTCCTCGAGCACCATCGCCGCATCAAGGCCTGGTGCGACCGGCACGACCTGCCTATCGTCTTTCACTGCGACGGGTTGGTCCGCGACTTCATCCCGCTGCTCATCGAGGCGGGCATTGACTGCGTCCAGCCGCTCGAGGCCCGATGCGGCAACGACGTGCGGGTCTACAAGCGCCAGTACGGTCGGGACATCGCCCTGTTCGGCAACATCGACATGGACGTCCTGGCCCGGGGCGACCGCAGCCAGATCGAGCAGGAGGTCGTCACCAAGATCGAGGCCGCCAAGGTCGACGGCGGGTACCTCCACTGTTCGGACCACTCCGTCCCCCCGACGGTGAGCTGGGACACCTACCGGTTCTGGCAAGACCTGGCCCGGGACCACGCCGACTACTGACCGCGGTTTCGGGATTGCCAAACCCGTTTGCAGCCTGTTCAATGCGCGATTGATGCCCGACGACGATTCATCTCAACCGCGGTACGATCTGGACCGCGTCGTCCGCATGCTGATCGGCGCGGGTGTGGTGATCGGACTGCTGTGGCTGCTGCGGTTCTTGTCCAATGTGCTGATCCCGTTTGCGGTCGCCGTGCTTCTGGCGTATCTGATCAACCCCATCGTCTCAGTCGTCGAACGCAAGATACGCAGTCGCACGGCAGCCACGCTGATCACCGTCATCACCTGCCTGGTCGTCCTGGTGGGACTCGTGATCGTCATGGTTCCGCTGATCAGCGGCGAGTTGGCGGAGTTCGGGCAACTGGTCAAGCGGACGGAGGCGGGCGCGCCGGAACTCCCCGATGCCAGGACGTTAAGCGCCCGATTCGACGCCTACGTCACGGCCCAAAAGAACGAGCTGGTCAGGCGCTTCCTGCTCTCGCTCAAGGAGAGGATTGTCAACACTGACTACGAAGCACTGACCGTTCAGGCGGCCAAGCGGATCGCGCCGGGCCTGTGGAGCCTGGTGACAGGGGTGCTGAGCTTCCTGCTGGGCTTCAGCGTGCTGATCATCGTCCTTCTGTATCTGGTCTTCGTGTCGATCGACTACGCCCGGCTGTCCGGAGAATGGCGGAGCTACTTGCCGCCCAAGTACCGCGGCTGGATCGTCGGCTTCGTGGAGGAGTTCTCGTCGGCGATGCGGCTGTATTTCCGCGGTCAGTTCATCGTGGCCGCGACGGTCGGCGTCCTGTTTGCGACGGGCTTCTGGCTGATCGACTTGCGGATGGGCATCCTGCTGGGGCTGGCCATCGGCGTGCTCAACATGGTTCCCTATCTTCAAACGGTGGGCCTCGTGCCGGCCCTGTTGCTCGCCGTCATCCGGGCGGTCGAGCATGGGTCGAGCGTGGCGTGGTCCATCGCCCTGGTCCTACTGGTCTTCGCCGTCGTGCAGCTCATCCAGGACGCGCTGTTGGTCCCCTGGATCATGGGCCGACAGACGGGCCTGCGCCCCGTGACGCTGCTGTTGGGCGTCTTCATCTGGGGCAAGCTGCTCGGTTTCCTCGGGCTCGTCCTGGCCATCCCGCTGACGTGTCTCGCCGTCGCCTGGTACCGCCGCTTCGTCCTGGGCCAAGGCAATGCCGCAGCCACGCCACCCATCGCAAACGCGAAGAATCCCTAGACGGCGCTGGCATTGTCTCGGTGCCCTCCGATAGCCCATGGTATTCGCCACGAGTCCGTTTGACCGTGAAGGTGGATGTACGTTGGACAGGTATACCGCGCGTGCGGTAGGCTGATTGTCGGCGGCGGCCGGACGACAGAAGCGGCCGCCTGATTCGGAGCGTCGACCATGGCGATGTTGAACGGAGCCTCGATTCGGCTCTACGTGATCCTGCTGTGCCTGGCGATGTGTGCGGGCGACGCCAGAGGTGAGAAGATGAACTGGAAGGTCGGGACGTCCCGGGTCGTCATCACACCCGAGAAGCCGGTCTGGCTGGCGGGCTACGGGTCCAAGCGTGCACCCGATGGGAAGCTCCACGACCTCTGGATGAAGGTGCTCGCATTGGAAGACGCGCGCGGGCATCGGGCGGTGATGGTAACCACTGACCATATGGGCATCCCCAAGGTCATGTACGAGAGCATGGTCAAGAAGGTGAAATCGCGCTTCGGCCTGGATCGGTCGCAGGTGATGTTCACGTTCTCCCACAACCACTGCGGGCCGCGGCTCCGTGAGGACCTGGTCGACTACTACCCGATCGACGCCGAGCAGACCGCACTGGTGGCCGAGTACTCCGATCTTGTCGAAACCAAGGCGGCCGACGCGGTGGCCGAGGCGCTGGCGGCGCTCTCGCCGGCGAAGCTCACCCTGGGCCGAGGGATCGCCACGTTCGCCGTCAACCGACGCAACAACCCGGAGGCCGACGTCCCGGCCCTTCGGGCAAGCGGCACCGCGCTGAAAGGGCCCGTGGACCACGACGTACCGGTGCTGACCGTGCATGACAAGGGCGGTCGGCTGACGGCCCTGCTGTTCGGGTATGCCTGCCACCCGACGACGCTGAGCTTCACGAAGTGGTGCGGCGACTACCCGGGCTTCGCCCAGATTGCCCTGGAGAAAGGCCATCCCGGCACGACGGCCATGTTCATTACCGGCTGCGGCGGCGATCAGAACCCGATCCCGCGTCGCAAGGTCGAGTTCTGCGAGCAGTACGGCCGCATGCTCGCAGAGGGGGTCGAGGAGGTCCTCGAGCGGTCCCTGACGCCGGTGGGGCCGGGCCTGAAGACGGCCTTCGCGTTCGTCGAGCTCCCCTATGAGAAGAACGTCTCTCGCCAGGAGCTGCAGGCCGGGGTCAAGAGCAAGAACGCCCTCTACGCTCGCTGGGCCAGGCGGATCCTCAAGAAGCTGGACGACGGCGAATCGTTCCGGCGGTCCTATCCCTATCCGGTCCAGGTGTGGAAGCTGGGCGACGAGCTCCTGCTGATCGCGCTAGGCGGCGAGGCCGTCGTGGACTTCTCGCTCCGGTTCAAGAAGGAATTTGGCCCGAACACGTGGGTCTGCGGCTACGCCAACGATCTGGTCGCCTACATTCCGTCCCGTCGCGTATGGGAAGAAGGCGGCTACGAAGGCGGGTCCTTCCTCTACGAATACGGGCACCCGGCCGTCCGATGGGCCGGTGACGTGGAGGAACGGGTCGTCAAGACCGTCCACAAGCTCGTCCGCCAGGTCAACAAGTAGACAGGCCAGAGATAGGCAGGGAGCGACGGCTCTCGTGGAAAGTCGGCTTGGCGTGAATCCCCTCCGGGAGTTCTGAGGCTTGACGCGGTTCCCGTTCGACCTCCGCACGTTGCTTCGTGTCGAGTTCTGCGTGTCAGTCACTGTCCGGGGTTGTCGGATCTTGTCCTCACGCTCGTCCGGCCATGGGTTCGGCTTCGGACGAGCGGTACCATCTCTCTTGGTGCTGTTGGTCTTCGTGAGGATGGTCCGATGAGACGCTGGCATGTCGTGAGTCTCCTGGCGGTGATTGTGTTGTTCGGGTCGGAACCGGGCGTTGCGGAGCCGTTGCGCGGCGTTGAGCTCCATCCCGATGCACCCAACTCGCTGGTCAGGGCGTTCGTCGGAACCGGGATCAACACGCTCGTCATCGACTACCGCCGTCAGGCCGATCTGGATGAGCGTTCCTTCGTCAAATCGGTCGCCCGTTGGGGGAAGCGCGCAAAGCAGCACGGGCTGCGCTGTCTGCTGGCCGTCCGGCTGTTCGGACCAAGGGACTACACCGGGGCGAAGGGCAGCTTCGTGAGGGGCGTCGAAGGGATCACCTGCATGCGCCCCTGTGTCTCGCCCGGCGACGGCAAGTACTGGGAGCGGGTCGTCCTGCCCCGCGTCCAACGCATCGGCCAGTTGGGAAAGCAATACGGATTGGCGGGGGCGCTGTTTGACTACCAGGCCACGCTGAGCGGCAACGAGTACAACCAGGTTTACTGCTTCAGCGACCTGTGCTGGCACGCGTTCGTCAAGGCCCGACACAACGGCAGCGAGAAGCTCCTGAAGATGGACCCAGGCGCCCGCGTCGCTTGGGTCCGAAGGCCCGGCAACGGCGCGGCGTACTATGCGTTTCTCTCCGAACTCGTCGAAGAAGAGATGGCCAAGGTGGTCAAGGCCGCCCAGTCCACGCTGCCGGGCATGGAATTGGGGGTCTACGGCTTCTGGGACACGTGGTTCTACCGCGGCGTCGTCCGGGCCACCGCCGTCGGCCACGTCCCGCCTCCCGCGGTCCTCTCCGAGTTCGAGCGAACCAGCGTCGGGCGGATGCTGCCGTTCCTGGCGTCGGATTGGGCCAAGGCCGGCGTGCGCCTCCAACCCGTCGCCCGGCTTCCGCTGGACTACTACGGTCCGAACGACGTGCAGAACGAGATCGCCGACGTTGACCGCAGAAAGGTGGGATTCCTGCTGACCGCAACGGATGCGCTCTGGCGTCGCAAGGCCGACGACTTCCACATCTACCCGCCAAACGGCTCATCGACGGCGTTTGCCACCGCGGTCCGTGAGGGCCTCAAGGGCAATCGCACGGGCCAGCCCGTCCTGTTCAATGAGCCCCACATCGCTCAGTACCTGCCGCGTTTCGGTTTGGTACACGGAGGCGGGTTGTCGGCGTTCGTTTCAGGGATGATCGAGCAACTGGCCAGCGCGCATCAGTTGCCGACTCTCCGCTTCGACGCAAGACAGCCCAAACGGTGGTCGCGTGCCCTGTCCTTCTGCAAGGTCATCGTCGTTCTGCCCGGAGCGCCCGGCGCGAATCCGAAGGGGCTTGCCGCTGCCGCCCCGGCCTTCGAGCGCTTCGTGCGCAACGGTGGGATCCTGATCGTACTCAACGCGGCGAGCGCAAGGGGCATCGACTGGCTTGCCCGCCACAACCCCGCCTTCGCGTGCGAGGGCGAGCGGAAGTTCGGCATGAGGCAACGGTGGCTGGACAACGAGGGCAGCGGACTGCTGGCCACCCCGGTCCTCATCAACAAGCTTCCGCCGGGGGGCGTCCGCTTCGCGTCGTTCGCGCCGCAGTACGCGCCTCTGGCGAAGGACGACGGCGGACACGCCTATCTGCTGATGCAGGACGTCGGACGAGGGACCCTCGTCGCCGTTGCCGGGCCCCTCATCCCCTTCGAGCTGATGGCCAACGTCTACTTCCGTCACAGCGTCCGCGGCGACCTCTTCCGGACGGCGCTCGTTCCGGGAGGCAGGCCGATTCGGTTTGGCTCGAACGAACTCCTGCTGGGCATCGCCGAGCTACCCGAGACGGCGGCCAACGTCAACGTCCTGGTGGACGCGATCGACACGAACGGCCATCGCACGGAGCATCGGTTCGCCGATGTCTCGATCGCGGGGGAGGGTCTGCGCGTGCCAATCCCCTATCACGCCCGCGATGAAGGCGCCGGTCGGATCATCGTGACCCTCACGGATCCGGTCGACGGCTCCCTGCTGCGTCGTCGCTTCATTCGCCTGCTGCACGACGAGCGCGTCGAGATTCTGCCGGACAAGAATTACTACACATCCGAGCCAAACGTCCTTCTGCGACTGCGATACGCCGATGCATCGCTTCGCCAGGCGACCGTCCGCCTCAAACTGAACGGCGCGGAGCTGTCGCCGGCGCTGACGGGCGACCGGGCTCGATTCGCGCAGGTCCCCATCGCCGAGCTCCAACCGGGCACACACAAGCTCGAGGTCGCCTTCATGCAGGGGGGCAAGCCTAGCTACGCCAGGACACTCACCTTTCGCAAAGAGCCGCTTTTTGCGTCCGCGGTCAAGATGCTCTACCACCGGAACTGTCTGTTAGAGGTGGAAGGCAAGCCATTCTTCCCATTCGGCTGCGTCGGGGCGGAGGGGCCGCAGATTGAAGCAACGGGCGCGAACACGACGGTTGCCTGCAATACCGACAAGACGAGCAAGCTGCGGTTCACCCGCCCGGACATCAACGGCTGGGCCCGCAGCGACGAGTGGCCAGCACATAAGGTGCGTGAGACGTTGCGCGACCAGAAGTACCGAAAACTCCTGCTGTGGTACATGGACAACGAACCGATGCTGCACAACCGGACGCCCGAGCGTCTTCGAGCAGCCTATGAGCAGGCCCGGGCGAAGGATCCCTACCATCCTCAGATGATCGTCTACCTCGGCAGCGGTTCGTACCCGCACTACCCCGATCTGATGTCCGCCACCGACATCCAGACGATGAATCACTATCCGTTGCCCTACTGGGCCTCCGGCACGTACGGGAAGTTCCTGGGCAAGCTCGTGGAGACGGCGCGCGGCCGGCGGACCGTCTGGGGCGCGCCACAATGCTTCGACTGGCGCGAGATCGGCGTTGCCTTTGGACCCTATAGGAAGGAGGACTTGCACCCGTCGGGACGACTCGCACTCAACTACGTCTACCAGTGTGTGGTGGAGGGCGCGTCGGCGGTGACGTTCTCCTTCACATATCAGTACATCGCGTCCGATCCTCGTCGGCACGGGCCGTTCCTCCAGGCCATGACGGAGGGGGCCAGGTTGACGCAACTCGTGTCCAAAGGCGACGTGATCGAGTCGCCCGTGGCGACGCCGTTGAGCGCCCAGGTCCGCTGTCGAACGCTCCGCGTCGGCGAGGAGATCTACGTCGTGGCGGTCAACTACCTGCCGCGGAAGGCCGACGTGGCGTTCCGCGCGCCCTATCTGAACGGGAAGTCCCTCCGCCTGCACCTACCTGAGGCCCGTGACCTCGAGGGCCTGCGCGACGCGTTCGAGCCGCTGGAGGGCAAGGTGTACGTCGTCTCCGCACGGCAACACGCGTCGCGAGCACCGGAGCCGAACGCGTTGGTGTATTGCCCCCCGTAGCATGGGCATCCTGCCCATGAGCCTCCACGGGCGAGACGCCCGTGCCACGTTACAGGGCCCACGCGCCCAGGGAGTGGCACGCCTCGGCGGCTTGCCGTACCATGTGTAGGTTCTCGTTTCGATACAAGGAGGATCCGCATGTCGATCACGCGTCGAGAGTTCGTGAAGCGTTCGGCGACCGCCGGCGCTGCCGTTGCCTTTCCGTTCGCCACCAGTTCCCGCGTCCTGGGCGCCAACGATCAGATCCGCGTCGGCGTCGTCGGCCTGGGCAACCGGGGGGCATATTCGCACATCCCGCGCATGGCCAAGATCAAGGGCGTGCGGATCGCGGCGATCTGCGATCCCGACCGCGTGCGGCTCGACAAGGCCGCCGCCGACGTGGCCAAGAAGTACGGGTACAAGGCCGATGCGTACATCGACATGCGCAAGATGCTCGAGAAGACGGACCTCGACGTGGTCTGTATCGGCACGATGCAGTACTGGCACTCGCTCCAGACGATCTGGGCCTGCCAGGCCGGCAAGCACGTCTACTGCGAGAAGCCCCTCGGGCATTTCATCTGGGAAGGGCGGCAGATGGTCAACGCCGCCCGCAAGTACAACCGACTGGTCCAAGTCGGCACGCAGAGCCGTTCGCAACGAACCGTCCACCAGACGATGAAGTACATCCGGGACGGCCAGCTGGGCAAGATCAAGTACATCACGTGCTTCGCCAACAAGCCGCGGACGCCGATCGGCAAACGCGACACGCCGTTGTCCATCCCCGAGACCTTGGACTACGAGCTGTGGTGCGGGCCGGCCCGCAAGGATCCGATCTACCGCAACCGGATCCAGTACGACTGCAGCTTCACGTGGGACAAGGGTGACGGCGAATCGTGCAACCAGGGCGTCCACGAGATCGACGTCGCCCGCTGGCTGATGGGCATCACGCAGCTCCCGCGGCGGGTCATCAGCATCGGCGGCCGGTTCGTCTTCAACGACGCCGGTGACGTGCCCAACACGCAGATCATCTACTACGACTACCCCGAGGTGCCCATCCTCTACGAGGTCCACAACCTGACCGAAGCCAAGGGTTCGAAGAAGCCGCCCACGTTCCGCGGCGTGCGAACCGACGTCTGCGTCAACTGCGAGGGCGGCTACGTCATGATGCGCAGCGGCCTGGTCTTCGACAAGGACGGCAAGCGGATCAAGCAGTTCAAAGGCGGCGAGGATCACTACCAGAACTTCGTCAAGGCCGTCCGCAGCGGCAAGCGCGAGGACCTCAACGCCGACGTGCTGGAGGGCCACATCTCGACGGCCATCTGCCACGCCGGCAACGTCTCGGTCCGCCTGGGCAAGCCCGCCCCGGCCGCCGAAGCGAAGGCCGCGGTCAGCCAGGCCCCGCTCTTCGCCGAGATGTACGACCGCCTCCTGGTCCACCTGAAGGCCCACGACATCTACCCCGACACCGCCACGCTAGGCCCCTGGCTCGAGCTCGACCCCAAGAACGAGTGCTTCAAGGACAACGCAAAGGCCAATGAGTTGGTCAAGGGCTTCTACCGCAAGCCGTGGACCGTGCCGGAGGTCAAGATCTGAGGTGCGTAGGGTGCGTCTTGACGCGCCATTCTGTCCGACGCGGTTTCTGTCGATCGAAGGTGCGTCAAGACGCACCCTACCACTGACGAAGCTATGCCTACCGAGAATGCTATGCAGGAAGAGGCGCATCGCGAAGCGGCCGGCGAATGCTATAATGAACGAGGATCTTGATGTGCAGCGGCCCCCTAGTACCCGACCACAATTGATTTTGGTGGTCGGGGGTTTCTGGCCGATAGTTCCATCAGGTCAATGGTGACCGGATGGAGCCGAGCCATGGAGAAGAAGTATATCGTCCGA
>Ga0180432_10004787_pt1 | contig 18368 bp, 15 predicted proteins | sample SS_ome_10_FD_132414 | JGI IMG/M metagenome (GOLD analysis project Ga0180432, IMG submission 132414) | Hypersaline lake sediment archaeal communities from the Salton Sea, California, USA - SS_1_MS_2 metaG | ecosystem: Environmental > Aquatic > Non-marine Saline and Alkaline > Hypersaline >...
AAGGGGGGGGAAGAAAAAATGAAAGGGGGGTAAGGAAAATAGTTGGGGTTGAAAGGGTGGGGAAGAGGAAAAAAATTAGGGTGGTGGAAAATTTTGATGGGGGGGTGGGGCAATTTTTATAGTGGTTGGGACGAATTTTATAAGGTGGAGCAGTGTGGAAGTGGTGAGGGGCTGAGAGGATTGGATATCGGATTTTATTCATATATCTGTAAGTTGTAAGTAAGATAGTATTGTAAGATATTTCGGGGATACAAGAGATGCCGCTGATACCTATAGTTGTGGAACAGGACGGGAGGGGAGAGAGGGCCTTCGATATTTATTCGAGGCTCTTAAAAGACAGGATCATCTTCCTCGGCTCGACCATCAACGACGAGATCGCGAATATCGTGATCGCCCAGATGCTCTTTCTCGAGGCGGATGAACCGGACAAGGACATCTCCATCTACATCAACTCCCCCGGGGGAATAGTGACGGCGGGGCTTGCCATCTACGACACCATGCAGTTTGTGAAGCCGAGCGTCTCCACGATCTGCGTAGGTCAGGCCGCATCGATGGGCGCGCTCATCCTGTCCGCCGGCACGAAGGGAAAGCGGCTCGCCCTCCCCCACTCGAGGATCCTGATTCACCAGCCGATGGGGGGATTTCAGGGGCAGGCATCGGATATCGACATCCAGGCGAGGGAGATATTGAGGATGAAGGAGGAGCTCAACAACATCCTCGTAAAACACACCGGCCAGGATCCTGAAAAGATAAATATTGACACCGACCGCGACTTTTTCATGAGCGGTCAACAGGCAAAGGAGTACGGTATCGTCGACGATGTCATCACGGTGCGCAAGTAAGATCGGGGGGTTGGAGCAGAATTTATGTGGGGAGAGGGAGGAGATGATAGGCTGTGGATGGCGAAAAGGGTATAGAGGTTGGCCGGTAGGTATGTTTATATATCAACTAATAATATTGATATCAAGGCAATATTGACAATAGAGTGACAATAGGGTGATGGTGAAGGTGAAAAAAATATCAAAGTTTTTTTAAAATTGAATTAGATACCGGGATCAATCAGGGTTGAATCCGAAAGGATTAAAATGAACGAACATAAAGGAAAAGAGAAAAACGGCGGCATGATCTGCTCATTCTGCGGAAAGAGCCAGAGGGATGTCAAAAAGCTGATAGCCGGCCCCACGAGCTTTATCTGTGACGAGTGCGTTGAGCTCTGCAACGACATCATCGCCGAGGAATACGAGAGGGAGGAGCTTACAAAGACAAGCGCGGATATACCGAAGCCGGTTGAGATCAAAGCCTTCCTGGACGAGTATGTGGTGGGTCAGCAGAGGGCCAAGAAGATCCTCGCCGTTGCCGTTCACAACCACTACAAGAGGATAGAGACGGACACCAAGGGGAGCGACGTGGAGCTTCAGAAGAGCAACATTCTACTTCTCGGCCCCACCGGGTCCGGCAAGACGCTTCTCGCCCAGACGCTGGCGAAGTTTCTGAACGTCCCCTTCACGATAGCCGATGCGACGAGCCTTACTGAGGCGGGATACGTCGGCGAGGACGTGGAGAATATTATATTGAATCTCCTCCAGACGGCGGACTACGACATCGAAAAGGCTTCCAAGGGGATCATCTACATCGACGAGGTGGACAAGATCTCCAAAAAGAGCGACAACCCCTCCATTACGAGGGACGTATCCGGAGAGGGAGTGCAGCAGGCCCTTTTGAAGATCATCGAGGGGACCATCGCGAACGTCCCGCCGAAGGGCGGAAGGAAGCATCCCCAGCAGGAGTTTCTCCCCGTAGATACGACAAACATCCTCTTTATATGCGGCGGGGCCTTTACCGGACTGGAAAAGATCGTGGAGAGGAGGATTCACTCCAAGTCCCTCGGTTTTTCGGCCGAGATAAAGACAAAAAAAGAGAGGGACCTGGGCGAGCTTCTGGCCAACGTCCAGCCGGAAGATCTCATAAAATACGGACTCATACCGGAGTTCGCCGGGAGGCTTCCGGCCATAGCCACGCTCACGGAGCTCTCCGAGGAGTCGTTGATCAAAATATTGCAGGAGCCGAAAAACGCCCTGGTCAAGCAGTATCAGAAGCTGTTCGAGCTTGAAAAGGTCAAGCTCAAGTTCACCGACGACTCCCTCTCGGCGATATCAAAGCTGGCAATGGAGAGGGGCTCCGGGGCGAGGGGGCTTCGATCGATTATGGAAAACATCATGGTCGACATCATGTACGAGATACCCTCACAAAAAAATATAAAGGAGTGCATTATCAACGAGGAAGTCGTTTTGAATAAGGAAAACCCGATAATACTATATGAGAAATCGGCGTGATTTCCGTTGGTTGATCTATCCTTTACAATTGGAGTCATTTAAACCATTTGAATTCTCAAGAAAAAAGGAGATTAAAATAGATGTTTTTTAAAAACGATAAGGAAGATGGGATCTTTGAGATGGGTGACAATATACTTCCTCTTCTGCCGCTCAGGGATATCATTATCTTTCCCCACATGGTGGTTCCCCTCTTTGTGGGGAGGAAGAAATCGATCAACGCCCTGGAGACGGCAATGGCATCCGATAAAAGCATACTGTTATCCGCACAGCTGAATGCCAAGACGGACGACCCGACCCCGGATCAGATATATCGGATTGGAACCATCGGGTCGATCATCCAGCTGTTGAGGCTTCCGGACGGAACCGTTAAGGTCCTCGTTGAGGGTAAACAGCGGGCAAAGGTCAAGAACTATATCCCGAACGAAGATTTCTTCTTGGTCGACGTTGAGTATATAAAGGAGAACGACTTTGTAACCCCCGAAATCGAGGCGCTGATCCGATCCATAAACAGCACGTTCGAGACGTACGCCAAGCTCAACAAGAAGATACCCCCCGAGATGATCATGAGCGTCGCCTCCATTACGGAACCCTCGAGGCTTGCCGACACCATCGTGACGCACCTAAACCTGAAGTTAGAGGAGAAGCAGCAGGTCCTCGATATAGAAGATCCATCCAAGAGGCTCGAAAAAGTATATTCCTATATGCAGAGCGAGATCGAGATACTGCAGATAGAGAGGCGCATCAAAAACCGGGTCAAGAAACAGATGGAGCGAACCCAGAAGGAGTACTATCTCAACGAGCAGATGAGGGCCATCCAGAAGGAGCTGGGGGAAAAGGACGAGTTCAAGGCGGAGGTCAAGGAGCTCGAAGACAAGATAAAGAAGAAGAAGCTGTCACCGGAGGCACTGGAGCGGGCCGACAAAGAGGTCAAGAAGCTCAAGATGATGTCTCCCATGAGCGCAGAGGCAACGGTGATCAGAAACTACCTCGACTGGATACTGGCGCTCCCCTGGAACGAGTACACCGAGGACAAGCTCGATATAGACGAGGCGACGAGGATTCTGGACGAAGACCACTACGGACTGAAAAAACCGAAGGAGCGTATCCTCGAATACCTCGCGGTAAAACAGCTGAAGAAAGACATGAAGGGGCCGATCCTCTGTCTGGTGGGGCCTCCCGGGGTGGGAAAGACATCCCTCGGCAGGTCCATCGCAAGGGCCACCGGCAGAAACTTCGTGAGGCTCTCCCTCGGCGGCGTTCGCGACGAGGCGGAGATCAGGGGACACAGGCGCACCTACATCGGGGCCCTTCCCGGAAAGATCATCCAGTACCTGAAGAAATCGAAGTCGTCAAACCCTGTATACCTCATGGACGAGGTCGACAAGATGAGCACCGATTTTCGCGGGGACCCCTCGGCGGCGCTCCTCGAGGTGCTCGACCCGGAGCAGAACTTCACGTTCAACGACCACTACCTTGATCTCGACTACGATCTCTCGAAGGTGATGTTCATCACGACGGCAAACGTCCTGTACAACATACCGAAACCTCTGCAGGACAGGATGGAGATCATTCAGATAGACAGCTACACCGAGATAGAGAAGCTCCATATCGCCCAGCAGTTTCTGGTAAAGAAGCAGCGCGACGAGAACGGCCTCGACAAGAATAACATAGCATTCACCGACAAGGCCTTACTCGAGGTCATCAGGAAATACACCAGGGAGAGCGGAGTCAGGAACCTCGAGAGGGAGATCGGCTCCATATGCAGAAAGGTGGCGAAGGACGTCGTGAAATACGGAAGGGAGCATTCCATAAAGATAACTCCCACGAAGGTAAGGAAATACCTCGGCATCCCCCGCTACCGTTACGGGAAGGTCGAGGATGTGGACCGCATCGGGATCGCCACCGGTATGGCATGGACCGAGGTCGGCGGAGAGCTCCTTACAATCGAGGTCACCGTGGTACCGGGCAAGGGAAAGCTTACCATCACCGGTAAGCTGGGGGAGGTAATGCAGGAAAGCGCCCAGGCCGCCATGAGCTACATCAGGGGCAGGGCGGAGGAGCTGGGGCTCGACAGGGGCTTCTACCAGAACGTCGATCTCCACGTCCACGTGCCGGAGGGCGCGATTCCCAAGGACGGGCCGTCCGCCGGAATCACCATCGCCACGGCCATCGCGTCTGCCCTCGCAAAGCTCAAGGTCAGAAGGGACATAGCCATGACCGGAGAGATCACCCTTAGGGGAAGGGTTCTTCCCATCGGCGGCCTCAAGGAGAAGCTCCTTGCGGCCAACAGGGGCGGCATAAAGGAGGTAATAATTCCACAGGACAACGAAAAGGACCTCGAGGATATCCCGGACAGGATCAAGAAATCACTGAAGATCACCATGGCGGACCACATGGACAGCGTAATCAGCAAGGCTCTGGCTATAGATAACCACGAGGAGTTCTTCAGAAAGAACAAGGAGGAGAAGGAGAGGGAATTTCTGAGGGAGCAGGAACGGCAGCCGACGGGGATCCAGCTGGAATCGACCCATTAGGGATCGAATTAAAGATGTGAATCGGTCAACGGCAAGGCAGGATACTTTGGATGCCGCCATGCGTGGGAAATGTCAAGGCTTCCTGGGGTGGGATTCTCAATAGTAGACTCGGGGATAGAGAATTAAAGATAATATCAACGTTCAACGGGGGGGTGACCCCCCGTTTTACTTAATGGTCAACCAGGAGGGGGCAATATCGAAAGACGGCGAAAGAGGGGCAAAAGGGTATCGTGTTGGACAATCCACCGTCACAAAAGCTTTTTGTCTTGACAAATCCCGGGGGAAGTGAAAAAATATAAAGTCTTTCAACAATAACACATTTGGGCGGATAGCTCAGTTGGGAGAGCACCGGCCTTACAAGCCGGGGGTCGCAGGTTCAAGCCCTGCTCCGCCTACCAATGATTTCAAGGGGGCCGCGGATTTTCGCGACCCCCTTTTTTAGGCGTACTATTTTAGGCGTAAAACAGCCTGTAAAAATTAGATTATCGCTTCCAGTAAGATTATACCTTCCCGTCTCCCCGCTGGTCTCCCCGATTACATTGCTCGATAGAATTAATACAGCGTCTATTCTAATAGTTTCAAAAGGTTGGTTTAAGCTTATAGCCTTGACAGAACGAAGGTGCTAAAAGTATAATAAACGTCAGGTAAAATATTACTTCTTCGGACGGTCATATTAATCATGCAAACGTGCTAACTTGCAAACTTGTAATATCAAGTAAAGAGTAGAGAAAAAAATGAACAAAAAGGAAAACAAGATGAACATGCTGGTTCCAACAATAATAATGGGTGTGCTTGCCCTTATCCTCCTCGTTGTTGCGTACAAGAAGGGTCAGCATATGGAGGCATTATCGGGCGGGGCGATGATGTTCTTGGAGATTGTGCCCCTCTTGGTTTTCGCCTTCATTATCGCCGGGATAATCCGCGTGCTGTTGCCCCATGATTTAGTCGCCACATGGGTGGGGGGGGAGTCAGGATTTAGGGGGATAGTGATCGGTACTCTGGCCGGGGCGATAACCCCCGGGGGACCTTACGTCAGTATGCCCATCGCCGCGGGCCTCCTCAGGGCCGGTGCCGGCATGGGGACGATGGTGGCTTTTCTCACCGCGTGGTCGATATGGGCGGTCGCGAGGCTTCCCCTCGAGGTGGGCATAATGGGCTGGAAGTTCACCGGAGTCCGCATCGTCTGCTCGTTCTTCTTCCCGCCCCTCGCGGGATTTTTGGCGCAGATATTCTTTTCGGGTGTCAAACCGTAATATTTTTTTGGGGCGGAGATAAAAAATATGCTCAACTGGCTGAACCAAAAAATCGCGAGTGGCTTCATCAGGGATTTCAACGATACGGACAACAAAAGGGTCAGGATAAGATACGGCCTCGTATCCGGCTGGTTTTCCATCGCCGTGATATTTCTCCTATTCGTCGTGAAGATCGTCCTTGGGCTCATGGCGCACTCCGTATCGATAATCGCCACGGCCTTTCACCTCCTCTCCCACCTTGCAAACTCGATTATCCTTGTGGTGACCTTTTACGTGACAGCACGCCCCGCCACCGAGAAGAGCCCCTTTGGCCACGGGAGGATGGAGCATATAGCGCCCCTGATCATGGCGATCTTCCTCTTCGTCTCGGCGATCTATATCGGAGAGACATCGGTCCATCAGGCCGTGGAGCCGCACGAGGTACACTACTTTAGGGCGCTTCCCTGGATACTCCTGGGCACGATGATAGTAAAGCTATTGCTGGCGCAGTTTGTCCGCTTCCTCGCCGATCGGGTAAGGTCGGAGGCTATTCACGCAAACGCCGTCCATCACGTGATCGAGGCGGTGATGACGTTTGGTGTGATTTTAGGCCTTATCATCGGCCATTCGTATCATTTCCCGGCGATAGACGGCTACATAGGGATCGTGGTCTCGGCCTGGCTTTTGTACCTCGGCTACACCCACGCAAAACACTCGATAGTGCCGATTCTGGGCAGGGCGCCGAGCAACGAGACATTGCGGAAGATTCGCGAGACCGCAAGAGGTGTGGAGGGGGTCTACGATGTCCACGAGACGATCGTCCACGACTACGGGTCGATGTACATCATCTCGCTCCACGCGGAGATCCCGGAGAGATACGGCCCGGCCAAGATGCACGAGATAGCGGAGGTATGCGAGGGTAGGCTGAGAAAGACGTTCGGGGGGGAAAGTGTGTGTCATACCGATCCCCTTGTTGAAAAGACCCCCGAGACGGAGGCCCTCGAGAAGAAATTCGCCCGGATCGCCTCCGACTTCCCGGGGCTCAAGAGCTACCATCGATTCCGCGTGATCAGCGAGTCCCCGAAGAGGACGATAATCGCGGCGGACATAAACCTCGACGACAGGGTCCCGGAGTCCGATTACGCGGATGTCGCCAAAAACCTGGAGAGGAAGGTCATGGAGAAGATACCGAACGTCGCCTACTGCGCTTTTTATATTACTCCCAAGTTCGCCTATTAATATTAGAAATTCTTGTCTTGAGGCTTCCCGCATTTTCGCCTCTTGGGCAAGGTTTTTGTATCCCGTCTTGACGGTGTGGGCTTCGCCCCAATATTGTTTTAATTGTAACCGCCGGCTCTAACATCCTTTTCATCTTCCGCCGCTCGGCTACAAGACCTCGTCGAATCCTATAAATATTCTTGTGTTGACATACCCTCTGTAATTGTGTTTAATCTCCTTAAACATCATTTTTTTGGATTCTTTTGCGGAGATGCCGACATGTATAGAGATGCCATCTTAAAGGAGCTTTACAGGGAGGAGGACGTAATCCTCATCGAAATGGCGAGGGATTTCACCGAGGACGTGATCATGCCCGTGAGGCAGAAGATAGACGAAGACAGGGATCACGTGATTGTCCACGGGATCTTGGAGGGGCTCACCAACCTCGGTTTTATGAGGGCGATCTGGCCCGAGGATATCGGCGGGAGCGACATGAGCTCCGCCCTTACCTTCTCGGCGGCCTTGGAGGAGATAGCCCGGGGCGACGCGGGCATCGCCGTGAGCCTCGGGGTCAGCCTCGGATGGCTATTCCTGCCCGCCGTTGAGGTGAAAAACGAGGCGATCATCAACGACTTCGGAAAAAAGTGCTGCGAAGACGAGCTCGTTCTCGGCTGCTTCAGCATGACGGAGGCTGGAGGCCCCAGGGGAGGCGGGGGCTGTGACATCGAAAACGTGAACTTCCACGGGAAAAAGATAGGAACCAAGGCGGCCCTCGACGGCGACCACTGGGTATTAAACGGCGAGAAGATGTGGGCCTCGAACTCCGGCATAGCCGACCTCTACCTCGTGACGGCGAACACCGACCCGTCCCTCGGCGATGAGGGGATAGCCCTGATCTACGTCCCCGCCGACGCCGAGGGCCTCACGTTCGGGAAGTTCGAGAACAAGGCGGGCCTCCAGGCGGACAGGAACTGTCCCATGTTTCTGGACGGCGTCATGGTGCCGAAACAATATCGTCTCGCCGGGCCGGGGAGGGACGCCGAGTATCTCCACCAGAACCTGACCATCGGCAGGATCGGGAGCGCCGCCATGAGCGTGGGATGCGCCCAGGGGGCGTTCGAGGCAGTCCTCGAATTCACCAAGGAGAGGGTAGTGGGCCTCTCCGGAAAGCCGATCAGGCAGCACTCCATCGCCGCCGGCATGATAGCGGACATGGCCATAGGGATAGAGACCGCAAGATCTGCCTACGTAACCGCCTCCTACAAGTACGACCGCCCCGAGGAATACGGCCCCCGCCATTCGGCGGCCCAGCTGAGCCGGGCGTCTTTGGCGAAGGTCTACGCGGCGGAGGTCGCCGTAAGCGTAACCAATAAAGCGATGGAGCTCATGGGCTCCTACGGCTACGTCAGGGAGTACGACGTGGAGAAGTACTGGAGGGACTGCAAGATAATACAGCTGTGGGAGGGGGGAGCCCAGCTGGGAAGGTTTGATATATGCCGGGGCTACTACGATCTCGATCTTTAACGACGTGAACTTAGAACCGGAAAGCGTCCGGGCTTTATGAAAGAAGGGGTTTTAGAAAAACAATTAATCGAGGAGGATATTTTGCCTTACTTTAAAGACGCCGGGGAATGCGAGGAGATACTCGGGGGATTTTTCAAGGCGGTGTTTGAAAAATACGGTGAGGGTGACGCGCTGGCTGTAAAGATAATCGATGCCTTAAAGGAGAGGGAGCTCGTGATCAAGTTTGTCTGGAGCGAGCCGGACGTGACCGTTACCTTAAGCTCCAGGGAAGATAAGTTCGGTGTGTTTCTAAACGACGACTCCATCGAGCCGGTCGCCACATTCTCCCTGACCGCCGATGACGCCCATCAATTCTGGCACGGGAAGATCAAACTCGTTAAGGCGCTGGCCACAAAACAGATAGTCGCCAAGGGGCCTATCCCGAAGATACTGAAGCTCTTGCCGATAATAGAGCCGTTGTACGAGGAGTACCCGAAGTACCTTGAGAGTATCGGAAGGAGAGACATGGTGCTGTAACTGCTTTGAAGAAGCGGTAAATCTGTTCCTTATGATACTTCACACCCTGAAATCCCTTTGGATGTCTTTTTCTCTCTAATGAAGGGACGGTTTTGCTAAAATCTCCCGTAACGTTGGTTTCAGCGATTGCGACGCCCCGCCCCGTGTCTGTCCGCTCCTCCTCCCCTCAGAATATCCCTTGCCAGAGTGCCTATTTCCTACTATAATCAATAAAATGGATCTGTATCTGTTTTAGAGGGGCTCCGGCTTGAATTAAACGTCCGAAAAATATAGATTATAGGCGATTAAAGACGATTAAAGTGTAAATGGACATCTTCGAGCACAAGGCGGAAAAAGAGAGGCGAAGGTCGGCCCCGCTGGCGGACAGGATGAGGCCGAGGGACCTCGGCGAGTTCGTCGGACAGGAGGAGATCCTTGGGGAGGGAAAGCTCCTCAGGAGGTCCATCGAGGCGGACGAGCTGGCATCGATGATCTTCTGGGGGCCGCCCGGGACCGGAAAGACCACGATTGCCCGGATCATCGCCGAAAAGACGGAGGCGAGGTTCGTATCCTTCTCCGCCGTGACCTCCGGGATAAAGGACGTAAAGGAGGTGGTGGCCGGGGCGAAGGAGGACAGGAAGTACTCGGGTTTGAGGACGATCCTCTTCGTCGACGAGATCCACCGCTTCAACAAGGCGCAGCAGGACGTCTTTTTACCTTTCGTCGAGGACGGGACGATCATCCTGATCGGCGCCACCACCGAGAATCCCTCCTTCGAGGTAAACTCGGCGCTCCTCTCCCGCTGCCGCGTCTACGTCTTCTCCGCCCTTAAATTCGAAGAGATGAGATCGATCGTCGAGGCGGCGATCCGAGACACCGAGAGGGGCCTGGGGGATCTGCCGATAGTCATTGACGATGAGGCTATCGATCATCTCGCCTCCCAGTCCCACGGGGACGCCAGGATCGCGCTCTCAGGATTAGAGATCGCGGTCAAGAACACACAGCCCGAAAAGGACGGCAAGATCACGGTATCCCTCTTAACCGTCGAGGAGGCGATGCAGAAGCGGGCGCTGATGTACGACAAGGGGGGCGAAGAGCACTACAATATCATCTCGGCGCTCCACAAGTCGGTCAGGGACTCCGACCCGGACGCCGCCCTCTACTGGCTCGTGAGGATGCTGGAGGGTGGGGAGGAGCCCCTTTACATCGCGAGAAGGCTAATAAGGATGGCGGTGGAGGACATCGGGATCGCCGACCCGAGGGCCCTATCCGTTACAGTCGCCGCGAAGGAGACCTACCACTTCCTCGGGACGCCGGAGGGGGAGCTGGCCCTGGCGGAGGCGGTCATATACCTCGCCACCGCCCCCAAGAGCAACGCCGTCTACAGCGCCTTCAGCCGCGCAAGACAGGACGTCAAGAAATACGGCGCCCTGCCGGTGCCGCTGGGAATAAGAAACGCCCCCACCCGCCTGATGAAGGAGATAGGCTACGGCAAGGGATACAAGTACGCCCACGACTTTAAGGACGCCCGGGTCGACCAAAAGCGCCTCCCGGACGAGCTTGACGGCAGGGAGTATTATCAACCGACGGATCGGGGCTACGAGGCGAGGGTGAAGGAGTGGCTGGATGAGTTCAGGAAGAAGGTCGAGGCGGCAAAAGGAAAAAAAGGATCGAAAGTAAAAAAATAGTTTGTTTCAAGACAAATTTTTGACTAATAGGGTGTGGAAAAATTTAATTTCAATGAATTAAAAAAGACAGGAGAAAACGATGAAAACAAGAAGATACGCCGTAGCGGCTCTTGCGCTGATTTTTGCGATAACGCTCTTTAACCTCACATTCGCAGCTCCCCTTACCCCGCAGGACAAGGACCAGGTCAAGTGGGTGATCGGCTCTTTTGCGGCCAACGTCAACAACGGGAACGTCCCGGAGACGGTAAAGCTGTTCTCCCCCAACATGGATTCCTCAAGAAAGCAGGCAATAACGGAAGAGCTCTACAGCAGGGCCGCTTCCGGCGGATTGAGGCTCGAATACTTTGCCGACCTGTCCGACTCCTCGGTGGAGGAGATAACCCCGGGTGTCCTCTATAAGGTGACCGGAAGGTTCAAGGCGGAGGGCCCCAACTGGAACGTCTCGGGGTTGAAGGCCACCTTCACCGTCGAGAGGGTCAACGGATATTTCTACATCAACGACACCGACATCTTCGAGAAGATGGGCCTCAAGGGCGTGGGGAAAATATTCGGTTGGATCGGAGGAATAATGTTGGTTATATTTCTCCTCTTCGTGGTTTTTGTCGTCGTGATAGTCGTCCTGATCGTGAGGAGCCAGAAGAAGAAAAAGCTGGTAGGCACGGGCGGCGGGCCGTCCACCATATAGCTGAATTGCTCGATGATTCCGCTTCAAACCCTTTCGTTAAGGGCGGACAGATCGGTCCGTCGATAAGGTATGGAGGTGTGTAAATGAAATTTGTAAAGTCGGCCCTTTTGGCGGTGTTGACCCTGTTCCTTGTCTTTATTCTCTCGGTTCTTTTTGCGGGGACAATGGCGGTCGTCAAGATGAAATCCCCGCCGGAGCCAAAGAGTCTAACGCGGGTGGTCATCTTCACCGAGATCGGAAACAAGATATTCGAGGTGGAGGGGAGGGACACCGGCGGCATGGACGTCGAGGGCCTATTCACGAACGAGTTGATAGGAAAGCTTAAAAATGCCGGGTACGAGGTTTCCATGGCGGTGGACGATTTTAACAATCCGAAGTTCGTCTCCGTTATAAGGCGGCTGAACTCGGCCGGGGTAAAAGTCTGGGTCTGGCCCCTCCACCCGATGGAGGACGGCTACTGGCTCGCCGCCGACAACGCGGACAAGTTCCCCGCCCTGTATGACAGATTCAAGGAGTGGGTTGACAAGAACAACCTGAAGATCCAGGGCGTCATGCTCGACATGGAGCCGACTTACGACGATGTGCAAAAACTAAAAGAGGTGGTTAGAGAGGGGGGAATGGCTGGCGCCGTGAAATATCTTTTGGGCAGAAGGGACCCGGAGCTCAATGCCGGGGCGGAGGTGATCTACGCAGACACGATCGGGAAAATTCGGGAGGACGGCTTCGAGGTTTCCACGTTCGACTACGCCTACATCATCGACGACAGGCTCGACGGAGACACCTCCATCGCCCAGATGTTCCACATCGTATACGTAGACTCCGACTTCTCCGTCTCGATGCTTTACCGGAGCTTCTTCAAGGACTCCGGCCTGGGCACCGGCGGCGCAAACGTCCTCTCTTACGCCCTTGCCCTCGATGACAATTCCGCCGGAATCGGTAGCTACATGAAGGACTACCTGGACGTGGAGGACATGAGAGAAGACATCAGGATCGCCGCGAGGTGCTCGCCGGTGGTTCATATCTACAACCTCGAGTCCCTTGTTGGGAGGGGCTGGCTGGACGAGATCGAGAAGGTCGATATCGAGGAGCCTATCGATATATCGATTGCCAGCGCACTGACGATCTTCGGCTACAGGACGTTCTTCTTCCTCCTCGACCTCTTCACAGGGGCGAGCAGACTCTATTCGCTGCCGGTTTTCTTCGGCCTGTGGATTCTCCTTACCGTCTTCTTCTATAGGAGGAGGAGGGTATGATGTTTGGGGATTAGTAGCAAAGCTTATGAATTTCCGCTTTCAACTACAAAAGCGATTTAACGCTTTTCATACTCGCCATGAACCGCAAGTTCCGGCGAATGAAGGATTGAGTATATGGGCTTAAATGCCAGTATCGGTAAAGGAAAAATGGATTTTATTATTCGAATATCAACTTAATTCACTGTGGAGGCTGTAAAATGGACAAGGCTCTTTTGATAACCGGGGGCGTTTTCAACGTCCTCCTTGCGCTTTATCATTTGACGTTCTGGAAAAATCCCAAGCTCAACTGGGCCGAGGAGCTACCCCGCCTGGGCGACGTCAACCGCGCCATCCTTCAGGTGGCAAATTTGATGATGATATATGTGCTCCTCTTCTTCGCCGGTCTCTCATTTCTACTATCAACGAAAGAATCGCTATGTACATTTAGCAGTGCGGTGATTTTGTTTATTGGCGGGTTTTACCTGGTCAGGGCGGTCTTGCAGTTCCCGTTCTTCGGAGCTTCAAAGATCGGCGTGATAATCTTTATCGTCTGTCTTTTGATATCGGGATGCTATTTCACGACTCTTCTGTAATTCTCCGGCGATTGGCTGTTTTCGGTGGACAACGTGATTTTCTTGCATAAACCTGATAGATGTATGAAGTAACGGGCTTCAAATAAGAAGATCATGACAAATCCGGTTTACAATGAAATCGGCAAGGGCTATTCAAAATACAGAAGGGCGGACTTACGGTTTGTTGACGCCGTTGTTCGATTGCTCGATCTGCCTGCCGGAAGCACGGTGGCCGACATAGGCGCCGGCACTGGAAACTACAGCCGGGCGCTGGGCGGCCGCGGTCTTTCGGTTGCGGCCGTCGAGCCGTCGCCGGTCATGTGCGATCAAGCGGTCCCTGACAAAAATGTCCGGTGGGTCATGGGCAGGGCAGAAAACATCCCCCTTGGAGATGACGCCGTGGACGGCATCATAGCGATATTTTCTCTACACCACTTCGACGATTCGAGGCGGGCCGTCGAGGAGACGGCGAGGGTCTGCCGGGGGCCGATCCTTATCTACACCTTCGATCCGCGGGAGATAGAAAGGCCGTGGATAGCGGACTACTTCCCGTCCGTCTGGGATAGCTCTTATGATATTTTCCCGCCCATCGGGGAGATGTGTGACACAATAAGGGGAATCACGGGAGGCGAGGTCACGGCCCACGGGTTCGATCTTTCGCACGACTTTTCAGATTTCTGCCTGATGGCGGGCTGGCGAAGACCCAATGTCTACCTCGACCCGGAGGTCAGGGCGTGCATGTCCGGATTCGCCCTTGCGGACCAAAAAGAGGTTGAGTATGGAGTCTTGCGCCTCGAGGACGATCTGAAGTCCGGACGGTGGGAGGAGAAATATGGACGGGGACGGCTCAACTCGATCGACAATTACGACTGCGGCTATCGCTTCATTCTTTCTAAATAGTATTGATTATTATATTTAGCTGTCTCTAATCGTCCTTAAGGTTTTAGAAAATCGTTTTTTAACAAAACGGAGGATAAGACGATGGAAAAGAGAGTGTATTTTAAAATAGCTCTTTTAATTGTCATCGCCTCGACTCTTGCGGCCTGCGCAAAAACAAAGGCGGAGGAGGGCTTTCCCGACTTCATCACACCGAACAACAAGTACTACGTCACCCGGATAGGGAAGGTGCCTGAGATCGATCCCGAGACGTACCGTCTCGAGGTAACGGGACTGGTCGAGAATCCCCGCTCCTTCACGTTAAAGGAGCTTCGGGAGCTCCCAACCGTGGAGCTTCCACTGACGGTGGAGTGCATCGGGAACTCCCCCAGAGGGCCCCTCCTCTCCACGGCGGTCTGGAAGGGTTTTATCCTCTACGATTTCCTCGTGAGCCTGGGCCTGAGCGAAAAGGCGACGGGGGTGAAGTACACGGCGGCGGACGGCTATTACGCCTCCCACACCATGGAGCAGATAAGGGAGAACAAGGTGCTGGCGGCCCTCTACATGAACGGCGAGGTGGTACCCCCCGTTCACGGCTTCCCGGTAAGGATCTTGAATCCCGGCTACTACGGCGTCAAGCAGCCGGCCTGGGTGACGAAGATCGAGGTGATCGATATGCCCATTAAAGACTACTGGGAGGACCGGGGGTGGGACTGCTCGCCGCGGATCGCCGTCGACAGCACGATATTTTTCCCCGTAAAAAAGGCGACGGCAAAGGTCGGCGAGCCGATGAAGATCGGGGGGGCGGCCTTCGTCGGGGGCACCCGGATCGAGAAGGTGGAGCTCAGCGTTGACGGCGGCGATAGCTGGAGCACGGCCGATATCGTCGAGAAGATGGATGCTGACAACGTCTGGATATTCTGGGAGGCGGAGCTGACTTTTCCGGAGGAGGGGAGCTACATAGTAAACGTCAGGGCGACCGACATAAACGGGAACTCCCAGATCGACGATGATCCTGACAAATACGACGGGAGGAGCGACTGGCCCATGTTGAAGGTTAAGGTGGAAAAGTAGGGCCGATCTGAAGAGCATCGGCCTGGCGGGCTTTTAAGATTTCATCAACCCGAAGGACAACTACTACGTCATCCTGACAGGGAAGGTGCCGGATATCGATCCCGAGACGTACCGCTTCGAGTTAAAGGGATTGGCCGGGAATCCCCGCTCCTTCACGTTGAAGGGGCTTCGAGAGCTCCCGATGTTGGAATTGCCATTTACTAGGAGAAGAGGCATCGGACGACACCGTTTTGTAAGGGGGCATTAAAGCCTAAAGATATAGCTATAGTTATAGCGACATACTGTTACCGCCCCCCACATATAACAGCTGACCGGTAATCCACCGCGCCTGCTCGGAGGCCATGAAAACCACAACATCCGCAATATCTTTGGGCTCTCCTATCCTTCTGAGTGGATAATCGTCCTCGAGCATCTTTTGCAGCTCGGCGGGGATATAGCCCGTCTGGACCGCCCCGGGAGAGATGACGTTTACAGTTATGCCGTACTTGCCGAGCTCTCTCGCGACGGCCCTGCTGTACGATTCCATTGCGTGCTTGCTGGCGTCGTAGGAGACCTCGCACGGGAATCCGGACGCCCCGTCGGCGCTGATGTTTATGATCCTTCCCCAGCCGGAGCCGCGCTTTATGTGGCGGCGGGCGAACTCCGCCATCATCAACGCCGTTCCCCTGCTGTTTACGGCAAAATGGCTGTCGTGGGTCTCGGCCGTGATGTTGAAGAGATGAAAATCGGCCGCATGGCTGTCTTCTTCGCTCAACCGGAACTCGGGCTCGAACGTATCCGCCTCACCATAGGCGGCGTTGTTCACGACTATCTCGACCGGGCCCAGCGATCGCTCCGCCCTGTCGAAGAGCTTCGGGATGTTCGTCGGATCGGAAAGATCGGTCTCCCATACATCCGCCGCTCCTCCCCTCTTTTCGATCTTCCGCATCACCTCATCCGCCGTTTTTGTCTGCTGGATTCGATAATGGATCACACCCGGCTCCTCTTCGGGGGAGTCTTTAAACTCCGGCTCGAGGGGGCGCCTGAAGTAGGTAACAAAGACCTTTGCGCCCTGCCCCGCAAATTCCAGGGCGGTCGCGCCGCCGATGCCGTGGTTCGCCCCGGTTATCAAAACCACCCTGTCCTTCAATCCGGTGTCTATCATGTTTTTCACCGCTAAATATTTATCACCGCTAAAAAACATTTTTGTTATATCGCTTTGTGAGACGGCATAATTATACAATATACTGATATTATAGGTGGGGAGGAAATAAAAAAACCGGCTCCTTATAGTTTTTAGGGACAGGAGATCTACCCTTTTTCAAAACCCCTCTCACCGACGAGTCGCTTCATTACCAGACACGCCGTCAGGTCCCCAGTGACATTTACCGCCGTCCTGCTCATATCGAGGATCCTGTCCACGCCTATGATCAAGGCTATCCCGTCCGCGGGAATTCCGACACCGGCGAGGACCGTTGCCAGTATGATAATACCCACACCGGGCGTCCCAGGCGTCCCGATGGAAGCTCCCACTGAGGTGACCATCACCAGCACCAGAGACATCACGCTGAGCTCGATCCCGTAGACCTGCGCCAGAAAGACCGTCGCCGCCCCCTGGTAGAGGGCGGTCCCGTCCATGTTTATGGTCGCGCCTAAGGGAACCACGAACTTCGATATCGTCTCCGAGACGCCGAGCTTCTCCTGGGCGGTCTCCATCGAGAGGGGCATGACCGCCGCGGAGCTGGACGTGGAAAACGCCAGAAGCTGCACCTCCCTGATTTTGCCGAGAAAGGCAAGCGGCCTTAAGCCGGACGAGATAAAAACCATTATGAGATAGAAGAAGAGAAGAAACAGAAGCCCGATAAGGACCGTGACGACGTAAACTCCCAGGCCCTTTAGGACGTCGAGGCCGATCTTCGATGTGATCTCGGTCATCAGCCCGAAGACGGCAAGGGGGGCCAGGCGCATCGCCCACCTCACCACCTGCATACATACCTCCTGGAGGGACTTCAGAAGCTCCGTCATCGCCTTTGACTGGGTCTTTCTTATGGAGACCAGCGCTACGCCGAAGATTATGGCGAAGATAACAACCTGGAGCATCTCGCCGGAGACCGCAGAATCGAGGGGGTTGTCGGGGATGATGGAGATTAAAGTCTCCGGCAGGCTCTCAGCGCCGCCGAGCTCGGTTGTCGTGTCGACGTCATTGATGTCTATCTCCATCCTCGATTCCATTGCTTTCAAGTCTATGTAGTTGCCCGGCTTTATCATAAGCGCCGATCCGAAGCCGATCGATATGGCGATCATCGTGGTGAAGATGAAGTAGATGACGATCCTCGGCCCGAGCTTTTTAAGCATGTCCATGTCCTCGTTTTCGGCGATGCCCAAAATGACCGAGGCGAAGACCAGCGGTATGACAATCATCTTGATGAGGACGAGAAAGAGCCTTCCGGGCAACGCCGCCCAACCGGTTATGGCGCTTGCGGTCTTTGGGGAGACGATCCCCATAGACGGCCCAAGGAGATATCCCACGAGGACCCCAAGGATCATACCGAGGAGGACCTTGACCCAGAGCCTCATGTTGATCAGGTCATCGAGGTAGCCGGCGAGGTCTCTTACATGCCCGATTTTAAAGCGATTTTTCATTTTTTTATCCTATAACAAAAATTCTGGCTGGGATGACTTATTTACCCCTTTTTCTAATATCAAAAAAGGCCGAAAATATAAAGGGGAAAATCGGTTATAGAGACTTGGCGACATCTTTTCCCTAAAAAAGATATTTGTTGACATTGACATATTTATTAAGTAGTTTTTAGTAAATAATGTTGTGTGTGTGTGGGGGGGGGGGGGGGGGGGGGGGGGATGTTTTTTTTGGGGGGGAATGGATTATTTAAAAAAAATCATGTTTTTCGTGAGGGTAAGAATGATA
>Ga0180432_10004788_pt1 | contig 18367 bp, 17 predicted proteins | sample SS_ome_10_FD_132414 | JGI IMG/M metagenome (GOLD analysis project Ga0180432, IMG submission 132414) | Hypersaline lake sediment archaeal communities from the Salton Sea, California, USA - SS_1_MS_2 metaG | ecosystem: Environmental > Aquatic > Non-marine Saline and Alkaline > Hypersaline >...
GTATACGCCGAATACCTTAGAAGGGAGTGTAAGCGTATGTCAGCACCTGCCTACATCAAGAACCTACTGCGCCCAAACGGCCAGAAGCCTTCTGGCCGTAAAGTCTGGAGTATCGACCTTGAGACGGTCTGGCTTCCGTTCTTCACCGCAACCAACACGGAAGGGATTACCCTTATCCCCAGTGAAGCGTTAGGCGCACCGCTGAGACTGGCTTACGAGTCGGACGGAAGCGTTAAGTTCAACTCTAAGACTGGGAAGCCAGTCATCAAGGTGGTGAAGGATGTATCCGACCAGATTCGCCTTGTCCGTGAGAACTTCGTCGCTGGACTGCAACAGTACGTTACCAGCGTACAGTCGAAGCAAGGCGAAGAGTACAAGGAACAGGTAAGGTTGAATATCGAAGCGGGTACGCCCATCCGTGAACGTGACAGGGAAGCACTGGACAACGCCATAGCCGAGATGGTGGACAGGGCTATGGCGGAAAGGGAAGCCGAACCGCAAGCGGAAGCCGTAAAGGAAGCAGTCACCGCATAGACCTGCAACGGCGTATACCTTCCCTTCCCTGCGCTGGACTAGAAGGAAGGGATATGCCTAAGCCTAAATGGGCTACTCCCGAACGTCAGAACCATTTAGTGCGTCTGTTCCTTCGCAGTGGTGGCTTCTGTGTATTCGGCGGTAAGCCGTGTACTAATCCCGAACGTCACCACTATGTACCCTATATAGAAGCCCTAGTCAAGGACTGGATAGCGGATGACAGGGAAGCGAGGGGCTATATACTGCGACTGCAAAGGCAGGCACTCCACAGAATCCCCGAACGTGGTTCACTTCGTGGCACTTTCAACGCTATCAGCAGAACCATATACCACGATAATCAACCGATGTTCTATGTAGAGGAACTGGGGATAAGCGGGCTGACGTTCAGGCCGTTTGCAAAGGTACGGCTTGCCAGTTCTTACGTCAGGCTACACGTTGACATCGGCGACGTGATGAAAGGTCTTAGCAAGAACAGGCGGCGCAAGGCAATCAGGTACAGTAAAGCCCTGCCATTAGAAGCGCAAAGGCAGGTTGATACCCTTTGCAGTAGGGCGGTAGCCGACCATCTGAGGTAAAGCTAAAAAACAGAGAAGACCTCTGTTCAGGGGGTCTTTTTTGCTTTCAGGGAGACCTTCGGCCTGAAGTCCTATCAAGGCTCTTCAGGGCGGGGGTCTCTTTGTTACTCCCCATCTTATAAGAGTGCCCCCATGCCATTTGACTTCTCTTCAGTCGATGCCGAACTAGGCCCCGCCGGGCAGACGGCAAGGATGTGCTTCTCCAAGTTCCGCTTCCTGCCTGCCCGGATAAAGGAGCAGCTGCAGCGGGAGGGCCTTTGGGATGACCTGGTGCAGGAGACCTACCTCACCGCCTGGGAGGCATGGCAGAAAGGGCTGAGCAACAGGGAGACCTACCGGCTCATGGGGAGGCGGATCTATGCCTTTCTCAAGGGCTACGGCTACCAGGTCTACGGGCATCACTATTACAGGGTGGAAAGGCCTCTTTCTGATATTGCTCAGGACCAGAAACAGGAAGATAAACTCCTGGAGGGCGCCGGTGATAGCCCATCACCAGCCTTTATCGGGTGGAAGAGCAGCGTCACTGAGGCTGTTTTGGCTCTTCTCAGGGGAAACGGTGGCCTGAGCAAGCGGCAGATCTACACCCGCCTCCAGATATCCGCCCGGGAGCTGGACTGGCACTGCGCCCCCCTGCTCAAGCAGGGCCTGATCGTAGAGGTAAAAAGGGAGAACGCCTGTGGCCGTCCGCCAACACCGCTGCTGGTAGCTGTTAAACCGGGGCAGAAGTTACCAATGCCGGAGATGGTCAAGACGGAGAGGATGGAGCGCATCAGGCGAGCCTACTTCCTGGAGGGAAAGAGCATCAAGCAGATATCAAGGGAATTGCACCATACCCGAAGGACAGTTAGAAAGGCAATTCGCGATTGAGTTCGGCTTGGTGCTTCAGGCTTATTACGGGGCCGCCATCGGCCTCCGAGTTCTCAATTTAAATAGTCAGGCTGCTGTTAGGAGATAAACGATATGCAAAATAGTCTTATTTCTAGAAGCCGTTGATTCGGCTTGCAAAGGCGCGATTGACAAAAGTATGCCTATGTGCTCTAATCATACTAGATCTTCTCTTTTATTACTCAAACCTCCTGTAAGAAATAATTGATTCTGGTGCAGTAGTTTACGCCACGCTATTTTGCGCTGCTTACGTTGAGGGGCAATCCCAAAGAAAGTACGAGAAACCGAAAGGCCTATTCGAGGTAGAGATTAGGAATCGGACAACAATTTATAGTGAGTAGCCGAGCCAGTCAAGATGGCTAATGCCTCTACCAAACACATGAGCAGTATTCAAGATTATACATACAGTAGATTGCTAGATAGGCCATGCCTGAGGATATTGAATGCTGCTCGGTCGATATGCAGCTAAATAAGGTCATGAAAGGAGGTTGCAAACTATGCCTGAGATGTCGAAGAGAACTGCTAAGAAGTTGTTGGACAATGTGCCCGACGAATATGTATTCCGGTTCCATGACGGCCATATTTTGAGGAACGTAGTGGAACTTAGGAATGCACTAAAGACTATGCAGAACGATAGTTTTGCCTTCCATGCGAATTCAGAGAAGAATGATTTTAGCAAGTGGGTAAGAGAGGTAATTGGAGATCAGAAATTAGCCAGAGATCTTGAAAAAGCACCAACCAGAACGAAGGCGGCTCAGAAAGTGGCCGATAGGGTTACTTTTTTATCAAGCAAACTGTAGCCGACTATTCACATAGGTTATACAGTATATTCGGCAGCTGCTGGTCAATCTTGCATATACAAATCGCTGACCTCGGCGATGTGGATATGCCACAAAGTCTTACACTATTATTGACCCGATGCTGAACAATCTGGACTCTTGTTCCCTGCCGAAGAATCTAAGCAATCGTAGGCCGCCCGGTCCTGAAGACACGCAGTAAGCCGCATTGGGTGGCAGAACAATCGTTGTGCGTTACTTCTTCAGTTGCTTTTGTTTCTTATCTTGTTTCCGGGCCTTCTTATGGCTCTTGCGTTCTATTTGTCTTTCCGCTGCAGATTTGCGCTTTCCCATCTCTATGCCTCCTTGCCACTCCCCCTTTATGCTGAGGAATGAATCCCCACACTGTAAGCTGTGTGGTATCTGCGAAGCAAATTCGAGCGATGAAGGTTGGAGAATTCGATTGGCAGCGCCTAGAGACGCTGCTTGCTACCCCACTCCGGCCATTCCTTCCGCCAGCAATGTGGCGTGCATCGTTGCATACTTTTATGAATGCCAAATAACCCTTGTCGACCACCGTTTTCTTGAACGTAGCTTTCGCACCAGCGTCTACAGGCTTGCCTTTGCCGTCCTTTTTGCCTAAGCTCGCATTCCAAGAACCGTCAATTTATGCCATGCGTTCCGATGATGGCAGATAATGCTTTCCGGTCAGCTGAACATAGCTAGGCCATCTTGGTGATGATTAGCTTGAGCACCCCGGCAGGGACAGTGATCTCTACCTCTTCGCCCACTTTCTTGCCTAAGAGAGCTTGGCCCACCGGCGATTCATTGGAGATGCGTCCCTCGCTGGGATTGGCCTCGGTGCTCCCCACAATAGTAAATACCTCTTCTATGCCGTCCTGGTTGCGCACAGTGACACGATCGCCAAATTCAATCCTAGGGTTGTTTCGATCGGGGGTTGAGACTACAGCCCGGTTTATCATGTTCTCCAAGGTGCGGATACGCCCCTCTATTAAGGCCTGCTCATGCTTAGCATGCTCGTACTCAGCGTTGTCGGCGGTACCACCCGTATCCCTGGCAAATTGTATCCGCTGGGCCACCTCTTGGCGACGCACCGTTTGTAGGTGGCTCAGCTCTGCCTGCAATCGGGACAAGCCCTCAGGGGTCAACAGATATTTCTTCTGTAGCATGCCATAACCTCCTCATGCCATTTCAGCGCGTGACCGGGATGGAGTTTCGCTGGCGATTTCTACACAGGCTGTCCACACTTCAATACCGGGGATTTGCGCTATTTGAGTTGTGATGACGTTTCCCATCGTTCCCAAATCTTCTGCTTTCATAACGGCAATAATCTCATACGGTCCCGTTACGATATGAGCTGACTCCACCCCTTTTATCTGCCTAATTGAGGCGCAAATCTGTTTCGCTTTAACCCCAGCACGGTCTTTTTCTTTATCCATAGCTACGTTTATTAGCAAAAAAGCTTTCTTTGTCATCTCAGACTCCTCGTCGCCTGCTGCGTGGCAAGAGACCCTTTGTCATGGTAAGTAGATGAGTTATTACCACTCGAAATTAGCGCCTTGGCCCAATCGCTGGTGGTGGAGTGCCTGTTTCGTGTTCTGCTCCGTAGACGACAATACTGCCTGCTAGACTACGTTTTAGTCAGCGGTCGCATTTTTCAGAAGCATGAAGGCACGCGATTCGAGCGTAAAGCTGATTTGGAGGCAACAGTCATCAACACGGAGAGGCCTGTTAGTTCTGTTAGAGAGAGGGGGTGTTTATCGGGTCACGTCACTGCGCGGCTTCCGGAACCCCTCCTTGTCGGCGTGACTTCTGATTACCATATGCCACCTCCCACGTGGTTAGAAGAAGCCCTAAGTAAGCCAAAGCAAGTTTCGGACATTGCTCAAAATTTAAAGAAAAATGAAACCTGTTAATACAGGATTCCTATCGATATGATTCTATCATCTTCAGCCGTTTTGAGCAACTCGGTGGAAATAGGCGAAATTGGTAATCTTGGCTGTTTCCAAACACACCGCCATCTCCTACAATGACACTATGGTCTGCCCGATGTGGGATACCCTGGGCATTGAAGTAACAACATGAGTTATCGTTCAGTACATCCAGATTGCACAGAAGTCAGAATTGTTGTAGTGCTCCCCATTAGTCAAGTACTGGAAATGTAAGTAATCGATTGTTCAGATACTGCTCTTCGGCTTGTTCCGGTGACCTGTAGCCCAGTGCAGAATGCAGATAGTCGGTGTTGTAGCTGGTAATCCAGTCACCCAGCTCATTTAGAAGTTCAAATGGATTACTCCGTTCTCTGAGCCACAGGAACTCCTCCTTCAGGGTGCGGAAGAACCGCTCCGTATCTGCATTCCCTTTCGGGTTGTTATAGCTGGTAAACGCCTGGTTAATTCCCAAGACGCTACAGGCTTTCATGAAGCCAATAGATGTTGGCTGGCACCCATTGTCTGACATGAGTGACAGACCCTTGTCCCTGACGCCTCCCGGAAACTGCCGGCTAACGGCCATCTCAAGCGCTTCCAGCCAGTGTCTCCCGGCACACTGCAGCCCGGCATAATAACCAACGACCTTCTTTGTGCACCAATCAAGAACGACCACTATGTAGACCCAACCAAAACCATCTACCTTCACCTTGGTCATATCTATACCCCACCACTGGTTGGGACGTTCCGGCCTCGGTTTGCTTCGACTCGGCGGGCGGACTGCCTTGATTCTCACGTTCGGTTTGACCAGCAGGGCATGCTCCCGCATCAGACGAAATATGCGCTTCTTGTTCACCTCTTCCTTGTCCACAAACCGTAGATACGCCCATACCCGTCGGTATCCCCAGAAAGGATGATCAGCTTTGAGTTCTTTTATGCGCTCCAGTAGGTCAGCATTGCGCTCGGCCACACTGGATGACTTAGATCGCGTCATCCCACCCACTCCTCCTCGTTTTTTTTAAGCTCTACGGTAAGATCCCCGATAACCTTTCTGAGGCGGAGGTTTTCACGTGCTAAAGCTGCCTCCTTACGATTTGTGTTGTCGAACGCCTGATGCATATTGGCCAGGAACTGGTCCCGCCACCGGTAATACTGTGTCTGGCTTATCTGGTGCTCAATGCAGACTTCGGTTACTGGCTTCCCCTTCAGCCCCTGCAGGATTATCAGGACCTTGGTTTTAGCATCCCATCTCCGTCTCTTCACGGTTCTCTGCTCCCTTCTAGCCCCTATTCTACACATCTTGCTTCAGTACCTTAATAGGGAGCAGTATATTGTTACCTCAAGTGGGCGGCCGCTGGCTATTTCAGTGAACAATGTAAGCAAAAGTTGTCTGAGTTAAACATATCTCGATGCAGTACAATCATATCCAACTGTGATACTTAGTAGTCTTTGCGTAGAAATAACCTTCTGTACGTTCAATACCGGATTATGTAGTATAATGCTGGTAAGTTAAAACTAGGTTGTTCGGAGGTACTTTTAAGTCAGACTAATTTTAAGCAATTCCAGATCTACATTCACGGGATTGAAAAAGCGCTGGCAGCTGGCGATGCTACTGAAAATACAAACTGCTCTGTCTTGAAAGCCCCGATAGGATCACTGAGCCTAGTTGCTACACTTTACCGTGAATGAGGACCGCGTCAAAATGGTTGAGTTATACAGAATCCACTTCGGTTATTCTGGAAGCAAGCGGTATCCCCAAGCTGTTGAACTTTGCAAGCTTGCCTATCGGCACGAGGTTCGGGGTGAAGGAGAAGACGTATGGCATATTGTCAGTTTTACCGATTCTCAAATTGACTTAATGGCTGCGCTTTACAAACTCCTTGTTGGAAAGTCAGCCTTTAGTCCATGCTTTATGAACATACCACGGCCAAAGATTTACGGAGCCGATATCCTATCCCTTATCACATGCTGCCGAAAAGAAGGGCAATATGACTATTTATATGAATCTCGAAAACATAAGGAGCGAATTCGCCTTGCAGCAGAAAGGCTAAGAACGGAAACTGGGAAAAGTTTTCAGGATTTGGCCAGGATTCTTGAAGACAAATATTGGGAACCTTTAAGGAAAGACATTTCCGCAGTCGAGCAGAGAATTACACATGAAGGATACATTGGTTTCCGAGATTCTGCTACAGGGGATTTGGTTAAGGCCTCGAGAGAACCTAGAGAATATATAACCGAATATCAAGAAGTCCGAGAACTCATTTCGAGAAGCAAATATGAAGAGGCCGTTCAGAGATACTGTGATATTCTAGGAGATAGATTCTATGGCGAGCTTCATGGTGAAATAATCTACCTGAAACGCTTGGCCAAAATCCCTCTGACTGGTAGAGACCTGCTTTACTTCAGAAGCGCGTCATCACGCGATGAACTAATTTCAACAAATCTCGCTGAGTATGCGGGTTGTATTAATGAAGCCCTCGCACAACTAGAAAAAATGGGACGCAATTCACCGCTTGATGTATTGGTCGAATACGCCCCAACAATGGAGAAGATGATTGAAAACCGTGAATATGATTGGAACAAAGGGGTCTACTTGTGGGGTGGTGAGTTCAGATTGAATTCGTCTCCGGTAACAATGAATAACTTCAGTACTAAATATGATGCTTGCCCAGAAGGAAGGTTGTTTGATAGATATCCAGACCAAGTTCAACATTGCCGCATTATCGAATATCCCCCAGATACGAAATATCTGGGGTTATGGACAATCTACCCGTCTTCTTACTATCAAAATGAAATTTTAGATAACGGACTACATCTTAATGGCATTGAAGCATATCGGCATAGATCATGGAGAAGAGGAAAAAGAGAGCCAGATTTTTTATCCGTGACATCCATAGACGAAATTGAGAAATCTGATTATGGAACTGATGGTATACGCTATACAGGACGTGTCCACAGAATAAGTGGGCAAGAGTTCTATGAGATAGACTTGTTAAGAAAAAATGTCGACCGTGCAGCATACATTGGGAACCCTTTCATAGAGCTTGTTGTGGAAGTGCTAAGGGAGGCGGAGAACATACTTCGCGATAAGCACGGCCTTCCGCGAATTGGCGAGGGTTGGGTTTCAGAAATGCAGCTGTATAACTTGGTCAAAACTGTTTTCGCTGAAGTGCAGCACCATGCAACTCCCGAATGGATCAAGCCTCAACATCTAGATGTTTATGTTCCGCCGAAAAAGTTGGCATTTGAATATCAGGGGCAACAACATTTCGAACCGGTTGAATTTTTCGGTGGACAAGAGTCCTTCGAAAGCACGGTTGAACGTGATAGACTGAAGGTCCATAAATGCAAGGCCAAGGGAGTTATCTTAATTCAATGGTTATATACTGAACCTATAGAGCAACCCACGCTTATGGAAAAACTCAGGCAGGTAGGACTGAGCATCCCATAAACAGTTGTTAGTTTCAATTAATCCCGTTACTCGGTAGTAACACTTAAAGAGCCAATACGGTTGATGGCAGAGATAGACGGGCTGGTATCGGGGTGGCTGGTGGAGTAAAGGCTATGAAAAAAGAGGTATATAACCTTCAATTTCCATCATGTTGTCAAGGGATGACAATATTTGGATATCACTTTGCTAGAGTAGATGACTACCAGAGTAAAGTGGCCAGCTTGCAAAACTTGGTAGAATATCATGATAGCGAATTCCAGTTTCGTCTGAATACCGGTAACCACGCTATAACCGCATATGTTGATCTCCCTGAAAGGGAAGAAAAATCAGTCATCAAACAGCCTGATAGCACTGCCCTGAGTGATGTCTTGCTTCTGCTGTCCATCTTTACTGGTCGAGATGTATTCACGGTTGATAATGCAAGGGCGGATAGCAACGATAGCGTCATAATAGCAGACCATAGGGTTTATGCTTGGGGAGGGGTGCTCATGACTTCCATCCTTTACAAAAACCAGCCAATAACCGACGACGAACCTCATGGCTACAATATTGGTTTCGAAGAAGGGATTAACCAGATTTACACACTGGTTAGAAGTGAAGATTGGCAGCATAAATACAAGGGGGGATATTTCTTAGTTCTGGCACAGCAAGCTTTTCGTCGCCAGCCACTGGAGACTGCCTTCACACAATGCTGGACTATATGGGAGCACTTATTTAGTGAGAGCGCTGAAAAAGGTGACTTTTAAGAATTTACCCTTATCGGGCGATAAACTTTACTTTTTTCGCCGCCCTGATAGCCAATATTGAAGCAATATTTTGCCTCAGGCTATCACATCTTTGCCCTCCTCATACCCCCTGACTATACTCTAATCCAGTATCAGGTTGAAATAGGCACACTTATCCCCTGAATAGGGTTCCAGGGCAATGATTTGTCAATATAATCCCGCTTAAACAGGAGCTTAACCATTCTCTTCACATTGCAGGTAATGGCGGTCATAAGAACCTGGATGGCCATCTTGCCCAGACCCCAATATCGGGCTTTCTCAAGTCCGTGAAACCTTTTGAACTCAGCGAACTTCCTTTCAACCTTGGCCCTCTCTTTTTGCGCAGCTGTTATCTCAGGCTTCGTCTGCTGTTTCTTCAACCACCGACTCTTTCTATTCTTTTTGGGGATAATAGCGGAGGTAATACCCTTCCTCTTTAACAGGCGATGGTTCTTCTTGCTGTCGTATCCCTTGTCAGCAGTGGTTATCTTCGACTTGCTTTCCACCAGCCTGGGGAATTCCTTCCCATCAAAGGCATTTCCAGACGTGGTCTCTACTCTGGTGATAAGTTCGCTGTCAGAGTCCAGGCTGGCATGAGCTTTGTACCCGAAGAACGGCTTGTTTCTGCTCTTATAGCCATAACGGGCATCCTTATCCGGTGAACCATCCGGATTACTATTCATCTTGAATGTGTCCACCTTCGCCTTTACATGGGTGCTGTCCACTATGGAAAGACGGTCTGATATAAGACCCTTATCTCTGGCCAACTCCACAATCCTGTTGAAGATAATGGCAAATCGCTCTTCGCCAAGTCGTTCTCTAAACCTGGTGAGGCTGGAGGAGTCAGGAGAACGTTCGTCTATGGCAAGTCCTACAAACCACTTCATAACCAGATTGAAGTTGACCTCTTCCTCCACCCTGCGATCAGAGATGTCATAGAGGAACTGCAGATAAAGTATCTTGAACATCATCTCAGGTGCATAGGCTGGCCTGCCAAACTCAGGTGTATAAGCTTCCCTGCATAGTTCATTCACAAATGAGAAGTCAACCGCTCTATTCAGAAGCTTGAGGAAGTGATCCTCAGGAATAACCCTGTCGTAGATATGGTTTCCGTAGAAGGAAAGCTGTGTTGATTTTGGCCTCAGCATGGATTATGCTCCTTAATATATTTTGCTGAGTGCATCTTAACTCGAAACTAATTGTATCTCAAGGCAAAATTGCCTACTTTTTCAGCATTCTCTTAGTATTCACAACGACCGCTGGCTTTCAAAGGAATAGATAATACGACTGCCTTCAACCGAAAAGATAGCCTTTTTGTTGGTAGAGTATGCTTTAAAGTGTGAAATAGACAAGAGCGAAAAGGGACGAATTGACTCGTTAGCAGAGATAAGAAATAAGCTTGTCCACTCTGGGTATTTCCCTAAACGTAGTGCTGTTTATCATGATGCAATTCTATTTATACACTTGACCGAGTTTATTATTGCCAAGACACTAGGGCTGGAGCCCTCTAATATGTTCAACACAATGGAAGGATTAGAGGATTTCCTAAAACTCAAATCAGAGGGCAAAAGGGAAAAACAACGACGATAAAGTTAAAGTTCCCAGGTAGCGGTTTCTACAGACAGTAACTGGGCCGCTCTCGGTATAAAAACTGACCGCTCAAAACTCACACCTATCCTATTAGCTTCCGTAATGTCTGGCTAGTTGCCTTGAACTACATCACCACAGACCTCTAACATTTTCTTTCTTGCCGACTATTGCTACACAAAACGTCATGGGCAATCGAGAAGGGAAGCGCTGCTACTCCTACAGTTCTGTCACAACTATCTCAGAGGTCACCATTGGACGAACATTAGCATGTCTGTTATTTCATCACAACATTAATCCCAATAATACTGAATCAGCTTAAGAGTAAGTATCATTATGTTTAGCGCAACAATTTCCGCATAGAAATATTGTGACCTTCTGGCTCACCGTTTTGCATCTCGGTCCAGCCACTCCGCCTATACATATCAAGATTATCGATCATGGCTTTATTAGTTCTAAGCCGGATTTCTTGGTAGCCTTGATCCAATGCTTCGGCATCTGCCAGTTCCAGCAGTGCTTGCCCTACGCCTTTACCTTGATGTTCAGGACGCACCGCAATATTAGCCAACAGCATATAATCCTCTTTCGGGATAAGCACGAGTCCTCCTATGACCTGCCCTTGATCTACGGCAACCCACACATGATATAGAGCAATTACCAGAGTGTAGTTTTTCTCCGTCGGAGCAATGGCCATTCCTGACCATAAAGAATCGGGGCGGTATGCTGCATCAAAACAGCAAGCCAGTGCGGATGCATCTTGTGGTTCAGCTCTACGCAACTTCCAATTTGCCATTGCCCTGCCCCTTATAATTGTACTACTTTTTGAGTTGGAGTTACGAGCGTGTGGCAGGGCAATGTCCGTGCGGCTACTACGGCGATAAGTCTAGAGGCTACCTTTGCGATACGCGCTTCGATGTAACGAAAAGCCAGAATGTTTAAGCCAGCATCATTCTCAAATGACTTCGGCCAAGTCATACACTGGGACACGGGTAGTGCGTCTAGGCGCTGTCTCTGCCCACACTACCTCCTGCACCCTTTCCAAGACATCAGGGCGAAGTAGCACCTCACCACACTGGCTACAAACCTCGGCAGGAACATTCTCCAAGATTATAATTCTTCCTCTATACTCCTGAGGGTGAGTGATAGTCTTCTCTTCTAGCTGACCGCTGCACAGCGGACACTTCTTCATGGTTTGCCTCCCTTCCTGACCTTCCATTCCACCCAGTCTTCGGCCTTTGGCTCATATGCTGTTATCACTGCGACGTTGGGTGCGTAGGTGCACTGTATGTGTAATGGCCGATCGCTATTAGTTATGCCCAGCACAAGGCAACTGGGGCTGCGAGGGTCTTCAGGATAATCCTCTATCACCTGAGCCCCGTCGCTCAAGAGAGCCTCCTCGACCTCTCTGACAGAAATATACCTCTCAGTCATGCGATGCCCGGCGTGAAGTGTGAAACGGTAATCCCTCTCTTTGACCCTAGCCTGAATCCCCTCAAGTAATGCCTTCTCCAAACAGCCTCCGAGTTCATCTTTTTATTCGTTACCAGGCCAGCCTGAATTCTCTCGGCGGCAATAGTATAGCACATCAGAAACTGCTCATCACAGTCTGTTTCGAGAGGGAAACATCCTTCCAAGGAATACAATCATCTTCTTGTTTTGTTAATCTGGAATATCACTCCTCATCATCGTACTGGGGTGGCGCCTCGCCCTGACTTTCGATAACGCGAGGATACTCACCACTGGCTTCCTCGCACCTGATATCGAGCAGTTGCACCGAGTGCCACCACTCATCCCCGAAATCGAATATATAGAGAAACTTCTGCTTCGGCTTCAGAGCCAGAGAATCAACCCTGGCCCGCTTTGCACTTCTGGTTTTACTCTCAGGATATGGAATACCGTACTCCGATGAAGCATCCCAGGGATTGTTGCTCATGAAGAAGGCATAAAGGTGCTCATCATACCGTTCAAAGGCCTCGAAGACGGCTTCATGCAGGTGATTGAGGTTCTGGTCACCTTTTATCTCAATCTTGCGCCATACCTTCGGAGCCCCCTTGAGGCTCACTTTGAAGGTATAAATCTCCGCGGCTCTTTTTTTGCCGTCCTTCCCCGCTTTATCAACTTCATTTTCGGTCTCAAAGGCCTGGATAAACGCCTGGGGGATATCACCGGCTCCGGATACCTCTTGCCGTATGGCCTGCTCATCTCTGTATACTGACTTAAGCCAGTGGATGGCGCCCCTGGCCTGAAGCCAGCCCATGCCGAACTCAGCAGCGTAATCCACCGCCTCGCTTTTATCCCCGAATACTATTCGCTCCGGTATCTTTCCGGGCATCTTCTTCTTCCCCAGGATATAAGCCGGGACGTGGCGATTGTGCTCAAATGCCTCCAGAAGACGGCGGCGGGCATCCGGGACATCGCCCTCTCGCAGGAAGGTGGTCAGCGCCCTAGTATAGAGCCAGGCGGCAGTGGGCTCATCGTACTGCCCCAGCAACTCCTCCAGCGCATCGATTTCACCCATCTCCAGCAGACCGACAGCCAGAAGGTAGCGGTTTCCCTGGTTGTCATTGGGGTTCAGGCGCAGCATGTCACGATAGTGCCCCACGGCTTCATCATGTTTTCCCGTCTCCCAGAGGCACTGAGCAAGACCATTGCGGGCACGCATATAAGGGCGAGTCTCTACGATTCCCCAGAAGTGTCCGGCCTCATTCTGGAACCTCTCTTCTCCCAGGGCGCGCTCGCCTGCCCGCACCCCAGCTTCATAGAAGCGACGGGCTTCTTCCAGGTTGCGGGTTTTTCCCTCGGCCAGCAGGACATAGGCATCGGCGCAATCGGGGCATACCTCTAAAGCCTGGTACGCCAGTTGCATCCTCTTCGCTTTCCCAGAGGTCTCGAGCGCCTGGAATACTAACCCTTGCGCCTTTTCTAGCGGTGTGTCAGGGACCCAGGCCGGCGCCGAACCGCCTTTTAACTTATCATTGATATACCGGTTCATCTCCTCGATAGAACCGAAGTCCTGCCCTGCAACCACTTGATTGATGGCGAGAAGGTTTCGTTCCATCAGCCGCTGATCGAACGGTAGAACCTGTTGGGTCTGGGAGGCTTTCTGCCCGCAGCACTTCTTGTATTTCTTGCCGCTGCCGCAGGGGCAGGGGTCATTGCGCCCAACCTTTCCCTTAGTCGGCGGCGTGGCCTCTGACGACAGCTTGCGCAGGGAATCGAGCAAACCCTGCATCCGGTCGGCTCTGTCTGTCTCACCCATCTCCTTGGCCAAATTGATAACTTTCTCGTAGACGTAGTACAGGTCTTCCCTTCCCTCAGGCGAATCCGGGAGCTTCTTGGCCGCATCTAACGCCAGCCCGTAGTAGTCCCTAGCCCTTTCGAAGTCCTTTTCTCCGTGCAGTAAGAAACAATCCCCAGCGTGAAGGGGAAACCAGATATCGTCGGGATTACGTGCCATTATCTCCCGGTAACAGGCTTCTCCTTCCTTCCTCCGTTTGAGGGCAAACAGGCTTTGCGCCTTGAAATCAAGAAAGGCATCGTCCTCAAAGACTTGGCTTAGGATTTCCCCCAACTCCATCACCTTTTCGTCTTCACCGCAGAGTTGGAGCAGCACCAAGTGAGCGCCAATAAAGGCATCGATGTCATGCAGGGTGAATTCCTGCAATTTCTCGTAGAACTCGTCCTTCAGATAGTATCCGGTGAGAGATTTCTCGACGATGTGCCGGTAAATAAGCTCGAAGGTCTCGTCGCTGAGATGGACGACTTTCTGCACCTCTCCCTTTTCCTCTGCCCCGGCTATGGCTTCGATATTGTCGTCAATCAGGTCTGCTACGTGCTCTGCGGCCGGCCTGTTGGGGAACAGGCGCTGCCACAGTACTTCGCACGCCATGCAGATAAAGTCCTCATCGCTATCGGAAAAGGCAGCCTGGGGGTAGTATTCTTCGTCGGTCAGATCCTCGCAGGAGATATAGCGCTCCGTTTTGGCAGCGAATTCCCCGAGGTTGAAACCGGGCACGAGGGCTTTCAGTTTGTCCTCGATTTCATGGGTTGTCATCTTTGCCACCATCTCGGGGTCCCAGCGAAAATCTTCCTTTGCCATTTCATCCCCCTGCGTTTTGAGCGTTCTGCAATCCCAGGCTTAAATAGTGTGACCAATTATGTATGGCTAACCAGCATTATAGCACCGGTGCTGGCGGTAACGGTAGGTATAAGATGCTACAACCATCACACTTTTCATCGTTATGTGTGCCACAATTCACACTCAAGGCCGAAGGAGCTGCCAGATAAGGGTATGACAAGGCCTGGATGGAGGACCCACTGCCAACCAGATCTAAGCAGTATTTATAAGGTATAAAGAAATTTCCTGCATGCTAACAGCCGGTTGGTAACCTATACCGTGGGGTAGGGAAATGCTTGAGAAATTGCGGTATTATGAGATGGATAAGAAGGGGGGGGAGGGGGGTATCCAGGGTGGCCTGTCAGAGACTTTAGCACAACGTCCCACCAGGCAGCGCCAGCTATATAGATAGTATAGATAGAATAGTATAGTATAGTATAGATAGAATTAGGGTTTCGGCGGTTCAGGCTTGACAAAAACGCCTCCTAGGTATATCCTCTTACCAAAGGTATACTATGCGTAAACAAGTAACCAAGGCTTTCAAGGTAAATGCCGAGGAATGGGCCAATTTCGTCAGGGCTGCTGAGTCCTACGGGGCAACACCGGCCGAGCTACTACGGGAGCTGGTAAAACATGTAGACGCGGCCATGAAAGGGATCGAAAGCGGTCGAATCCAGAGCTTCGACGGCGATGTTTCCCGGTTGATAAGAGCGGAGTTCCCCCAGCTCTCCACCTTTCAACTGCGCGTGATGGCAGGGCTTTTGATGGAAGCTGCCAAACTCGGTGAGGAAGAGCCAGGAGAAGGTAAGTAGGGCGATAGGTTTGCTGCAAACCGGTATGCCGATTCAGGCAACCAAGGAGCCTATCGGTGCCGGGAAGCGGCGTATCAACCAGTTAAGCTAGTGGAAGGGGGTGGTTAAACGTGAGGAAGAAAAAGAGGAAAGGACTGTTGAGCCAGCATATAAAGGCTGGCTACCCACATCTGAAGGCCAGCAGCGGGCTGCCGGAGTGGCTGCTGCCCGAGGGCAGCCTTAATGAGACCGCGGACGAGGTCGATGACAGCGGACTTCTGATGATGGCCCGGCCCCTCCGGATGGCAGATGGAGCCGAGCGTCTGGCTAACAACGACGTAGTCCTGTCCACGATGTCGGCGGAGGCGTGGCAACAGGCTATAGCGAATTGGCCACACCTGTCCGAGTTGAGGGCTGTTATAGAGGTTTTCCTTGAAGTGTCCGGCACGGTGACGGCGCAATTCCCCAGGATCCGGTCGAAGATCGAACCGATGGTGATATGCCGCAGCATGGCTGTTCTCCTTTACGCTCCTCTGGTTGACGAGGGCGAATCGGTGCTGGGGGAAATCGCTGGAGCGCTGGGCAGCGATGCCACCGATCCCGCTCAACTGATAAGGACTTATGCAGACGCTGTAATCAGGGAAGATATCACTAATCTGGAAAGGGTCAATGAGATTATCATAAGGCAAAGCGCATGGTCGAAATGGGCAGCGGAGGTCGAGCATCAGGTGCTCAGCTGCCGCAACACGCCCAGGCTGATAGCGGTGACGCCGCCGCTGTCCTCTGGCCTTGCCAGCATTCTGGCATCAATGATAGAGGAGGGGCAAGATGGACCTGGGGGAGATCATCCAGAGCATCCGGGCAACCAGATGCCTGCCCAGTGACGATGACCTGAGGAGCCTGCCCTGCAAAAGGGCTTTCATCTACGGCCGGGTGTCCTCGCACGGGCAGGTGAGGGAAAGCCAGGAGTCGATTCGCGAGATCGCCAAACTGGTGATGTTTGCCAGGAAGGACGGCTACACAACGGGACTTGAGCCCGACCAGGTGGAGAAGTGGCTGGAATCGATACAGGCCGGGGCCGACACCAAAGTTATCGAGGATGGAGAGGTCACCGTTGACTGCCGTGACCTGGGTCTATCGGGCTCCCTGGGCGAGGACAGGCGTCCCGGACTGGCCGACCTGTGGCGCCGGGTGGAAACCGGTGAGGTCGGCGCCGTATACCTTACCGAAGGCATGAGCCGGCTAAGCCGGGATCGGGACCGTGTGCTCGGCTACAAGCTGCTCAAGTTACTTAAGGAGAAGCAATGCCGGGTAAGGACGCCCGAAGGTGTTTACAGCCCGGCCATTCCGCGCGATTGGGACTATCTCGCTGAGGACATAGAGGACTCGGCGGAAGAGATGAAGAAGGCCGGTATACGCCTGGGCAGGAGGCGGGCATCAAAGGCGGCCGAGGGTGAGCATGTGGGCAGCCCTGTCTCCCCCGGCTACATCGTCGCCATCGAAGGCCAGAAGCGAGACGGCTCCTATATATTCGGCAAGTGGCAGCCCTATCCTCCTCACCAGCAGGTGTGTATTGAGGCTCTTCGAGAGGTGGTAAAGCAGCGCTCGCTGTACAAAGCTGTCCAGGTGCTTCAAGCAAGAAGAGTGGTCTTCCCCTTTTTCCCCGAAGATCTGAAATATATGGAGACGAGGTCGTCTCTGAGAGCATATTTAAAAGACAGCACGGGCTACCTTATTACTTACAACGCCCTGAAAGGTCTGGCCACCAACCTGAAGCTGATCGGCGTCTGGCAGTGGCGGGATATCCTGATAGAGAATAACCACGAGCCGGTGGTGCCGGGTGAACTTTTCCTGGACGCTTACGAGATAGCGAAGTCGGCCAAACCGAAAGGAAGAGCGGCCTATACCGAGCCCATGGAGTGGGCAGGGCTCCTGTATTGTTACAATCATGATGAGCCAAGAAAGCTGAGTGCTCTTAATGGAGAGCGACGGTGGGCCTGCCGCTCGACCTCTCAGCCGCGGCTGGACGCACCCTGCCTCCAGATCGCAGATCACCTCCTCACTCAGCCACTTACCAGGGAGTTCCTTGGCTGCCTTGACCTGACCCCGCATGCCAAGGTAGTCCTGGAGAAGCTCAAGACTGAGGTAAGCCAGCATGGCCTGGAGGAGAGCCAGCGCCGTCGGCGGGAGGCGGAGCTCAAGGCACATATCGCCAACCTGGAGCGCTATCTTGGCTCCGGCGACCCGGAACGAGAGGAAACCTACTGGCGCCTGATTCGTGAAGAGAGGGCGAAGCTGGACATGCTCAGGCAAAAGCCGGCGATATCAGGGGCAACGCTGGTTGATGTGGACATAGTCAGGCAGTTTCTGGAGAACCTTGAAGAGGAGTGGGAACGGTACCCAGGCCACCTTCGCAACCAGCTACTTAAGCTACTGGTTGACAGGGTGGAACTGAGGCATGATGCATCCCACATAGAGGCTGCGGTCGTCTGGAAGGCGGGGCTCAGGCAGGTAATCAACCTTAAAAGGCCCCTGGCAAACTATGCCAGAGAGAAGCGGTGGACATTAGAAGATGAAAACCTGCTCAGGATGCTGTGGCCTACAGCGTCGCCGGAAGCGATAAAGGCTGCCTTCCCCGATAGGACATGGAAAGCGCTGAACCAGCGAGCAGAGAAACTGAAGGTCAGGCGTCAATGGGTTAAGAGAGGCAGTTCAGTAGCGCGAGGGTGGACCGCTGAAGATAAGGAGCGGTTAAAGGAATTGTATGTCAGTAAAGCAACTGTAGAGGAAATTGCCTTTATACTGGGCCGCAGCCCACGAACTATCACCACGGTAGCGAATAAAATGGGTCTTTCCAGACCCAAGGAGCTGTGGCACAAGAGGCTTGAACCTACCTGGGAAACCTTGAACATCAAGTTGTTCCACGAATCATCATCAC
>Ga0180432_10004789_pt1 | contig 18367 bp, 21 predicted proteins | sample SS_ome_10_FD_132414 | JGI IMG/M metagenome (GOLD analysis project Ga0180432, IMG submission 132414) | Hypersaline lake sediment archaeal communities from the Salton Sea, California, USA - SS_1_MS_2 metaG | ecosystem: Environmental > Aquatic > Non-marine Saline and Alkaline > Hypersaline >...
AACCGGTCGATGAGCGTGTTGACCTCGTGGCGGATGTCCTCTTCGGACGCGGCCCACTCGGCGGCCCGGACCATGCGCGCGGCCATGGTCTCGGCGTGGTCTTCGATGAGCTCTTCCAGGTTTTGGCTCATGCGATGCGGGCCTTCCCCGGGCATCGGGCACGTGTGCAACCTGGCCGAGTATTCTACGGGAATGCCCAGGTCTTGAAAAGCCTCGCGCTCGCCCGCCGCCCCGCGCCTGGACAAACGGGCGCGGGGGCGTACACTGGCCGGCTGCCTCGGCGCGCGAGCGCGGGCGCCGTGCGCGGCGCATCTGTCCAGCGCAAGCATGGAGACCGGCACATGGACCCCGTCCGTACGGGCATCGTCGGGTTCGGCCGCATGGGCGAGCGCCACCTTGCACAGATGCGCAAGACCGGACGCTACGACGTGCGCGCGGCCTGCGACCGGACCCCGGCGCGCCGCGAGGCCGCAGAGGCCCAGGGCCTGACCGCGTACGAGCGGCTCGACGACCTGCTCGACTCGGACATCGAGCTCGTGCTCGTGGCCACGCACTCGGTCCGCCACCATCCCGACGCGCTGCGCGCGGCCGAGGCGGGCAAACACTTGTTCGTCGAAAAGCCCCTCGCCCTGACCGCGAGCCAGGCCGAGGAGATCGTGTCCGCCGCGCAGGCGAACGGCGTGGCCCTGACCGTGTACCACAACCGGCACAACGATCCGGACTATCGGCTGGTCAAGGCCGCGGTGCGCGCCGGGCGCATCGGCCGGATCGTGGCCGTGGAGAACCGCACGCTCGCCGCGCGGCCCGCGGTGAACTTCGGCACGCCGCAGTTCCGCCGCGACTGGCGCATCACCGCGGCCGACGGGGGCGGGACGCTGCTCGACTTCGGGCCCCATTACGTAGAGCAGGTCCTGGACCTCATGCAGGGCCGCACGGTGGAGGCCGTGTTCGCGGACGTGCGCCACGTGCGCTGGGGCGACGCGGACGACCTGTTCCACGCGGACCTGCGGTTCCGGGACGGGGCGCTGGCCACCGTGGGCAAGGCGGACGTGAGCTTTTACGCGCCGCCGGACAAATGGGTGATCCTGGGCGAAGACGCGACGCTCCACGGCCCGGTGCGCTCCGGCGAAGAGCCGCAGATCGAACTGTGCGGGCCCGAGGGCGCAGAGCGCTCGGCCGCCATGATCGAGGCCGTGGACCTGCACGAGAACTTCGCCGACCACCTGCGAAGCGGCGCGCCGCTTGTCATCCCGCCCGCGCACGCGCTTCGCGTCATGCGCGTGTTGCAGGCGATGCGCGAGAGCGCGGCCACGGGCCACAGCGTACAGACCGCCATCTGACCATGCCCGGCGAGCTCGCGCAACGCTCGCCGCGCAGGGGCTTTCGCCGCACGAACATTTCCCTATAATACGGCGGTGCAGCGTTGCGCTGTCGCACGGAGGCGCTATATACTATAAAGGAATAAGCATGAGCAAGAGCGCACGCCGATTGGGCCGGGGCCTGGACGCCCTGCTGCCGCAAGGGCCGCGACCGACCGAAGAGCATCGCCAGGCCGACGAGCCTCGGGCCGCGCTCGACGCGGATGAGGCGCAGGAAGTCACTAGCACGCGCCTGCCCGTGGACGCGGTGCGGCCGAATCCCCGCCAGCCGCGCAAGGACTTCGACGAGGACCGGCTCGAAGAGCTCGCCGGCTCGATCCGCGAGCACGGGCTGTTGCAGCCTATCGTGGTCCGGCGCGCTGCGGGCGGGTACGAACTCGTCACCGGCGAGCGGCGTCTGCGCGCCTGCCGCCTGGCCGGGCTCGACCGGGTGCCCGCCACCGTGGCGTCCGTGACCGACCAAGGCATGCTCGAGGCCGCGCTCGTGGAAAACCTGCAGCGCGAGGACCTCAACCCCATGGAGGTGGCCCACGCCTACCGCGCCCTGGTGGAAGACCTTGGCCTCACCCACGAGCAGGCCGCGCAGCGGATCGGCGTCAGCCGCGTGGCCGTGACCAATATGCTGCGGCTCCTGGCCTTGCCGCCCGAGGTGCGCGAGCTCGTGGGCCGGGGTGCGCTGGCCGCAGGGCATGCGCGCGCGCTCCTGTCCCTGGCGGGCGCGGAAAGGCAGGTCAACCTGGCGCGGCGGATCGCTGCCCAGGGCCTGTCCGTGCGCCAGGCCGAGCACCTGGTGCGCCGGGAATTGCACCCGCCGCGCCGACGCGAGCCGCGGACCCGCGCCGCTGCACCCGCGGCCGTGGTCCAGGACTACGAGGCGCGGCTGCGCGAGCGGCTGGGCACCAAGGTGCGCATCCAGGATCGAGGCGGCCGCGGGGAGATCGTGATCGAGTACTACAGCACGGCTGACTTCGCGCGCATCCTGGAGGCGTTGGGGCTCGAAGAGTCCTGACCATGTTTCCCGTGGAACATCCCGGTCATGCCGCCCGCCTCTGACTGCTTGCGCCGCGTGGCCGTGATCGCGAACCCGATCGCGGGCGCCAACCACGGGCACAGCCCCGCCCAAGAGCTCGTCGACCTGCTCGTCCATCGCGGCCATGAGGCGCAACTCCTTTTGACGAAAGGACCTGCGCACGCACGCGACCATGCCCGCAACGCCGCGCCCCACGCGGACCTACTCGTGGCCGCAGGCGGCGACGGTACGGTCAACGAGGTGCTCAACGGCCTGCCCGACCCGGCCCGGACCCCCATCACCGCGCTTCCCCTGGGCACGGCCAACATGCTCGGCCACGAGCTGCGTCTGCCTCGGACGGCCAGCGGTCTGGCCGACATCATTGCGCGCGGCCGCACCGGCCTCTTCGATCTGGGCATGGCCACGCGCCTCCCCGACGACAGCGCGCATCCGCCCCCTGGCGCGTCCGCCCAGGAGCGCCGCCTCCTGCTCGTGGCCAGCGCCGGGTTCGACGCCATGGTCATTCACCACATCTCAGCCCATCGCCGTGGCCCGCAGGGGTTGCGCCGATACGTCGGTCCGATCCTGCGCACCGCATGCACGTACCAGCCGCCTCGCCTGACCGTGCACACGCCGGGCCAGGCGCCCGTCCAGGCGGAACTGGCCGTGGTCGCCAATGCGCGCAATTACGGCGGTCTCTTCCACGTGGCCCGCGCCGCGCGCCTGGACTCCGGCCTCCTGCATGCGGTCGTGCTCCGGCGTGCCTCCCGACTGCGCCTCCTTGTCGCGGCCTTGCGCGCCCTGGCGGCCCGCGTAGCGCCATGCGTGGCCTTGCCCGGCCAGGCCGTGCGCAGCGTCGAGGTCCGCAGCGACGAGCCCGTGCCCGTGCAGCTCGACGGCGACCCGTTCGGATTCACCCCCGTGCAGTTCTCGGTGATCCCGCGCGGCGTGCGCCTGCTTCTTCCCTAGCTCCCTATATACATCCGCACATACATCCGCCCGATAAGGCTACGCCTACCGCCTAAATCGTGCCGAACTTTGCTACGCTTTGTAGCTGTTCCGCTCGCGCATTCCCTCCATACCCGTTCCTTGCCCTGCCTTGTCGGACGCTGGCCCAAGGAGGGGATCGCACAAGCCGGCTGTGTCGCCAAACAGGCAGCTCTGCGCGTATCCTCTTTATTTTCAATAGGATAGAAGACCTTAGAGACCGCTCAGCCCCACATGTCCTCAGGCTTGTCCACGACGCGCTCGGTGGTCACCGCGTCGAGCCGGTTCGTGGGCCCGCGCCGCAGGTCCAGGATACCTGCGTCCAAGGCCTGGGTGCGGATCCTGAGCGGGAACTCCGGCCGGTACGGCTTTGCATCCGCAATGCGGCCCATGGCCTCGCGCGCCCCGGCCTCGATCCGCTCGCAGGCCTCGGCGGGATTCGGCAGCCACGCCACTTCCCGGCCCAGGCCGCGCTTGACCGTTACGTACACAGGCTGGTCGCCCAGGAACTCGGCCACCTCGCCGCACACGAGGTCGTCGCCCGTGACGAGCACGACCGGCAGGCCCAGGACCCCGTAGCGGATCGCGTTCTGCATGGCCTCGCCCATGGGACGGCCGTTCACGGTCACGCCCCAGATGCCCTTGCTGCTGCCGGTGTGGCTCAGAATCCCGCCCTGGGTGTTGGCCATGGCGTGGAACCCGAGCAGGAACACGGCGTCGAACCCGATCTCCTCGAACATCCGGCGCAGAACGGCCGACGACGCGCCGCCGAGCAACAGCTCCGCGCGCTCGTCCACGCGGCCCAGGTCGCCGGGCCCGCCGTGCCCGCCGAGCCCCGTGACGAGCGCCTGGGTGGCCCCGGCCGCGAACGCGCCGCGCACCGCGGCGTTCACCTCGTCGATCTGATGGCGCAGCGCAGCGCGGTTCATCGCGCTGCCGTGCGCGTCACGGGACTGCCGGAAGCTGTACACGCCGCCGACCCCCTCGAGGTCGGTGAGCATGAGAATCTTCATGTCGTCCCCCTTGCTCGGACTCTGGACCAAGCTACCCATCCGGATCTTGGGAAGGGCAAGCGCCCCGCCCGCCGCCCGGCCGGCCCCGGCGCATCGCCGGGCTGCCGCCTACTCCTCCGCCTCGGCCAGGAAGGCCTCGTACTCCTCGGGGCTCAAGAGCGCGGTAAGCTCGTCCGGATCCAGGTCCGTGAGCACGCAGATCCACCCCTCGTCATAGCAGTCGGTGACCAACAGGTCCGGGTCCTCGGCGAGCTCCTCATTCACCTCGGACACCGTGCCGGTCAGCGGCGCGAACACGTCCAGCGCGCCCGTGCTACTGCCCGCGATCACCGCGAGCTGCGTGGTCGCGTCCAGGTCCTGGCCCGCCTCGGGAAGCTCCAGGCCCACCACCCGGCCCATCTCGTCGGCCAGGTGCTCGGTCACGCCCAGCCGGGCCGCACCGTCCTCCACGCGCACCCACAGGTGCTCGCGCGTGTACCGAACATCCTCTGGAACGGAGGTCACGGCAGCCGTCCCCCTTGCTCTGCAAGCCCCCATCCTCACGACCGCTCTGCATACCGCATACCGCACGGACGCGCGGCGCGTCAACTTTTTTTGCCCGAGCCTGCGTCCGAGCGCAAGGGGTTTTTCCTTGTCGGCCTGCGCGCCGGATGTATGATGGGGTGTTCGGTCCAGTCCGCGGGCGATGACGGACTGGACATTCTGTTTGGACGGCATGGAGAATGCGATGGCCGATTCGTTCCTGGATTCCCTGCGCTTCGACGCCAAGGGACTGATCCCGTGCATCGTGCAGGACGCGGCCACGGGCCAGATGCTGATGCTCGCCTACATGAACCGGGAAAGCGTCCAGCAGACGCTGGAGACCGGGCTGTGCACCTTCTACAGCCGCTCCCGGCAGAAGCTGTGGTGCAAGGGCGAGACGAGCGGACACACGCAGGAGGTGCGCGAACTGCGCACGGACTGCGACAACGACGCCCTGCTCGCGCGCGTCAAGCAGAACGGCGCGGCCTGCCACACGGGCATGTACTCGTGCTTCTACAAGCGCCGCAACCCGGACGGCACGATCGAGGAGGTCGGCGAGCGCGTGTTCGACCCGGCCGACGTCTACGGCAAGCAGGAGTAGGTCCCGCCCATGGCCCGCGCAAACCCGCAGGTCGTGTACCTGCCCGCCGCACACATCCGCAAGGCAGTGAAGCGCTTCCCCACCCCGTTCTTCCTGTACGAGGAGCGGCGGGTGCGCGAGAACTGCCGCCGGTTCTGCACCGCGTTCGCCCGGCACTTCCCGGGGTTCATGCCGCTCTTTGCGGTCAAGGCGAACACGAACCCCGAGCTCCTGCAGATCGTGTTCGACGAGGGCTTCGGCGCGGACGCCTCCAGCCAGCCCGAGGCCTGGGTGGCGCGCGAGCTCGGGGCCGGGGGCATGTACACGGGCAACTACACGCCCGAGGAGGAGCTGCGGTTCGCGCGCGAGTGCCAGTTTCTCCTCAACCTCGACGACGCGAGCATGCTGCCCATGCTGCGGCGCATCGGCGTGCCCGAGTTCCTGTCCTTCCGCGTGAACCCGGGCGTGCGCGCGCGCGGTCCGGCCGACAGCCTGGTGCTCGCGGGCCCGGACGCCAAGTACGGGGTCCCGCCGCGCGAGGCGCCCGCCGCCTACCGGCGCGCCAAGCGCATGGGCGTGCAGCGGTTCGGCATTCACGCCATGACCGCGAGCAACGTGCTCGACCCGCGTCACTTCCCCGCGCTCATGCGTCAGCTTCTCGACATCGTCGCGGACGTGAAGCGCCGCGCGGGCGTGGACATCGATACCCTGAACCTCGGCGGCGGGTTCGGCGTGCCGTACCGGCCCGACGACTCGTCGCTTGACATCGACCGGGTCGCGCGCGAGGTGCGCGCGGTCGTGGACCGCCGGTGCAAGCGCCTGGGCCTGCGCGAGCCCATGCTCATGGCCGAGCCGGGCCGGTACGTGCTCGCGGACGCGGGGTGGCTGGTGGGCACGGTGCTTGTCGTCAAGCGCGCGCACAAGACCTTCGCGGGCCTGGACGCGGGCATGAACGACCTGCCCCGGCCGGCCATCTACGGCGCGTACCACCACGTCACCGTGTTGGACGCCCGGGGCCGCGGACGGCGCAAGCGGCAGAACGTGGTCGGCCGGTTGTGCGAGAACAGCGACCAGTTCGCCCGCGACCGGCTGCTCGAACCTTTGCGCGTGGGCGACCGGGTGGCCATCCACAACGCGGGCGCGCACGCCTACGCCATGGGCCACAACTACAACAACCGGCCGCGCAGCGCCGAGGTGCTCCTGACCGCGTCGGGCGGGCTGCGCCGCATCCGCCGCGCCGAGACCCTGGGCGACCTGTTTCAGACCACGGATCTGGCCCGGGTTGCCGCGCGCGCGCATCCCTTGCGCCAGGCCCGCGCCCGCAGGAAGCAGGGGCGCTGAGCCCGTGCGGCCCGTAACCGTCCAGGCGAATCGAGCGCCGCGCCCGTGCGCACGGCGCCAGGCGTGGAGACCCGCATGAACGTGCTCGTCACCGGCGGGGCAGGGTACGTGGGAAGCCACGCGGTGCGCGCGCTCCTGGACGCGGGCCACGGCGTGGTGGTGCTCGACACCCTCGAGCGCGGCCACGCCCGGGCCTGCCGCGGCGCGCGGCTCGTGACCGGCAGCGCGGCGGACCCGGAGCTCGTGGCCGCCACGTTGCGCACCGAGCGGATCGCGTGCGTCATGCACTTCGCCGCGTACACCGAGGTCGCCGAGAGCATGGCCCATCCCGAGCGCTACTACGCGAACAACACCGCGGCCACCGCGCTCCTTGTGCGCGCGTGCGTGGACGCGGGCGTGCATGCGTTCGTGCAGAGCTCCACCTGCGCGGTGTACGGCGCCCCGGACCGGTTGCCCGTGCGCGAGCAGGCCGCGCGCCGGCCCCTGTCCGTATACGGGCACACCAAGCTCCAGTGCGAGGAGATCCTCGAAGGGGTGAGCCGCGCCACGGACCTGCGCCACGTGAGCCTGCGCTACTTCAACGCCGCGGGCGCCCACCCCGACGGCGACCTGGGCGAGGACCACGACCCGGAGACCCACCTCGTGCCCGTGGTGCTCCAGGCGGCCGCGGGCAAGCGGGCGGACGTGGCCGTGTACGGCACCGACTGCCCCACGCCGGACGGCACGTGCGTGCGCGACTTCGTGCACGTGTGCGACCTGGCCCGCGCCCACCTGGCGGCCATGGAGTATCTGTCCGCGGGCGGGGCGAGCGCCGCCTTCAACCTGGGAACCGGCGCCGGCCACTCGGTCCGCGAGGTCGTGGACACCGCGCGCAGGGTCACGGGCCGGCCGATCCTGGTGCGCGAAGCCCCGCCTCGGCCCGGCGACCCGCCCGCCCTGTACGCGGACCCCGCGCGTGCGCGCCAGGCCCTCGGCTGGCGTCCGCAACACAGCGACCTAGCGACCATCGTGTCCACGGCCTGGGCCTGGCACAAGGCCCATCCCCAGGGATATGAGGACTGACCGCGCGCGCCGAGCCGCCCCCCGGGGGGAGAGGGAGAGAGCCGTGCCCCCTCCCTCCGGGAGGGGGTGAGGGGGAGGGAGCGGTTCCCGCGCCCGGACCGCGGCGGCCGCAAACCCCGGACAGAGAAGCGTAAGGCGAGAACACGGAAAGGACCCCTGTGAGCGTATTCGAGATCATGATGCTGGTGTGCTTCGGCGTGAGCTGGCCCCTGTCCATTGCCAAGGCCGTGCGCACCAAGGTGGTGGCAGGCAAGAGCCCGCTGTTTATGACCATCGTGTGCTTCGGGTACCTGAGCGGCATCGTGCACAAGGTGGTCCACGACCTGGACCCGGTCGTGGCCCTGTATGCGCTGAACATGCTGCTCGTGGCCCTGGACCTGACCCTGTACTACCGGTACCTGCCCCGCGCGAGCGCAGGGTGAGGCGCGCTGAGGACGAGAGAAACAGACCGGCCGATCGCGCCGGCGGCTATCCTGCCAGGCTAGCTACCAGCGCGGTTGTTGCGAACCGAGCGAAGAAATCCACTAGCATGAGCACAACAACAAGCACGACGACCTCGAACCATTGGAGGTCGAAGAGCCACCGCAGAAGCCCCAGGTACAGGCCGAACGCCAGAACCCAGCCCAGAACCGGGATCGAGATCGCTACTGCGAACGGGAACACGATCACCGCGCTGAGTTTGAGAATCGCGTTCCAGAAGAACCCGAACGACGAGCCGACCAGACGCACGGTGATCAGGCATCCGATGACCCCTACGATAAGATTGATCAGTAAGCCGATCAGAAGCGCAGCGAGCATCAGCACACCGCCCGCCGGTCCTGCAAGCCAGACTCCGTGCGCCACGACGATCACAACACCTGCGATCAGCAGCGCCGCCGGCACCTTCACTTCCTTTGCATCGGCTTCCATCCCTCGCCCCTCCCACGTCTGGGCCCCCGCCGGACCTGGGGACCTTGCCAAGAACGCGCCTCGCGGACCACACTCGCCCGTATAACAGGCCTACGGATTCCGGACCCCGCGTCAAGGCCGCAGACTCTCTGCCCCACGCCACGCCCGCGCTGGGTGCACGCGCGGACCGTCACCGGACCGGACCGGCGCGCCGACGTCCCTCACCCCGGCCCTCTCCCGAGGGGAGAGGGAGAAGAGCGTCCCTCACCCCGGCCCTCTCCCGAGGGGAGAGGGAGAAGGCCGTCCCTCACCCCGGCCCTCTCCCGGGGGGAGAGGGGGGCCGCACTCATACCCCCAGCACGCCCGCGACCACGAGCCCGGCGGAAAAGAGCGCCAAGAGCTGTAACACCCACAAGGTGACCACCAGCACCGCGAGCTCCAGCGTGGTGAGGTCGAAGAGCCACAGGATGAGCCCCATGTCCACGAACAGGAGCAGGATCCAGCCCACGTACGGGAAGAGCATCGCCCCGGCCAGGGGGAACACCGCGATGGCGGCCAGCTTGAGCACCGCGCCCCACAGCGACCCGAACGACGTGCCCAACAGCGCCGCGGTGAACAGGCACGCGATCACGCCCAGGACCACGCCCATCACCAGCCGCACCCCCGCGGTCCCGAGCGCCATGCCCACGCCGGCCGCGTCCTTGTTGGCGACCGCGTGCACGGTCAAGAGCACCACGCCCGCGATCAACAGCGCCGCCGGGATGGCGATTTCCTTGGGCCGCCGCATGATCCGGCTCCAGCCGACCGGGCAGGGCCCCGCCGGGCCCCGCACTGCGCATCCGCGCCTCACGCGGGACGGACGCGGCCTTCAACCCGGGAACGGCCGCCGGCCGCTCGGTCCGCGGGACCCTGGACGCCGCGCGCGGGACGCGACTGCCGGGGGCCAAGCTCCAGGCGCACCCGTGGCCCAACGCGCACCGCGCGCAGGACGCGAGTCCGTGGCAGGCGCTCCACTCGCGAGGCTCAGGCAGCCCCCGCGCCGCACGCGCCCGCTCCCCCCTCCGTTGTGCGGGGGCGAAGGGCGCGTGTCAATATTCCGCGAGCGCGCCTCGCAGCGTCCTGAGGCCCACGGACACGCCGACCTGGAACAGGGCGAGAACGTAGAACACCCCAGGCAAGCCCACAACCGAAAGCACCGTCCACCCTATGCGGCCGAGGATCCGCCGCTTGAGCACGGACAGGCTCGCACCGACAAGAATGGCCGCAGCCCATACGGCCACCCACACCACCAGCGGCACACATCGATCCTGGGCATAGGTCGAGATCGGCACGCAGAGTTGAAACTGGATAAGCCCCGCGTAGCCCCCACGAGGTACAGTACGCAGATCGTCAGGACCAGCCGACGCCTTCCGCTATCCATGGCGCTGCGGGGCCTCCTGTATACCGCTGACGGCCTACGGCGCGGGCGTACCCCTACCGCCCCTCCGCCTGCGCCGCGGCGCGGGCGCGGTCCCACTGTGCGGGGTGGTGGGCGGCGGCCTCTTCATCGCCCTGCGCGAACCGCTGCGCCCACGCGCGGTAGGCCTCCGCCGAGGTGTAGGAGCCACGCACCTGCCCGGACTGGTACAGCACGTTGCCGCCGGAGTCGTGGTTGCCCGGCCTGTCGCACACAATGATGTAGTCGCGCGGCGTGTCCGCGCTCAGGTGCGGATACACGAGGTACGAGACCCTGGGCCCGCCGCCCCGGGCCTCGCGCTCGTCGGCCGGGCACGTGAGCACGTCCGGGTCGAGCGCCCCCGCGCCCCGGGTCAGGGCCACCAGACTCGGCCTGCCCTGCGCGTCCATGGGCACGGTCCCGTACGCGGAGACGTACACGTCCAACGCGCGGGAGATGGCCTTCAGGTTCCGCATACACGCGGTCCTGCGCGCAGCCGGCCTTGCGCTCGGCAGGGCGGAGAGGAGCGCGGTGAGCACGGCCGCCGCTGCGACGAACAAGAGAATCCAGGTCAGCTTCCTGGCGAACGCGGCGCGGGCCGCGAGGCGCCCTGCGGGCTTGGGGCGGGCGCGGAACACGCGCCTTCCGACCAGGAACGCCAGTGCGGCGGCCGCGGTCGGCGCCGCCACCACGAGCGCCGCGGCGTGCACCAGGCTCCCCGCCTCATCCGCCGCTCGCCCGGCATTGAACGCAAGCAGGGCGACTGCCGCCCCGCCGACCATCAGGGCGAGCAGGACGCCAGCCCAGGGGGGCCAGCCGACTGCGGCCACAACGAGCCCTGCCACGAGCGCGCTGGCGCAAAGCGCGGCCACCATGCTCGGCAAATCCCCGACCGAGCGCAACCAGGAGCTTGACCGGAACAGGAAATCACCGGCGAGCAGACCTGCGGCCAGCACCACATACCAGACCAGGCCCACCACCAGGGCCGACACGACCACGCGCACCGCGCCGCGCACGAACGCGCGGGTCGGGGATCGGAAGCCATGGTCCATGACGCCTCCCCTGCGATGCCTCGGGCGCCCTGCGTGTCTGTCTCTGCCCCGCCTCCTATCCACACCCTACCCCACGGAAGGCCGGTGTCAAGCGGGTGTGCGGGCGGGGATTGCGGTGCGTGGTGCCGCGCAGCGAGCAGCGCCCAACGCCCAGCCGCTTATTTGAATACATGGCGCAGCGCGTGGAGTGGAACGCTCGGCCAGCTACTTGAATAAATGGCGCAGCGCGTTAGGACGAACGCTCAGCCGCTTATTTGAAAAAGTGGCGCAGCGCGTGGGGACGACGTTCAGCGGGCTACTTGAAAATGTGGAACATCGGGATGGATCGGGGTGTGTGCGTGTCCGTACGGCGCAGGTTCGGAACGTACGGACAGGTCGGCGCTGGCGCGGGCCGGGGTGCTTGGCGCGCCTAGGTGCGCGGCACGTCCATCTCCGCGACCACCCAGTCGTGCAGGGTGGTGGGCGGCACGTGCACGTGGTACTTCTGCCGCATGCGCTGGGTGGCCTTCTCCAGGGTCATGGACTGCTTGACCACGAGGTCGATCGCGGTGCGGCGCACGCGGTTCGTGAACCGGCCGCTGGGCATGGCCAGGTGGTCCATGGGCAGGGAGAAGTGGCGGCGGCAGTCCTCGCAGTAGTGCTTGCTGTAGGTGACCTCCAGGAGGGTCGGCCCGCTGATGCCGACCTCGCGCAGACGCCGGGTGCCCAGCGAATGGCGCTTGCACAGCCGCCTGCACCGGGGGCAGACCGCCTGCTTGCGGGAGAGGTTGATGCGCCGGACCCTTGTCCCTCGGGGGACGGCCAGTTTCCTGGACACCATGCTTCCTCCTCGCCTGGCACGCGCGGACCGGGACTAGGCGCGCCCCTGCCGTCCGCCTGTGTTGTGTGTATCGTCACGGCGCCGCGCCCACCTTCACCGGATTTCGCCGGTCGGCCGGTTTTTCGCCGGCCCGCGGGGCGGGCCTATCTGAGGACGGGGCGGCCTTGACCGCGCGCGCAGGGGCGCGTACAGTCACGAGCGCGGGCCTGCGCCTCGGGAACGGTTGGGCCGTGGGGGCGGGCCCCGGCCAGCCTGGGGAGCGTGCCACGCCATGACCCTGTGCACACAGTGCGGCCGCGAGTTCGAGGGCGAGGCCGCGCAGGGGACCTGCCCGCAGTGCCTGCGCACCGCCTCGGGGGTCCAGGAGCAGGCCAAGAGCGCGTCCGGGCCCGCACCCGAGCCGGGCGCGGGCCGGCGCCCGCCCAGCGCGCGGCACTCGGTGCGCGACAAGGCGGGCACAAGCCAGGCGCTCGCCCAGGTGCGCGACGCCCTGCTCGCGCTCGCGCGCGAGCGCGAGCAGACCGCGGCCGACGAGCGCGCGGCCGAGAACCGACGCGCCCATCCCCGCGAACACGTCAGCACGCCCATGGACTTCGCGTTCGTGCGCGACGACGTCACCCACCACGCGCGCACCGTGGACGTCTCTCGCGGCGGCGTGCGGTTCGTCACCGACGTTCCCCTGGAGCCGGGCCATGTGCTGCGCGCCACGATCCGCGACGAGCCCGCGCGCGGCGAGGCGCGCGAGCCCGCGGTCCCTGCGTATGCGCGCGGAGGCCGGCGGCGGTACCAGTACGTGGAGGTGCGCCGCGTGCGCGACCGCGAGGACGGCACGTACGAGGCGGGCGGCCGGTTCATCCGGCGCATCGGGGTCGACGACCGCAACCGGCGCAGGCACGCGCGGCGGCCGATCTCGAGCCCGGTGTGGTACTGCCGGGCACAGAGCGACCTGTTGTGCAAGGGGCGCGCGTGCGACCTGAGCCGCGGCGGCATCCGGGTGCGGGTCCAGGAATCCGTGCCCCCGGGCGAGCGCATGGAGGTCCTGCTGCGCACGCATCCGCCCGCGTTCGCGCACGCGGACCTGCGCGCGACCGTGGAGGTGGTGCGCGCCGTGGACCAGGGCCCCGGCGCCTGCGAGCTCGGGTGCCGGTTCACCCGGCTCCAGGCGCTCCCGGTGGCCGAGGGCGAGGGGTAGGGCGAGGTAGCCATCGCGCGCCCTTGCGCGCGGGGAGCCGACCGATGATGGTCAAAACCCGGGTCTCGCTCAACGACAGCATGCAGCAGACCATCGCCCACTTTGCGGACGATCCGTTGGTCCGAGCCTTCCATCGGCACGGCCTGTGGGTCATGTCGCTGCTGTTCTTCGTGCTGATCTTCTGGAACGCTGGCTTCAATCCGTGCAGCCTGACGATCCTGGGAAAGCCTTATCCCACTCTAGGCGCTGTCCTGGCCGTGTGCCTGAGCGCGCTTCTCATCCTTCCCTTCAGCGTTCTATTCGGGTTCGGCGCCTGTCAGATCCTGGCGGCCCTGGGCAGACGTCTGATTACCGTGGGCGTGCGCAGTCTTCCGGCCGAGGCCTTCGGCGAGAAGACCGTCGAGCTATGCGACGACGGGCTGCGCGTGCGCACGCCTCTCGTAGACACGCGGTACCATTGGTCCTTCGTCAAGACCGTCAAGGAGACGGACCGGTATCTCTTCTTCTCGAGCCGCGAGAACGACGCGTTGCTCGCAGCCATTCCCGCGGACGCGTTCGCCAGCCCGGAGGAACGCGCGCGCTTCGTGGAGCGCGCCCGGGCGTTGCTCGCGGCGCACAGGGATGCCCAGGCAGTCGACGCCTCGCACGAAGCGGCGAAGACCGGGCTGGACCAGTTCTCTCTGGAAGAGTAGCGGCGCATGCGCGCGCGTCTGTGGACAAGGCCAAGGTTCAGAGGCTCGACATCATGACCCTCGAACTGCGCAAGCCCGTATGGCTGTACCTGAAGGCCGGCCTGTTCCTCTTGGTGCTGATCGGCTCTTCGATCCTGGTCGTATTCGACGAACGGCCGGTCATCGAGTGTGTGGGGCTTGTGCTTGTCATCTGGTCATCCGCGCGGCTCTACTACTTCCTATTCTACGTGCTGGAGAAATACGTAGACCCATCCTACAGGTACACGGGCCTGTGTTCTCTGGCGCGCTACCTGTACACAAAGGCTAGGGGGCCGCGGTAGGCATACGCGCCCTTGCGGTACGTTCGGAGTCGGTCAGGCGGCGCAGTGCGGTCGCTGCAGCACAAAGGAGAACCGTGGTGCGCAACACAGGTGCTCTGATCGGGATCGGGCTTCTGCTCGTGCTCACGGGCTGCGGCTCGAAGTATGTGACGCCCGGGGGCGGGGTGAGCCTGGAGGGCATCAGCGATTACAGCATCAAGGAGCGCTTTCGCACCAAGCCCGCCGCGCCCTTCCCTGCGATCCTGGCCGTCGTGCGCGTCCAAGAGGCGGGCTACACCTCCTACAGCAACCGCGGCTACGGAGAGGGCAACTTCAGCGTCGTGACCACGCGCGACATTGAGACGGACGAGCACTTCGACAAGCTCGCTTCTATGCCGCAGGTAAAGGATCTAGCGCGCGTGAACCGGCTCTTGTTGCCCAGCCACCTGCGCGACGCCAAGGATCTCCGGCGCGCGGCCGCCAGCCTGCACGCGGACATGCTCTTCCTGTACACCTTGGACACGTCGTTCCGCATCCAGGGCCAGGGCGGCCCCCTGTCGGTGATCACCCTGGGCCTGGCTCCCGACAGGCGGGCGATCGTCACCACCACGGCGTCGGCGGCCCTATATGACGTGCGCACGGGATATGTCTACGGTGTGGCCGAGGCCACGCATACCACCGACCATCTTGCCAACACCTGGTCCGAGGTCCGGGTCGTGGACGACGCCAGGCAGGAGACCGAACGCGAGGCCTTTGTCCGGCTCCTGGACGAGTTCTCGAAGACCTGGTCCGCGGTGGTGGAACAGTACGCCACAGAAGACCGGTCCCTGTAGGCCGGTCCGGGCCACGCGGGTGAGGGCGCTTCGGCTCGTTGACTGTGCGTCCGGACCGCGACCGCGCAACAGGCCACCGGCCCCTTGCGCGGGACGCACGCGCGCGGTATCATCGCCGCGTCGCGCGGGCGCGCGGGTAGGTGAAGGCGGGGCCGCGCAGTTGTTTCCTTCGGTCCGCCCCCGCGCCGTGGAGGAGGTCGCATGGACCAGCTCGCCTATGCCCTGATCACGCCCTACAGCCTGGCCAAGAGCCGCACGGGCGGGATCATCGGGCGGCTCATCAGCCAGGCCGAGGCCGACTTCGTGGGCGCGCGCATGTACTGCCCCTCGGACGCGTTCACGGACGAATACCTGGCCATCCAGGAGCGGGCCAAGATCCGCGCGCCGTTCAAGCGGGCCTTCCGCGACTACATCGACGTGTACTTCCGGCGCAAGGGCGCGCTCGAGCACGGAATCACCAACCGATTTATGATGCTCCTGTTCCAGGGCCCGCGGGCCCTGCGCAGCCTGCGCGACGTGATCGGCTCGCCCACCGCCCGCACGGTGGGCAATATTGTGCGCGGCACGTACGGCGACTGCATCGTGCGCGGCAAGACGATCGAGTACTTCGAGCCCGCGGTCATCACCGCGGCCGACGAGGACACGAACCGCGCGCACCTGCGCCTGCTGGCCAAGTACGCCGAGCGCGACGGCGGCGTGCTCGAACACGTGGTCCCCTATCCGGACAAGGTCAAGCCCGAGACCACCCTGGTGATGCTCAAGCCCGACAACTTCTTGAAGCGGTCCTCCCGGCCGGGCAACATCATCGACATGTTCGCCAAGACCGGCCACACCATCGTGGGCGCGCGCGTGTTCAGCATGAGCGTGGAGCAGGGCCTGCGCTTCTACGGGTTCCTGGAGGACGTGTTCGTGGACCGCCTGGCGTTCCTGGTCGAGCGCAGACTGCGCCGGCACCTCGCGCACGCGTTCGACTTCCCCATCCAGGACGAGGATTACCAACAGATGACCGACATCCTCAAGCGCAGGAACGCCCACGCCGAGGTGGCCAAGATCATCGAGTACATGACCGGCCGCCACCCCGACGGGGTCCGCTCCGCGCGCGAGCAGCGCAAGCCGGGACTCAACAAGTGCATGGCGCTGCTGTACCAGGGGCCCAACGCCATCGCCGACCTGCGCGACCGGCTGGGGCCCACCGACCCGGCCAAGGCCCAGGGCGGCACGGTCCGAAGCGACTACGGCATCGACCTCATGCGCAACGGGGCCCATGCCTCGGATTCGCTCGACAGCGCCCGGCGCGAGCGGCCCATCGTGGGCCTGGCCGGGGGCGAGCCGAGCGACGAGGCGCGGCTCATTCGCTCGTACCTGCGCCGCGCGCGGCGGCGCGCCCGCCGGTAAACCCGCAGGACTCACCCATGCCCGACGCGCCCATGCCCCGGATCGCGTGTTTGCAGGTGGGGCCGCTCCAGACGAACTGTTACCTCGTCGCCGCGCAGGAGCCCGGCCCGTGCGCGGTCATCGACCCCGGCGGCGACGCGCAGCGCATCTGCGAGGAGCTGCACCGCCGGGGACTCACGCCCGAGGCGTTCCTCGTCACCCACAGCCACTATGACCACGTGGGCGCGCTCGCGCAGCTCGCGGACCGGTTCCCGGACGCGGTGGTGGCCGCGCACGCCACGTGCGCCGAACACATGGGCCGCTCCGAAGGGGGCCTGAGCGGGCCCACCGGACCCGCGCAGGCGGGCGGCGCGGTCACGCGCGTCCTGGAGCACGGCGACACGGTGGACGCGGGCGGGTGCCGGTTCGCCGTGCTGCATACGCCCGGCCACGCGCCGGGGCTGGCGGCCTACCTTGTGCGCGAGTCCGGGCTCCTGTTCTGCGGGGACCTGCTCTTTCGCGACAGCGCGGGCCGCACCGACCTGCCCGGCGGCTCGCGCCAGGCCCTCGCGCAATCCTTGCGCGACCATGTCCTGTGCCTCCCGGACGAGACGCGGGTCTTGCCCGGCCACGGGCCGCCCACCACCGTGGGCCGCGAGCGGCGCGAGAACCCGGTCCTGCGCGAGCTCGTCGGCTGACCGCTCCTCGCCCGTCCCGGGCGCAGCGCGCCCGCGTTCGGGGGTTGCGCTTGCCTGTCCGGCGCCCGGTTGGTACAATCCCGCACCATCCGGCAAGGAGCCCTGCCATGGACCTCCAGGCCTGCCTGCAAGACCTCGCCGCCCGGGGCGGCAGCGACCTGCACCTGAAGGTCGGCCGGCCGCCCCTCGTGCGTATGGCCGGGGACCTGGTGCCCACCGACGGTGCGCCCGTGTCCGAGGACGAGCTGCGCACCGTCCTGTACGCGCTCATGGACCAGCGCACGGTGCGCACCTTCGAGCAGGACCACGAGGTGGACTTCTCCTACGAGGTGGAGGGCCTGGCGCGCTTCCGGGTGAACGTGTTCGTGCAGCGCGGGCGCATCGGCGCAGTGCTGCGGCTCATCCCCCTGGAGGTGCCCACGGTCCGGGGCATGGACCTGCCGCCGGCGCTCAACAAGATCGCCGAGAGCCCGGTCGGCCTGGTGCTCGTGACCGGGCCCACGGGCAGCGGCAAGTCCACCAGCCTCGCGGCCATGATCCGCCACATCAACGAGACCCGGCCCGTGCACATCGTCACGGTCGAGGACCCCATCGAGTTCGTGCACACCGACGACCGCGCCACGATCAACCAGCGTGAGCTGCACGTGGACACCGGGGCCCTCCAGGGCGCGCTGCGCGCGGCGCTGCGCCAGGACCCGGACGTCATCCTCATGGGCGAGATGCGCGATCCGGAGACCATCGCCTTCGCCATCACGGCCACGGAAACCGGGCACCTGGTGTTCGCCACGCTGCACACCCCGGACGCCAAGCAGACCGTGGAGCGGATCCTGGACACCACGCCCCCGGACGCGCGGGGCATGGTGCGCGCGCAGCTGGCGCTCTTGCTGCGCGCGATCATCTGCCAGCGGCTGTGCAAGCGCGCGGACGGGTCGGGCCGCATCGCGGCGCTCGAGATCCTGATCAACACCGCGAACATCAGCAGCCTGATCGCGGAGAATCAGACCCGGTCCATTGAGCGGGCCATCACCGAGGGCGGATACTACGGCATGCAGACCTTCAACCAGGCCCTGCACCAGCTTGTGCGCGAGGGCAAGGTGAGCGAAGAGGAGGCCCTGCACCACAGCTCGGAGCCCGAGGACCTGAAGATCCTGATCCGCGGCATCTCCCGCGGCACCGGGTAGGCCCGCGCGC
>Ga0180432_10004791_pt1 | contig 18359 bp, 22 predicted proteins | sample SS_ome_10_FD_132414 | JGI IMG/M metagenome (GOLD analysis project Ga0180432, IMG submission 132414) | Hypersaline lake sediment archaeal communities from the Salton Sea, California, USA - SS_1_MS_2 metaG | ecosystem: Environmental > Aquatic > Non-marine Saline and Alkaline > Hypersaline >...
ACTTTGCCAACGCCTCCAATCTATCCGCCTCCATGCGGAGTTTATAATACTCCTTGAACTTCTCGTTCTTTCTAACATCTTTGATCCACTCTTCGCCCGATTCAGCTTCAATTATATCCCAACTCACATTGTTCCACAGCCCCTTTAACGCTCGAAGCCGCTTGTAGCATCCCTCCCATTCCTCGGCTTCTGGCGGAGCTACTCTAAGGCAACCGCTAATCTTCTCGATCTGCTCTGCATATTTCTCCTGGGCTAGGTTAGCCATAAATCACCCCTCCGCAAACGTTCCTTGTTCTATCAACCACATAAAGATGGCTTTTACAATCTCATAAGGTATAGCGACACTCCCAAGCTCCGCCTGATAAAAATCAGATGCTTCAAAGAGCGAAATGACCAACCTACCACTTTGCCAACAAATGCTCAAATCCTCTTCTACATCCTCTACATCCTCCAGTTCGATTCTCATAGCCATTATAAATCATCCTCCTCTTTAATATCTTTATCGAAGCCATGTAGTAATCCGTAAAAAAACTTTCTGCCTTGCGGAGTCTTTCGTAAAGCTCTCCAGCTTGTACGGATTAAACTATTGTTTAGAGAAAACATGATGAGCGAATCTGCGGTTTCGCCAGTGATGCCGAGGCTAGCTTTGATTAAGGTCTTGGTAAACTCGTTGGTTCGTAGCATCCACTCCGATATTGGACTCCACAGCATCGGATACTGGAGCTTAAAGTCCGCCGCAAGAACTATCATATCTTCTTCTGATATATAAAGTTTTGCAGCGTCATCACTGTATCCCCAATAGTTGAGTGAATCTGATTTGTAGAATCTATTGAGCACATCTAACGCTGATGAGACGTGCTTCGATTCTACTATTAGTCTCTCGCCATCGGGAGTGTTATAAAGCCTTCCTGCGATAGCAGTGGCGATTCGGACTATTTTTGACCGCAAGTCGGCACTCTCTACTAATGGTATATCAGGAACATATTCCGCGCCCAAATCCTGCGCCGCCTGTAGTACATACGCCTCTGTCTCGCCAGAGATAATTATATCATCTGGCTTTCTTGTCCACACCCAGAGTACCAAATCCTTGCACAACTCCGGTGTATATAGAGTCGATTCTTGGTATATGATATTTACATCGGTGTTAATAACCCGATCTTCCACATCTCCTGCTTTGACACCGACAGCGAAATCAAAGCGGGAGATATCTTCTTTGCTCTTGAAGCATGGCAGATCATCTATTGCCATGACAGGATAACCATAGCTATCCATAGTCATAGACTCTCTGGGGTTAGCAATAGAGATCAACCTGGTCTCCGCAAGAGCAGAGCCAAAGGCGTATCTCTTTACATCGACCAGCCCTTTACTTCTGACCAAAGTAAAAGCCTTAAAATCATCTCGTGGCATACCATGTATCTCATCTATGGCTACCAAGAGACCGTTTGCCCTACACAGTAATCCAAACTGTACCCAGGCATCTTCGCCTTGAGTAGTCTGGATATTATAAAGTAACCCTGTTCTGGAGCTTGACTCGCCAGAAGCCATTGTTCCGAGATCATAATACTGCATCAGCTTTTCGACAGTATCGGTTTTACCCTGCCGAGTATCGCCTATGATAAGCACATCTAGCCAACCCTTCAAGCTCTGTTTTTGGAAACTGATCCTCCGCGCAGAATGGAAAACCAAATCCGCTGCCAATATCAAATCCTCTCTGCCGAAGATAAACAGAAACGTGTTTATAAAACTTGCTTCTATCTTCATCATCTTTTCTAATGGATTCTCATCTCTAGCAGCCTGAAACACTTTGAGAGCGGACTTCGCTTCGTCATCGAGTACAAATGTTTCTAAAGATGATGATATTGGTTCTGCATCTGATATAATGAAGGTCGCCGCTTGTGTCCTCGGATGTGAATGTGTGTACCCAACTAACCTGTAACTCTGGTTGAGATGGATGCCATGTCCGAGGTACATGGCTTTTACCCGACTAACATTATCCTCAACCCTAAAGTTTGTCAGGCGTGAGGATATAAAGATGGTAGTGGCGTTTCCCCATTCTACCTCATGTCTGAATGAGGGGCATCGAGATGCTACACCAAAGATGCGTTTGATCCTATGCTTGAGGTTGACAGCGGATGTGTCAAGTAACTCAAGAATAAGATCATTTTTTGCATCAAACACCATCGTTCTTTCGTTCCGCATTTCTTTGGCGTTAAAGTAGTTCTGCATCGAGCAGCCCAAACAAACCTTAGAGTCTGGATTAAAGTTACACCATCCTCTAACCTTGCGAGGAATGATGTAATCTTTGCTGTCTCTGCCTATTACATCAGCCTCCAGAGACACCTTGACTTTCATATTCTCTACTTTAGAATACTCACTCAAGGTTATCTCCTTTGCCTCTACTTCTTTAACAGAGCAGCTCTCGCAATCCACTTCCATGCCGCAGCTTAAGATGCTGCCACAGGAAAATCCGTACTTGGGATCGCTATACACAATCTTGCATACAGCCTGAGATTGTGCTGCTCTTGCCTCTGGGCGATGGATATGCGTCAAAGATTCTGGTATACTCATCGCCCAATCTGCCATAAGCTGTGTGGCTGTTTCTATTGGATAACCCGCTGACTTAAAGAAACCTGCGAGAGCCATATCTGCTCGGTTCTTTGTTCCTAGTTCGGCTAATCCATTATCCATCAGAAACTTTACGCAGGCTGGTAAATCTGCCGAATCATCGAAAGTGTATTCTTGATCCGGCAGATACTCTACAAGTTTCTTTTTATCTTGATAATCCGCTTTAGCTTTTTGATACAGAACCACAAGTGAATCTTTTGTTTCAAGCTCATATTCATCGGCGGCTCTGTCCAGTTGTCTAGGAGAAGCAGCAAGGGATCGTATTGCTTCAAGCTCAAATTGGAGTTCTGCAAGATTAAGTGGTATCTTATAGTTTCCGCTCTTTGGATGTCTGGTATTCTCGATCCTCCACATTCTTGGGAGAGAGTATACCGCTTCATCGGCAGTTTTGATTGCCAGTTTTCGTACAATCTTATCCAGGACGTGCCTCCAGTGATATGTGAGTTTAGTATCTGGCTTAGCACCAAAGACCAATCCCGGCACAGTAATATGGAAGCCTCGATTACCGGAATACCAGACTTGAGGCTCAGTATCATGTCCTTGTAGAAAATAGTCAACAATGAGCCTCGCGTCTCGTAATGCATCTGCGGGATCGTCAGCATCCAGATCGACGAAGAACGGAGCGATGTGTGCCTCATCTTTCGTGCGTACAGGATTAGAGAACCTCTGTATAGTACAAAAGTAGGCCTCTTTGCCAGGGTTTTCATCTAACCACTTCCCCAAATCCTCTACGGCCATCCGCTTCCATTTAGTAAAGCTGATGTGGTTGCCTTTTGTGAATTGGTAGTTTACCTCTACGAATCTGTATCCTTCTTCCCACAACCCACATCCTCCTTTAGCTTGTTTAGCTCGCTGCGACGCTCGCTTAACTCTTCTGCAATATAGAGAGTTGGTATTACAGCCAAAGCCTCTCTTGGATATCGAGACACTAAACTACGCATCGACGAAATCTCTTTGTCTCGTAACAAGGTAGTCTGTGCCCGATGTAACGGATTGCATGTATCTCTTGTTTTTGATTTCATCAAACTCCTCCTCTGTCACAAGGTTTTCACCCATGCACTCGTCCATAGAAAGATGTGATCTCCCGTAGTTCCAGAGATCATCATCTTCCCAACACCTGCAACAGTAATCGACATCAACTACTACCTGTGATCTCAACAGGCAAATCAACTCCGTCGTATCCTTCCTCATCTTCGACATCCTCCTCTACAGTCTCACCGTTACGGCGAGCCAGCATATTTTGATAAGCTGTAGTAAGCCGAGGGTTAAAGGAGTCGAACATCGACTCGATGCCCGTTATTCCAGACAAGTAATCTACTATATCTTTTTCAATTATTGTCTGGCAATAGGCTTTTCTAGATATGTTCTGCATGCTGCATACCATATCTATAATTTCCTTCACCCCGCTAGGGAGCTGTACCCAGATTCCTTTTTGCTTAGCCATCTCTGCTCTCCTCTTTCTTATAAAAGGTTATATCTTCCCAATCAATCAGGGGGAGACCCTTCTTCTCGTGATGTTTATTGTAGTTTATCCTCTTTAGAAAACTAACCTCTGGTATCTGAACTCGCTTAGTTTCCAGATATATAAAGCCAGCTTCTCGCATCAACTCCATTGTAAGTTGATCAAGCAGGACAACTCTAGCGGCCTGTATAAAGTTTTCGGTTACCAGAGCTACATAAGAGCCAGGACGCAGCACATTATAAAGAGACTTATAAACTTTGCGCATCTCCCTATCATACACACTATCTTTAAGCACGGCGATATTAGTCTCGCTATACTTGTGCTCTTTATGCCCTGTATAATCCGACAAATACGATGCTTGCTTTTTACTCTGCTCCGTCGTCGATGTATACGGCGGCGAGCAAAGGACGTGTGTATCTGCCCTGAACGCAAAGAAGTCTCTTGAAATAGACTCAAGCTCTCTTGCGTCACATTGTAGTATCCTTATGCTACCAACCTTTTTTACATCTTCGGTGATGCGAAGAAACCTCTCGATGCTGCCCTCGACATGCGCTGTTTCGTTTGCAAACAACGTATCTTCGGACAACTGCTCATCGTATCCAATCATGTCTCTGATATATCTGGACTCAAGCTCAGTTCCCAGCGCGTTGTAGCCTCTAAGAGCGGCTACTATAGGAAACGTTCCTATCCCACACATGGGATCAAATATCATATCACCTTCTTTCAACCAACCTTGCCGCTCCATATACTCCAAAGTCACCGTAGCCGACTCACAATTACCCTTAGCCTGATGATCTTTCAGAGCCTGGGAAGCGAAAAAAGCTTGATGCCACTGTTTGTTCCTATTCTCTACTCTCCAATCCATCTCGGGCGGGGCATAACGCCCCGCCTGGATACTTCGTATGCTCATAAGTCGTCCTCCGTATGACCGTTAGGATAATCATCCTGCTCAATATCACGACCTCTAAATACAGCCACAAGGGCCTTGACCAAAGGTTGAGCCCGCCCATCCAGGACAACCTCCTTGACTAGCTCTTCCGCCATTTCCTCGGTGATCTCGCCCGACTTAGAAAACTCTACAATGGAGTATGTCTCATCGCCCTCGCCAACCACATTGAGATCAAGCTCGGTAACGACTTTGTTATGCAAAGTACCCGCTGCATTAAGAGCCGAACAATACTGATCCCAACTTCTTATAGAGCTTGTCGAGATAGACAGCAGCACAGGTATCGACATGCCTGGCTGCCAGTAAAGGAGGCGGCGAAGCTCTTTACACGCTTGCCCTCGACCGTTTTGCCCAAGCAGCGATACGCTTCCCCACTCCGCCAGCGGGCATTTCTTGCAGAGCCCCGCGCCCTCCGCTATCTTGTTCTTTAGGAAGATGATTGGAGAGTTCTTATCCTTGATACTGGAGAAATCGTCCATACTCAGAATTCCCGTAGCACAATCAGGAGATGAACAGAACGGCCTTTTGTTTGTGAAGTCGAGAATTCTTTTCTTATCGCCCTTAATTGCCATATCAGGGAAGAACACCCTGATCCTGCGAGACGCAAGAATGATCCCCTCTAGCCTCTTTACCGACGGAAGAGAAGGAATCTGAAATTCACCAGACTCGTGGATAATCTTCATACGTATGATCTGCGGATCGTATCCCTGAGCCTCTTCATCCAGGACACTACCAAGAGCCGCCAGAGCCGACCCTGAATCTCTCTTTGCTATTTCTTTACCCTTCATCTAATATATCCTCCAATTTTCCTTTTGCCCCCGAAGCTTTCCGAGAGCGTACACTCGATCTTCTCACAGTTACAACCGGAACTACCGCTAACTCTAACCCAGGCGGCAAACATTCCGATATAGAACGCCCTGTATCCAACGCCTCTTTTTGAGCATCCTCTACCATCGCATGTATACCCCTCGGATCTCTTGTACTCCCCTTTATAATCACCTCCTGTATATACTCGCTACGAGGTACATCCTGCTCTGAAATCCAGTTGACAAGTAGATCAAAATCTACTACCTTGCCGAAACTGCGCTTGCTTAACGATATGGTTCTATCGCCGCGCCCGATCTTGTTAATGCCCATAGACTCAAGCAGGCTCATCAGCACCCCTTTTGCCTCATTAGTTATCTGTTTCGCGGCAGCGAGATCAGCCTCAATCTGCTTCTGCGTATCGTAAGCCTCTAAGTATTCCTGAATCTTATCAGTCATTCTTTAATTCCCCCCTCACTTTGTTTTCATGCAGCACTCAGGGCGTACAGCACACACATCCCAATCGAAATTATTATCGTACTCCCCAATCGGGTAATATCTTATAACCTCCTTTGTTGTAGGATTATAGTAGCCCCAAAGGGTCTCTGTAAACGATGCAACCAGATGCGTTTTCCGCGCCCAAAAACCTATAGCGCACCTGACATCATCGTGTTCCTCATCTTCGATCAGATGAGGACAGCCAGCGCAGAGAACTCCGGTCGGTCGCTGATCTAGAGCCTCTCTACGCTTATCTTTGTGTTCCTGTGTCCTAAGATGCATCCCCCATTCCTGGCGGGGTACATCTACTTTGCAAGTTTGACAATAACAAGTCGGATCCAGGACAATCTCTATTTCATCATCCTCGTCTCCATCCTCGTCTCCAAACAGAAAATCAAGTTGATTGCTCATCATTATTTCACCTTCATCGCTTTTTTGGCTAACGCCTTAAAATCTACATCATCAGCATAAGCAGCACGAGCAGCAGCATAAGCAGCATCAGCAGCATAAGCAGCATCAGCAGCATAAGCAGCATCAGCAGCATAAGCAGCATAAGCAGCACAAGCAGCAGCATAAGCAGCATCATAAGCAGCATCATAAGCAGCACCAGCATCAGCAGCATAAGCAGCAGCATAAGCAGCATTAGCAGCATCAGCATATCGTTTACCGGCCAGCCAATCGTCTGCCCACTTTGTCCAAAATGGATCATCATAGACAGATTTGGCGGAGAAAATCCCAAACGCTATTCGCTGTATCAGAGTAACATTTGGAATCTTTATCTCCCTTTTTAATCTCATACAAGTGAAGCCAAACTTGCAATTATCCGTTTTTTTCTTTCCTCTCACGTCGCAGATAAACATCCTCGGACTCATAATGTTAGCATGTATTGGATTCATCATTATTGCTATAATCGGATCATCATAGCAATGAAACCATCCCTCAGAGCACAGTTCAAGGTTGCGTGGTATATTTTTATCTATCGTATACCACTTACCTAACACCCATTGGAAATCGTAATGTGTTTTCATATCCTTGTCAGTCAATTTATAGTACATTATGATTTACCTCCTCTTAACATATCGGTCGTACATTACTACCGCCCCTGCGATAGCTACATTAGTACATCTTATAGTCGGGATTGATACAATATTTTTGCACAGCTTGAGCGTTTCTTGACTCAAGCCGTGATCCTCCGCCCCGAGAATATATACCGCCTTTTCTGGATGCTCAAAATCGACTAAGTTCGTAGCTATTCCTACAAGCGGGTCGATGTCCTCAATACCAACTATATCGACTGTCTGCGGAATATTTGCAAGCATCTTCCCAGGAGTATCCCAATGCAGCAAAAGTTTATGTTTAGCTGTATCAGTAGTATCGGTACATTTTCTAGTATATCTTGCACCAACTGTAAATATAAAGTCTGCTCCGAAGTTAGATGCCGTTCGGAATAGAGTTCCGACATTATCCTTAAACTTAACTCCCTCTATTCCGATACCAAAGTAGCCGCGTCGATCTCGAATAAAATTTGTCATTCCCATTCGCCTCTCATTTCTACTCGATATTTCTCTGCCTCTTCTGGCTTCGCTATCAAGTAGAGTAAAGTGTTCTTACTAAGAGTCGGCGGCACTTCTATCCGTGCCTTATCATCACCAAGAATCGTAGCCGCCCAATCCAGCTTGTTAAGCAAAATATACTCCAGCCGATCATCAATACTATCCTCTGTAATAGCAGAGATGACAGTAGTGGGAACAGGATTCTTGAGCCCAAGAGTTCTGTCCTCGGCTTGTTTGTTTAGATGTGGAGACCACCATTTATCCCAGAAAAAGCTAAAGGTTGCGGGCTGAAAGCCTTTGCCCTCGGCCGATAAAATATTACAAACCATTATCTTGCAATCCTCATCCCTCTGGAATCGATACATATTGTCGATTCCATCATCTTTTTTCATACCACCTTTAATCATCAAAGCTCCATATTTTTGATATCTGTCTGTAAGAAGCTCTATAGGCGGTACATACCGAGACCAGATAACAAGCTTGCCGATGTCATCGAGGTACTCGTCGATGAACTCGTCTAGCTCTTTGAGCTTCCAGTTCTCTTTGAACCAGATGACATCATCTTTACCCTGCGTGCCGCCGTTAGTTTTCGGTTTAACTTCCATCGGGTCTTGCGGTTCTATCTTCGGAAGATAACCTGATGTTATCTGCTGGAGGCGCAAAACTTTTACCAATCCGTTCTGAGCTTGCACGGCGGTATACTCACCGGCGGAGGCAATCTCTGCCCAGAGCATATCCCTCATGTCATCGTAAGCCTTTTTCTGATCACCCTTTAACTCCCCGTACCTCTTCTGATAATTGGTCTGGTCGAAAATTATATCCTTGCGCTTTCTACGCATGGATATACGAGCAAGCCTGTACTTTACCTCATCCAAGTCGTGGTAGGATACAATGTTCTTCCCCATGTATCCACCACGAACTGCAAACTCTTCCTGGAAATCCCAAATGGACTTTCCAAGAATACCAGGGCAGATAAAATTTGATAAGCTCCAAGCATCCTCTGGCCTATTGGCCACCGGAGTTCCTGTGAGCATAATGCTATACTTGGGATTCAATCCTAGTACAGCTTTGCTCTGCTGACTGTCTGGATTCTTGAGCTTGTGCGCCTCATCGCAGACGAGAAGATAACCCGATTCGCTGCCATTGCGATGATACTCCGACTCCCACTCGTACATCGACTCTTTGCCTGCTCTTGCCTCTTCATAGTTAGTAATATAGAAGAAAAAGAGCGACTCCCAGAGAGAGGTTTTCTTTGCCCTCGTTCCCTGGATTATAGTAGAGAAACAACCATACCCAGGAGCATCGAGGAGTATCTCTTCCGCCCACACTCTCTTGATGGTGTTAGGACAGATGACCAATACACGATTGATTAGCTGCATCTTCAAGAGATAGCGAGCTATATCAATCGCCTGTTTGGTTTTACCTGTCCTCATCTCATCAAAGAGAGCGATGTGTCCTGCGTCCATCTCCATCGAGCGAAGAAAAAAAGCCAGACCCGCTTTCTGATGCGGCTTCGGAACTCTGGCGAAGAAGTCTCCATTTTCTATCTCATGCCGATGCAGAATTTCATCTATGAGATCCATATCGCCCTCTTTGATTCGCTTCAAGTCAGACTCGAAATCTTGCCATTTAAGATAAAACTCCGCCGCATCCTGGGATACTATCAAGCCATTGTTCAGGCTGATATTATGATCCTCATCCCAAGTCTCTACTCTATTCTGCCAACCTCTCATAAAAGTCGGCTGTTTGCCAGCATCCTCCTCGAAGAGGCGTGTGATTAAAGGTGCCGGCACCGCATAATGCGATTTGAATCGCCAGGGAGACTCTATCGTCTCTGGCTCGTACCGCTTGTTGCGATACACACCGCCGAGCCGACGCAGATCACTCTCATCGTAGTAACCTAAAGAGCCTAAGATTCCTATCGATGGCGTCCGCGTCGGCTTTACCGATACTTTAATCAATTCTTATTCACCTCAGTTCTTCCCCGATATCGGCATACCCATCGGAGGCTCCTGCTTTGGCTTAATCCTGCACACGTCACGGTCATCGCACTCGTCGCAAGATTGCGGGCGAATTGCTGCTTCGATCTATGAACAACAGTATTCCGTCCGGAGTAGCCAGAGTTTCGCACATTATATCGCATAACTCGTCTGCGATGAGCATGTGATTGCCGGTATCCTTATAAAACTCGTCATCAAGCTCGGCAACTGCAAGTACTACATCTTTTCGTCGGACGATTACATCGAACGCATCTTTTTTTCATTCTCAGCCATTATCTGTCTCCTTAGATTAGAGCCGCCGACGAAGGAATAAATCCCCTCGCCAGCAACTACTCAAGAATAACAATCGGCCTATTTTTTTGTTTACCCTATAGATTTACCTCCTTTCGTTGGAGGAGGTTTGGAGGCGGAAAGATATCTGTTCCACATAGACTCAAAAGCATCATGAATTTTTATGGCGTTGTCACCATCTGCACAAGATAAAGCCGATCCTAATCTGCAAATAAAGTTTCCGCCATATCGATACATGTTCTCAACCACTTTCATCCGCTCAGCGAGTATCCGCGCCCGACGATCATTCTCATTATGAGCCTTGAGAACCTCCGCTTTAAGCTCGTCCATTGTTTGATCACTGTAGAGATAATCTGAAACTATTTCGTCTAATTTTTCCTCAAAAGTCATTTAGTACACCCCCTTGATGTCATCCAATTTCTCATTGATTCTCGATGGGAATCACCGACCTTGTGGTCTTTGATGCCTGTAAAGATGCAAGCATCGTTGAGATTTGTAAACGCGCCCGATCCGTAAAGATAGCGCGCAACTACGAACCTACATCGGTTATTGCCAGATGCACAGTGTATCAAGATATTACCGCCTCTGTGCTTGGCTATGATAGAACCGAGTTCGAGTAAAGCTGCTGCAGCAGCAGATTCGTTACAAGCAGCCTCCCCCTCTTTAGGATCATCGAGCCCCCACTTGATATATGTAATCTCTGGATCGATATAGGGGCTATCGCAGTCGTTGCAGACGTTCAGGACTACCTTAATCTTAGACTTTTTAAGCATCTTAGCATTGCCGGAATCTTTCAACGAGCCGACATAGATGTTCTTATATATCCGCTGCATGATATCCTCCCAACGTGCTCCGTCTCAAGTATTGTTACCCGCTCATCCTCTCGTAAAGTTTCATGTCCAAGCTCCTCTTTCCTCTTATGCGAACCACAGTATAAATGCGCCGGGCCCCCTATCCTCCTACACGGCTTTATACCTCCAGGACCCGTTCTCATAGATCCTGAAGATTTTGCCGGCCAGCTCTCTTTCCTCCAGCCCTCTAGCTGGAGGATTGCAGGCAAAGTGCCCCGGTAAGATGCGGCCAGCCTTCTGGCAGGCGTCACACCAAGTTGTGCCTGCCGGATTCCCGTATTTATCGGTTTTGTACATTTTCCATCCTCCTGTGCGGCCTCAGGCGGCCGCCGTTTGTTTATGCTAAGTGTGTTTCTCTCTGATTCTCATTAAGCATCAGCTGAGCTTTGTCAGCCGCTCTGGTAAAGCGTGCCCGCTGCGCTCTATGGTATCTTTTACGTTCAAACGAGTTTGCCCGCCGTCTATATTTCCTGGATTCTTTTCCATAAGAACGCTCGATAATCATTCCTCTCGTTCTTATATCATATCCGTCCGGCAGCCATATCCTATACACTGATTTTCACCTCCCAATCCTCCGTCTCATGTTAAGTAGTGCTCTCGGTCAGCCTGTCTACGACATCGAGAGCGTTGCGTCTTAATCGACAGACCTGGCGAGCTATGCTCGCCAGCAACTTACGCGGTTCGATACCTCTTGACTGGCTGTGATGTGTAAAGGTTTGCGATCCTGCTAAAACACTTAGCATATACGGCCAGTCGTAAAGGGCTATAGACACAATACAAAGAGGGGCCGGCTATAAAAGCCAACCCCTTTCTCATTGATTCTCGATGGGAATCACCGATTTAAACCGAACGTTCAGGAACTACCTATATGAAGCTTATTCCGCCTTATTCGCTGCTTCCTCCGCCGCTAAGTATACCTCGTCTTTTTTGCGCCGTAGGTAAACCGGGGCTGACTTGCCTGTCCAGTCGTCAACGTCACCGTATTCTTGATCATAATGCTCGCGCCAGGAAGCAAAGTTTGCGCCCTCTGGTACAGGTACGGCGCGAGATCCGCCGTTTCCGCCGCCTTTTGACTTGCCGATCTTGCTAAGATTGACCATTTTCTCGCTGGCTTTTATGCCAGCATCGAAGCGGCTGACATAAAAGCCAGGAGGAATTATTTGGTCATCCTTGATCTTGGTTTCCTTAGCGGTATAGCAAAGCCTCACTTCAAACCTTCCAACCGTATCCGGTACGCCATCATACACGGCAACGTTTTCGAGCAAGAAGTCTGTAAAGCCTTTTTTGAGACCCTGCAAAGCCTTCTTAGTCTGCTCGGCTTCGTGAGCTTCTAACGTGTCGGCGATAACGGACTTGATCTGCTTCTTCGAGTACCCTGCCTGGGCCATTATCCCCCTAGCATTTTCCGGGTCTGCTATAATGAGCTTTTCCATGGCCGCTTGAAAAACATCTTTGGTCTTGATTGTATTAGTCATTGTAAAATCTCCTCGTAAGGTAAAGTGTGTCTTAACCTATGAGGTAGTTCCTGAAACCTACTTCAGTTTTCAAAGAACGGTGTATCAACTATACCCTATATAGATGCAATTCCCGTGCCAGCTTGTGTAGGTAAAGCCTTACCTACCCTAAACCCTTTGATAATGGGCTTTTTAGAAGTATAACATTTGTTAATTTTTATTTTACTATCAGATTTCTGAATGTAGGTTTTTAGAAATGGTGTAAACCTAGTAAATATAGGCTTTTAGAAGTGTCAGAAAACTGACATTGTAAAACGTCAGAAAACTGACATTTTGGTCGCTTTTCCTACGTTTTTCCTACGCTCCCGGCGATTATATCTCGATCTTGATACTGCTAATCGAGATTTAGTATGTCAAAATGGCACGATCGGCGTTTTGTGTTGCGATCCTTTTGCTTTTTTGATCGATCCGTGTAAGTTTTATTTTTATATTTTTTTACTTTAAAATCATATTTCTAAAATTTTCACGGCTTAATAGAAAAAAACTGGCTATCGCAACTCAGTACTAACCAAACCAACTTTAGTTAAAAGCTTTACACCGTGTCATTTTCATTTTTCTATCCGCAACGTAGGTAAGAGGTAGGTAGTGACTCAAAGCTTTACTGTGAGCATTTTAGCAATTCTTTACCTCTGTGAAGACCATTATAATCATAGCATGGTAGTATGCTCGGTATCCTTGACAGATATTGAGGTATTGACGCCGCAAAGTTAACGGTATCAACGCTTTACAGTCTTAGCATTTAGCATATACGGCCAGTCGTAAAGGGCAAACGTCGAACGATTAGATCATGCCCTTAGTTATAACACCCTGCAAATATACTATGATATCGAGTTATCTGTCTACCAAACCTCTTGACACTCGGTGTATATACAGAATCTAGGGTATACCCGACCTCGACCTCGACGCCCTCTGGCGACGATACCAGGCGCAAATAGTTTGTTTCGCATCTGAGTCAGATATGTCCATTCATTTTCCGACCTTTCGATCAATACTTCGCATTGACCTTTCGATCAAAGCACAGCTTCGACCTTTCGATCAATACTTCGCATTGACCTTTCGATCTTTCTAAAATTAACACGGCGTCGTTAGCAAATTTTTTTACCGATCTTTTCATATTAGCCTTGACGGTTAGCCTTTAGCATGGTATAATATCTAACATAGGGGGGAACTTTATGAAAACGAAGAAGATATCCAGGGCCAGCATAGTATCCGAGGAGATACCATACAGCGAGGAACTACTGCAAGCAGCCCAGTCTTTAATAGAAGAATCGGAGACGGAGCAGTTTGACCCAATAGAACTCATTGGAAGAGCCTCTCTCGCCTCTTTAATCTCCACAGTAGCTAATGGTAAGTTAGACAAAGATAAATCCTACCAGGTATTAAAAACATTCGCAGAAAAAAAGACTCCGTCTCCAGTACAGAAAGTGGAACAGACTACGAAGCTAGATATGCGCATGGTATTCGCCGAGCTAGTAGCGAGTAATGATGCAAAGCGCGCGCAAGCTTTAGGGCAAGCAGAGCTTAATAAGAAAGCAATTATAGATAAGCTTAAAATCGAAGTCGGTGATTCCCATCGAGAATCAATGAGAAATAGTCCAAACTACGCTCTGGCGGCAAACTTTTCAGAATATCCTACCAATGAACCTATAGCCACATCGTTGATTCCCGTTGAGAATCAGCGAGAAGCCGAGCTTTCAGGCACAACCGTCAGGGAAACATCAGTGCCGCCAGAGCCTATCGAAATTCAGGACATCCGCCGGGGCGGGGATGGCTCTTTATCCAAAATAGCACTCAAGAGGGAGCTTTCAAGTGAAAGTAGAGCAACTGATAGCAGCGAGAACGGGATCTAATGCTTATTTCATGAGTAAGGCTTTAAGCGTTGAAGATTACGATCAGTGTGTGCTGGATATACTCTATACTCAGGGGTCGTCTACATCGTTCCAGGTGGTGATTGAGTTTAGTCATGATAAGAGTAACTGGTTTAGAAAAACGAAGCAGAATGTAGGGGTCACATACGCAGCTTTAGAAGATCTCATTCTTTACTCTACAGAGGATGGTAACAAGTCTTATGAGTTCCCTATAGCTCATAAATGGATGCGGATCGGGATGTTAGTAAACGGTACTGTTACTGGAAGCCAGATAGCAGCAGCGTGTATTTTAGAGGAAGCGTAGATGAAGTACAGATATACTAGCTTTAAGGTCGCCGTAATAGGCGATGTAATGCACGATATCTGGTGGGATATGGAAAGTATTAAGATTTCACCAGAGGCACCGGTACTGGATATAGTTAATCCTTGGGTAAGCCATTCTTCTCCCGGAGGGGCTGGCAACGTCGCGCTGAATGTCTCCTCCTTAGGGGCATCGTGCGACCTTTATTTTGTCGGTGGTATCAAGTGTAATGATACCAGGCGTGTTAAGGAAGATTTAGGGTTTGCAGATATTGGTGTATTTGTAACAGAGCAGAGAGGCTATTATATACCGAGCAAGCAAAGGTTTGTTTACAACGGCAATCAAATTGTAAGAGTCTCCAAAGAAGAAAAGCCTTTACCTGGCAAAGCATTGGCATCTGCCACCAGGTTAGTAGAAAATAAGGATCTCTATGATGCGGTTATAATATCTGATTACAATAAAGGCAGTATGACTATAGAAGCGATACGGATGATAATGGGCAACTTTAATACTGTGATAGTAGATCCGAAGCACGATAATTGGGAGGCGTACAAAGGGGCCACCATCTTTAAGCCGAATCGGAATGAGTATCAAACGGCACTTAAGCGGAATCCAGGCATATCTCCTTATGACTTATTCGATCATACTGTCATCACTCAAGGAGAAGATGGTATGAAAGTTGAGTCTGGAGGAATGATAGACAGCTTTCCAGCTCACGATGGCAGCGTTGCAGATGTCGCAGGAGCGGGGGATACAGCGGTAGCTATACTCACTTTAGAATACCTAAGGAATGGCGGTCTTATCTTTAAGGCGGCCAAGTTAGCTAACTATGGCTGCTCTTTATCGGTAAAGCATAGAGGTACATATCGGGTCAGAGCAGAGGAATTAAACAATGGCTACGAATCGTTATGATCTTGATACTAACTACATGCTTTGCATGGATAGCAATATCCAGGTGGATAATGATCATGACTGGGGGAGAGAACTTATCTTCCATTTAGGTACTAAGGAAGAGCCGTATACTCTTAAACTCCTCGAACTTGAGAAGCCGCATGTTTTATCATCTTATCATAAACATGAGAACATTCATGAGACTTTAGTAGTATTGGCTGGAGTGGTATCACTACGGGTAGAGTCTCCTTTTTTCAGACTTTATTATCCAGGACAGTCCATCGATATCCAACCTTTACAGAGGCATCAGTTCTTTGCCGTACAAGATTCGGCTATACTCATGGAAGGTTCTGATAGGATTGATCCCAATGATGATATCAAGGACACAGATGATCGGGCAGGTGACCAATTTATAGGAGGCGATTAGGGTGAATATAATCTTGAAGGGCGTTGGCAAAGGTAAAACGTATGATCTTGTGCAAAAATTCAAAGAGGCTAGATCGGGCGGGCGAAATTGCAAGATAGTCGTTCTTACTGAATCAAGGAGAAGGTCGCTGCTTAAAGATTACGAACTCGATGATTTTGATGTTATTGTATTCCAAAAGGATACGAGCGGAATCCCATTTTATTCAGGGCAAATAAATTTGCACCTCTTTATAGATGATGCAGATGCTCTTATACAGAGCGTATTTGGCACATCGGCGAATTGTATTGTAGATACAATAACTATGACATACGATAAAGGAGTGATTAATTAAATGTCATATAGAATTGTGGTTAAGTGGGAAAGTGGCGGCGAGAATGTTGAGAATATCGATCATGATGACTTTAAGACAGTTAGATCATCTTTGCAGGCACTTGCCAAAAATCCGACTTATCAGAAGGGCAATAGGGTTTTGCAGTTGGAAAGTGTATCTGTTATTGAACAGCACGAAGAAAAGAAATACGAGTTCCCGAAAGACGATTTGGTCGCGCTCTTCGGATAATGTTATGCACTTTAAGCCGCTTGCCGGTGGATGTTGGGAATGTCTAGCCGATCCCAATAAGGAATGTAAATTTGCTCTCTACTCTAAAAGGAAACTACACAGGCACAACTCGGAATAAAAGAACCTCCTTTCCGCCTCCTACGCCAGAGGAGCGAAGGGCGAATATTGCCGCGTGCAGGTGGGCTTTGTTCGATCTATTTGGGTACGAGCCGCATGAGCCCCAGGTAGATTTTCATGATTCGGATGCCAGGTTTCGGATGACGATTGCAGGTACGAGAGGCGGCAAGAGTCGCTCCGCTGGCGAGGAGGCGGTTATTTATCTTTTTGCAGGGGCAACTAGAGTATGGATAATTGGGCAAAGTTACGCCTTTACAGAGAAAGAGTTTAGATATGTTCATGAGCGGATGACTTCTCAGGAGGTGTATCAGCTATTTGGCGGCGACCCTTTAGAGAGCCATTCGTATAATGAGTCTCAGGGGAATATGTATTTGAGGACTAAGTGGGGTGCAGAGGTTAAATGCATCTCGCTGGATCGGGCTGGCGGGGCTTTAGGCGAAGAAATTGATTTAGCTGTCTTATCGGAAGCTGCTCAGATTAAGCGACCGAAGAATGTATACGAGAGAGTGCTTAGAGGTCGTTTGTCAACCAGGTTAGGCGATATGATAATACCAACCACTCCTGCCGGCAGAACCAACGCTTACGATCAAGAGGGCTGGCTTTATGATATGTATCTTAAAGGTTATGACGAAGATGAGCCGGACTACTTTACTAGAGAATGGCCGTCATGGGCTAACCCGACTTTTAGAGAAGACCCATACGAGCTGCGTAGGGAGCTAGATGAAAAGATATTTGCCGAGCAGTATCTTGGGCAGTTTGTAATCTTTACGGGCTCTATTTACTCTGATTTTGCAGAACCGGTGCATGTTATAGATCCATTTATGATACCAAAGCACTGGAGACGATATGAAGCTATAGATCCTGGATTTAGAGGGCAGTTTGCATGGCTTGCATCGGTTATTAGTGAACAGGACAACATCTATATTATAGACGAATACGATGATCAGGAGACAGCTTATGAGGATAGAGTAAAGAATATAAAGAATAAACGATGTGAAGAGTACGATATCCCTCATGGTATGTGGGATACTTTTGCGAGGAAGAATGAGGTTAGGACAACCCTTTATATCGATCCAGAAGATCCTCAATGCGGATTTGAGTTTGCCAGATTAGGTCTTTCTAATCATCAAGAATTGACTAATAATAATGTGATGCTTGGTATAGACAGAGTAAGGCGCAGATTGAAATGGGGGCCGAGACAACGACCGAGGCTCTTTGTTACATCTAATTGTAAAGGTGTGATAGATTGCTTTAGGAATCATGCCTGGGGTGAAAAGGGTGATGGGATACGAAAGCCGGCGAATGACAGATGGAAACATAAAATGGATTGCGCTAGATATATATGCGCTGGAAATTTGATTCCGTCGCCGCCTGCGCCAACAGTACAGGAGCAGAACTTTTTGTGGGAATTATTGATGCAGTTGCAGGATGATACGGTAGGTCAGCCGCCGTTTGCGATGTCTGCTGCGGATAGGAGGAGAGACTATGCAGGAACATATAGGTCTTGGTGATAAGGTTCATTTTTCACTTAACAAAGGCATGAAGAGCAAAATCCCTATTAAAGGTAATCTTGTAATAGAGCTTTTCGATAAAGACGGTAAGCTTAAAGACCGTAGAGAGATGGAGAATACCATTACTGTTCTCCATGATGC
>Ga0180432_10004793_pt1 | contig 18356 bp, 14 predicted proteins | sample SS_ome_10_FD_132414 | JGI IMG/M metagenome (GOLD analysis project Ga0180432, IMG submission 132414) | Hypersaline lake sediment archaeal communities from the Salton Sea, California, USA - SS_1_MS_2 metaG | ecosystem: Environmental > Aquatic > Non-marine Saline and Alkaline > Hypersaline >...
GACCAAAATCGCGGCGGGCCGGTCAGGCCCGGCCGTCGAGCGTGACCAGCGCGCCGTAAAGGTCGGTCCGGCGGTCGCGGAACACGCCCCAGGAGCGGCGCAGGGCGCCGATCGCGTCGAGGTGGAAGCGCGCGGTCAGCACCGCCTCGCGGTCGCGCGCGGCCCGCTGCGCCCCCTGCCCGTCCGGCCCGGCGATGAAGGACGAGCCGTAGAAGGTGACCTCGCGCCCGCCCTGCGCCTCGCGGCCGACCCGGTTCGCGGCGACCAGCGGAAGGATGTTGGCCGCGGCATGGCCGCGCATCGTCATCTCCCAGTGCGGCTGGCTGTCATAGTCCGGCGCCGGCGGTTCCGTGCCGATGGCGGTGGGATAGAGCAGCAGCTCCGCCCCCGCCAGCGCCATCGCCCGCGCCGCCTCGGGGAACCATTGGTCCCAGCAGATGCCCAGCCCGATCCGGCCGAAGGCGGTGTCCCAGGCCCGGAACCCGGTGTCGCCCGGCGAGAAGTAGAATTTCTCTTCGTAGCCCGGGCTTTGCGGAATGTGGCTCTTGCGGTAGACGCCGAGGACGCGGCCATCGGCATCGACCATCGCGACCGAATTGAAATGCGCCTCGCCCGCGCGTTCGAAGACCGAGACCGGCAGCACCACGCCCAGTTCGCGCGCCAGGTCGGCGAAGCGCGCGACCAGCGGGTGCCCGTCGATCGGCGCGGCCAGGGCGAGATGCGCGGCGTCCTGGGTGAGGCAGAAATAGGGCGTGGCGAAGAGTTCCTGCACAAGGATCACCTGCGCGCCCGCGGCGGCCGCCTGCCGCACCAGCCGTTCGGCGGTATCGGCATTGGCCGGCAAGTCCCAGGAACAGGCGAATTGCGTTGCCGCCAGCGTCACGTTGCGCATCCCGGGTCTCCCATGGCTCGGCCGCCACAGTGCCCGGTTCCGGCGCGCGGCGGAAGGGCCCTGCAGTTTGGGATTGTGCCGGGGGCCGTCTTTCGCTGTGATCGGCGCGGGAGACGCGGGAGGAATCATGGCGCTGGCGGGCGATCGGTTGCGGCTGTGCCTTGCGCGGCTTGTCGCGGGCATGACCGGGCTGCGCCACGACGGCCGGTTCGACGAACCCAATCTCGACGGCAGCCCGGGCGACTACATCAGTTTCGACAGCTGGGAATGGCCGCAGGGCGTGGGGCTTTACGGCCTCGCCCGGCTGTGGCGGGACGGGCGCGACGACCGGCTGCGCGCGATCCTTGAGGACTGGTACGCGCGCCGGATCGCGGCCGGGCTGCCGGGGCAGAACGTCAACACCACCGCGCCGATGCTGGCGCTGACGCTGCTATGGCGCGAGACCCGCGATCCGCGCTGGCAGGCCATATTGGCCGACTGGGCCGACCGGTTCGTCGCGACCGCGCCAAGGACCGAGGAAGGCGGGTTCCAGCACGATGTCTCGGACAGGATCAACGCGGGCGAGCTTTGGGACGACACGCTGTTCATGGTGGGCCTGTTCCTGGCCGCCTATGGCGAGGCGGCGGGCCGGCGCGACCTGGTCGACGAGGCGCAGCGCCAGTTCCTCGTCCATGCCCGCTACCTGACCGATCCCGAAACCGGGCTGTGGTTCCATGGCTGGAGCTTCGAGGGCCGGCACAATTTCGCCCGCGCCCGCTGGGCGCGCGGCAATGCCTGGATCACCGCCGGGATCCTCGACCTGTTCGAATTGTGCCGCCCGGCGGCGCCGGTCGAAGGCTTCCTGCAGGGCGTGCTCGACAGCCAGATCGCCGCGCTCCTGCCGCTGCAATGCGCCTCGGGCGCCTGGCGCACGCTGCTGGACGATCCGGCGAGCTACGAGGAAACCTCGGCCACCGCGGGCTTCGGCTACGCGATGCTGAAGGCGGGCCGGCAGGGCCGCGCCGGCGAGGCGGTACGGCAGGCGGGGCTGCGCGCGCTTCACGCGGTTGTCGCACGGGTGGACGAGGCTGGCGTGGTCGGCGGCGTTTCCTACGGCACGCGGATGGGGCACGATCTGCAATTCTACCGCGACATCCCGATCCAGCCCACCGGCTACGGCCAGGCGCTGGCGATCCTGTGCCTCGCCGAGGCGCTCAATCATCCGGAGTTCCAGACATGACCTGGCGCACGATCCATGGCGCGTCGCCCGCGGACGTGCCCGCGATGCCACCGGGGCGGCTGCGCGACGAATTCCTCGTCGCCGGGCTGTTCGAACCGGGCGCGGCGCACTGGGCCTATACCCATGTCGACCGGATGGTTCTGGCGGGGATCGTGCCTCTGGACGGGGAACTGGAATTCGGCGACGGCGCGGCGGTCGGCACGGCGCATTTCCTCGACGCCCGCGAGGCCGGGGTGGCCAATCTCGGCGGGCCGGGGCGGATCACGGTCGACGGCCGGACCTTCGCCCTGGACAACCGCGATATCCTCTATGTCGGCCGGGGCGCGCGGGCGCTGCGCTTCGCCTCGGACGATCCGGCCCGGCCGGCGCGGTTCTACCTCAATTCGGTGCCCGCCGGGGCCGACCATCCGCATCGCAGGATCGCGCGGGCCGAGGCCAAGCCGCTGGAACTGGGCGAGGCGCGGCGGGCCAATCACCGGGTCTTGCGGATGTACATCCACCCCGAGGTGGCGCCGTCCTGCCTGCTGCTGATGGGGATCACCGATCTCGCGCCCGGATCGGTCTGGAACACGATGCCGCCGCACCTGCATGAACGCCGGATGGAGGCCTATTGCTATTTCGACCTCGCTGCCGGGGACCGGGTGATCCACCTGATGGGCCGGCCCGAGGCGACGCGGCATCTGGTCGTCGCCGATGGCGAGGCGGTGCTGTCGCCGGCCTGGTCGATCCACATGGGCGCGGGCACCGGGCCCTATGCCTTCGTCTGGGGCATGACAGGCGAGAACCAGGCCTATACCGATGTCGATCCGGTCGCGGTGGCCGATCTGCGATGACCCGGCTGTGCCATCCCCTGCCGCCCGGCGCGCCGGTCGGGCTGTGGCGTCATTCGGCCGTGGCCGAGGCCCGGTTCGACGTCGCCGACCGGCCGATGGCGGGGCGGATGGACCCGTTCTTCTTTCTGACGAAGGAGAAGAACTTCATCCCGCACGAATATCCCTGCCGCACCGGGTTCGCCGCGCGGTTCCGCGACCGGCGGCCCGAACCGGCCGAGACCGGCGCGGCCGACCGGGCCTGGCTGCCCTTCGGCGCGCCACGGCTCGACCTGTCGGGCTTCTGGTTCCGCCCGACGCGGATCGCGGCGCGGGCGGAGACGCTGATCCTGACGGAGGCGGCGGGGCCGGCGCGGCTCAGGCTGGCGACCTGCGGCGGCGCGGTGGTGTTCGTGAACGGCGCCGAGGCCGGATGGCTGGCGCCCTATGTCCGCAATCTCGAAGGGGAGATGGAGGTTTCGGTCAGCCTGCGGGCGGGCGAGAACGCCGTGACGGTGGTCTTCGACGATCTCGCGGAGCGCGACACGCGGTTCTACATCCAGCTCGACTATCTGGACGGGCCGGCGGCGCGGCAGGCGATCCCGGTGGCCTGCGCCCCGGACGTGGCCGAAGCCGTCGCGGCGACGCTGGAGGCGATGCATTTCGACCGTCCCTCCTATGATGGCGGGCCGGTGGCGCTCGTCCTGCCGCGGCCGCTGCCGGCCCCGGCGCGGCTGCGGGCGCGGGTCGAGGGCGATTTCATGTCGCATGACGACGCGCCGGACCTGGCCCTCGACATCGCGCCGGGCACCGACCGGATCGTGCTGGGCGAGGCCGAGGACCTGCCCGCCGATTTCCGCCATTTCGCGCTGGTGCTGGAGGTCGAGGGGTTCGCCGCCTCCCGCACCCTCGGCACCGAGATCGTGCATGCCGCCCGTCTCGGCCCGGCCCCGGCGGCGCTGGCCGACCGGATCGACGAGGCGCTGACCGAGATCGCCGGGCGGGCCGAGGCCGACACGGTGCGCGCGCTGGCGCGGCTGGCGCTGGGCGACGGCGGGGCCGAGACCCGCGCGATGATCGCCGCCGCCCTGCCCCGGATCGACGATCTGTGGGACTGCGCCGATTTCGCGCTGGTGCCGCTGATCTGGGGCCGGATGCGCTGGGGCGACGTGCTGGGCGACGACCTGCGCGCGCGGGTGGACGACACGATCCTGGGCTATCGCTACTGGATGGACGAGCCGGGCAACGACGTGCAGTGGTATTTCTCGGAAAACCACGCGCTGTTGTTCCATACCGCCGCCTATCTGGCCGGCACGCTGCATCCCGGCGGCCGCTTCGTCCGCTCCGGCCGCACCGGGGCCGAGCAGGCGCGGGTGGGCGCGACGCGGCTGCGGGAGTGGCTGGATCATTTCGAGCGCTGGGAGATGGCCGAGTTCAACTCCGCCCCCTATTTCCCGATCGACCTGAAGGGGCTGACCGCGCTCTACGCGCTGGCGCCGGATGCCGACATCCGCGACCGCGCCGGCCGCGGCATCGCCCGGCTGATCGAGATCGTGGCGAATTCGGCGCACAAGGGCGTGCTGACCGGCGCGCAGGGCCGCAGCTACGAACACACCTTGCGCGCCGCCCGATCGCTGGAACTGTCGGCGATCGGCCGGCTTTTGTGGGGCAAGGGCGCGATCGGCACGCGGTTTCACGCCACGCCGCAACTGGCGCTGTGCCTGCGCGACCACGGGCTGGCGCTGCCCGACCTGGCCGCGCGCGCCGACTGGCAGGGCGCGGAGGCGCAGGAATGGTGCTTTGTGCAGGGCGAAGGCGGCTTTGCCGCGCTTTACCACTACAAGACCGCCGATTTCGCGCTGGGCAGCGCGGCGGCCTATCGCTGGTACGACTGGGGCTACCAGGAAACGCTGATCCAGGCGCGGCTGGGCGCGGCGGCGCAGGCGCAGGTCTGGATCAACCATCCCGGCGAGCTGATCCATTCGGGCTATGCCCGGCCGTCCTATTGGGGCGGCTCGGCCTCGATCCCGCGGGTTCAGCAGTATCGCGACCTCGCGGTGGTGCAGTTCCGGGGCACCGCGCCGCAGCCCGGTTTCACCCATGCCTGGTTTCCCCGGCAGGCCTTCGACATGGCCGAGGTCGCCGGCGACACGGCTTGGGCCAGCGCCGGCGCGGCGCATCTGGTGCTGCGCGGTTCGGCCGCCTTCGAGAGCGTCAAGACCGGCCCGACCGCCGGTAACGAATTGCGGCTGCCGGGCCGCGACGGGCTGTGGCTGGTCAGGCTGGGCGACCGGGCGCGCCACGGCGACGCGGCGGACTTCGCGGCGCGTTTCGGCTTGCTTTCCGTCGCGTCAGGCGCGGACGGAAGCCTCGTGGTCGACGACCCCGATTATGGTATCGTCCGGTTCGAGGCCGGCGGGGCGGTGGCGGCAGAGGGCCGCCGCCTCGATCCGGGCCGCTGGACGGTCGCGGGCGACCGGAGGAGACTGCCCCGCGGTCCGCTGTGACCGGGGCGACGACATAACCCCGCGCGCCACCGCAGGCGCGCGGACAACAGAGGAGGAGACGATGCGGAAAATGAAAACCTCGCTCGCCGCGCTGGCGGTCGGGCTGATGGCCCAGGGCGCGCTCGCGGGCGACGTGCGGGTGATGTGGTATTCCGACGGTGTCGAGGGCGCCGTCATCAAGGATCTGCTGGACCGCTTCATGGCGGAAAACCCGGATGTCAACGTCATTCTCGACGAGGTGCCCTATTCGGTCGTGCAGGAACAGCTTCAGGTCCAGCTCGAGGCAGGCCAGGGCCCCGACATCGCGCGGGTGACGAACATCAAGGCGCTGGCCGATCACTGGCTCGACCTCACGCCCCATGTCGCCGATCCCGATTACTGGCGCGAGAATTTCGGCGCGCAGGCCGACTGGATGCGCCCCGACGGCTCCGACGCGATCACCGGTTTCATGACCCAGATCACGCTGGTCGGCGGCTTCGCCAACAAGACGCTGTTCGAACAGGCCGGGGTCGAGATGCCCGGCGCCGGCGCGACCTGGGACGACTGGGTCGAGGCCTCGGCCAGGGTCATGGAAAGCCAGGGCACCGTCGCGGCCTTCGCCGTCGACCGCTCCGGCCACCGGATTTCCGGGCCCAACATTTCCTACGGCGGGGTCTATATCGGCGACGACGGGATGCCCGCGCCGGTCAACGACGGCACCAAGGACTTCGTCGGCAAGCTCGTCGACTGGACCGAGCAGGGCCTGCATCTGAAGGATGTCTGGGTCTCGGCCTCGGGGTCCACCTATCGCGCGGCGGCGGATGATTTCATCAACGCGCAACTGCCGTTCTACTATTCCGGCTCGTGGCAGATCGCGAACCTGTCGACCAAGATCGGCGACCTGTTCGACTGGGTGGCGACCGGCTCGCCCTGCGGCACGGCGGGCTGTTCGGGCCTGCAGGGCGGCGCGGCGCTGGTGGCGATCAAGTACACCGAGAACGCCGAGGAGGTCGGCAAGGTGATGGACTACCTCGCGCAGGAGGACGTGGTGCGCGAGTTTTCCGAGCGCACGCTGTTCCTGCCCGGCCACAAGGGCGTCAACGCCAAGGGCGGGCTGAACTGGGATACCGAGGATCCGAACGTCGGTGCCGCGCTTGACACCTTCGTGGCCGCCGCGGCCGACGTGCTGCCCGAGGCGCAGCGCCTGCCGGCGTGGAAATGGGGCTCGGCCTATTACGGCGCGCTGGTCACCCGGATCAGCCAGGTGATGGCCGGCGAACTGGCGCTGGACGAGGCCTGGGCCCGGATCGACAGCGACATCGCCGAACAGGTCGAGGCCGCGCAGTAACCGCATGGCCGCGCGCCTGAAACAGATGGCGGGGGCCGCCGCGGTGGCCCCCCTTGCCCTGCTCGCGCGGGCGCTGGACCCGCCCTTGCGGGCCGTGCAGCGCGTCGCCGGCCAGGGCGGCATGATCACCTTCTTCCTGGTGCCGAACATGGCGATCTTCGGCATCTTCGTGCTGCTGCCGCTGTGCATCAACTTCGTCTACTCGATGACCGCCGGGCCGGAGCTGTTCCTTGCCCAGCGCGACTGGGTGGGCGGCGCGCAATATGCCAAGCTGCTGGACTGCGAAGACTACACCCGCCCCGCCACCTGCGACGAGGATCTGTTCTGGACGGCGGTCTGGAACACCGCGCGCTTCGTTCTGGTGCAGGTCACGCTGCTGGTGGTCTGCGCCACCGTGACGGCGCTGATCCTGAACCGCGAATTGCGCGCCCGCGGCTTCTGGCGGGCGGTGTTCTTCTTCCCGGTGCTGCTGTCGCCCGTGGTGGTCGGCCTGATCTGGCGCTGGATCCTGCAACGCGACGGCATCCTCAACGCCGCGATGCTCGATCTCGGGCTCGACCCGGTGAACTGGCTGATCGAGCGCGGCTGGGCCTTCGCCGCCACCGTGGGCGTGACGATCTGGGCGCATCTGGGCTTTTACGCGCTGATCCTTCTGGCCGGGTTGCAGGCGATCCCGCGCGATCTTTACGAGGCCGCAGAGATGGACGGCACCCGCCCCGCCCGCGTGTTCTGGCGGATCACCCTGCCGCTTCTGATGCCGAACCTGCTGGTGGTGATCGTGCTGGCGCTGATCCGCGCGGTGCAGGTCTTCGACGAGGCCTTCGTGCTGACCGGCGGCGGCCCCGGCACCGCCACGCTTTACATGACGCAATACATCTACGAGGTCGGCTTCGCCTCGCTGCTGAAGAACCCCGGCCTTGCCGCCGCGGCCTCGATCCTGATGGGCGGGGTGCTGGTGGTGCTGACGCTGCTGCAGCTGGGCCTCGGCCGGCGCGGCGAGTTGAAGGGCAAGGCGCGATGAGCCGCGTCGCCGCCTTCCTCACCCGCCGCCGCGGCGGCGACCGCTGGCACTGGACCGACGTGGTGACGGTGCTGTGGCTGGGCGCCGGGGTGATCCTGATGTTCGGCCCGGCGGTCTGGCTGGTGCTGTCGTCGCTCAAGACCCCGGCCGGGCTGGCGGAGTTTCCGCCCACGCTTCTGCCCTACACCGCCGAGACGGTGGTGGTGGAGGGCTACGACAAGCCGCTGCCGCTGTTCACCGTGACGCGCGAGGACGGAACCGAGGCGGTGCTGGCCGAGGCGCGCCGCGTCGGCACCGTGGCGCAGATGGTCGATCCGGCGAACCCCGACGACACGCTGCGCGTCAACATCGCCGAGCGCACGCCGGTGCGCGCCGTGGGCTTCGCCTGGGAAAACTACACCCAGCCGCTGGTGGAGCGGAACTTCTTCCTCTACGCGCAGAATTCCGTCTTCGTCACGGTGATGGCGACGATCATCACGCTGGTGACGAATTCGATGGCCGCCTTCGCGCTGTCGAAATACCAGTTCCGCGGCCGGTCGGCCGTGCTGATCCTGATCGTGGCGACGCTGATGATCCCGCTGTCGGTGATCCTCGTGCCGCTGTTTTCGATCATCTCGGCCACCGGGCTGTTCAACACGCTGTGGGGCGTGATCCTGCCCACCGTCGCCACGCCGACCGGGGTGTTCCTGCTGCGGCAATACATGCTGACGATCCCCGACGAGATCATCGAGGCGGCGCGGATGGACCATGCCAGCGAATGGCAGATCTACTGGCGGATCGTGCTGCCGCTGACCGCGCCGGCGCTGGCGGTGCTGGCGATCTTCTCGGTGGTGTGGCGCTGGAACGATTTTCTCTGGCCGCTGGTGGTGCTGTCGCGGCAGGACGTCTACACGCTGCAGGTCGGGCTGAACGCCTATGCCGGGGAGCTGAACGTGCAGTGGCATTTCATCCTGGCGATGACCGTCGTCACCATGATCCCGGTGGTGCTGGTCTTCGTCTTCCTGCAGCGGTTCATCACCGCGGGCATCGCCGGCACCGGCGTGAAATAGGGGGCGGCGATGGGGCGGATCACGCTGACCGGCATCGACAAGGCCTTCGGCACCGTGCGGGTGCTGGAGGGCATCGACCTCGATATCGGCGAGGGCGAACTGGTGGTCTTCGTCGGCCCCTCGGGCTGCGGCAAGTCCACGCTGCTGCGGCTCATCGCCGGGCTCGACCGGCCGACGGGCGGGCGGATCGAGATCAACGGCGCCGATGTCACCCGCATCGGTGCCGCCGACCGGGGGCTGGCGATGGTGTTCCAGTCCTACGCGCTTTACCCGCACATGACGGTGCGGCAGAACCTGTCCTTCGGGCTGGAAAACAGCCACATGCCGAAACCCGAAATCGCGACCCGGATCGCCGAGGCGGCGCGGATGCTGGACATCGAACCGCTGATGGAGCGCCGCCCGGGCCAGCTTTCGGGCGGCCAGCGCCAGCGCGTCGCGATCGGCCGCGCGATCGTGCGCAACCCGACCGCCTTCCTTCTGGACGAGCCGCTGTCGAACCTCGATGCCGAGCTTCGCGTCAGCATGCGCGCCGAACTGGCCGCGCTGCACGACCGGCTCGGCACGACGATGATCTACGTCACCCACGACCAGGTCGAGGCGATGACGCTGGCGGACCGGATCGTGGTGCTGCGCGCGGGCCGGATCGAGCAGGTCGACACGCCGCTGGGGCTGTACAACCGGCCCGCCAACCTTTTCGTGGCGGGGTTCATCGGCGCGCCGAACATGAACTTCTTCGCCGCGCGGATCGCCGGCGGGCAGGCGGTGCTGCCCGGCGGGCTGGCTGTGCCGGTGCCGGGCCGGGCCGCCGAGGGCGCGGCGATCACCGTCGGCATCCGCCCGCAGCACCTGCGGCTGGCCGAGCCCGGCGACCCGGCGCTGCCGGCGGAGGTGACGCTGGTCGAGGCGCTGGGCGCGGAAACCGTGGTTCACGCCACGCTGGCCGATGGCGAACGCATCCTCACCGTCCTGCCCGGCCAGCCGGGGCTGGAGCGCGGCGCGGCGGTGCGGCTGGCCTTCGACCATGCCGACCTGCATGGTTTCGACGATGGCGGCGACCGGTTGCCGGAGACCTAGGGCGGCCCCTGCCCCGGCGCGCGGGACAGCAGCGCCAGCGCCGCTGCGCGCATCGCCGGCGTGACCTCGTGCGCGGCTTGCGGGTCGCGGATCACCCGAAGCGCCGGTTCGGCCCCGGCCGCGCGATAGGCCGCGCGCAACTCCGCCAGCGCGATATCGGCGGCGGCGGGCGGCGTCAGCGGATCCCGGTCGCCGATCCCGACAAGCTGCGGGCGCGGCGCGACGAGGCCGGCGATCCCGCCGTTCGAGGCGACGCGCAGGAGCCCCGGCACGGTGAGGTAGATCCCGTGCGCGTCATGCGCGCCCGCCGCGATCAGCGCGCCCATGTCGGCGAAACAGACCAGTTGCGCCAGCGCCCGCACCCGCGGATCGACCGCGGCCAGCCAGGTGCCCAGCGTCGCGCCCATCGACAGGCCGAAGACGCCGATCCGGCCGGCATCGACATCGGGCTGCGCGCAAAGCCAGTCGAGCTGCGATTGCAACTCGCCCAGCATCCGGCCGGCGAGGCTGCCGCCCCGCCACAGCGCCGCCTTGGCCGCCGCGCTTTCGGTCTCCTGCGCGGCGCGGGCGCCGAAACAGGGCAGGTCGAGGCAAAGCGCGGCAAGGCCCGCGCGCGCCAGGTCCGGCCCCAGCGGCGCGCCCAGCGCGGGCCGGCCCTCGACAAGCTCGCGGGCGCCGATGTCGTGGCGCCCGCCATGGGCGTGAACGACCAGAACGGCCGGGTGCGGCCCCGGCCCCTCGGGGCGGCAGAACCAGCCCGACACCGGATTCCCGGCCGCGTCGGCGAAATGCAGGCGCTGCGTCGCGCACCTATCCATGTGGATAGTCGGCTCGGCAGAGACGAATCGTATCGGGTGCCGGCCGAGTTCGAACAGGCTTGCCAGCTCCGCCCGCAAGTCCCTGGAATCCTTCACCTCAGGCCCCCGATTTGATCCCCATGGGCGATTAAACAACACGAAAGAAAACCTTCCTACGCTTTCGGACGGATCAACCACAAGGGGGCGGCGTGCCCGCCCGGAAGGAGCCTAGGATGAAGACCACCGCAACCATCGCGGGGCTTGTCTGCCTCGCCGCCACCGCCGCCGCCGCCAACGACTACGCGCCGGCGATGCAAAGCTACCTTGACGAGAACGTTTCGGCCTGGATGAACGATGCGATCCTCGTCGAAGCGATCAAGGCGCAGAACGACGCGCATGCCGGGCTCGACGCCGGCAAGATCGAGGAACTGGACCAGGCCTGGCGCGCCGAGGTCGGCGGGTCCGACACGCCGACGATCACGCCGGTGCTGGAAAACGCCGCCGCGGAATTCCTGCGCGGCAAGGTCGCCGAGGGCGGCGGCGCGATCACCGAGATCTTCGTGATGGACAATCACGGCCTGAACGTCGCCGCCTCCGATGTCACTTCCGACTACTGGCAGGGCGACGAGGCCAAGTTCCAAAAGACCTATCCGATGGGCGCGGGCACCGTGTTCATCGACGAGGTGGAATTCGACGAATCCACCCAGAGCTTCCAGGGCCAGGTTTCCGTCACCATCGTCGATCCCGCCTCGGGCGAGGCGATCGGCGCGATGACCGTCGGCCTGAACGCCGAAGCCCTGATGTAAATTCCCCCGGCCGTGCGGTCGCCGCCGCCCGGCCTCCCGACCCTTCCAGAAAATGAGCAGGCCCATGCAGCCCGACGTCCAGCCGACCCAGCGTCGCCTCAGCTTCAACTCGGTGTTCGTTAAACTCGCCGCGCTGGTTGCGGTCTGCGCCGCGATCGTCGCGATCGCCCTTGCGGCTCTCGCCTCGAAAAACGTCAGGTCGGACGCGCTCGAGGCGCTGCGGGGCAAGGCCGAGGTCGTGACCGATCTGCTGGGCCATCAGGCCGGCGGGGCGTTGCAGTTCCGCAAGCCCGAGGCGGTGGACGTGATCCTTCTCGACGCGATCGACATCGCGCCGGAAAGCGTGGCGGCCATCGCCGTGACGCCGGATGGCGAGGTTCTGGGCGAACGCGTCGTCGACGGGTTCGACACGGCGGGGATGGCCGAACTGGGCCTGCGCGCGATCGCGAATGCCGAAGAGAACCGCGCGGCGGCGGGCGAACGCGCCGACCACGGCGACGAAATCCTGACAAGCGCCGACGGCATGATTGTCGCGCATCCGTCCTATTTCGGGAAGAACAACGACATCACCGGCGCGATCGTCATGCGCTGGACGCCGGAATACACGCTCGCCGCGATCCGGGCCGACAACCTGCAAAGCTACCTGATCGCCGGCGCCGTCTTCGTCGTCGCGATGATCGCCGCGCTGTTGATGATCCGCGCGATGATTTCCAGGCCGCTGACCCGTGTGAACACGGCGATGACGGCGGTGTCCGCGGGCGACTATGCCGTGACCGTGCCCTCGACCAATCGCAGCGACGAGATCGGCGCCGTCGCCCGGTCGCTCGAAACCTTCCGCCAATCGCTTGCGGACGGCGAGGCCGCGATCCGCGACGGGATGTTCAAGGGCGCGGCCTTCATGGGCTCGTCGGCGGCCATGATGCTGCTCGACCAGGATTTCACGATCCGCTGGATGAACCCCGCGCTCGACGGGCTGCTGGAGGACTACAACGCGGCCTTCGCCTCCGACATGCCGGAATTCGACCGCGGCGACCTGATCGGCAAGAACATGGACGTGTTCCACGCCCGCCAGCCCCGTGTGCGCAAGATCCTGTCGAACCCGGAAAACCTGCCGTTCACGGGCGAGATCAAGCTGGGCGGCGAAAGCTTTACCGTCGGCGTCAGCCAGGTCGCCGACGAGGCGGGCAACCATGTCGGCTATGTCGCCGAGTGGAAATGCGTCACCGCCGAGAAGCGCAACGCGGTGCTGATCGGCGCGATCGACGCCAACCAGCTTCGGGCGGAGATCACGCCCGAGGGCAAGCTTGCCGCCTGCAACCCGGGCTTCGCGGCGCTCTACGGCCAGGACAGCGCGGCCGCGATCACCGGCAAGGCGATCGGTCCGGCGCTGACCGAGGCGGGCCAGCCCGCGATGGACCGCCTGCTGGGCGGCGAGCCGGTCTCGGGCCGGTTCGAACTGGCGCTCGACAGCGGCCATACCGCGGTTCTGGACGGCTCGCTCAGCCCGGTGCGCGACCCGTCGGGCAAGACCGTCATGGCGGTGTTCCTGGCCTCCGACGTCACCGACCAGTCGCGCGCCATCGCCGAGGCGGAAGCCCGCCGCAAGGAGATGGAGGCGGCGCAGAAGCGCGTGGTCGACGCGCTGCGCGTGGCGCTGGGCAAGCTGGCCGAGGGCGACCTGACCGCCGAGATCGCCGAAACCTTCTCGGCCGATTACGAACAGCTGCGCGTCGATTTCAACGAGGCCACCCGCCGGCTTCTGGACGCGATGCGCGCGGTCGTGGAGAACGCGCAATCGATCCGCAGCGAGGCCGGCGAGATTTCCTCGGCCTCCGACGACCTCAGCCGCCGGACCGAGAAGCAGGCCGCGACGCTGGAGGAAACCGCCGCCGCGCTGGACGAACTGACCTCGTCGGTCAAGTCCGCCGCCGATGTCGCGGCGCAGGCCAACAAGATGGTGGCCCAGGCCAAGGAGAACGCCGAGAAGAGCGGCGAGGTGGTGCGCGAGGCCGTCGTCGCGATGGGCGAGATCGAGGAAAGCTCGGACAAGATTTCCAAGATCACCAGCGTGATCGACGAAATCGCCTTCCAGACCAACCTGCTGGCGCTGAACGCGGGGGTCGAGGCGGCGCGCGCCGGCGAGGCCGGCCGCGGCTTCGCCGTCGTCGCCTCCGAAGTGCGGGCGCTGGCGCAGCGGTCCTCGGACGCGGCGCGCGAGATCGCAGAGCTGATCTCGGCCTCCTCGGGCCAGGTCAAGCGCGGCGTCGACCTCGTCGATCAGGCCGGCGCTGCGCTGACCGGGATCCAGCATTCGGTCTCCGAGATCTTCAACGGCGTGTCGGAAATCGCCGTTTCGGCGCAGCAGCAATCGGCCGGGCTGGGCGAGATCAACACCGCGGTCAACCAGCTCGACCAGGTGACCCAGCAAAACGCGGCGATGTTCGAACAGGCCACCGCGGCCAGCCATGCGCTGACCCGCGAGGCCGAGACGCTGACCCAGACGACCGGGCGGTTCCAGACCGGCGGCAGCTTCGTCGCGGCAAATGCCCCGGCCGTTGCCGCAGCGCCGGCGCCGGCGGCCGCGTCGGCGCAGGCCGCGCCGGCAAGCCAGGACACCACGGTGACGACCTTCCAGTCGCGCCGCAAGGGCTCGGTGCCGCCGGTCGACGGCGCGACGGCGCTGGCCGCGGAGCCGGCCGGCCACGACGATTGGGAAGAATTCTGAACGCAACCGCAGGGCGTGTTTCAGGCGGCGGGGCCCCGGCCCCGCCGTTTTCCGTTCGCGGCCCGGCCAGGGCGGCGCACGACCGCCAGGGCTGTATCCGCAGCCGCCCGACCTTCCGCGAAACGACCCGCGTCGCCTGCCGTGCCGGCAGGCGTTCACCTGCAATTAAGCGCCAGGTGTCATCCTTTCGGACAGGTGCCCTGCATCAGCTTTGCCGCACAGCCGGAAGGAGCTTCACATGACCCGCCACTTTCCCGCCCTCGCCGCCGCGCTCTGCCTCGGGCTGAGCCCGCTGGCCGCCGTCGCCGCGGAACAATCGCCCGAGACCGTCGAGGGCGCCACCACCGTCAGCCCCGAAGAGGCGCTGGCGCTGTTCGATGCCGGCGTCGTCTTCGTCGACGTTCGCAAACCCTCGGATTTCGATGCCGGCCGGATCCCCGGCGCCGTGCATCTCGACATCAAAACCGACCTGACCGAGGCCAATCTCGGCGAGGTCGTCGCGACCGCCGATCCGGTCGTGTTCTACTGCAACGGCCATTCCTGCATGCGGTCGTCCGAGGCCAGCGCGATGGCCGTGGGCTGGGGCTACAGCGAGGTCTACTACCTGCGCGACGGCTACCCCGACTGGGAGGCCGCCGGCTACCCGATCGAGTGATCTGACACCAGCCGTGGGGGCCGAGACATGACGCTTTCGAACCGGATCGTCGCCGGGGTCTGCCTGTTCGCGATCCTGCTTGTCGCGGGATTCGCGCTCAGCGGAACCCTGATCCTGAACCGGGTCGAAGGCGCGCTTCTCGCCCAGAACGGCGCCAGCAGCACGGCCGCCGCGCGCGCCGTGCTGCTGCGCAGCGAAAAGGCGCTGGCCGATCACGGCCGCGCCTTCGCGCGCGACCGCGAGGCGATGGGCGCGATCGCTGAGGGCGATCTCGATGCCGCCCGCACCTCGCTCAACGCGACCTTCAACCGGATTTCCGCCGCCGGCGAGATCACCGACCTCGTGGTCTACGATCTCGAGGGCGAGGTGTTGCTGGCCTTCCCCGAGGGCAGTGCCCCCGGAACCGCCGCGCTTGTGCCCGAACCGGTGCGCGCCGCCGCCGAAACCGGCCGGCGGACCTTCGCCATCGCGCCGATCGACGGCACCCGCTATGCCGGGGCCTATGCGTTCCCGATCCTGAAGGGCCGCGACCGGATCGGCGTGGCGATGCTGGCGCTGGACCTGCGCGCCGCCCTGCCGGAAATCGCCGACACGATCGGCGGCCGCGCGCTGCTGGCCGGCGTGGCGCCGGGCGGCGCCGTTTCGCTGGTCGAGGCCGCCCCGGTCGCCGCCGAAACACCCGCGGCCGAGGCCGAGGCCGAGGCGGGGACCGACCCGGCCGGCGCCGAAGCCCCGGCCGATGCCCCCGCCCCCGTCCCGGCGCGCAGGCTGGCCGACGCCGTGCTGCCCGCGCTCGGAAACGGCGAGCGCATGGTCGGCATCGTCGAAACCGGGGCCGCGGCCCATGTCGCCACCCGCTACGTGCTGGGCCCGACCACCACGGGCGAGATGGCGGAACTGTTCCTGCTGACCGATTTCACCGAGCAAAACGCCAACAAGACCGCCGCGATCCGCACCGCGCAGGCCGCGGTGATCGGCCTTGCCGTGCTGTTTCTGGCCGCCATGCTCTACTGGCTGCGCGGCCAGATGCGGCCGCTCAAGGACATCACCGCCGCGCTTCTGGCCGTGTCGCGCGGCGAACGGGCCGAACGCCGCGACACCCGCCGCCCGGCGCGCGAGATCGCCGTGCTCGGCGACGCGATGGATGTCTTCATCCGGCAGGCCGAAACGCTGGCCGAGGAAAAGCAGCGCGCCGAGGCGCAGGCCGCCGAGATCGCCCGGCAATCCGAAACCCTCGAAGCCGCGACCCGCGCCGAGACCGACCGCCAGGCCGCCGAGGCCGAGCGTCTCGCCGAGGAGGCGCGCCGCGCCGAAGAGCAGCAGGCCCGCGACCTTGCCGCGGCCGAAGAAATCGCCGCCGTGGTCGAGGCCTGCGCCAACGGCGATTTCTCGCGCCGGCTCAGAACCGACGACAAGGAGGGCGTGTTCGCCGAACTGTGCGACGGGATGAACCGGATCGGCATGGCCGCCGACGAGGGGCTTGGCGCGGTGCGTGTGGCGCTGGGCCACCTGGCCGAGGGCGACCTGACCCACCGGATGCCCGAAACCCTGCGCGGCACCTTCGCCGAGATCGCCGAGACGATGAACGCGACCGCCGAGAGCCTGACCCGCGTGCTGACCGATATCTCGGTCTCCACCGCCTCGGTCGACAGTTCGACGCGCGAGATTTCCGGGGCGACCGACGATCTCGCGCGGCGGTCGGAACGCAACGCCGCGATGCTGGAACAGACCGCCTCGGCGCTGGAACAGATGTCGGCCTCGGTCATGTCCGCGGCCGGATCGGCCGATGTCGCGCAGGCGGCGGTCGAGGGCATCTCCGGCAAGGCCAGCGCCGGCTATGACGTGGTCAGCCGCGCGGTCGAGGCGATGGACGCGATCCAGTCCTCCTCGCAGGCGATCGGCAAGATCCTTCAGGTGATCGACGACATCGCCTTCCAGACCAACCTGTTGGCGCTCAATGCCGGGGTCGAGGCGGCGCGCGCCGGCGAGGCCGGGCGCAGCTTTGCCGTCGTCGCCTCCGAGGTGCGGGCGCTGGCGGGCCGGTCGTCGGAGGCCGCGCGCGAGATCGCCGGGCTGATCGAGACCTCGGGCAGCAATGTCCAGAACGGCGTGGCGCTTGTGCATGATTCGGGCCGGGCGCTGCAGGAGATCGTCGAAGGCGTCGGCGACGTGGCGACCAAGATCCACGAGATCGTCACGGCGGCGAAGGAAACCGCGACCGGGATCGGCGAGATTTCCAACGCCACCAACGAGCTGGACCGCACGACCCAGCAAAACGCCGCCGTCTTCGAGGAAACCAACGCCGCCGTGCGCACCCTGCAGGCGGAGGCCGGCGCGCTTTCCGGGTCCGTCGCGGCCTTCCGGCTGGATCCGGGCACCGGGGCCGTGACGCCGGCCGAGACCGGCGCGGCACCGGCCTTCGCCTCGCGCCGCAGCGCCTGAGCGGGCCGCGCGGCCCTCAGGCCGCGGCGCGCGCGAGATGCGCCATCAGCCCGGCCAGTTCGGCGCGCCGGGCCAGCGCATGCGGCAGGATCATCGCGTAGGGCTTGGCCAACGGCATCTCCTGCGGCAGGGCGCGCACCAGCCGGCCGGCGGCGATCGCCGGCGCGGCCAGCCCCGCCGGGGCCAGCGCCAGGCCCAGCCCGGCCTCCGCCGCGGCGATGGCAAGGCCGGTCAGGTCCACATGCAGGCCGCGCGACGGATCGGGAAACCGCGCGATCCGCGCCGCGGCCATGAAATTCGCCCAGCTCGGTTCCGTCGCGCTGTCGCTGCCCCAGTGGCTGTGGATGAACGCCGCGTCCGGCAGGTCGGCGATCCGGCCGGGATCGGGCAGCCAGCGTGCGGCGAAACCGGGCGTCGCCACCGCGATGGCATGGTCCTGCCACAGCGGCTCGGCCCGGTATTCGGGATAGAGCGTCGCGCCGTAGGTCACCCGCAGGTCGATCCGGTCCCTGGCGAAGGCGACCGGGTCAAGCTCGACCCGCATGTCCAGCACCGTCTCGGCCCCCGGCCCGGCCCGCCACTCGGCCAGCGCCGGCATCAGCCAGCGTTCCGACAGGGCGGGCAGAACCGACACGACAAGCCGCGCGCGCGGCCGGCCCTCGCCCAGCGCCGCGCTGACGGCGGCGATATCGGAAAACGCCTGCTCGATCCCCGGATAGGCCGCGCGCCCGGCATCCGACAGCACGATCCGGTTGCCTGAGCGCAGGAACAGCCGCTTGCCGATCCAGTCTTCCAGGTGCCGGACCTGCTGGCTGACCGCCGCCGCGGTGACACCCAGTTCCTGCCCGGCCTGGGCGAAGCTGCCGGTGCGGGCGGCGGCCTCGAAGGCGCGCAGCGCGTTGAGCGGGGGCAAGCGGTGCATGACGACTGGCAGCCCATCGATAGTTTTCCTTATGCTGGGCAAAAATTTTTCCCGTTGCAAGCCCCGCCCGCACCCGGCTTCATGGGATCAGCAAGGAGAGCGCGCCATGCA
>Ga0180432_10004794_pt1 | contig 18353 bp, 10 predicted proteins | sample SS_ome_10_FD_132414 | JGI IMG/M metagenome (GOLD analysis project Ga0180432, IMG submission 132414) | Hypersaline lake sediment archaeal communities from the Salton Sea, California, USA - SS_1_MS_2 metaG | ecosystem: Environmental > Aquatic > Non-marine Saline and Alkaline > Hypersaline >...
CGCTGAAGCTGCGAGGCCACAACCCGATCGACGTGATCACCCAGGGCTTGCGAACCTACGTCGCCACCGGCAAACTACCGCCATTGCCTGCACAACTTGTTGCAGACGGCTGAAGAGTTACGTCGTGGAAAGGTCATTGCTGTCCCACATCTCGGCGGACTTCATCATCACTACGAACGACGCCTTGCCTGAGCCTGATCCAGCATGAGGAAAACGGACCGTCGCGAATACCAGGCAGGAGGTACGATGCTGCAGGAGTTGGTATCCTACTTGGCGTATCGCTAAGGAGAACGAATATGAGCACTTGCATCAGATTCATAACGCTGGGACTCACCTTGTTGGCCAGCTCCTTCTTCGTTTCCAGTCAGATCATCCTGCGAATAGCCCTCTTATACATTGCGCTGCTTGCCTCTACCGTCACCAGCTTCGGGGCGGACGATCCTGTCGATTCACCCAGCGAAAAAGAACAGGCGGTTCTTGAGGATGGCGCACGACGGGCTGAGAAGCGAATTCCTTGCACGGGAGAGGAGTCCCCGGTCTACCTGACCGCGACCAACATGTCGATCGCGACAGGCAAACCTTCGCTGGTGGTCATGTCGAGCGGCTCCACGCACATCCCGGTGTGGTCATTGTCGGGGGGTACGGTTGGGCAGTCTGTCGCCGGACTTGTGACCGGCTTACCCAGCGGGTGCGCGGCCGTGAAGGTCGAGATCGTCGTGACCACGACGGATGCGGAGACGAGCGCCAACTATGAGGATGTCTACAGGTGCCACCTCTCGCAGATGGTGGAGGATGCTGCCTTCACGTCCCGGTATGCTCTGGGCCACCCCGTGCGAACAGCGCTTCCCGCCGCACCGTTCTACACCCGGACCATTCTCCTGGCATCCTACTACCAAGTGGAGCCGAACGCGCCCCTGTGGGTGCGTATTCAGCGGGAGCCTGCCGATCCCGCCGACTCGTTCACCCACCCCACTGGCCTGGCAATGGTCAAGGTAACGCCCCTGGACGTTCTCGCGAAGCCACATGTCGTGCAGAACGTGAGCGGCTACAACTCGTGGCCGATGATTCAGGCCATCGGAGAGAAGCTGGTCTGCGTGTACAGCCGAGGCACGGCGCACTCGATCGGTGAAGACGTCCGTGCCGTTTACGCGCGCACATCCACGGACAACGGAAAAACGTGGACAACGGAAACGGTTGTCGCCAACACACCGGGCTATGGCGAAGTCGCCGTCGGGAAGGGGCTGGATTCCACGGGGGCGATGTTTCTCTGGGTGCGTCGAATCGGATCGGGGGAGTGGCACCACGACCTCTACCGCACCACGGATGGTGTGACGTTTGCGCTCGTGGCGACGCCGAAGCTCGCCGTGACCCCCATGCAGATCACCGACATCTTCGCGGTCCCCAAAGTCGGGCTCATGGCACTGTGGTTCGCAGGGCATTACAGGGATGACTCGAGCCACTCGTGGGGCAGGCTGACCAGCAGTGACAATGGTGCAACCTGGACACAGACCACCATCGAGTCCAAGCTGCCCAAACCGGAATGGCCGACCGAGCCCTCCGCTGTCTATCTCGGCAATGGCAGGATTCTCGCAATCGCACGGATAGAGGGGCGAGGCGTGTACACGACGCGGTCCCAATTCCAGATGGTATCGACCGACTACGGTGCGACATGGACGCGCTCGAGAACAAACATCGGCGATGTCGCTGCTTCCACGCCGAGCCTGATCCTCGACGCCGAAACCGGTTTGCTGAGCAACTATTACTATCAGCGAGGTTGGGGAGTCCTTTGGCGTCGAGTCGTCGACCCAGACAGCGTGTTCGACAATCCGCTCAACTGGCCCGCTTCCGAGGCGGTCGCCACAGGTAGTCGGATCGCGATCGACTCGGGCAACGTGAACGCCACCGCGATCAGGGGCACACACTACCTCGCTTTCTACTCCGGCGAGGCTCCAGACACGGCGATCCTGATATCCGTACTCCCTGCACCGCCGGCCGGGAATTCGCTTATCAGCCCCTCGCGCCCCGGTGGGCCGCGAGAATAAGGGGACAGGTCATTGATAAAACAGCGTTGTCCCTCCCAAGAAGTTCGTCCTCATTGATGATAGAGGACTTACGTGACTCCCTGCTTGAGGGCGAATCGGCTACCATCCACCCGCACTGAGTCCGAACTTGGGGGACGAAATGGGGGCTGTCAACATCATCATGTGCGTGCTGCGATCGTTACCTCTGGGGTTGCGACCGTTGCAGCAGAGAACTTGGCTTCTCGCCAACAGCTGATCGTTCTCCAGAGATAGACGAGTGTCTTCTTCTCGCAGGAAGACTTGAACCGGAGAGAAAGGGTTAAAAACGCCGCCCACTGTGGCGTAATTGTGGCGTTGTGGTGCTCAAGATGTGCAACATGTTGAACATGTAGAGCAAGCGAAAATCGTGGTAACTTCATGGTGCTCCTGTAAGCAGCAACAGACACGGGACTTGGGATCAACGCCTGAGATCGGCCGAAATGGGCTCATAACCCAGAGGTCGCAGGTTCGAGTCCTGCCCCCGCTAGGTCTAAGGGCCTGTCGCTAGATGACTTAGCGATGGGCCTCTTCTTCGCGCAGTCCGCGTGCAACTAAGATGCAACTACGCTGACAGCGCGCAGCGAATACGCAGCTGGCCTGCGGCGCGGCTCTTCAGGCTGGCTTCATCCAGCGGACGTAGTGGCGGCTGGGTCGGAAGCCCGGCATGTCGTACCGTCCAGCCTCTTTCTGCCGCACCTTGGCCGCCCGGATGGTCCGCAGGATGCCCTGGTAGCCGGGGTCTTCGGCGTTCTGCCCGAGAGTTTCGACCTGGCCAAGGATCCCATCAACCCATACGAGACGGACAAGGCGTACTGGCGTTCATTGCGGCATCGGTCCGCCGAGGCGTGCGCCCAAGATGGTCAACGTCTGGGCTTTCGGGACGTGCCTTTCCGGTGAGGTCGGTACGTAGCCACAAGGCTCTTTTGGTGGTGGCTGTCACATACCCCCCACGATCGGATACCAGTCGGGCCGCCTCGGGTCCTGGTGGAAGCGAGCGTAGTAGTCACCCTTCTCTTCGAAGAGTTTTTCGTAACGGCGCATCTTCTCCTCGTCGAGTTCGATGCCGAGCCCCGGACCCGTGGGAACGGCGATGGTGCCGTTCTCGTACGACATCCTGCCACCAACAATGATGTCGTCCTCCAGGTAGTGGTAATGGGCGTCGCCGGCAAAGGACATGGTGGGAATCGTGGCTGCGGTGTGCAGCATCGCCGCCAACTCGATGCCGAACTCGGCGCCCGAGTGCATCGCCACGCCGAGATTGAACGTGCGGCACACGGCACACAGATCCTTCACGCCGCGCGGCCCCTCCCAGTAATGCAGGTCGGTTAGAACGATGTCGACGGCGTCCATCCGTATGGCCGGGCCTAGATCGTCGAACTTGTTGGGGTACATGTTGCTTGCCAAGGGGATGCGAACCTGTTGGCGTACCGCGCGCATTCCCTCCAGGCCCCAAGCCGGGTCTTCGTAATACTCCAGGCCGAGTTCTTCGAGCCGCCGGCCGACCCGCACAGCCGTCGGCACGGACCAGACCCCGTTGGGATCGATGCGGAGCCCGAAACTGCCGCCGAGGCGATCACGGCAGAGCTCGAGCACCCGCGCTTCTTCCATGGGTTCCATGACGCCCGCCTTGAGCTTCATGGCGCCAACGCCGAGCATCTCGTGGAGTTCAACGCACAGGTCGGCGAGATCCTCGGCGGACGTATCGTCGCCCCCGCCGGGTCGGTCGTATCGCCAGAACAGATAGGCGATCATCGGTATGGCGTCGCGGACCTTCCCGCCGATCAACTGGTTCATCGGTACGCTGGCCGCCTTGCCCTGGATATCGAGGCAAGCGATCTCCAACGCGCCGTAGAGCCGCGCGTTGGAAAGGTAGTAGATAGTCCGCAGCACCTTCAGCTTGATCGCCTCCAGGTCGAACGGATCCATGCCCACGATCCGCGGCTTGAGCTTCATCAAGGCTCCGCGCTGATCGCCCCCGCCGACCTCGCCCAGCCCGATGATCCCCTCGTCCGTGACAAGTTCGACGACCGTCCGTATCAGGTAGCCCGGGTGAACGCCCGTGTTGTGGCGCAGCATGGCGCTCATAGGAACCGCCACTGTACGGACTCGCATATCAACAATCTTCATGGCTTCCTCTCGTAGCGTTGCGTCTTGACGTACCGGTATGTCATTGACTACTCGTTTCCTTGAGACGAAGGGGGTAACGCGACCTCGCGAGTCACGCCGCGACACACGTCGCTTGACTGCCCTTTGTGCCCATCGCGGTCGACCGCGCGGACACGGTAGTAGTATGGGGTATGCGGTTTGAGCCCCTTGTCCTCGAAAGGAACCACGATGTAGGGGCCGGGCTCGACCTTTGCCACGAACGTATTGCCGCTGAGCTCGAAATCGGGGATGTCGCCGCGGTACAGCTCGTAGTGCAACAGGTCGGACTCCGCGTTCTGGCCCCATTGTAGGTAGAGCGTGTCCGGCCCGTCGCCGCGCCACGCCCTTGGATCGGCGATCAGGCCCGTGTAGACCGAGCCCACCTTGGCCGGCGGCGAATCCCCGGCCACTTGGGTCGCAGCCCGTATTGGCCGCGAGACGGCCCCCTGACGCGCGTTGGCGGTCACGGCGGCCACACGGTAATGGTACGCCGTATCGGGGCTCAGCCAGTCGTCCGTATGGCCCGCCTGCCTCGTGGTGATCAGCAGATGGTACTCATTCGGCGCGAAATCGGCCTCTTTGCCGCGGTAGACGTGATACTGCCGTGCCCCGGCAACGGGTGCCCATCGCAGCGTGACGCTTCTGTCTGAGCATTTGCCCACGATCGGTTGCGGCGCCGGCGGCAACGGACCCCCTGCCTCAATCCGCAGCGTGGCGTAGCCGAAGGGGTCGAGTTGCAGTGTTGGGCCTCTCAACGTCTCGCGGTCTTCCTCGATCAGCGAGCAGCGCCTGAAATGCAGGTCCCGGCCCCATCCCACGGCGACTCGCGCCGCCTCCACTGAACGACCACAGGACTCGTGAAATCGAGCGATCACGCCTCGACCGGGAGTCTCGCTGAGCTTCAACGTGAGCATGCTGACGTTGGGGGCATCGACCGAAAGGAAGCTGTGCGGACCGGCCGGGAGCTTCCCCACCTGCGCTTGTGGAATCATCGTCGCCAAGACTGGCGTGACAACTCGTTCGGCGAACCTTGCCGCGTTCAGATCTCGAAGGCCTCTCTGGCGGCTGGTGATGACATAGCGGTAACGAAGGTTGATGTGTGAAGGACCGGTCACGTAGGCGTGGGCGTACAGCCAGTCGTTGAAGACGTAGCTATAGAGGTGTGAGGAGCATGGATGCTCCCGACCGGTATTCTTCCTTTGGTGGATCGTACCGCATTCGACAAGCTGACTGTCGAACTGGACCAACGTGATTCCGAACTGACGATTCCCCACGTAGAACCAGTCTCTCGCCGCATGGTAGGCGGTGGTGCCGTGTCCTGTCTGGTTCTTGTAGGGATCGGCAGAACACCCGTTCAATCCGACGCGGAAGACGCCTTCTGGTACGTCGAAGGGGAAAGCATAGTAGCCGAACCGGTGCCACCGGTCCTTGCTGGCCAGGTCGCGCACATGTTCCAGGCGGTTGTCGACGTGGATGCGCTTTTCGTGAACGGGTAGAGTGACGCGCTGTTCGATTGCGGCCCCAGTTACGGGTTCGTTCATGCGCGCGACGACCGTCTGGTCGAATGGTCCTATCTCGATCTCGAACTGGGCTTCATCAGGTGAGGAGAAGCTCTCGTGTCTGTCCCTGGTGAATATGAGTTGGTTGCATTTGTATGGGCTCGAAGTGTCGACCAACTCCCGCTTGAGCTGCTTGTCAAAGATCCCTGCAATTGAACCGTCGGGGCCGAAGTCAACGCGATAGAAGTCGTTTTCGATCGAAGGCGGTTCGGTGCAGGAGCGTGTTCCGATCGGCTCGGCGCGCCCCTTGGCCAGAGCAAACACCGCGTATCCCATCGGCGGAATCACCGAAGTCCTGAACCGTAGCTTACGGCCCGCTACGCAGGCGGGTGCAACCGTCCCGTCGGGACAACGTACGGAAGAGATGGCTGGGTGCGAGTCCGGCAATTCGACTTCCACGGTTTCAGAACGTGCGTGGAGTGTTGGGTTGAAGATGAAGATCGACGGCTCCTTTGCCGGAGCCAAGGCGGCGAGCGCCTTCAAGGCCCGGGCGCTCTCCGCCTCGGCTGTGGCCAGCCCCCGTTCGATCCAGTCCCGTTTCTGCATCCACGTATCGTAGACGCGACGTCCCTTGTAGCGGCTCACGCCGTAACCATGCTCATCGTTGCACACCAATGCGTCCCATGCCCTTCGGAAGGCGAGGGTTGGATAGACGAAATCGGGATCGGACAGCCGGGCCAGCGTGGCCAACTTCTCGGCGACGGGAAGCAGCCGGTCGGCCGCTCGCTTCATCGCCAACAGGGACGGGGTTGACAACGGATGCTGCGCCCAGCCTCCGGTGATCATGCCGGTGAGCGTTGGGATCTGGTTGCCGAAACGTCTCTCGACGTTGCGGAACGGTTCGGGGAGTTGGCCGAGTGTCCGGATTTCAGGCCAACGCCAGCGAGCATTCCATTCCTTCGCGAAGGAAGGGAATCCCAGGTTGGGGGCCTCGTTGTCGGAATAGAAGGAGATGAGCCAAATGTCATACGGGTAACGCGCCTCGAGCTTGGCGAGTTGCCGGGCCATCTTGCGCTGGGCAATTTTGGGCGTCTTGGCCATGATTCCGAAGTCATGCCCGGCGGAGCCGTATGTCGGACTGGTCCACACCAGAAGCCGTTGCTTGTTGTCGGGCCCGAGCCAGTAGAAAAGGTGCGGTAGAGCAGACTTCCAGCCCACGTCAATGCGGCTGCCTCCACCCTCCTGCCCCGCTCCCATATGATCGCGCGAGCCCTTCACGCCCCAACCAAGCATCTTCCTCCGGACCCCCGGGTTCCAGGCGTTCGGAAGGAACGCCAGGTATCGGACTCCCGCGTCGGCGTAGGCCGTGACCAGCGGCCAGGTGATCCCGTTGTTGTCGACCATCAGCATAGTCTCGCCGGGGACATCCCAACGTCTGCGCAGCTCCCGAACGTAATAGGCGCTGCGGCACAACTCCTCCATCCCGTACACCTGCGTGTGGTTGCCGGAATGCGACGCGCCGATGTCAAAGATGCCGTGCTTGACGTACTTCTTCACGACTTCATTCGCGGCCCGTTCCGAACGATCCTGCGGGTAGTTCAGCCACCACCAGAGTCCCTCGACGACGTAGCGGAAGCGCGACGCCTCGGGCCAGTCGGATGTCCGGTCGGCCAGCCGGCCTGCGCGATCGATGAAGTCGACGACCATCAGGCGCTGCTTGTATTGGGAATCGTGCAATCCGATATCGACGTGCGCCGACTTGAGCACATAGAGCGTCCAATGGCGGGGTGGTTTCCATGTCAGGACCCGCTCGGCAAGCACCTTCGTGCCGTCCGACAAGACCCAACGAGCGTCGATCGGCCGTCTGGGCTCATCGAAGAACAACGACCTTTCGTTGGTGCCTTCACGCAGTGCGCCAAGCGGCTTCGTCGCCAGGAGTCGACCGTCACCCGACTGGACATCCAGCACAACGCCGTCCAACGCCCGATTGCTTTCGATCGACACGTCGATTCGTTGAAGCGGGGGATCGTCGCGTGACACCAGGGAGGTGGGCGTCACTTCCCACCGCTTCACCGCCCCCGCCGCGACCGCCTTGTCCAGCACGGTGCCGACACTCGCCGAAAAACCCAACAGGGCTACGCCGACTCGCATGACGTTCTCCGACATCCCGGCCTCATCTCATGGCATCCTTAGCGTTGCCCTGGCCGGTTCGTCCGAACGAACCTCCATCTCGAATCGCTTGGTCTTGCCGCCATGGGTAACGCCAATCTCATAGTCGCCATGGAAACCGCGAAACGCTGCCTTGCCCTCACCATTCGATTTGACTACCAGGTTGGTCTGCCAGTCGTGGTTGATCAGTTGGTCGAGGGCCCTATAGGCAGGCTTGGGATTGAAGTCTTCGTCGGTCAGGCCGCCGCCGGCGACGCCTTCGTTGCCGTGTGCCGTGCCATCGCCGAGATTCCACCAGGTGATGCCGGCCATCTTCGGCGCAGAGAACCAGAGGCGGTAGATATCACGAACCACGCGGGCCTGAACGGCCAGGCCGTTGTGGCCCGCGGATCCGATCGTGATCTCGGTCACCCACAACGGCAAACCCAGCTTGGCGAACATCTCGTAGTTGTCCAACAGCGCGCCAGGGTCGCAGCGGGCGCCGCCGGTAAGTCCGTCGAGCGCCTTGCGGCTGAAGAAGTGGAACTGGAAGCCGATGCCCTCGATCGGGACGCCGTTGTCGAGAAGCTCTCGGCACTGCCGGTAGAAGCGGTTGGTCTCGTTCGCTGGCCAGTTGAAGCTCGCCACGTCGTTGATGATCAGCACGTTGTCCGGGCGGAACACCTTCTGCTCCTCGGCAAACGCCCAGGGGACATAGGTCGGATAGTCTTTGTTCTTCGCGGAGTAGAAGGGGTAGCTCGACGGGCAGACGAGCGATTCGTTCGTCCCGTCCCAGATCGGAATGTCCTTCGCGTAACGCTCGGCGATCTCCTTGAAGCGCTTCTGGTAGAGCCGCTTCAGCTCGTCTGGGTCTTTGGGGATCCAACCGGGATTGTGGGCGTGCCACAGCAAGGGGTGGCCCTTGAGCGTCAGGCCGTGCTTTTTGCCGAACGCGATCGCTCGATCCGGCGGCGGACGGCGCCAGAAGTAGGGGCTCGGCTCGGTGAACCGCAACTTGCCGCGTTCCGGCTCGGTGCCCGCCCAGTAGAACGGCACCGTCGCGAAGTTGAACAGCTTCACGAAGGCGTCTTCGTATGCCCGTTCCTTCTGCTTCATCTGACCCAGCACGAAGATGTTGCAGCCGAAGAGGAACGCGTGCGACTTCTGCGTGACTTTCACGCTCGCACCAGCGATCGGTCGGCCATCGCGGCCGACGACTTGCACCACCACGTCGCTCTTGCGGTTCTTCTCGATGCCGTCGTCGATACGCCTCTGCACGGCCGGATCGTCCCACCGCTTGAGATAACTCTCCGGCAGGCCGGCGTCGGTGGGTCGACCGACTGCGGCAACGGCGGCCGACATGGTCGCCACGATCAGACCAGTTCGTACGGTCATGACTGTCACCCTCCGTGGGATGGAAAATGCCTGACGATACGGCTCGTAGGTGGTTTCACAGCCATAGCCCACCGTCAACGAAGATCGAGGCCCCGGTAATGTAGCGCGCGGCATCCGATGCCAGGAAGGTAACGGCCGGCGCAATATCCTCCGGCTCGGCGATGAACCCGGCTGGGATCTTCTCGACCACCTTCGCTTCGTAGTCGGGATCGGAAAGGACCTCGCGGTTGATGTCCGTTCGGGTAGCGCCCGGGCACACGTTGTTGATCGTGATCCCGTAGCGGCTGTACGACTTGGCCATTTCGCGCATCATCATGGCCATGCCGCCCTTGCTCATGCTATACGGTGCGGAAAACCCCGTGGGGGTCAGCTCGTGCACGGAGGAGACGTTGATGACGCGCCCCCAGCCGGCGTCGCGCATCTTGCGCAACGCCCGTTGAGCACAGAGGAACGCCCCCTTGAGATTCGTCGTCATGACGGCGTCGTAGGTCGCTTCGTCGAAGTCGCAAACGTCGGCACGCGGCTCGATGCCCGCGTTGTTGACCAGAATCTCGACCGCACCCAAGTCGGCCTCGACGCGATCGAACATCCGATCGACGTCCGCCTTCCCGCCCACGTCGGCCTGAACGGCCAGGGCGCGGCGGCCCATGGCTTCGATGCTACGGGCGACTTCCTCGGCCCGTTGCCGGCTGCGGTTGTAATTCACGACCACGTCGGCCCCGGCTCGGGCGAGGTCCAGGGCGATGGCCCGACCGATGCCACGTCCAGCCCCGGTGACCAGGGCCGTTCTGCCTTGCGGTGAAGTCATGGCGATTCTTCTTCGTGCATTGCCTCGGGCACGTAGTCGCGGTTGAAGAACGCATAGAGGGCCACCAACGCCGCGACCGCGCCGATCACGTAGGCGGCCCCCAGCAACGCGATTCCCGCGTCGAGCCCCCAGGGCTTCTTCATCGCACCGAGCAGGTAAGGAGCGGCCGCCCCGATGATAAAACCGAAGCTCAGCACGAAGCCGACCATCGAGGATCGATAGCGCGGCGCCGTGACGTCGAACGGTGCGGCGAACAGGTTGGAATCGTAGACACCACGGAAGATGCCGTAGAGGCCCGATGCCACCAGGCAGATCACCAACGTGTTGGCGTAGGCCATCCAGATAACGAACGGGGCGCTAAGCAACAGGCCGATCCATTCGAACTCCATCCGGACCATACGACGACGAATCATCAGCCGGTCGGAGAGGTGCCCTCCGGCCAATACGCCCGTGGCGGCCGCGGCGTAGTGGACCGAAAGCGCCCAGAAACTGGCTGCCGTCAGACTCAATTCGAACTTCTCGTGCAGGAACGTAGGCATCCACGTCAGATAGCCGATATTGGCAAACACGTGACAGGCAAATGACACGGCCAGAAACATGACAGTCGGCTTGGCTTTGAGGTACTTCAGCACCTCAGGCGCCGAAGGACGCCGCGGCGCGTCCGGGTCTTCCTGGGGTTGCGGAGTGTCTTCCATGCGAAACACCAGCCACAGCGCCCATGCGACCCCCAGCCCACCGAAGAGGTAGAACGCGTGTCGCCAGCCGAAATACTCGCCCACAAATGCACCGACGAAGCTGATGGCCACACCAATGTAGTTGGCTGTTTGGTGGATCCCCATCGCCAGCGCACGAGTGCGCTGGTGTAGCTGTCCGATCAGCGAGTTGGCTGACGGATAGTAGAAGGCTTCGCCGGCCCCCGTCGCCAGTCCCCTAAAGACGATCAGTCCGATGATTCCGCCCGCCAGGCCGGTCAAGAGCGTGGCGGCACTCCAGAGGGCAAGCGCGCCGATGATCACCCATTTTCGCCTGAGGGCATCGCCGGCGTAACCGCTGATGGGCACCAGGACCCCATAGATGATCGTAAAGACCGTGGCCACGAGTCCGGCTTGCTCGTTGCTCAATTGCAGGTCGGGCTGGATCTGCGGCAACAAGTTGTTGTAGATCTGGCGGTCGGCCTGATTGAAGCAGAACGCCACCCACAACAGCACAAGCAGCTCCCACTTGTACGGCATCAGCCGGTCGCGATGGACTTCGGCCTTCGTCATTGTCTAGAAGTACCCCCCGCGCCCGTGGACGTCGTCGGCCGACAGCCCGGCGTCGACCCACCCCTTGATCTCTCCCTCGTTCCTCTCGATCGTCTCTGCCCGCTCCAGTACTGGCTCAACCAGACGGCGCGGCACGACCAGCGCCCCGTCGATGTCGGCGAGAATCAAGTCGCCTGGTTTGATGATCACTCCCTCGATCACGAGGGGCATTTGGTAGTCCGTGATCTTGCATCTTGACAGGGATCCGTTCGATGTTCGGTAGCGATACCAGATCGGAAAGCCCTGCTCCAGGATATCCTTCGTGTCGCGGATTCCGCCGTCGATAATGGCGCCGCGCACACCGCGTTTCCGAGACGCTCGCGTCATGACCCCGCCCCAATGCGAAGCGTTGTCTTGACCATTGGCATTCCATACACAGATCATGTTCGGCCGAAGCTCGTCCAGCATCTTCACCCGCAACTCCAGCTCTCCGGCCAGCGTCGGATCGGCCGCCGAGCGGATCGTGAAGGCGAAGCCCGCGACGACCATCTCATCTCTCAGCGGCACGATCTCCGGTGGCAACGCCTGATCGGTCAAGCACATCTCCCGAAGGACGTCATTGACGGCGCCCGTGTAGAGCTTCTCGTACCGCTCGACGATCTCTTCCTCCGGGCACGCCAGCTCGACCTGCTCGACGGTGTCTCGCAGGCTGCGAAGCTTGTCCGTGTGCATCTTGTAGCTCATCGGTCTTGTCCCAAACGTGTGTAGGCGTGGAAGCGATCCAGTTCATTGATCTCGACGACCGGTAGGTCCGCCGGGCCCACAAAGCCGATCGCACTGGCCGAATTCGTTCATGTCATGGTTGCGTCCTCTGACCGGCGAGGACGATCTCGCGTTTCGGTGCGTTCCAGGCCTCAACCGTCACCTTGATGACTTTCGCCCCAAGCTCTTCTCGAGGACGAACGACAACCGCCACGTCGCGGCGTTCGCCTGGAGCCAGCCAGAAGTAGTTGTCCGTCGCTCGGAACAACCGCTTGATCCCGTCTATGTCGATCGTCACCGGGAAGGCCGGCGCTTGGCCAGCATTGCGGACACGAAGATACGCTGTGGTCTGCCGTTTGCCCGCCTTACGAGAGAACAGGGCCATCTCCAGGGCCGTCTTCGTTTGCGAAACGGTGGGCTTCAGCCAGGGACCGTCCTTGAAGTACGGCCAGGGCTGTGGCCCCCCCCGCCACCGTTCACGCTCAGTCGCGTCGGCAAGCATCGTCAGGCTGCGCGGCCAGTAGACCGATCGCGAGATCAGTTGGCCGGCCCCCTTACGGAGCTCGGCGACGACGAAGAGGAAGCGATCCTTCATGTCCTCGGGGATCGCAACCGAGCCCATGTCCTCCGCCACAACCGACGGTCCGGGCGGCAAGCAGATCGAGCCCCGACGTTGCTGCCAGATCGGCTTGAACTCGTCGTCCAAGACGGTCACCTGAAGCGACAGCCCCGAACGTGCGTCGCGGTGCGCGTGCACGACCTTGGCGGTGATCGGAATCGTCTCGCCGGGCGCCCAAAGCAGGTGCGGAAGCGAGGTGGCCACATGCGTCGACTCATACGTGCGTTTGAGGAAGTAATACGACGCCGTCGGCTGGCCGAAGCCGTCGACCAGCATGATCCCACTCACGACCGGCCACGGTCGCTTGAACACCCAAGGCATCAGACCCGCGGTCACGGGGTAGTTCGCCTGCATCAGTTCAGATAGCACCTGGTAGAACTCGCCCGCGCCGATCTGCGATGCCTCCGCGAGACTCTCCAGAGACGGATCGCTCATATTGTCGATGTGCGAGGCCCGACTGAGCATCCGCGGCACCCGGCTGGAACTGTATTCCACGAAGTGGTGCAGGAAGTCCGGATGGGACTTCTTGAAGCTCTTGTCCCAAAGCTCGCCCAGGTCTTTGAATTCCGCCGGATCGACGATCTCGTATAGCGATCGTGCTTCGGCAATGCAGTGCATACCAGTCTCAGAAACGTACGGCACCCACCGGTACAGCCTGGCGTACCATGTCGGGTCCATGTCCGGGTAGGTGTGGATGCTGCCTTCGCCCGGGCTCGCCCGGAGGAAGGCCCGGGTGCCGTCGAACTGAGCAATCGTGCGCTCCAAGATGCCGATGGTGGCCGAGTTGCCGCGTGCGTAGGGCGTGAATTCGTTTCCCCCACACCAGACGGCCAGTGACGGGCGGTTACGCAACCGAAAAACGGTCCAGGCGACCTGCGATTCCCACACGTCTTGCGGCCAATCCGGCGTGTACCGGTTGCCGATGGGGAAGTCCTGCCACACCATGATCCCCAACTCGTCACACAAGTCGTAGAAGTCGTCCGGCTCGAGGATGCCTCCGCCCCAGACGCGAAGAATCTGGATCCCCGCGTCCCGGGCCGACTCCAGGAACCAACGATAGCGATCCGGGTTCAGGTCCAACAGCACGTCGGCCGGCATCCAATTGCAGCCCTTGACGAACAGACGTCGCCCGTTGACGACGAATTGCCAGTCAGTCCAGCGATCGTGCATCCGCGGGCCCGAGCTGCGCACACGCTCGATCGTTCGGATTCCATAGTCGAATGTGATACAGTCGACTGGCCTGCCATCGCACATCAACTGCAATCGAACATCGTACCGGTGCGGATCGCCCAGCCCGTTAGGCCACCACAGACGAGGACCCGCCATGGAGAAGTCTCTCTCGATCCAGTTCCGACCTTCATAGAGATCGAGCGGAGACTCAACCCGGAGGCGCCGCGTGCCGCTTCCTGCGTCGAGGAGCTCCACAAGCAGCGTGTGATTGCCGGAGAGTCGTTTGGCATTCCAAGGCCTGCCCTTCGCGCGCCAGGCCCCGTGGCCTTCTGCCCGCAGCGAATGCTCTGTCGAACGCGTACCGGCCAAGACTTCCACGTGTAACGTCAGTTCAGCTCGCCTGGCGTCTGCCTTTCGAGTAATCAGGAAAGGTCGCTCGATATGTACGCGAGGCACAGACTCCAACCGAACGCCCTGCCACATCCCCACACTGAACCAGGGTTCGGCACCAACGCCGCCGCACAGTTTCCAGCCCTTGATCGTGCGGTTGCTCGCGCGGGGCCCGGCCTTGGCGAACACCGCGTCGAGGGCGTTTGCGCAACGGACTTCGACGATCAACTCATTGGCCTGTCCAACCTTCAAGTGTCGCGACACCTCGATCGCCGGGCCGCCGCTCATTCCCTCGTGCTTGCCAAGCAGCGTTCCGTTCAGCCAGAATCGGGCGTGGTAGTCAATCCCATCGCAGCAGAGAAAAACGTAACTCTCCGCGACATCCTTCGGGACCTCGAACCGCCGGCGGTAGTACCAGACTTCCTTCTCGACCCACTCGTACCGGAGGGAATGCAAATGGGCGTAGGGGTACGGCAAGGCCCCAGCGCGGTAGAGAGCCCAATGGATCGTGGCCGGCAGATCGACGGGGATCCAATTGTCGAGCTTCTCCAGATCGCGGCGCTGTTCGATCGGTGCGTCGCAGTGCCCAAGCTGCCAGCCGTCATTCAGACTCACGTGCTGCGAACCGGTGCGCGGCGTGACGTAGAACGGTGTGCACAGCCAGGTCGTTTTGTGCTTGTCCTCGGCGAGGCCGCATGCGGGCCAGGCAACGGCAATGACGATCATCGAGACCAGACCAGGAAGCTCTCGGGCGCTTCGGATCATGGGATGCTCCGTTTGCACTGCCCTTGTTGCCCTCAAGATGCGACCCTCGAGGGTCGCACGACAGCGTAAGGAAGGCCATGCTGCGAGGCCCCCGGCATCGAGGCCGTCATGGGACGCCCGCTATTGTATCGCCTGCCGCTTGCTCGGATGCCAGGAAATGCTGTAACATGCGCTATATTTGCTGTACTATTTAATATGGTGATGGGCTCCTGTCCAAGGTACGAGCGCATGCAACGCAGCGTCCGCAGAGCACGTCAGCGACGGGTTGCATTGTTGATCGAGTCGTCCCGTGCCTACGCTCGCGAACTCATAGGGGGAGTTGCCCGTTTCAATCGGGAACGCGCGGATTGGCGCGTCGAGTTCACGCCGCGAGGCTTGGATGACCCGCCGCCTGCATGGCTCAAGACCTGGAAGGGCGATGGGATCCTTGCACGGATCAACGACCGGCAGATGGCCAGCGCCCTGTCGCGCAAACGCGTTCCGGTGGTCGATCTTCGCCGGACCCTTCGCCGGAGAGGCGTACCCTCGGTCGGGCCGGATGACGCCGTCGTGACCCGGCTGGTTGTGGACCACTTTCGTCAGAACGGTTTTCGGAGGCTGGCCTTCGTGGGCCTACCCGTGGGTGCGCACAAGGCGATGGATGCCCGAGCAGCGCATTTTCGCCGGCTTGCTGAACAAGCGGGCCATGAACACTGGCAGCTGAACGTCAAGGTCGTCACACGCGGCGATCGCTGGGAAACACAGTGCAAGCAGATCAGCCGTTGGATCGAACGGCTCGATCGCCCGTGCGCGATCATGGCCTGTAACGACGATCTGGGCCTGCAAGTGCTCGACGCCTGCCGCCGCGCCGGGATTACGGTCCCTGACGAGATCGCCGTGGCCGGCGTTGGCAACGACGAGTGTCTCTGTAGCTTGGCGTTGCCTGCGCTGACCAGTGTCGATCTGAATCCGCGGAAGGTTGGCTATGAGGCGGCGGGTTTGCTTGACCGAATGATGGCGGGCAAGTCGGTTCCCGATCGAGAGACGGTTGTCGCCCCGCTCGGAATCGTCGCCAGGATGTCGAGTGACGTGGTGGCAACCGAGGACGCTACGGTGGCGCAGGCAGTTCTGTTCATCAGGCAACACGCATGTGGAGGGATTCAGGTTGCGGATGTGTTACGTCACGTCTGTGTCTCCCGCGCATCGCTTGAACCCCGCTTCAAGCGTGTTCTCGGCCGCACCGTTCATCAGGAGATACGGCGCGTTCGTCTGTTGCGAGTTAAGGAATTGCTTGTCGCAACGGACATGCCCATCAAGCAGATCGCTCGGCAGGCCGGATTTCGTTACCCCGAATACATGATGCGTGTCTTCCTGCGCGCTACCGGCCGGACACTCAAAGAGTATCGCGGCTCTGTTAGAGTATGACATATAGCGGTCCTGCCTGCGGACGGTCAACTCGGCTACCATCGTCAGTTGGCGTCAACGTGGGTCCGCCGCGCTCGCGTGCGTCGGCGAATGGATCCCTTGACGTGCAACTAGAACGCAACCAACATCGCGCACGACATGCTCAGCATGCGCAACATGCCGAGCGCTTTGGATGCCCTTAAGGAGCTGGCGAATCCGTAAGTTGCGCGTTTGGAAGACCTTCGGGGACTGTGCGTGGTCTTGCTCATAGCCCGGAGGTCGCAGGTTCGAGTCCTGCCCCCGCTACGTTGTAACTAGCGCAGGATCAGGTGGTTACCGCTTGATCCTGCGTTGTTTTTGCGCGCGACGATCTCAGATTGTGACGTGATTGTGGCGTGCCGCCACGCGAACAGCCAGCTTGGCGGGGGAATCGAGCAGCTCGTCGGGGTCGGCCAACGGAGGCAGTGCCTCCCCGCCGTTCCCCACCTCGGTGGACTTCACCACCACTACGAACGACGAGCCGCCTGAGCCCAACTAAGCATCAGCGTAACGAGCCGTTACGGATGCCAGGCAGGGGGAACGACCCCGCTGGAGTTGGTATCGTACACGGCGCGTTGTTCCAGGGAACTACCTGGCGCCCCGAGACCAAGGCTATCAACCGGGCCCAGGTGCCTTGGTTGTGTTCTCGGGAAGGGCACGTCACCAAGGACGAGGTCCTCCGGAGGGGCAGGTCAGTCGGACCTGGGCTCTAGCTTGTCAGCGATCACACCACGATCGGCGAGCACCACAACCGAATCGTAGACAGGCAGGCGACCGAACGTGCAGGTGTTGCCCTCTCGTTTCCAGAGCGACTTGTCGATCTGGCAGGCCCTTCCGGTCAGCATGTCGATCCATACGGGATCGTCGAACCGCTGGTTGAAGACAGTCAACGCGACGTTCTCGAGATGCGGGTTCTTTCCCGGCGTGTCGCTGCTCCGCCACAGCGTGACGAGGGCCCGGCCCCTGGCGGCGCGGTAGCCGAAGATCGCGTACTTGGCCTTCGCCATTCCGCCCGAGAGTTCTGCCCTGAAGTCCGGGATGCGCCGCACCGTGTGATCGAACAAGGCCGTTATGTGCTGGACGGTTCGGTACGCCTGCTTGACGTGGTTGATTGTTCGATCGGGGTTCGCCGCCAGCAGCCCCTTCGAGTTGATGAGTATCTTGAGCTTGCTCTGGTCATCGCGGAAGTCGGAGTCCCTGCCGCCGGGTCGGACGCGATAGGCCATGTCGCAGATGGCGAAGTAGGAGGACGGGATGTCGCGCCCCAAGTCTCCGAGGAGGCGTCGGGTGGCCCACTTGGCCTGTCGCTGTTCGTTCCAGTCGTACTTGGAGACCGCCCCGAACGAGCCGGCCCGCGAAGGCACGCCGTTCTCGCCCTGGCGTAGCGTGATTTCCTTCGAGAACGAATGGACGATCCGGCGCAGCTTTTCGACCCGACCATAGCTGTCGTCGGGGTTGTAGGAATACGGGTGGTAGACGATCTCGTTGACCAGCGAGAGCTTGGCTTCGCCGCGCAGCCACGTGAGCATGTCCTTGACGAATGCGGCGTCGAAGGCCCCACCGGCGGCGAGGATCAGCCTGGCCTGCGGCTGACGCTCGCGAATAGTCTGTCCCGTTCGGACAGCGAACTTGGCGTATTGCACGGCGCCCTTGCCCCGCCCCGTGCGCGGTTCGTTCCAGATCTCCCACTCGTCGACGTGTTTCTTGTACCGGTCCACGAACGCGCTCACGTAGGCGTCCCACGCATCGAGCGCCTCGGGCGAAGACGGGAGTCCACCGCTCAGTCCCGTCCCGCCGCCGCCGGGATAGATCGGGTTGCCGTAGCACAGACAGACCCAGGGCTCGACGCCTTGGTCGGCCATATCGGGGATGATCTCGTCCAGCCAGGCCCAATCGTACTTGCCCTTCTGTTGCTCGGTCTTGGCC
>Ga0180432_10004795_pt1 | contig 18349 bp, 12 predicted proteins | sample SS_ome_10_FD_132414 | JGI IMG/M metagenome (GOLD analysis project Ga0180432, IMG submission 132414) | Hypersaline lake sediment archaeal communities from the Salton Sea, California, USA - SS_1_MS_2 metaG | ecosystem: Environmental > Aquatic > Non-marine Saline and Alkaline > Hypersaline >...
GCGCTCGACGCCGAGGGACGCACCATCCGCCGAATGGGGTCCACCATCCACATCATGCCGGGCGAGAAGCGAAGCTGCATCGGGTGCCACGAGGCCCGAGGCGCGCCGCCGCCGGCCGCAACACACGTCGTAACGGCGGCCAGGCGGGAACCGTCGATACCTCAGTATCCGCCATGGACCGAAAAAGGCATCATCGATTTCACAAAGGTCGTCCAGCCCGTACTGGACAAGTACTGCGTCACATGCCACTCGGGGCCGACGCCGGATGCCGCCATGGACCTCTCGGGCGACAAGACGCATTCCCACTCGATGGCCTACGACACGCTGCTCGATCGCGGGCAGGTTCACTATATTCCTCTGGCCGGTACGGGCCACGAGCACGGCACCGCCAAGGGGCGCGGGTCACTGGTCAGCGAGATACGCAAGTGGCTCGAGAAGAAGCACGGCGGCAGGATCGTGCCGCTTGATGACCGAAAACGCATCTACACCTGGATCGACGCCAACGTGCCCTATTACGGCACCTACAAGTTCACCAACACGCACGTCATGGGCGGGCGCGATCGCTGGTACGCGACCGATCGGGGCAAATGGTTCCGAAAAGACTTCCTGCCCGTGTTTAACAAGCGCTGCCTCGGCTGCCATAAACGCCACGTCACACCGCAGACGTACAATTACAATCCCGGCGGGCGCGGCACGATTATGGTCACCAGCAAACTGTGGAACGACCGGGCGCTCAACTCGTTCCAGCTCGGGCACGGGCGCATCTCGATGATCGGCCAGATCGGACCCGTCCACAGAATCAACCTGACCCACCCCGAGTGGAGCCAGATGCTGACGGCCCCGCTGTCGAAGAAGGCCGGCGGGATGCAATTGTGTAAGGGCAAGTCCGGCGGGCCAGTATTCAAGGACACCTCAGACGCCGATTACCAGGCCATGCTAAAGGCCCTCCAGCGCGGGCGCGATACGCTGCTGGCCGATCCGCGCGTGGATATGCCGACCGAACTCGCCGCGAGGCGAGCCAGGGATCCGAGGCGGCTGCCCAACGGGACGAAATGGCCCTCGCGGACCAAAGGGTGGATCTCCAGGACGGCCACGTACGAGGCCAGTTCCGTCATACCCCAATGGAGCATGGACAAGGACAAGCTCCTGACCGGGGAGCGATACGACAACGAATGGGCCGTCTGCACCGAGAAGGAGCTGAACCCGTGGCTGATAATCACGCTCCCGCAGGCCGCGGCGATAAGCGAGATCGAGATTGTCAATCGACTCAATGCGTGCCAGGAGTTCGCCCGGACGCTGACGATATGGGTCTCGACTGACAAGAAGACGTGGACTGAGGTCTGGCGTGCCAAGGAGGTCCGCCAGCAGTGGAACGTGAAGCTTAAGGACGGGCCTCGCGCGCGGTACGTCAAGCTCTCCCTGCGGGAGACGCAATACCTCGACCTCAAATACGTATTCGTATTCAGTGACGAGCGGCCGAAGCCCCCGAAGAGCAAATAGCCGGAGGCCTTGGCGGCGGAAGGACCGGACATGAGAACAGCGAACGTAACTCGACGGCGTTTTCTAAAAGCGATAGGTTTGGGCGCAGCGGCGGCGGCGTCCGGGCCGGCGATCGGGCTGGCGGCGCAACCCCCAAAGCCCACGCTGAACGTCCTGCTGATGACCGCGGACGACATGAACTGCGATTCGATAGGGGCATACGGCTGCAAGGTGGCGGGCACGACGCCGAACCTGGACAAGCTCGCCTCACAGTCCCTGCGATTCAACTACGCCCACGTGACCATTGCCGTCTGCCAGCCCTGCCGGGGTGTGCTGATGACCGGGCGATACCCGCACCGCAGCGGGATCGAGGGCTTCCAGCACATCACCAGCGACATTCCGACGTTCATGGGCCTGATGCGCAAGGCGGGCTACGTACAGGGGATCCTCGGCAAGGTCGGCCACTGCACACCTAAAACCAGCTTCAAGTGGGACATGCAGTACGACATGGGCCAACTTGGCATGGGGCGCAGCCCGCAGCTTTACTACAAGCACGCCAAGGCGTTCATGGCCCGCGCCAAGGCCGCCGGCAAACCTTTCTTCCTCATGGCCAACTCGCACGACCCGCACCGCCCGTTCCACGGCTCGGCCCAGGAGGGCGCCAGGTTCCGCGGGAAGGACGTCACCAGGCCCACACGCGTCTTCAAACCCGGTGAGATCAGAATCCCCGGGTTCCTGCCGGACCTGCCCGAGGTCCGAAAGGAGATCGCCGAGTATTACAGTTCCGTCCGGCGATGCGACGACACGCTCGGGGCGGTGCTCAAGGCGCTCGACGAATGCGGGCTGGCCGACACGACGCTGGTGATGTTCCTGTCGGATCACGGCATGGCCCTGCCTTTTGCGAAGACGAATTGCTACCTGCATTCGACGCATACGCCGTGGATGGTGCGCTGGCCGGGCAAGACCAAGGGCGGCACGGTGGACGGCAGGCACTTCATTTCCGGCATCGACTTCATGCCTACGGTTTTCGACGCGGCGGGCGTCGATCTGCCCGAGGGCCTCGACGGCAAGTCGTTCGTTCCGCTGCTGACAGGGCAGACCCAGGCCGAGCGGGACAAGGTATTCACCCAGTTCCACCAGACCGCCGGGCGGCGGCGCTATCCCATGCGGTGCGTCCAGAACAAGCGATTTGGGTACATATTCAACCCGTGGTCCGACGGGAAACGCGTGTTCAAGAACGAGTCCCAGAGCGGCCGCACGTTCAAGGCCATGCGGGCCGCAGCGCCGCGTAACCCGAAGATCGCCGCACGCGTGAAGCTCTTCCAGTACCGGGTGGTCGAGGAGTTCTACGACCTCGAGAAGGACCCGGACGCCAGGCACAACCTGGTCGGCAATCCGGGATACAAGAAGCATATTGACACCCTGCGAGCGGACCTCGCCGGTTGGATGCGCCGCACGGGCGACTCGGCGATCGAGGCGTTTGAGAACCGCAGCGACCCGGAAGCACTGGCCAAGTTCATGGCCGCCCAGGACGCCAAGGCCCGCGGGGCGGGCTCGCGGCGAAGGAAAAACGCAAGAAAAGGAAAAACGCGATGAGTACGACGACACGACGGGGGCTGCTGAAGGCCGCGGGTTTGGGTGCTGTGGCGATGGCGGCGACTGATTGGGTACCTGCCGCCAAAGTGCGAAACCGCAAGCGGCCCGCCTCCGCCAAGGCTGCGGGGGGCAGACCGAATATCCTGTGGATCACGTGCGAGGACATCTCGCCGAATCTCGGGTGTTACGGTGACACCTTCGCGCACACGCCCAACCTGGATCGCCTGGCGGCCGAGGGCGTGCGGTACACCAACGCCTACGGGATAACCGGGGTGTGCGCGCCGAATCGCTCGTGCCTGATCACGGGCCTGTACCCGTCGACGCTCGGCAGCCATGACATGCGCTCCCGCACGCGCCTGCCGGCGAGCATCAACTGCTTCTCGGAGACCCTTCGCAAGGCGGGCTACTACTGCACCAACAATTCCAAGACGGACTACAACTTCCCCGTCCCGAAGGGCGCGTGGGACGACTCGTCGCGCAAGGCCCACTGGCGCAGGCGCAAGTCCGGCCAGCCCTTCTTCGCCGTCTTCAACTTCACGATCACCCACGAGAGCCGGTGTCGCCGCAGGCCGAAGGACACCAAGCGCTTCGACCCGGCCAAGGTGCCCATCCCCCCGTTCCACCCGGACCGGCCCGAGGTGCGGGACAACTGGGCCAACTACTACGAGAACATCACCACGATGGACGGTCAGGCGGGGCGTGTCCTGAAGCAGTTGGCCGAGGACGACCTGGCGGATAACACGATCGTGTTCTTCTTCTCGGATCACGGCGCGGGGCTGCCGGGCTGCAAGAAGTGGATCTGGGAGTCGGGTCTGCACGTGCCGTTCATCGTCCGGTTCGGCGCCAGGCATGCGGCCATGGCGCCGGCAAAGGCGGGCGAGACGACCGACCGGCTGGTCAGTTTCGTGGACTTCGCGCCGACGGTGCTCTCGCTGGCCGGCGTCGAGATTCCCGCCCCCATGCAGGGCCGGGCGTTCCTCGGCCCGGCGGCACAGGCCGAGCCGCGGCGGTACGTCTTTGCCATTCGGGATCGCATGGCCGAGCGGTACGACACGGTCCGCGTGGTGCGCGACAAGCAATTCCAGTACATCCGCAACTTCATGCCGCACCTGTCCTGGTCGCAGTTCGTCAGCTACACCGAGCAGATGCCGACGATGCAGGTCTGGCGCCGGCTGGCCGGCGAGGGCAAGCTCACCGCCGTCCAGGCGCGGTACTTCCAGCCGAGCAAGCCCGTGGAGGAGTTGTACGACACGGCCGCCGACCCGCACCAGATTCGCAACCTGGCCGGGCAGGCGAAGTATGCCTCCGTCCTGGCGCGGATGCGGAAGGCGCTTCGCGCCTGGATGCTGCGCACGCATGACCTGGGCCTGTTGCCGGAGTACGAGATGCACAAGCGATCGGCCGGGGCCACGCCGTACCAGACGGGGCGCGACGCGGCGAAGCACCCGGCCGAGCGGCTGCTGGCGGCGGCGGACCTGGCCAACGCGATGGACCCGGCGAACGTGCCAAAGCTCGTCACGGGCCTTGCCGACGGCGAGCCGGCCGTGAGATGGTGGGCCGCGATCGGGCTGGTTGCCCTGGGCAAGCAGGCGGCGCCCGCCGGCGACGCGCTCGCCAAGGCGCTGAAGGACGCCTCGCCGATCGTACGAGTGGCGGCGGCCGATGGGCTGTGCAATCTCGGGCAACACAAACCTGCCCTGGCCGTGCTGGTCGAGGCGCTGAAGCATGAGACGCCGTTCGTGCGCCTGCGGGCCATCAACGTCCTGGACCGCATCGGCGTCCGCGCCCGCCCGGCGATCGAGGCGATGAAGAAGGCGGGGATGAAAGGGATATTCCCGGCGGACTTCCTCAATCGTATGACGAAGTATGTACCGGCGAAACTGTCGAAGCAGCCATAGGGACAAGAGCGTGAACCCATCCAAGGACACGAGACGTGCGTTCCTGAAGAGCGTCGGGCTTGGTGCGGCGGCGCTGGCGGGGCGGAGTTGCGCGCGGGCCGACGACGCGCGAAGCGGCAAGCGGCCCAACATCCTGTACATCATGGCGGACGATCACACCACGCAAGCATTCGGATGTTACGGTTCTCGGCTGGCGAAGGTATCGCCCACGAAGAACATTGACCGCCTCGCCTCGCAGGGGATGCGGCTGGATGCGTGTTTCTGCACGAATTCGATCTGCGTGCCCAGCCGGGCCTCGATCCTCACCGGGCAGTACAGTCACGTCAACAAGGTCTACACGCTGGCTGATAAGATCGACCCGGCCCGGCAGAACGTGGCCAAGCTGCTGCGGGCCGGCGGATACCAGACGGCGATCGTGGGCAAGTGGCACCTGAAGACCCGGCCGAGCGGGTTCGACTACTGGAACGTCCTGCCCGGACAGGGGAGGTATCACAACCCGATCCTGACCGAGATCGGCCGGGACCGCAAGGTGCACCAAGGCTACGTCACGGATATCATCACGGGCCTGGCGCTGGACTGGCTCCGAAAGCGCGACACTCGCAAGCCGTTCTTCCTGATGTGCCACTTCAAGTCGCCTCACGGACCGTGGCACTATGCCAAACGCTTCAAGAAACTCTTCGCCGACGTGACGATTCCCGAGCCGAAGAGCCTCTTTGAGGACCTGGCCCACCGCTCGGACGGCTCGCGCGAATACGGATTCACGATAGAGACGCTCACCGGGCGGATGGGCAAGAAAGGCTACCCGACGGGGCGGCTGGACGTGAGCGGCCTGTCGGCGAAAGAGGCCCGCAGGGCCACATACCAGAAGTACCTCAAGGACTATCTGCGCTGCATCGCGGGCAATGACGGAAACGTCGGCCGACTGCTGAAGTATCTCGACGACAAAGGCCTGGCCGACAATACCGTGGTGATCTACACGTCCGACCAGGGCTTCTTCCTCGGGGAGCACAACTACATCGACAAGCGGTGGATCTTCGAGGAGGCCCTCCGCATGCCGTTTGTCGTCCGCTACCCGCCGGAGATCAAGCCCGGCTCGACCAACGACGACATCATCATCAACACGGACTTCGCGGGGACGTTCCTGGACTATGCGGGCCTGAAAACGCCCGCGGACATGCAGGGGCGGAGTTTCCGGCCGAACCTGAGAGGCAGGACCCCGGACAACTGGCGGACGAGCATGTACTACCGCTACTGGCAGCACTGCAGCCGACCGGCGCACTACGGCGTCCGCACGAGGCGATACAAGCTGATCTTCTTTTACGGCCTCGGCCTGGGCCTGCGGGGATCGCAGAAGAAGCCTACGAAAGTGGGCTGGGAACTGTACGACCTGCAGAAGGACCCGGCCGAACTGAGGAACGTCTACGGCAGCACCGAGTACGCTTCGGTAGTCAGAGAACTAAAGGGCGAGTTGCTGCGCCTGAAGAAGGAACTGAAGGACAGCGACCGGAAGTACCCGGAGTTGATGGCTGTTCGGGCCAGGTACTGGGATTAACCGCTGCTCATCCCCAGGGCGCGGGCGATACTCGGCGCAAGTGGATTTCGTCGATAGTGGAGATGACTTCGATCGCAAGGAGAGCACGTCGAGCGCTGGCGCCAAAAGGCGAAGCCTCGCACGGACACCAACCGCCGGCGAGAAATGCACTTCGTCGCACATCGCTACGACATCCTGCAACACCAGTTCAGCAATCAACCAGTCGACGTCAGCGTTTGTCCTCGGGTATGGGCGAGGTGTAACTGCATGCGGTCTCGTAGGTCGGAACGGGCCGGAAGTTCGGATGGTCCTTGTACCGGATGTGCCGGCGGCCCCAGTACGAGCCGTAATACTGCCCGTTCGAGTCGACCCAGTTGGATATCCTCAGCAATTCGACCGGGGTGAGGTTGATCTTCTTGTGTTTTTCGGCGAGCCTGGCGGCGATCTTCGCGTGGGCGGGATTCTTGAGCTTGACCTTGCCCTTGCCGTGCATGGCCACCAGGATGCTGGCGTGCGAGCCGAAGGACCGCGCGGGCATGTAGTGAACGTTTCCGGTCTTCGGGTGGTTCTCCCCGATGGTGGGTCCGACGAGGTCGTAGAGCCCTCTCTTCCTGCCTCGCCCCCGACGGCGCTCGGGAATCAGGCTCTCGTAGGAGACGCTGAACAGGGCCGTCATCGTACCCGAGAGGTTCAGGCCTGCCTTGGGCTTATCCCCGGAATGGCACTTCACGCAGTGCCTGTCGAGCACGGGCTGGACGTCCGTGGGATAGTGGATAGGCCGCCCGCCGGTGGTCTCCCCGAGCTGCGGGCCAGGCACCGAGGGCGGGCGCCTCAGAGCCAGCACGGTGGGCCTGGGCGCGGCGGCGGCGGCGTCCTGGGGCGTCTCGTGGCACCCGATGCACGCCCGCGTCTCGCCCGGCATGTAGTTGACGTACGTCCGCTCGGTCTGCACGGCCATGTAGTTCGCGTCCAGGGCCTGGAAGAAGATGTTGGCCTTGGCCGGCACGACGAAATGCGCCGACCCGTCGGACTCGACCGGCACGACGCCGTGCTGGGTCTTGAGCCCCAGGTGCGTGTCCTTGCTGATCACGACGTGCTGCTGGTCGTATGCGTCGCCGCCCCAGCGCCTCCGCGCCGCCCACGGACGCGGAATCTGCTCCAGCACGCGGATGTACTTGATCGTCCCCCGATCCACGTTCTCCATGCCGTGGTAGATGTCCGTCACAACACACGTGGCGAGGTTCTTCGCGGCCATCTTCGGGTCGATCTCGGCACTGGCGGCCTTGGGCTCTTTTCGCGGGCGCAGCGGGAAGGGCATCCAGCAGGAGATCTCCGGGTCGCGGTAGAACGGGTAGACCTTGCCCTTCTCGTCCAGCAGGTACAGCCCGTAGCCCTTGGGGTCGGTCCATCCCGTGCCGGCGGGCTTGTGAGAGACCAGGAAGAACTTCTCGCTGAGCGGGTAGGGGTCCTTAAACAGCGGCCCTCGCCCGGCCCCGTCCCGCCGCCAGGGCCCGTTTCCCGAGCGGAACGAGAAGCCCGGCTCGGCCTGGATGTCGACGTACGGCGTCATGTACGTCATAGGCTCGCGTGTGCGGATGGGCTTGTTCATGTCCAGCCTGATTACCGTGCCGATGCCGTTCTGCGGGCAGTGCGGCGTGCCGAGGACGACGTACTTGTTCGCCGCGCCGGGGATCGGCCGCCCGTAGATGAACGTCGGGGGCAGCGAAATGTCGTTGGCGTAGACCTCCACCGACCCGGTGCCGTCCGGGCGCATCGCCCAGAGGCACTTGACGCTGACGGCGCCCTTGTCGAGGTATTCCCACCGCGTGTACATGATCCGCCCGTCGGGCAGGACGGTCGGGGAGGCCTCGGAAACCGACGAGTTGCTCAGCTTGCGCATGGTCTTGCCGTTGGCGTCCATGCGGTAGAGCACCGTGGTGGTGAAGTCGTCCGGGCCGTCGCACAGGATGCCGTACTGGCAGCGCGTCGAGATGAACACGATGTCGCCCCCGGGCAGGTAGCACGGGTGCATGTCGTCGGTGCCGTGATGGTAGTGGGCCCTGGCGCGGTACTTGCGGACGAGTTCTTCCTCGTTCTTCTGCGGGAACGTCAGTTGCCGAAGGCCCGTGCCGTCGACGTTGATCTCGTAGATCCGGTAGCCCTTCTGCCACGCGCACTTCCAGGCGAAAATGATCCGCTTGGCGTCGAACGACAGGTCAAACCGCTCGAAGACGCCCCCCTTGAGTTCGCCGGCCAGCTCGGTGACCTTGCCCGTCTTGAGGTCCAGGATGCACAGCGCCCCGCCGGGCATCCATCGGCTGTTGATGAACTCGGTGTAATAGTGGTTGGCGCTATAGGTCAGGCGCTTGACGAAGACGAGCTTGTCGGTGTCGCCCAGGAGTCGGCGGACCTTCTCGCGGTTGGCGGCGAGCGTCTCGGGATCGACCGGCTTGGGAGGCTCGAAGGACACGGGCGCCGGGCGGCGACGCCTGATCTTGGGCTTCGGCAGGACGGTCGGCTTGGGGGGCGTCTTCCCGGCCGAGACGACCAGCCCGAGAAAGTGCGGCATGCATCCCTTGGCCGACAGGCGGATCGTATTGGCGCCCTTGACCATGTCGAACGGGCCGTACGTGGCCCACTTCAGGTGGGCGGCGAAGAACCCGCCCGTCGCGGCGCCCAGGACCAGCTTGCCGTGGACCCTGCCGTTAACCGTCAGCGTGCACGGGCGCCGCTCGCCGGAACAGTAGTAGAAATGGATGTAGGCTTTCCCGGCGGTGTCGCGCTTCGCCGTCCACTGCTCGAAGCCCTCCTCCCCGTGACAGACCGCCAGGCCGTCCCATGTCCCTTCGGCCGGCACGACGCGGCGATCCCTCGCGCTCATCCTGGCGGCCGGGATGACAACGTCCCCCGCCCCGGCGGTCGCCGCTATCGACACCAGAACGAGCCCCGTCATAATCCGTCGCAGTCTGCGCATGCTCATCACTCCTGCTGTCGGGCGCTTCAGACCCGAGAATGCCTGCAAGAACCGTCATCCGCCCCCGTTCGGGGCAAGGCGGACGATCCATTAGTATAGTCAACCCCCGCCCCGGCGGTCGAGGCCGATTGCCCCGCCGGGCGCGACCTTGCGATACCGTACGCGGCGTGCTAGGCTTCCCGGCCGCAGAAAACCGCGGCGATTTGAGGGAGTGTGATGGTCCTGGTTCGGCTCGTACGACAGCTTCTGGCCTTGCCGTTTTCGATCCTGGGGACGGTGGCGGGGTTCTTCTCGCCCGCCCTGGCGGCGAAGTTGTACTACGCGGCCTGGCTGGTGGGGCGGGCCGGGCAGGCGGGGCTGACGGCGCTGGCAAAGTTCCTCCACGTCGAGGGACAAGACGCCGTACGCCTCAGGGCGATGGCCATGCTCACCAGGCACCCCTCGGCCGCCATTGCCGCGTTCGCCGCCGCCCTGGCCTCCGCGGCGGGAGACATGGCCGAAGCGGAGGGCCTCGTCAATCTCGCACGCGAACTCGGGGGCGATCCCGAAGGACTGACCGAGCTGGTGGAGCATGAGATCGCGGCCTCGCGCACGCCCGATCTGCGCGAGCGCTGGCGGTTAGCCGAGGCCCTGGCCGATCGCCGCGACCTGTCGCCGACGGTCAGCAAGATGGTCCTGAGCAGCCTGATGTGGCTGGAGCTGTCGCAGGGCGCGTTCGACCGTGCCCGCCGGCGGGCCGAGCACATCCTGGCCGTCGCCGACGATCCGCAGGCCGAAATCGTGCTCGAGACCGTCCATGCACAGGCCGGGCGCGCCGCCGAGGCCGCGCGATGCGCCGCCCGAGCCGCCGCCGCACCACCGGCCAACCGGCTCTACTGGCGGGCCCTGGCCAGTCACGCCGCCGGCCTGGGCCAGCGGAGCGCCGACGCGCTGGCCGAACTCCGCGATTACGACGCGGCGCTGGCCGAACGGGTCGAGGCCCAGTTGGCCGGCATGGGGGACGGCCGATGACCCTCGCCGACGCCCTGGTCTTCATCCCTGTGCTGATCGTGGCGCTGACGCTGCACGAGTTTGCCCACGCCTGGACGGCCAGCCTGCTCGGGGACGATTTCGCCCGGCGCCAGGGCCGCGTGAGCTTCTGGCCCGGCCGGCACCTGTCGCTGCTGGGCACGCTGGCGTTCTTCGTGCTGCGCTTCGGGTGGGGCAAGCCCGTGCCCGTGAACCTCTACAACTTCAAGCGCCCCAAGCGCGACTACCTGCTGTCCAGCCTCGCCGGGCCCGGGGCAAACCTGCTGACCATAGGCGTCTGCTTTGTCCTGATGCTCCTGACGCGATGGACGTATCACTTCGGCCCGACCGGGGCGGTATGGATGGGGCTGGCCCACATGATGCTCCGCCTGCTGGCGGTGGTCAGTGCGATCCTGGCGGTGATCAACATCCTCCCGGTGCCGCCCCTGGACGGTTCGAAGATCTGGCCGTGCCTCATCCCGGGGCTCAAGCCCACACTCAAGCCCCGCACCACGTGGCTGTTCCTCGGCTTGCTGGTGTTCATGCTCTACACCGGTAACCTCGCCCCGATATTCCATGCCGCCGTCAAGACCATCACGGCCGTAATGCCCGTTTCCGAGGGTAAGCGCGTCGACTACTTGGCCAAGCAGGCCCGCGCGGCCATAGCCCAAGCAGAGAAACTGCTCGACGACGGACACGACGCTCACGCCGCCGATGTCCGGGCCCGGGCCGAGGTACTGCTGTCCGAGGGCCTGGCGATCAACCCGCACGACGGCGAGATGCGCTACCTGCGAGCGGCCACGCGGTCCAACCTCGGACGCCACGAGGAGGCCCTGGGAGACATCGAACGGGCGATAGAGATCAGACGTGATGACCCGATATACTACCAGTGGCGTGCGCACATCCTGGACGCCCTGGACCGTCCGGACGAGGCGCGGCGCGATCGCGAGACGGCCCGGGCGCTGTATCGCGTGGCCGCGCAGGATGATGCGCCCGTGCCGAGGCCGCCGAGCCGACCGGCAACCGCGCCCGGCCGGTCGTCCGGCAGGAGCGGCCGAGGCGAGGAAGAGCATGCTGAGAATCCGTGACACCGCCGTCGTCATCGTGGACGTGCAGACGAAGCTCATCACGGCGATACACCAGGCCGAACGCACGGTCGACAACACCCGCAGGCTTCTCGCCGCGGCCAACGTGCTCGACCTGCCGATCGTCTGGACCGAGCAGAACCCCGACGCCCTCGGCCCGACCGTCTCCGAACTGACCGGCCTGCTGCCCGGCGAGCCGATCACCAAAATGACCTTCAGTTGCTGCGGCAGCCAGAAGTTCCTCGATGACCTGGCCGACCGCGGCAAGCCGCAGGTCCTCCTGGCCGGCATCGAAACCCACGTGTGCATCTACCAGACGGCCGTCGACCTGATGGCCGCCGAGTATGAGGTGCACGTCGTCGCCGATGCGGTCTCCTCGCGGGATCCGGAGAACAGGGCCGTCGCCCTGGACAAGATGCGTCACGCCGGGGCCGAAATCACCACGGTCGAGACGGCGATCTTCGAGCTGCTCGTCACGGCCGAGCACGAAAGATTCAGAGACATCCTGAAGATCGTCAAGTAGCGCCCGGCAACCCCGCCCGGCACTACCTGACAATCTGCGGGCACCTATAATGCTCGCAGTGGAGTTGTGATGGCAACGAGATGGACAAAAACGGCAGTCTGGGCAGCCGGGGCGATCCTGGCCGGGGCAACCGGCTCGGCCCTCGCGGCAAAGCCGTCCACCGACCTCGGGCCGAGGTACATCGACAAGATCAACGGGTACTCGCTTCGCGGTCCGGCCGGGGCGACGCGCCGGCGGGAGTACTCCCGGTCGCGACTGGTCAGTTGGACCCGGCGCGACACCGCCACCGGGGCGGTCGACCTGACCCTCGTCGTGCTCAAGCGAGCCGAGGTCAAGAAGAAGATCGACCTGAAGGCCTACGCCAAGGACCTCAAACGCAAGCTCGCTCGCGAGCAGCAATTGTTCATCCACAAGCCCTGGGTCACCACCCTCGCCGGGAAGCCCGCGATCGACCTGAACGGCACCGGGGGCCTGACGGGACTGGGGCTCTGGCAGCGGCAGGTGTGGGTCCTCGTGCGCGACGGACAGTTCCTGATCCTGGCCATATCGGGACCCAAGGCACGAAAAGACAACCTCGATGCGGTCTTCACCAAGGCCCTGGCCACGCTGGAGTTGACGGACCCGGCCGAGGCGATCAAGACCCGCAACGCCAACCTCAAGCGCGGAGCGGACCTGCTGGCGGGCCTGACCGACAGGCGGCTCGGGGCGGCCTTCGACGGGCGGCTCCAGTGGTTCCTGTTCAGCAAGGACGGCAAGGACGTGGGGTACATGTCCTTGAAGGCCTCCCGCGCCCGGCGCGACGGGGCGGACGGCTACGAGATCGTCAGCACCGTCCGCCTGAAACTGCCCAAGGACCAGCTCCGCCGGGCCCGGCGAGAGCAGTTCACCACCCGGAAACGCGACTTCAGCCGATGGCGTGAAACCATGCTCGCCGAAGCAGGGGCCCTGAGATACCTCGAAGAAGGCATCAAGCAGGGCGACATGACCGTGTGCCACATCTCCTCAGGCGGGCAGCAGCGCACCTACAAGAAGCGCCTCAACGTCCCCACGCAGAAGATCTTCCTGCCAAGGGCCTTCGCCATGGTCCTGCCGAGGCTCGTCGACCTCAAGACCACACAGGCCTACGCCTTCGCCACCTACACCGCCCAGGCGAACGACTTCGACGTGCGGACGTTCACGGTGGCGGGCGCCGAGACCGTCACGATCGACGCCCGGCGCGTCGAGGCCGTCCGCGTGCTCGACCGCACAGCCGACGACGTCGAACCGGCTACCGTGTGGGTCGATTCGCGGGGAGCTATACTGAGAATGGCCACGCCCGACGGGCTGGTGATGCATGCCGCCACGCAGTCCGCCGTCATCAGACGATTCCCCGCCGATGAAGTACGCATCCGTGGGACACGGTAGTTGACTCGTTAATTGGTTGATTGGTTAACGGGTAACGACTTCACACAGCCTTGCGTTAGAATGCAGCGGTCCATCCGACGCCGTTACCAATCAACGCGTCAACCAGAAGTGAAGGACACGTAATGACTGATACGCAGCCTTACGACGTGATTATCGTGGGTGGGGGTCCGGCGGGGCTTGCCGCGGGACTCTACGCCTCTCGGGACCGCTACCGGACGCTCATTCTCGAGAAGAACGGACTGCCGGGCGGGCAGATCATGCTGACCGACCGCATCGAGAACTACCCGGGCTACGGGGAGATAACGGGCATGGCCCTGGTCGACAACCAGCGCGCACAGGCCGAGCGCTTCGGGGCCGAAATCGTCGCCAACCGCACCGTCGAGGGCCTGGCCCGCCGCGATGACGGGCTCATCGACGTCCGGGTCACCGACGAGGACACCCAGACCGCCCGGGCCGTCATCCTGGCCCCCGGCAGCGACTACCGCCAGCTCGGCGTGCCCGGGGAGACCGAACTTCGCCAGGCCGGACGCGTAAGCTACTGCGCCACCTGCGACGGGGCGTTCTACACCGACAAGCACGTGCTGACCGTCGGCGGGGGCAACACCGCCGTCGAGGACACCGTCTATCTCGCCAATCGCTTCACACGGAAGATCACGCTGATCCACCGCCGACGCGAGTTCCGCGCCCAGAAAGTCCTCGTCGAGGAACTCGAGCAGACCGCCCGACAGAAGGACATCGACATCAAGCTGCCCTACGTGCTCGAACGGATCGTCCCCGACGACAGCGGGCAGGAACTCGACCACGTCGAGATCAAGAACGTCGAGACCGACCAGGTCGAAAACCTCGTCGTCGACGGCGTGTTCATCTTCGCCGGGATGGTCCCGAACACGAAATGGCTGTCCGGCGTGGTCGAGATGGACGAGGCGGGATACATCGCCTGCGATCCCGTCACGCTGAAGACCTCCATGCCGGGCGTCTTCGTCGCCGGCGACTGCCGGCAGCAGGCCGCGATGCAACTGGCCACCGCCTGCGCCGACGGCGTCGTCGCCGCCATGATGCTCAAGGACTACTTCCGCGACCCGACCGCCTGGCAGGCGGGCATGTCCGCCGATGCCCTCGGCTCGGGATGGTGATCTGCGCTACAAGGGCTCGCGGACCGACCGCCCCCCCGGAACGGACGCCTCACGAGGCCTTGCGCTTGGCTTTGCTCGGCGTGGTCACTCGCACCACAGGCACAACGAACGCATGACCGCAGGCCCCGCACCGGACACGCTGACCGAACGCCTCGGCCGGAACCATCAGCGTCTGACGGCACTGCGGATTTGGGCACCTCAACTGCAACGACCGCATACTGCTTCCCTCCAGCAACTGTCCACGCCTTTATCGACCTCGGCACCGGCTGCCTTGAGTATCAACCCCCCAATGCGCAGATTTGTTTGCCGGATGCAACTGTCTGTGATTAAATGCGCTTGTGTAACGATTATGCGGGCGCCGAACGGCCGGCTCGCCCCCGACGCCGCACCAGGGATAACCCGATGAACCGAACAACCCGAACAGCCCTGTTCTCGGCCGTCCTCGTCCTGTCGAGCGGATGCGCCCAGGACGCCGGACCCGGACACAAGACCTGGGTCGCCTCCGCCCGGCAGGAGGACCGGATCGACCGGGCGATTGCCGCCGAGTCCTGGCTGGGTCTGACCAAACCCCAGCTCGAGCAGGCCCTGCGGGCGCAGATCTTCTCGAACCAGACCGTCGACTTCACCTACCGCCGACCCGACACGGACCTGTTTCAAGCCCGCTTCGACGAAGCCCTTGTGATCCACAGGCCGCTGAGGTCCGACGACGTCTGGATCCTGCTGCGCGACGGCAAAGTCGCCCACGTCGCGCCCGTCTTCATCGAATAGCCGCCGAGTCGCACGAGGCCCGTCAAAGCCGATCTCCGCAACGCCGCGCGCCATGGGGCTGGCCGCTTGACCTGCGTTTGAGTGGCCCGCACGGGACCGACGGTCCCGAAGACGCCGCTGCAAGCCAGTCCCTGCGCGAGCGTACCGCCGAATCCTGATCGACGTTGGATGTTCCACAGGTTTCCACTTTCGCGCGTCCCCGGGGCGTCTCTGTCACCCCAAGACAGCCATAACCGATTTTATAATAATCGGTTACAATCCATTCCAACCGAACGGCCCCACAGGGAACACCACCAGGTGGAACATACGAATTTCGGTACCTGCTACCGAAATTATCCCTCCCCGCCGCCGCACCTGTCGCCCCATTTCCGCCTGCAATTGGACCATAAGTAATTACTGGACAATATGTTGAAGCTCACCGCACCCCCCGCCCCGCCCCACCCCGGCCGCGATGCCACCCCCGTAGAGTGGAACATTGCAAATAAGCAGTGTAACAGTATGATACATAACCCCATGGGCAGTCTCTCTTTCGGGCCGGATCATGCCGTCTGGCACGCCTCCCGCGAACGCCCGCCCACAGGCCGGCCCGGTCGCGGCTGGTTCCTGCGTAAGCCTTCAGGACGACGCAGGAAGCGACCGTCCTGTCCGCCCTCGCCAGAAACAGGGTAGCGTCCCCTATTGTCCCGCGAAAAAACGTCTGCTACCGACTTGACACAGACTTGCTCATGGATGTCCCCGGATTCACGGTAGTGCGTTGCCCCGGCGGGAAGGTGCTGCGTCGCTCGTCGTATGACTCCAAGCGTTGGCTGTACCGGGCGCGGGCGGCCGACTGCCGGGCGTGCTCATTACGGCCGCGATGCTTCTTACAAAAAGCCAGCGCCCGAATGATCTCAATATCACATGGCTACGAAGCGCTGCTCCGCGCACGTCGCCGTCGAGCACGTTGGGGCGATCACGAACAGGCATTGTACCGTCGCCACCGTTGGCGTTCGGAGGGCGTCCACGGCGAAGCCAAGACGCAGCACGGCTTGTGCCGCGCCGCACGCCGAGGCCGACCGAACGTGGCCATCCAGGCCTACCTGACCGCCGCGGTGATGAACCTGAAGCGCTTGGCCGCGGCGAGGTCGACCCCAGCGGCCACGGCAAACGCCCTGGCGGCCCTTGCGAACCGATTATTGGCCATTCTGGCCGCCCACGAGGCCTGCCAGAGGTCCGATAATCTTCTCCTGCGTCCGAAACCGAAGTTCGCCGCGTTCTACCGGGAAGAACCCCCCTGTTACTCAGCCGCCGCATGAATCATCAAAATGACCGAGCTTTTCAACAGCCCCACTGTCCCGATTAAACCCAGACTTTCGGCTCTCTTACCACCTTGTGTCAGGAGCTATTTCCAGCCGATTCGCTTGTCAAGCCCCGTGGCGAGAGGCACGAATCTGGCCCAGGCAAGGTCTATGCCTGGTTGACAGCATGTCCCCGAACCCGTAATCTTACCAGTACGGTGCCCGCGTGCGGGGCTTCCGAGCAAGTGCTGCGTCGCGACTTCCGACGATAATGGAGTTGCGGGGATGGACCCGATATCACTCATCTTGCTGGGCGTGGCTGGCTACTCACTCCATGAGGAAGAGAAGAAGAAGCGACGGGAAGCCATCTATCATCTGCTGTACGGGCTGGAAGAGGCGGTGCCGCCGCACCGCAAAGCATGTACGCGGGAAGCCATTACGGCCATGCTGGAACAGGGGGAACTGCCCATAGGTGAGTACATCGCCTATGCCCCGCAGTGGAAAAAGTCGCGGTCGCCAAGGTGGTGGGATTCCGACGCAGACCCTTCTGCCGATATTCTGAGGAGGCAACAGAAGAGCCTGGTCAAGGCCGTGAAGCGAATCGAAAGTGATGCCCGGGCTGGCGTGTTTGAGTGGCTCGCAGCTCTGGCTACATACGATGGTGTCATCACAGGAGGGGTTCTTGAGTACGTTGTGGGAATGGGGCAGATGCTGGGGATGGGATTCGACCAAGCCATCGTGACGGTCTGCAACAGTCTCTTCGAGTACGCCGACACCGCCGTTGCCTATCTCGCTGTTCGCGGGATGGTCGCCACAGGAGGAATGACTGAGGAAGGAATGTCGATGTTGCACGATTTCCTGGATGCGGTGAACCGGCTGTCGCAATCAGACCAGAAAGCCATGGTGAGGTGTTTCTCTACCATAGAGGGAAGAGAAGCGCAAGCCGTCTGGGCCATCAGGGACAGGGTCGCGGACGAAGTAGACGAGGACTTTGCCTCCACCTTGGCATTCTGGACGATTGCGCCTGTGATCTGCAATGACGTGACCGGTCGAGGGGAGCGGTGGCTTCACCAGAACGTAATCGCCCTTGCCACCGGCGACTGGAAGAAGGCCCTCCTCGGGGAATTGGCGGAGTTGGAGCAGCCGTGCGTTGGAGAGGAGGACGACACAAGTGCAGGGATTGACCAACCGGATACGAATTCGGAGACCATCTTTGCTGCGTTCAGGACGCTGGGCCTCTCGCCAAACGCTACCCTCGACGAGGTCAGACAGGCTTACAGGCAGCTCTGTCTGGAGTTCCATCCGGACGCCGTTAGCGGCAAGGATCTGAATCCGGCCTTCCTGGAGTTTGCGGCGCAGAAGTTCCGGGAAATCAACGACGCCTACAGCTTGCTCCGCTACGCCTTCGCGGAGGATGCCTCCTGAAATCAATCCGTTGCTCCCTTCAAGCCCCATAGGTTTGGACCCACACCACCGATTGACATGTGGGGGCCGTTCAAGTGGTTCACGGCACTTCAGAAATTCGGGGGACACCATACTTAATTATCCTTGATCCGGGCTGGGTCGATGGGTTAGCATTTGGGCATGCCGAGGATCGCGAGAATCGTCGTGCCGGGGCTGCCGCACCATCTCACGCAGCGGGGCAACCGCCGCATGCAGACGTTCTTCATCGA
>Ga0180432_10004796_pt1 | contig 18344 bp, 17 predicted proteins | sample SS_ome_10_FD_132414 | JGI IMG/M metagenome (GOLD analysis project Ga0180432, IMG submission 132414) | Hypersaline lake sediment archaeal communities from the Salton Sea, California, USA - SS_1_MS_2 metaG | ecosystem: Environmental > Aquatic > Non-marine Saline and Alkaline > Hypersaline >...
CGCGAAATCGATGAGCGAGTATACGAATCACTGGCTTTGGTCGACATGGACGGTACCGAAGACCGTTATCCGATTGAGCTTTCCGGCGGGATGCGGAAACGAGTCGGAATCGCCCGCGCAATTGCGCTTCGGCCGCGCTACATTCTTTATGATGAACCGACTTCGGGGCTGGACCCGGTGACTTCGGCAGTCATCAATCAGCTGATGGTTCGGGCAAGAGAGAGACTCGGCGTGACCGGCCTGGTGGTGACTCACGATATGAGCAGTGCTTACACCGTGGGAGACAGGATCGCAATGCTTTACAATGGTGTTATCAGACAAGTGGGCGCCGTCGAGCAGATCCAAAAAACCCACGATCCGATCGTGCGGCAGTTCATAGACGGCAGGCCCGAAGCTGCAGACGATGCAGACAGAGCGACAACACAGGTGGTGTTGTAAATGAAGCAACGCGATGACCTGGTAGTCGGAGCGACGATTCTCTTCGCATTTGCCGTGGTAGTAGTCGGTGCAATCTGGCTCTCCCAGTCTCAACTGGGATCGCGTCAGTACCTCCAGACCGCTCGGTTCCTCACGGTTGGTGGCCTCGGTGAGGGGAACCCTGTGGTGCTTCGTGGGGTGCGCGTTGGTAGGGTGAGGGACGTTCGGATTTCACCGGACGGGGAGTGGGTGTTGGCTGACCTCCAGATATACGAAGGCGCCCTTCTTCCTGCGGACCCTGCAGTCATTGCCGCTTCAGCATCGCTCTTTGGCGAGTGGCAGGCTGAAATCATAAGCATGGATGCTCCACCGGACGATCCAATCGTCCAGCGAGACCTACTGGCAGCAGCGGAGGCAGGAGACGATGCGTGGGCAGGTGCGACGCTGCCGGACATAGGTCAGCTCACTGCGCAGGCCGGTCGAATTGCCACGGACATCGCGACCGTTTCGTCACGTATTTCGACTGCTTTCGATTCTCAAACCGTGCTCGATGTACAGCGGTCAATACATGAATTTGGTCAAATTGCGGACACCCTTACCAGATTCACGGAACAGCAGACCACGGTGTTTGGTGAAGTCAGCACGAATATTCGTCACGGATCGGATGTCGTTACTGCGGCCGCACTCGATCTAGAACGTGCGCTGGCTCGCCTTGACTCTGCCACCAGTGAAGGTGAGTTGGATACGATTTTGACAAACCTCCAAACGGCGTCACAAGACATGAGGTCAGCGCTCGTGAGTTTTCGAGTGTTTGCGGAAACAGCCGAGCGCAATCGCGAGAGCCTTGTACGAATGTTGGTTGGTGCTGACACGATCATGACACGCATGCAGGGGATGACTGGAACGCTCGGTCTGCTGGTTGGCGATTCGACGTTGTACTACGAGGCGGCGGACGCAATTGTCCAGTTCCGGCTGCTCCTGGCCGATATCAGGGCCAATCCGAGGAAGTACTTCAAGTTCTCGGTTTTCTAAATGTGCTTCTACCACTGTCCATCGATTGTCCTAGCTGAGCCATGTGTTCCGTGTGGTACCTGGCAACGCAAGGTCGGCGAGTGATGGGGGGCGATCAAGGAACCGTTCAAGAGACCAGCGCCGGCGGCGTCGTATTTCGACGGATGACGTCAGGCATCAGGTTCTTGCTGATCAAAGACCCATATAAGAAATGGGGCTTGCCAAAGGGCCACATCGACTCTGGCGAGTCGCTGGCGGAAACTGCCCAGCGGGAAGTGGCCGAGGAGACGGGGTTGTGTGATCTGAAGTTGCATGCGTCGTTGGGAGCGATTGATTGGCACTTTCGCCTACGTGGCATACGAATTCATAAGACCTGTCATTTCTTCCTTTTCGAGGCGGCTACTGGTATGCCGTGTCCCCAAGCAGAGGAGGGAATACTCGACTGCCAGTGGTTCACTCACAGCGATGCGATGAAGGCGATATCGTACGAAAATGCCCGCAAAGTGCTAGACAGGGCTGGGTCGATTGTGACGGGCCGTTTCGAAACCACTGAAATGAGCGATTGAAGGAGCAAGTGCCTGCGATTGCGGTGGCTCATTCGAGCTCGGATCTCAGGACCACGATCCGTCGATCGCTTCCCAGGCGTGGCGTGCGAATGGTGTCATGCAAGAACATCGACAGGGTGATGGTTGTGCTGTTCCGTGAGTTGGTCGACGCCATTGTCGTGGACGTACGTGCCTTTGGAGTTGAGGCGGCAGCCACGCTCGTAGAGGACTTCCCCACGATACCTGTGTTCGCGTTGAGTGCGTTTCGACCGGACGATGGACGTCTCATAGCTGAATGCTTAGATGGTGGCGTGCGAGGTCTATTCGTTCAGGGTGTCGATGACGAAATAGTCGGTGAAGTCTTGATAGCTAATTCGGCGAGCCGCATGCGGAGGGATGCCCTCTCTTCCGCACCGAGGATCCTGCGGTTGACCGAAACGCTGCAGCTGGATGCTTGGAACGAAGTGCTGAACGGAGTTGGAAAGTCTACGACGACTTCGGACATCGCTCGCAAACTCGGGCGCACGCGCGAATATGTTTCTAGAGAGTTCGCAGCCGGAGGCGCCCCAAACCTCAAACGCGTGATTGACCTGGTGCGGGCCGCTTGGGCGGCGGATCTTCTGCAGAATCCGGGCTATTCTGTGCGCACAGTGTCCGAGATTCTTCAGTTTTCGTCTCCCAGTCATCTCGCTGGTTGCTCCAAACGCATTGCAGGAGTCGCCGCAGCCGATCTGGCAGACCTGGGGCCCAAAGGTGTGTTGCAGCGCTTTCGGCGCGGTCGAACGAGATCTCGACTCTAGCTCATCTCCCCGCAGGCCGAGAAAGCCTGACTGAACTTGGCCATGTGGTGCGGTCTTGGTAAATTTGTGGACTCTTGATCGAAATCCTGATACTCAATTGATTGGCGATAGCATTCATGGCGACTGATTCAATTCTTCGGCCCGGAGAACTGAAGGACGTTCTCCTGAGAGAGATCGAAGCGGCTGACCTCAAACCGCTCGACACACAGGAAGTCGGCACCGTTCTAGAGGTGAAGGACGGGATTGCCAGAGTCTACGGCCTCGGTTCCGCGATGGCCGGCGAGATGCTTGAGTTCAGTGCCTCGGAGACGGGCGATACCGTGACCGGTCTGGCGCTAAACCTCGAGGAAGACAACATCGGCGCGGTCATACTGGGCGACTACCTGCACCTTCGGGAAGGCGATGAAGTGCGGCGTACGGCCCGCGTTCTGGAGGTCCCGGTAGGATCAGCGATGGTCGGTCGCGTCATCGATCCGCTGGGTAATCCGGTAGACGGGCTGGGCCCCATTGAAGCCAGCAAGTTCCGCAAGGTTGAGATCAAAGCTCCGGGGATCGTCGAACGGCAGCCGGTAAAGGAGCCATTGCAGACTGGTATCAAGCCTGTTGACTCGATGATTCCGATTGGTCGTGGACAGCGGGAGTTGATAATCGGTGACCGCGGTACCGGCAAGACGGCCATCGCGATCGATACGATCATCAATCAGCAAGGCCAAGGCGTCATCTGCGTCTACGTCGCGATAGGTCAGAAGAAGTCCACTGTGGCGGCCGTGGTCGAACGGCTCAAGGAAGAGGGCGCAATGGACTACACGATCGTCGTCGTGGCCAGCGCCTCCGACCCGGCGCCGATGCAGTACATCGCGCCGTATTCCGGTTGCACCATTGCCGAGAACTTCATGTATGACGATAACGAAGCGACCCTGTGCGTCTATGACGACTTGTCCAAACACGCGCAAGCCTATCGGCAGATGTCGCTCATCTTGCGACGCCCACCTGGTCGTGAAGCATTCCCCGGTGACGTTTTCTATCTCCACTCGCGTTTGCTAGAACGCGCAGCCAAACTGTCCGACGCAGAAGGTGGCGGCTCACTCACGGCACTGCCAGTGATTGAAACGCAGGCCGGAGATGTGTCGGCATACATCCCCACAAATGTCATCTCGATCACGGATGGTCAGATCTTTCTCGAGACCGACTTGTTCTTTTCGAATGTGCGTCCCGCCATCAACCCGGGTATCTCGGTGTCACGCGTGGGTGGTAATGCGCAGATCAAAGCCATGAAGCAGGTAGCTGGACGCCTGCGACTTGACTACGCACAATACCGCGAGCTCGAGGCATTCGCTCAGTTTGGCTCCGACCTTGATCAGGCGACGCAACAGCAGCTCGCTCGTGGCTCGCGAATCGTTGAAGTGCTGAAGCAGCCTCAGTATGCGCCGATGCCTGTCGCAAAGCAGATTGCAATCATCTATGCGGTCACGAACGGCGCGCTGGATGACGTCGAAGTAGATGCGATCCGCGATTGGGAGACTGAGTTCCACGAGTTCTTGGATGCGAAGCACGCAGACCTCTTGAACGAGATCGCTGACAAGAAAACACTCGACGATGACCTCACCGAGCGGCTCAAGGCGGCCATCGACCAGTTCAAGTCGCTCAGGTAAGAGGTCTTAGATGGCAAAAGTCCGTGAGTTGCGCCGACGAATAAAGTCGGTCGAGAACACACGCCAGATCACACGTACGATGGAGATGGTGGCGACCTCCCGCCTCAAGCGGGCACAGGAGCGAGTCGTCGCCGCTCGGCCGTACGCCGCTGCCCTAACCGATGTGATTTCGAACCTCTATTCGCCCGAATTCACAGAACGGTTTCCACTGCTGCGCCAACCCGGCGATGCCCCTTCGCGTATAGCCCTCATACTGCTCACGAGCAACAGGGGATTGTGTGGTGCATTCAACGGAAACCTGATTCGCGAGGCCAGGGATCGTCTTGCCGAACTCGAAAGTGCCGGTGTGACAGTGGAGCTGTATGCGATCGGCCGCAAGGGAATACAATACTTCAGATACATCGGTCGAGAGTTCGCTCTGACGCGTGAGGACATTGGAGACAAACCTACGGCTGCGCATGCGGTCGAAATCATGGAGCCGCTCATGGAGCGGTTTGAGAACGGTGAGTTGGATGCTGTTGAGGTGATATTCGCCAAGTTCAACAGCGCTATCTCCACTCCGCCAACGTTGCTCCCGGTTCTTCCCATCAGCCCGCCCTCTGCGGAGAGTGGATCTGAGGCGGTGGCTGGTGGTGCGACGGGGAGAATCCCTAATTTCATACTGAGCCCAACAGCAGAAGAGATCATTGGATCGATACTTCCGCTATACGTTCAGAATGCGATGTATCGAGCATTGGTAGAAACTGCGGCGTCTGAGCAGGGTGCCAGGCGTACCGCGATGAAGAACGCAACAGATAATGCAGGCGAGATGTTGGACACACTCCGCCGCACTTATAACCGTGCGCGCCAAGGACAGATCACGCAGGAAATCGCGGAGATCGTGGGGGGTGCGGAGGCCTTGAAAGGATAACGACGAATGGCAACTAACATTGGCAAGATCGTCCAGATCATCGGACCGGTGCTCGATGTCGAGTTTGAACCGGAAAACCTCCCTGAACTCCTCACGGCACTCGAGGTCAAGAGTGAAGGCAACGGTGGCCCGCCGATCAGGGTGATTTCCGAGGTGCAACAGCACATCGGACGGAACCAGGTTAGAGCGGTTGCGATGAGCAGCACCGACGGCTTGGTGAGAGGAATGGACGTCGTCGATACTGGAGGCCCGATCACAGTGCCGGTTGGCGAAGCAGCACTTGGTCGAATTCTCAATGTCATCGGTGAGCCGGTAGACAACGGCCCCGATATCCCGGCGGAAGTTGAGCGCTGGCCGATCCATAGGGAGGCACCGAAGTTCGACATGCTCGAGCCCAAGACCGAGGTGTTCGAGACCGGCATAAAAGTCATCGACCTGATTGCCCCGTTCGTCAAGGGAGGTAAGATCGGTCTGTTCGGTGGCGCCGGCGTGGGCAAGACGGTCATCATCATGGAGCTGATCAACAACGTCGCAAAGGGACATGGCGGTCGTTCGGTCTTTTGCGGCGTTGGTGAACGTACGCGAGAAGGAAACGACCTCTACCTCGAGATGAAAGAAAGCGGTGTTCTCGAGTCAGCTGCCCTCGTGTACGGCCAGATGAACGAACCGCCGGGCGCGAGACTCCGCGTTGGACTCAGCGGACTCACGGTCGCTGAATATTTCCGCGATCGTGAGGGCCAGGACGTACTGGTGTTCATTGACAACATCTTCCGGTTCACGCAGGCTGGTTCCGAGGTCTCGGCGTTGCTGGGCCGTATGCCGAGCGCTGTGGGGTACCAGCCGACGCTCGCGACTGAGATGGGAGACCTTCAGGAGCGAATCACCTCCACGAAGAAGGGGTCGATCACATCGGTGCAGGCGATTTACGTGCCCGCCGACGACCTCACGGACCCGGCGCCTGCTGCTGCGTTTAGTCATCTGGACGCCACCGTCGTGCTATCCCGCGCGTTGACCGAGATCGGCATCTACCCGGCGGTCGACCCGCTCGATTCCTCCAGCCGCATCCTGGACGCGCAGTTCTTGGGTGATCGCCACTACAACGCGGCCGTGGGCACCCAGCAGATCCTGCAGCGATACAAGGATCTCCAGGACATCATCGCGATTCTCGGAATGGACGAGTTGTCTGAGGAAGACAAACTTATCGTGGCTCGCGCCCGTAGGGTACAGAAGCTACTCTCGCAGCCGTTCTCGGTTGCTGCCGAGTTCACGGGCATGGAAGGCAAGTACGTCAAACTCGAAGACACGGTTGAGACCTTCGAACGCGTGGTAGCAGGCGAATTCGACCATCTACCGGAGCAGGCATTCTACATGGCCGGTGGCATCGAAGAAGTCGTCGAGAACGCCAAGAAGCTGGGAGCTGCTTGATGCGGGTAACCGTAATCTCACCTGAAGAATCGGTGTTCGAAGGCGAAGCGACATCGGTCGTCGCTCCAGCTCACGACGGAGAAGTAGGCATCCTGCCTCGACACGCGCCGTTCATGACACTGCTGGGCGAAGGTAAATTGACCGTTCGGCAAGAGGGTGGCGATGACAAGCTTCTATACGTGCGTGGTGGCGTTCTCCAGGTATTGGATGATGTCGTGAATGTCATTGCGGAACACGCCGAAGGAGAGACCAATGAATCGTAAGATTGGAGCGATTCTAGTGCTGTCGTTGCTGGTTGCTTATGGTGGCTCTGCTGAAGCTCAAGCAACGGGAACAACTGCCTTCAACGCGCCATATCGCGCATTCGACGCACATGAGTTTGGAGGCACTTTGAGCTTCCCGGACGATGGTGGCGGGGTAGCTGCCGAAGGACTTTACGGATTTGGAAGTGGGAAGTTCGATATCGGACTCAGGGGAGGCGTCTGGGATCCAAGCGCGGGTGACGCGATCTTCATGGCTGGTGTGAACGTTCGTCAGCGCGTTTTGGATCACTCCGAGCAGTTCCCGCTGGATGGTGCCGTCGTGTTTGGCCTGGGGGCACAGTTCATCGAAGATGCAACCACGGTAATAATCCCCGTCGGCCTATCGATGGGACGCCGCCTCGATGTCGAGGACTCGGAAGTAAGCATCGTTCCTTATGTGCAACCCACAGCGTTTCTAACGGAGGGACAGAACCGGGACTTGGATCTCCACTTCGCCTTGGGCATCGGCGGTGATTTCAGGCTGAGTCGGATGTTCGATGCCAGAGTTAGCGTTGGCCTCGGCGATATGCAGGGTATCTCGATCAGTGCAGTCTGGCTGCGCTGAAGATCTTCCATTCGACCACGAAAGTGACGCAGGATACGGACATATCCGTTACAAATCACTATTGACTGGGTAGATCGCAGGCTTTAGGTATGTAGCCGAACGATCGATAATAACCCTGGGCTGGGCCACTTCCGGCCTGGCTTGGGGGTATCGTTTTCCAGTAATCAGGAGAGTGAAGATGAAACGGATTATCGGTGTGATCGCTGTCGTGGCGTTGTCTATGGGCCTCGTGGCCGAATCCGCCTCCGCGCAGCTGGCCGGCAACCCGGTGTATGCAATTAACCCAGGCGTGGGGATCACGTTGGCAGGAGATTTTGGGCGAGGCCTCAACGATGAGTCGGGCAAGACGAATTTCTACGGAGGCCGAGTGATCTTGGGTGTCCCGGCTGTGAGTTTCTGGGTCGGCGGTGGTGTGTGGGATCCTCGAGGTGGCGCGGACAAAGAGACAACGCTAGGAGGCGGAGCCGCCATCAACCTCATCAAAGCCCCTTTGCTTCCGGTAGCGCTCACTTTACAGGTTGGTGGCTCAACTCTTAGTTGTGGCGATGATTGCAGCGACCTCCATCTTTTGGCCGGTCCGGCGCTCAGAATAAATGTCCCGACACCGGGCGTTGGTATTGAACCCTGGATCATGCCGCGTGTTCACATGAGCCGGCTCAGTTGGGGGGGCGAAAGCGCAACGCAAACAGGGTTTGGAGCTTCTGCTGGTATCAATATCAATCTACCGGTTGGCTTGGGCTTCCACGCCGCTGTGGACTTCGCCAGCCTTCCGGAGTCCACGTCAGGCCTCCTGACGCTCGACGACGTGTCTCCGATGTATGGCGGTATCGGTATCCACTACAAAATCGCTGTGCCGAGCCTAGGCATGCCACTCGTTCCGGTAGTCAACTGACGCCAGAACTCAGGTAAAACATCAAAATATGGGCGCTCCCTATCTCGGGGGCGCCTTTTCCCTTGCCTGCTCAGTGCCACCCTCCTAGTGTAGATCGAGTAGCTGTAGCAGTGCACCGACTGTTACGTCTGACGCTCCCTCTTGAAGCACTGAACGGGCTTTGAGCCCCGCCGCTATCCGTACTTGGTCCTGCTCGAGCCAGTTCAGCCACAATCTTGTCAGAAATTCGGCGCCCCCCTGCGGCGGCAACGCCTCACCACCGCCGGCCGCGACTACGAGGCTAGCATCCGAAGAGCACTCAAAATGCGGTCCGACAATCACAGGTATACCGAACGCTGCCGGCTCCGACACAGCGTGGATGCCTCCTCGTCGAAAACCGCCGCCTACGTAGGCTATTCGTCCTGTAGCGTAGATGTCTGTGAGGACGCCTGTCATGTTCACTATTACACAACGTGTGGATGGTATTTGCGAACCCCCGGACCACACTTCTACGCCGAGGCCTGCACGTCGTGCAAGGTTGTGGACTTCCGAGATTCGGTGTTCGCTGCAGTCGTGCGGAACGAGTATCAAACACGAACCGGGAGCAGACACAGACACCCGCGAGAACGCCTCGAGCAAGAGCTTTTCATCTCGCGCATAAGTGCTGCCCGCAACCAGCACCGGCCTGCTTCGAGCCCATTGGAACAGCGCGCGGACTGGTTGCAGATTCGACACGCGTTCCAATACTTGATCGTGGCGTGTGTCACCCGTCACAACAATGGCGTTTTCGAATACGCCGAGTTGAGACCAACGCAGGGCGTCTCCGTCTGACGCAGCTCCAAGCCAGCTGATGCACTCATAGGTGGGGCTCAGTGCACGCCGAGCGGGCCGCAACAGGCGTCGGCTTCCCGGCCGAACTGTACCCGAGATGATTGCTATTGGGATTTGCCGAGCTACGCTGGCGAATGCCATCTCGGGCCAGAGATCTCCTCGCGAGCATACCACCAAGGAGGGCCTTAGCGCACCGAAGACATCTGCAATCGTCCTAGGCTCGTCGAGAGGCAAATAGTCCGATGAATCAGCCGGGATACTGCCGCTCCAGGATTCATACGATGGTGAGGTGAAACTGTGGGCAATCTGTAAGCTTGGATTGTGAGCCTTTAGTCTGTTGATAACCGGTATCGCTGTCAGGCTTTCGCCCACGCTTGCCGCGTGAACCCAAACCAACTGGCCGGCCGTACGGTTAGAAAAGGCCCACTCAACCCATCGAGTGGAAGCCGCACGTCGCCCGGCCAGGCTTGTGGCGAGTTTCCCGCGCGGCAATGGCGTTTTATGGGCCAGTAGTGTAACGAGGCGATACGCCAATGGGATCATACGGTCGAATGTGATATGTTTTTACCGATGTCGCTACGTGAATACTTAGTCGCAACTCGCCAGCCGCGGTATAGCATCCTGTTTGCTCTACCGTTGTTGATACTATATGAAGCACTTGCGGCATTGATTTCGCATTCAGCGTTCTCAGGCGTTCGAAACGGCGCAGATGTGCTGCTCAAAACGCTTTTCGTATCGCTAGGCGGGAGGATGGGGCTATTGACCTTTGGGCTGGTGTTGTTCGGCTTGGCAGGTTACCTCGTGATACGCGACCAACGCCGAGCTGGCAAGCCGCTTGAACCTCGCCTCTTCGTCGGGATGTTTGCCGAGAGCATCGTATACGCAGCACTGCTCGGCAGTGTAGTGTCTCTGTTGACGGCTTGGTTGCTTCAGGGGCACTTGATGACCGTGCAGGGTGCGGTGGAACGCCTCTCAATTGGCACGCAGCTCGTCATTTCGCTCGGCGCGGGTTTGTACGAGGAGTTGTTGTTCAGGGTTCTCCTCGTCTCGGCGCTGGTTGCGCTTGGGAAATACCTGAGATGGAAAAGGCCGCTGTCCGTTGGTGTGGCGATCGTTGGCAGTGCGTTGATCTTCAGCGGCTTCCACTACATTGGTCCTTTGGGCGATCAACTCACGCTTTCTTCGTTCACATTCAGAGCGGTCGCAGGGTTGCTGCTCAGCGGGCTCTATGTCGCCCGCGGTTTCGGTATCACTGCATGGACACATGCCCTGTATGACATAGCGGTCACGCTAGCGGCGTCTGGGTAGCTGGATGTCGCCGCCAGTCTTTGTAGCAAACAGAGAATCCAGGATCGGTCTCCAACTCTCCATCGGCTGATATCCGGCCAACACCACGCTCTCCATGATGAATGAGGGGGTGCTGGTGATGTTGGCCTGGTTTGCAACAGACTCGGCTTCCCGTTGCACTATCCACCGAGTGGCACCTGAATCGAAACAGTCGTTCAGCGAATCCAGATCCAACTCCGCTGACTCTGCAAGATCAGTGAAATAACCCCTGGGTGCATCGAGAGGAATCCATAGGTCCTGGTGTTGATAGAGAAGATCGTGCACTGGCCAAAACTTGTCTTGTCTCGCCGCACACATGGCGAATTCGTGAGCCGCCGGCGAGTTGGCATGTAGACTTGGGAGGGGGAGGTTTACGAAAATCAGCTTTGCTTTCCCTGTTGCGATATATTCGCGTTCGAGACTTGGAAGCACCGAACGGTAGAATTCACGACACCACGAACATGCAAAGTCGGTTATCTCGTAAATCGTAATTGGCGCGTCGCCGTCACCTTTTGTCCGTTGTCGCAAGAGTGGGTCTTGTGAATAGTCACTAACCGTGTTCGCAGTGCAAGCAGAGCGGAACAGCGCTCCTGCTTCAGCAGTGCTATCTCCCGAATTTGGCGCAGTGACGGCCAATGCAGCCGCCACTACCGTCGTTGTAAGGGCTGATTGCGTACTCGTGCCCGTCGCCATGTGGTTCTCGCTAGTACCTCCAACTTTCAATAGCATTGTTCTCGTCCAGAACGACTGACTTCGCGCCAAACAACCGAACCGTCGTGCTCACGTTCCAATAGCGCTCAATGAACGGATTGGCCGGATCGGAACACCGTGCGACGATCCACCAGTGACCTGGTACAAGTGTGAATTCTGCCACTCCGTTTCTATCTGTCTTCGCGCGGTGGATGCCCCTGCCGGAGAGAGCGATCGCCGAGTCAGCGAGCTGGGGGAATGTGCTCAAAGCGGCACCTTCCCAAGCTCGCAGCGAATCTGCCGCAGCGGCGGCACTCAATGCGAGTTCCTTCGCATTGCCAACTAGGTCGCTGATAGCGGCGTCACGTTGGACGGTCGTTTGTGCCAACCTTTGGTACTGATCTCGAAGACGGTTGTATGCCCTCGCATACTGAGTTGAAGAGTCAGGACCAAGCGCATTCAGCGATTCTGCGAGAAGTTGAACGCTGTCGTATATCGCTTGCCACGGTGCGAGCGTTGCCTCGAGGCCGGTGAAGTCGGCTTGCTCAAATGTCTTGAACTCGCTCACGAGATCCTGGAACTGAGGGCGAGGCATCTCGCTGGCAGCTGCTATCGAGTCGCGGAGAGCATCGCGATCGAACGGAAGTGTCGTGATTTCCACCCCCGGTACAGACTGGTAACCTGGACATAGAAGACTCACCTCAACGTCGTAGTCGGACGGTATGCATGCGACGGAGCCAATCGCGAGCAAGGCCACGCCTACAGTGAAGAGCTTGAGTGTTCGCATGTGGGAGATTCCACCGCTCATCGAGCGTTTTCTGTGCTAACGAGGCGTGGCTGTGCTAGAGCTGGGCAGTCACAATGTATGCTCAGTCGACAATCACCTTGGGGAGGATGTAATTCATCGGGTCCACCGCAGCACCGTTGATGAGCACTTCGTAGTGAAGATGCGGGCCGGTTACCACTCCGGATTCACCGACTTCGGCGATCTTGTCACCGCGGTCAATCGATTGCCCGACTCGCACACTGGCGGTCGACAGGTGTCCGTAACGGGTCTTCACTCTGCGGCCCATGGGATCAACCCCGTGATCGATCACAACCATGAGTCCGTAGCCACCGTTGCTGAAGATCCTTTCCACCCTGCCTCTGGCGGGCGCATGCACCGGCGCTCCCACATCAGCCACAATGTCCAATCCCTCGTGCGGCAACACGACATGGTGGATCGGATGCATCCGTTGATCGGAAAAGTGACTGATTTTGAAGCCATCGGCCGGTTCAATTGACGGTGTGCGTCTCAGATGATCTACGCGGGAGCCGAGTGTATCCAACGCCACACCGAACGAGGTGGCCAGGATATTTGCGCGGCGCACCAGACCATCTAAATCAACACGCAGGTTGAGCACCCGCTGCCCCGCCGCTCCTTCGGCTAGCCGCCGCTCTTCATCCGAGTACTCTCCGATTGGACCACCAATACCAGCCTGCTGCACGTCGGGGTCAGTAGGAATGAGCCCCGCGAGGAGTCGCATAGTGCGATCTCGTTCTTGGATCTGTGCGATGGAGTCGGTTACAGTGGCCAGGATCTGTTCGGCCTCTGTGAGTTCCTGTGCCAACAGCTCGTTGCGACGCTCCAGCCGATCGAGTTGTGAAAGCGCAACCGCCCTCGATACTGCTGCATAACCGACGCCTACCGCCATGAGCGCACAGACGGCCAACAGGCCGAAACCAACACGAAGCCAGGTCAACGAGATCCGCATCGACTTCGTTTCCCCTGCTTCTGGTGGTACCACAACGATTGTCCATCGCTGTTTTGGCATCAGGGATCGCATCTCCTGGTTTGGCTCGGCGTTACCACTATGATTGTCGGCAACTGCAAAAGCTAGCTTGAATGTCGTGAATACACGACAGGTCTTGCGCCCTTTAAACAGTTTGAGTAGGTGCTACAACGCGGGGAGAAATTGGCCCATGGTCAAGACCCTGTCAAGGCAATATGTCACATATTTTGCGGCGGTGTGTAACACGTTATATGGCAGTGACTTACGAGTGTTGCTGTGGCTTGGGAAACAACGGAGCCAGTCTGGCGATGTTTCGACCAGCGACATGCGGCGCTTCGAGGTCTGTCCAGACGGCATTTTCGACATTGGAGGTGAAGCCAAGTGCCTCCCACACTTGTTGCGCTTTGTTGGGCATGAATGGCGTGGCCAAGAGTGTAATCCTTGCCAGGGCCGCCGCCAACGATCCAAGCACTACCTGCAGTTCTTCCGTCCTGCCTTGTTTCTGGAGTGTCCATGGTGCTTGTTCTTCGACGAACTGATTTGCCCTAGTAACCAACTGCCAAGCCACAGTGGCTCCCTCATGCAATAGGTGCGCGTCCATCTTGGCTCGGTACTCGTGAATGACCTCAGTTCCCACCCCATCCAACTCTGTCTCACCCGAGGAGTGTGGAATGGTACCGTCCAAGTAGCGCTCAATCATAGCGAGTATTCGGCTCGCAAGGTTGCCGTATCCGTCCGCCAACTCAGACAGATATCGCGCATCGAACCTATCCCACGCGAAATTCCCATCGGCATCCCACGGCACTTCTCTGAGCAGGAAATAGCGAAGCGCGTCAGGGCCGTGCCGGTCGATGGCGTCTCGCAAGGACAACGTGACTCCCGCACTCTTCGAGAACCGTGCGCCGGAGATGTTGACCCACCCGTGACACCACACGCCACCAGGCAACGGCAGGTTCGCGGCCATGAGCATTGCCGGCCAAAACGCGGCATGGAAGCGGAGAATATCGGGACCGATAACGTGCAAATCCGCAGGCCACATTTCATCCCAACCATCATCCGGGAAACCCGTAGCAGACAGGTAGTTGATCAACGCTTCGGCCCAAACGTAAACGGTGTGTTCACTATCACCCGGCCAAGGAATTCCCCACGGGACCGACGCGCGGCTCACCGATAGGACATATTCGTCGTCCCAATCCTGGACCACGTTGCGGATCTCGTTGAACTTGGATTTTGGTCGCACGAAGGCATTTTCAGTGCCATACGTCTTCTCGTAAAACTCCATGAGACGATCGCTGAATGACCCGAGTCTGAAGAAGAGGTTGGGTTCCTCCACCCATTTGATTTCTCTGGTTGGGTGTTCCGGGCACTTTCCTTCCACTAGGTCCTTTTCGGGTTTGAATGCCTCACAGCCCACGCAATAAAGGCCGCGATAGGTTCCAGGCTGTATCTCTCCCGCGTCTTGAATCCGTTTCCATAGCTCGTGCACAGTTCGCCTGTGACGATGCTCGGTCGTGCGAATGAAGTCTGTATGACTTATGGAGAGCTCTTGCCAGGCCTGCTCGAACTTCGCAGCGATCCCGTCCACCCACGCTTGCGGATCGACACCGGCTTCTTCGGCGACTTGAGCGACCTTTTGTCCGTGCTCGTCCATGCCGATGACGAAATACACTCGCTGCCCACGCAGCCTTCGGTACCGTGCTATGCAGTCGGCACCGATCTTCTCGAATGCGTGCCCGAGGTGCGGCTCACCGTTCGAATAGTCAATTGCTGTAGTTATGTAGAACTTATCCGTCACTGTTCTTTTCCGGCCCGGGTTTCGGGTTCTTTCCAGGGGACCGCGATGCGTCGTCTTGGTTTTTGGGGTCCTTGCGCCGTCCCCGTCTCCTCTTGCGACGCCTCTTCCTGGGTGTCACCGCCTCAACTGCCTCTGCTGTGGTGATCTGTTTGTCTCCCTCATCGAAACTCACCAAAGCCGAAGGTGGCTTATTCGATTGTTCCGCTTTGCGTCCCTTGAGCGAATTGACCTCGTCTCTCAATGCCTGTAGCGCCACGGTACGAGTCGTACCGTCCTCCGAACGGAGCAGTAGCCGTTCTCGGATGATGTTTACCGATACGACCATCTCCGAGCCGTTCGCCGTCCGAATCGGACGCCCCTCCTTGGGGAATTTCTTGCGGCTGGCTGCGTAAAAATCGTGCTCGTATCTCAGACAGCAGAGCAACCGACTGCATCCGCCAGAGATCTGCGACGGGTTAAGTGATAGCCGCTGGTCTTTCGCCAACGCAAGGCTGACAGGTTTGAGATTGCAGAGCCAAGATGCGCAGCAGAACCTGCGCCCGCAACGACCCACTCCATCGAGTCTTCTCGCTTCGTCGCGTGCTCCAATCTGTCGAAGCTCTATGCGCGTTCTGAAAAGGCCAGCCAGATCTCTAACCAATGCGCGAAAATCCACACGGGCTTCGGCGGTGAAGTAGATAGTGAGTTTCTTGCGGTCCCACTGCCACTCTGCATCACAGACTTTCATCACTAGCCCGTGCTGTTTGACGCGCTCGACGACGGCCTGCTTAACTTCTTGTTCTCCCTTGCGTAGCTCGATGTGGAGATGCCGGTCTTCCTCGGATGCCACGCGGAGTATCTTCCTGATCTTCTTCTCGCCGTTCGAGTCGGTTTCGCCGTTGCACCGCATACTGCATTTCTTGTCAGCCGCATCGCCGACGGCCGCAATCTGACCCAGATCACGCCCGCGTTCCAACTCGACGATCACGGAGTCACCGGGAGAGAGTGGATGTTCGTTGTCCCAGGTGAAACACTCCCGCCTATTCCCTTTGAACTGGACTTCAATCAGTTCCGCCAACTCAGTCCTCGGCGAAGACGCCCATATTGTAGAATTTCTCTGCGCGATTCCGAATGAGCCTGTCGGGTTTCTGCTTGATGAGTTCGTTCAAATGCTCTTCCAGAGCAACATCGAGGAAGGCGGCAGCTCCATTTGGATCGGTGTGTGCGCCTCCAGCAGGTTCCTGGATGATCTCGTCCACCAGATTGAGTTCGAAAAGACGTTGTGCAGTGAGTCCTAGTGATTCAGCCGCACGCTCTTTGTGAGCGGCATCCTTCCAGAGTATTGCTGCACACCCTTCCGGGGAGATGACAGAGTAGACGGCATGTTCCAGCATCAGTACGCGGTCAGCAAGCGCTAGCGCCAAAGCCCCCCCAGAGCCACCCTCACCTATTATCACCGTTATGATGGGTGTCTTCAGCGCAGCCATTTCTTCGAGGTTCTGGGCTATTGCGGAAGCCTGCCCGCGTTCTTCCGCCCCGATACCCGGATATGCACCCATCGTGTCCACCAGTGAGATTACAGGTGCGTGGAATCGCTCGGCCATGTGCATAAGCCGTAACGCCTTGCGATATCCTTCCGGGTGAGCACACCCGAACATCCGTAGGAGATTCTCTTTTGCATCACGGCCTTTTTGCTGACCGACAACAACGACCGGCTGGCCGTGGTACCGTGCCCAACCACCGACAATGGCCGGGTCATCCCTGAAGAGTCGGTCACCTTTCAACTCGATGAAATCGGTGAACAACATCCGAATGTAGTCGTTGCTATACGGCCGGTCCGGGTGCCGCGCTACCTGCACCTTCTGTATCGGTGTAAGGCGGGCATAAATGTCCCGGCGCAATAATTCAAGTTTTGCCTCGAGTGGCTCGATTTCCTCTGTGACGTCCAGCTTGCGGTCTTCAGCCAACCGTCGCAAGTGTGCAATCTGTCGTTCCAACTCGAGGATAGGCTTCTCAAACTCTGCCTGGAAGGCTACGCCTGCCACGATATCACCTACCTCGCATTAACCAGTCTGACTCGTTCCACGCCAACCAACTCCCTGACGGCGTTGAGGAATGGCTCACATAAATCTACGCCGATCTTCTTGGCTTTGAGCCGTGTCTCCGCTCCATCCCCGTCGTTCCACGATACGAAGATGGGTGCGGCCCCAGGGTATGACGAGCAGAGTGCGGTCAATCCGCGTGCAACCTCGTCACCGTCTGTCATCCCGTTGCGCCACACCAGCTCCAGGCCGATTGCCCCTGAAGCACGGAGTTCTGCGAGCGGTGCGGCCTCCTCAACTATGAAGGGGGCGCGATCTTCACCTCGGTCACGAGCGCTGTACGACCCGGTCAGAAGCATGGCACTGTCGGCCACGATGATGCTGGAAAGCTTAGCCCAGGACTCCGGAAAAACCAATGCCTCCGCCGTTCCGTGAAAGTCCTCGACGGTGAGTCGGGCGTATTCTGACCCCGTCTTCTTGCTTACCCGCCGCTTCACACTCGTCACTACCACCGCCACTTCCACCTGGTGTTCACTCCATGTGCCCAAGGTTGCCGTGGTCCGCGTGCTGAATAGCTGTACCTCCTCGCGGAACCGCTCCAATGGATGCCCGGAGATGAAGAAACCAATCACACTCTTTTCTTTGGCCAGCCGCTCGCCTTCAGACCACGCAGGCACATCTGGCAAATCTTCGCCGCCGGTGGAAGGACGCTCTTCCGCAACATCGCCGAAAAGGCTCGTTTGGCCCGCACTCTTCTCTGCTTGGCGAAGCTGTGCTTCGGCAAGCGCCGTTTCCAATCCAGCAATCAGCTGTGCGCGGTGCCCTCCAAACTGGTCGAGTGCCCCAGCGGCGATCAACGACTCCAACACGCGCTTGTTGCAGACCCTCAGGTCAATTCGCTCGCAGAACTCCGCAAATCCGCCAAACACACCATCGGACTCGCGTGCCGCGATAATGGAGTCGATCGCTGCACGTCCTGCATGTCGAATCGCACCGAGTCCGAACCGAATCTCTTGCTCGCCGGTAACTGTGAACTTCCATCCGGACTCATTCACTGACGGCGGAAGGACACTAATATCCATTTCCCTTGCTTCATTAATGTATGCAACGACCTTGTCGGTATCACCAATCTCCGATGAGAGAAGCGCAGCCATGAATTCGGCGGGATAGTGTGCCTTCAGCCAGGCAGTTTGGAAGGAGATGATGCTGTAAGCAACTGAGTGCGATTTGTTGAACCCGTAGCGGCCGAATGTCTTGATCTGCGATGCCAGATCCTCAACTATCGATCGCTTGTGGCCACGTTCCACACAGCGTTCAACGAACTTCTCGAGTTCGCTTTCAATGAGTTCGGAGTCTTTCTTACCGACCGCCTTGCGGAGTACATCTGCTTCGGCAAGGGTGAATCCCGCTA
>Ga0180432_10004798_pt1 | contig 18341 bp, 11 predicted proteins | sample SS_ome_10_FD_132414 | JGI IMG/M metagenome (GOLD analysis project Ga0180432, IMG submission 132414) | Hypersaline lake sediment archaeal communities from the Salton Sea, California, USA - SS_1_MS_2 metaG | ecosystem: Environmental > Aquatic > Non-marine Saline and Alkaline > Hypersaline >...
GGATGACTGGGGGAACCCCACCTCCATCACGTCCACGCCAAGCTTTACCAGTTGGCGGGCGATCTCCAGTTTCTGGCCTGGATCCAGTCGGCAACCGGCGGCTTGCTCGCCATCCCTAAGGGTAGTGTCAAAAACCAAGATCCGTTCCTTTAAAGGGTCCTGGGCCTCGCTACATGATCCACGGGCATTTCCGACTCTATTCTCGGGGCCGTAGAACCCATCCACCTACGGTATTCTGTTTCATTTCATTCACCACCTCACCGAGCCAAGACACTCAGCGATCAAAGCAATAGGAGCAGGGCTAGTTCCCTGATATATCTGAAAAGAGTTTTTTCTCCCATCGCTCTCGAAGATGAGTGGCATCCATGTCTGATAACTCTTTCTGCCGACGATCTGAAGTCCCTGAAGGATCCTAGAATCCATTGAATCCAAAGTAAAATTGACGGGATCGTTTAGGGTCGCAGCTCCGTGTCTAAGACCTATCTTCGACCCAAGTTTGCTGACATCCGTGGGGTCGAGAATGGATATGAAAACAGGTTAGAGCATCACGAAAAACCCGACAAACATGATACATCCAGTATCATACACGGGCCACCGCTTTCAACTCAGCAGCCAGGGCAAGGCGCCCTTCAGGGCGGTGCATCGGACTGCGTGTGCAATCGTGATACTACCACACTACCCAAAGTCAGGGGTGAACCTTTATTATCCTTTGACAGAGTCATTTCGCAATGCGACCTGGCAGGGTCCTGAATGACTTCACCGCGACAGATGGGCGAGAAGTGATTCTGAGGACACCAACGCTTGAGGATACTGATGACCTTATGGAACTCCTGAACTCCTTTGTCGAGGAGAACGCCGAGATCGCTAGTACCACAAAAGTGACCAGGGATCAAGAAGCCAAATTCGTATCCAGAATCATCACCAAGCTGGAGAGGGACGAACTCTTCTTCCTGGTGGCAGAGGTAGGAGGAAAGGTCATAGCTTCCGCCGATATTCGGATTCTTCATGGGGATGAGAGGCATGTCGGTGTCCTGGGTGCAGGTGTCGGGAGGGATCTCAGAGGTCTAGGAATAGGCACACAGATGATGAACACGCTAATCGACCAGGCAGCGGCCTTGGGGTTGAAGGTCCTGACAATGCAGGTTTTCGCTACCAACAAGAGAGCGATTCACGTCTATGAGAAGGTGGGCTTCGTCCAGACCGGGAGAATCCCCAAGAAGCACTACAGAGACGGTCGATACATCGATGAAGTGATAATGACCAAGCTAATCTGAAGGTATCTGAGTCCAAGACCTTCATCAAGCCGACTCTGTGAACCTGTCAAAGAGCCTGGGCACTACAGATCCTCAAAGACCGGTTCATCTTCCAGAAACACCGAGGGCAGACCCAGCCCCCTGAAGTAGTCACATGCCGATATGCAGCCGAACTTCTCGGTCGAGTAGCTCGTTCCCCCAATGATGTTTACCCCGTTCCGCTCTGCGATCTCGTGGGCCTCCTTGGTGTACACGTTGCGCACTGTTACACCGGTCACATAGGTGTCTATGCCCAGGTCTACGATCTCTCTTATTATCCTGACCTGGCATCCATGACCACCAACCACCGCTAACCTTCTTCCCGCGATCTCTCTGACCCCATATTCATACAGCTTCGTCCTGTGTCCGAGGATACTTGACACATTCTCGCGAAACTGCCCGGTTGTCTCTGCATCGGTTATCCCGATCACACCCACACCGTCAGCGAACGCCCTCTCGATGGATACCCCCAGTGCCCTCGCCAGATTGGGCGACGGACCGTACTCTCGGTGCTTCGCCCAGGGAACGTGGAGGCTATACAAGGACACCCTTCTCTCCCTGAGCCCGGGAAGGAGCTCCGGGTTGATGTCCGTGAACGCCCTCTCGGCTCTGATATCCCAGACCATGGGAAGATAGGTGAAGACAAGGGCACCCCGGGTTTCAGATCCCAGGACCCGGCTCAACACCAGATCACTCGGCCAGACAGCCGTGAATACGGAGCTGATCTCCTCGGAGTTATCCAGGACAACCCCCATATGTCTCTGCTTGAAGTCGTCGGTGACGAACTCGTAATCCATCTTGGCCCAAGGCATCGAGTTCCAAGCTACCTCCGTATGCCTGCCCAGATCAAAATCAATTTCCAATCTACCATACAATTCCCCTGATTCCAAACAACCACTAGCCGAGCCATCGCCCAGATACCTATTAAAGCTCCTCCCACAGGAAAACAGGACCCTGACCACCCTCCGATATCACCTTGCCCAAGATGCAAACAACCCGGTCCAAAATTCCTGAAGGGGCAAAGGACCAAACCCGGGAAGCTGATACCTGAGCTGGCTGTTAACGTATCCGTGATTATGGCGAAATCACAAACCACAGTGAACCTACTCTTCACCAGGGTATTGTCCATATGCTTAAGTCATCATAGTCCAGCCCGTGGGCGAATAGGGGGAGGATCGAAAGATCTGTTACATTTTCGAAAGCGCCGCATTGATCTGCTGGGTGTTGCCTGTTCCTCTCGCAAGCCCACAGCGTCCAGAACTTTCATTTTTATCCACCTCACGCTCGCCTTTGCGAGTGAGCAAGAAAGCCATTCTCTTCGCGGCAATACTGCTCATTGCCTCGGTCTCCGGGAGGAGCGATCCATCCACCGGAAGGATCCGGGTGATTATGCTGGGGGAAATCAACTCCGGTAACGTGCATTTCGTGCAGTGGATTGGGGACAGCCCGAAGTTCGTTCTTACCAGAATCGCATGCGACATCAACGTTGCAGGCTCAGTCAGCGAGGGAAAGCGATTGGTCAGGGTATATATGCCGCGAACTGAAGAGAGGCTCGTCAATCATTACGATGTCGCCATCTTCGAGGACTTCACGCCCGAGGTCATGAGAATCGAGTACCTAGACTGGTTCCAGAACTCGGTTGCCAAGGGCATGGGAATCGCTCTCATCGAATTCGTCAACTGGTTGGGTACCAATGAAATCCAAATTTGGATGACTCTCAGATTTTATGAGCTCTTCCCTGCAGACGTCTACATGAACAATGTCGAGGCCATCTTAGGACGAACCTACTACAGGGTCCTCAATGAGGCGGGACCCCTAAACCTGCCGGGAATCGAGGACGTACCGATGAACTCCGGGCACCATGGAGACATGGGGCCAAGGAGCGGATCTACCGTCGAGGCCGTTTGGAGGGGAAGGGGAACTCCAGCCATGGTCACCTCGAGTTACGGTCAGGGGTCCACCCTCCAACTGGCACATGGATGGGACAACATACCCACCCGGGACTACCGATACATGCTGGACTACATCTTCAACACCGTGTTCTGCATCGCTGGGGAACCCTACCCCGATGATCTTGATCTCGTCCACGCCATCCGTGAGCAGCTTGTCAGCTACAGGCAAAGGAGGAGGGCCACACTGGCGGTCCTGGAGTTCGTGGAGAAGTTCGGCGCCAACCCGTCGGGAGCGGAACAAAGTCTGGCCATTATGGAAGATAGCTATGCCCAGGCTTCGCAACATTACATTGAGGCAGACTACGAGATGGCAGCCGATATCCTCAAGGACCTCGCCGAGGGTTTCCCCGCCATCGATGAGGAGCTGATGAGGACCAAGGATCGGGCACTCGAATGGATATACCTCATCGAATGGTCCGCTGTCTCCGGTGTTGCGCTCATCTGCGGCTCTGCTCTCTGGCTGCTCATGGTTCGTGGCAAGCTATACCACGAAGTCACAGCCACGAGGATGCGTTAAGGCTAACCCGAGGAGTGGCTTCGTGTCCACCCTCCCGCGTGACACCGTTCGTTCCACATCTGCATGCCCCATAGATTGTGAATCCATGACTTGTCTCTCACAGGATTAGTCTGTGTGATGTTGGCCAGTAGGTATACTTCGAATTCCTCGATCTCTTTGGGAATGAATTCACCGTAGAAGATCTCTGTCATCTACTGCTCAGAGCCACGGGAATCCTATGCAGAGTTCGCCATAACGAACACAGCTCGACCGGTCTGATTGATTGCGAATACGCAATTTGAATATAGAGACAATCAGTATCTACCCTCGGAATGCCGTAGGAGTATCGTGGGACATCCTTCGTCTTCCCCCCATCCCCCCGTTGACATTCAAGGGTGGTTGGACATGACGAAGTCGAACTTTCGATGCTTTCATGAATATCCTTATAGTAACATTTGCCTTGACTCATGTCACAGGACCGCCCAGATCAACACGCAACCCCCCAAAATCTAACTGGATTCGGAATGCAGTCTAGTCAAGGCGACCTCCCTGTAGTTCGCCTTCTTCACCATGAGGGTCCACAAAATTGCGCCGGAGAACATTGCCGTTCCAGTGACCGTGAACCACTCGATCACGTAGACCCAAAAGAGGGCCTCGTCCTTCGCCTCCATCGCGAGCTCGGATACAGCCTTTAGACTATCTAGAGCGTCTTCGAGCTTGGCCAGGCTGCCTTGATGATCACCCTCAAGATAGAGCCCCGCTACCCATCTTCTCTCATCGCTTGATGAGCGGAATGCCGCCTCGGCCCTGTTCACGTTTGCGCCGAACTTCTCCGCAAAATCGATGATAGACACAGCATACCTCCTCATGGAAGAGTATGTTGTCAGCATCGTTCGCAGCTTGAGCATCAGCGATGTGTCCTCGGGTATCGCAACCCTCACGATATAGTAGATCAGATTGCTGATGACCATCGGAGCATAATCCCATCTATGGAAATCCTGTGGCCCATTTCCCCCCCAGTCGAAAACGAAGGCCTCGCTCATACCATCACCCACCTCCGTGTAGATGAGGATCGGGCTGCCTGGTGGATACTTGTCGCTCTGACCGACAACCACCGATCCCTGCTTGGGGAGGACGCGGTTTCGGCAGAAAAGAGGAACCTGGCTCCACGGAATTTTACTCACTAGAGGGTGATCATGGTATCCATCCGTGGGGATCAGCCGATACCTGTGGCCCAGATTATAGGTCCAATCCTTTAGGCATAACACGGGAAGCACCTCCTCAACTACGGACCCATCCCAGCCTGGAGCTCCCATGGGCCCGTACCCCCCGAATGATTGGGGCCCTCCACCCATTAAAAGCCCGAGCCCATGCTCAATCACCCCGCTCTTGATCCAGTTCTGTATCTTATGCGGGAAGTGGGTCTCCGCAGCATCAGCGATGATCACCGCATCATATCCCTCGTTGATTTCCCTCTCGTGTCGCGGGAAGTACATCCTCAGGGCCCTAGCGTCATCCTGAAGGGTCATATCGTTGAAGGGCACCGGTGTCAGTGCCATCATAGGATCCTGGGAGATGAAGGGTGTTATGAAGCCCGCCCCCATCAAGGCCTCGCCGAAATATATTACCCGGATCAGCCCGGTATCAGGATCCACCTTAGGTTTGCTCTCGACCAGCGCCGCAGACACGCACAGGGCGATTATGACAGAAACGGCAATACCTTGGATCGGCGAAACCATCCTCTGTCGCAAGACCCGGACCTGTATAAAACAACTTTCCAAAGGATACAGCGATCTCAGATAACAACGACGCGTATTGATCCAATGACCCAGATAAGCCATCGGCTCCCGAACCCCGGGAAAACGGGGCTCCCTGTAGGCTAAAATTGTGTCAATGTCTACTAGCAGCCAGAAGATCTATCGATTCGTCGATGAGGCTATGAGATCTAAAGGGAGCCAAACCAGTTGCCCGGTCCCAGGATATCCTCGGTTCCCCAAATAAACCTCACGAATCACGCAGGTCGGTTGAAGGGAGCCCTTCAACGAACAGATCTTTGCTCAAGCTACTTCCAGCCTAGAAATGGTACCCAGACCGAGATAGAGCTTTCATCCAGGAGCCGCGTCGAAGATGAAATCCGATTCCGGGACAAGGTGCCTCCTGAGGGTGTAGAGACCCGTTACAGGTCCCACTCTACCCTGCTAGCTTCTATGAATAGCTTCCGTACTTGATTCCCATCTTGGAGAAGGCCGTGAAGGTATCGAGGTCAACCTGGGGGGATATCGAGTGATCGGAACACAGCACATATCCCCCGCCCTCCATCGCGACCTTGATCTTGGGTATTACCTCCTTCTCGATCCTGGCGATATCGTTGGTGTGAAGGACGCTCTTGTCGATGTTGCCTATGAATGCCAGCTTGTCACCGTACTTCTCCTTAAGCTCAATGACATCCATCCCGGCGTTTACCTCCAGCGGGTGGAGGCCCGTGAAACCTGCATCCAGAATATCCGGGATGAGAAGGTTCACATTGCCGTCGGTGTGTAGCAATGCCGGCAGTCCCTTCTTTCTGAAGGGTTTCGTGATAGCCTCGTGGGAGGGTTTCACATACTTCCGGTAATTCTCCGGGGAGAAAAACGGTCCATCCGCGAAGCCGAGGTCATCGAAAACCCATGCACAGTCTGCTCCCGCATCGCACATGGCCGAGCTGATTGCACCGAAGAACCTGGCCAGTACCTTGTACATCCTCTTCGTTAGCTTGTGATCGACCATCATATGCCGCAGGGCCTTCTTGGTTCCGCCGCATATGTGTCTGGTGTACTCGAATGTGCCGTAGAAGCCCGCGTAGACGTAGAAATCCTCCTGGAACTTCCGGTACATCTCCTCGATCTCGTGCCGGAAAGGATAGCTTGGACTGGAGATCCGTATCGGGTAGTCTGGGTCGAGCAGGGGTTCGATCCGCTCCTCGAACTCCTCCAGGTTAGTGAACGGGGGATCGATGTGGAGCGGTATACCATCGTGTGACCCGGTCCACCTCTTCTGTTTGACCCCGTAGCGGTCCCTTGATATCACGTAGCCATCGCCCTTCTCGAATGTCATCTCGTCGTACTTGGGGGACGTATCAACCCCGATTCCGAATAGGTCCATGCCGAAATGCCCCTCGATGAAGGTTCCCTTGGGGAATCCCTGGGTTTCCCACTTCTCGATGGTTGTTCCCCATATTCCATCCCTGAAGCCAACGTGATCGGCCTCCTCCAGATGAAGAAGCCTGTCGATTCTCTCTCGCGAATTCATGTCATCCCTCATGGAACCGAATGGACCTGTATCCGGTCCCCTCGCATATCCCGATAAGTATGTTTCATGGTTTGTTACTCAAATCGAGCAGCTGGACGGCGGATCTCCCCAGCAACCTTGTTCACGGACCCCCCAAGAGAGAAACCCAAGAAGTGAGGTGGGAAAACGATATCGACATCAGGCTCTTCCCGGAATGTATCGAGCTTCATGTACTGTCCCAGGGTTCAGATATCGGCATGCCCCCTACCTTGAGGTATGCAGGTACCCTCCCACTTGGTCGTGTGAGCCTCGATCAGGCTAGGTCGAAACGGTCGAGGTTCATGACCTTGTTCCACACCGCTGCAAAGTCCTGCAGGAACTTCTCCTGAGAGTCTTCACAGGCGTAGACTTCTGCGACGGCCCTGAGCTGGGAGTTCGAGCCGAATATAAGGTCCACCCGGGTGGCGGTCCACCTGAGTTCGCCCGTATTGCGGTCACGGCCCTCGAATAACGACTTGTCCTCCGTGGTGGCCTTCCACTCTGTGCCCATATCCAGCAGGTTGACGAAGTAGTCATTGGTGAGCGTCTCGGGACGGTTGGTGAAAACCCCTTGCTGGGAGTCTCCATAATTGGCATTCAGGACGCGCATGCCGCCCAGGAGCACGGTCATCTCCGGAGCGGTCAGGGTCAGCAACTGTGCCCTGTCCACGAGCAGCTCCTCGGCTGATACAGCGTACTTGGCCTTCTGGTAGTTGCGGAAACCGTCCGCCTTTGGCTCCAGTACGGCGAATGACGCGGCATCGGTTTGCTCATCGGTTGCATCCACCCGCCCGGGCGTGAATGGAACCTTCAGCTGGTGGCCGGCATTCTTGGCCGCCTGCTCGATAGCCGCGCAACCTGCAAGAACGATAAGGTCGGCTAGCGATACCCTCTTGCCTCCCGACTGCTCACTGTTGAACTCTTTCTGTATGCTCTCCAGGACCTCGAGCACCCTAGCTAGCTGCGCGGGCTCGTTGACTTCCCAATCCTTCTGGGGTGCCAGTCGGATGCGGGCACCATTTGCACCGCCGCGCTTGTCGGAACCACGGAAGGTGGACGCCGATGCCCAGGCTGTCGATACCATATCCGATATGGACAAACCGGAAGCTAGGACCCTTTCCTTCAGGCAAGTGATATCCCCCGCATCGATGAGTTCATGATCGACCGCTGGTATCGGGTCCTGCCATATCAGATCCTCGTCGGGGACCTCGGGACCGAGGTAGCGAGAACGGGGGCCCATGTCTCGGTGGGTGAGCTTGAACCAGGCCCGTGAAAAGGCTTCCGCAAACTCCTCTGGGTGTTTCTGAAAACGCTTGGCTATCTTCTTGTAGACCGGGTCCATCCTCAGTGAGAGGTCCGCCGTGGTCATGATGGTGGTGACCTTCTTCGAAGGGTCGTGTGCAGCAGGAGCGAGATGGTCATCCGTTGGAGAGACCGGGACCCACTGCCAGGCACCAGCCGGGCTTTTGACCAGATTCCAGTCGTGTCCGAAAAGCATGTCGAAATAGCCATTATCCCACTTGACGGGGTGCGGCGTCCAGGCGCCCTCGATGCCGCTGGAGATGGTATCATCTCCCTTGCCACTGCCGAAGGTGCTCTTCCAACCCAGACCCTGCTGTTCAATGGGAGCGGCCTCGGGTTCAGGGCCCACATGGGTTGGGCTTCCGGCGCCGTGGCACTTGCCAAAGGTGTGACCACCAGCAATCAGCGCGACGGTCTCCTCGTCGTTCATCGCCATGCGAGCGAAGGTCTCGCGAACATCCTTGGCGGAGGCGACAGCATCAGGTTGGCCATTCGGCCCTTCCGGGTTGACGTATATCAAGCCCATCTGCACGGCGGCCAGCGGGTTCTCAAGTTGGCGGTCTCCGCTGTAGCGCTTGTCACCGAGCCAGGTGTCCTCGCTGCCCCAGTATACATCCTCTTCAGGCTCCCAGATATCCTCACGCCCCCCGGCAAAACCGAATGTCTTGAGACCCATGGATTCCAGCGCACAGTTGCCGGCAAGGACGATCAGGTCGGCCCACGATATCTTTTTCCCGTATTTCTGCTTGATGGGCCACAGCAGCCGGCGTGCCTTATCAAGATTCACGTTGTCTGGCCAACTGTTGAGAGGCGCCAGGCGCTGGTTTCCGGTCCCAGCTCCCCCGCGGCCGTCGCCCATCCGGTAGGTGCCAGCGCTGTGCCACGCCATTCGGATGAAAAGTCCACCGTAATGGCCGTAGTCAGCGGGCCACCAATCCTGTGAGTCGGTCATTAACCTGTGGAGGTCCTCTTTCACGGCCTTCAGGTCGAGTTTCGCAAACTCCTTCGCATAGTCGAAATCCTCTCCCATCGGGCTACTCTTGGATGAGTGCTGATGGAGAATCCCAAGATTCAACTGATTTGGCCACCAGTCCCGGTTTCTCATGCCACCACTTGGGGCGTGCCTGTTAGTACCGTCATGCTGCATGCTTCTTTCCTCTTCATCCGCCAATTTCTCCGCCCTTCCTATTGCCTGCATCACGTATTTTCCCTTGTAGTCACTTGGGGGGTCTTTCTCCCCTCACGGATTTGCTTTTAATGTTGACGCCTCCAGCCCGTTGTATACCTCTCCTGTCATTTCATCTCCTCTGCTTACAGGCGTTACATACTTGATCGAAAATGGTGGCTATGAAACAGACCTCGTAATCTCTTAGCTTTCACCCTACCTGGGAAGTGACTCCTGCTAACTCCCCTTCCCCGAAGATCCTACACCAGACATCGTAGATCAGGTGATGATGGGGCTTCAACTCCTGCAACGTTGCAGTGCAATCTGACCCTATAGCTCAGCGATACTAACGTACTCGGACCCCGGCCCCTTCATAGCTTCCTCCAGCTCTCTACCCTTATTCGCCCTTGGGCGCGGTCCACTTCGAGTATGCGTCTGCTTGATTCCCTTACCGGCGGAGCCGTCTTTGCTGAGCCATTGTTTTGGTCTGCTATTCATATTCATTCGTTTATGGGTGAGATTTTTATGCTTGAGGGTGAAATGACTCCCACCGATTGAAGGAGGTGGCCGAGGTTACTCAAGTGTACATGCAAAGCATGAGAATACCGATGGAACCAGTTCGGGGTCCTGAGTCTCGGCTACCTTCGGGAAGCCACTGATTCTCCATAAGCTTTCCTTGGTCTATCCGAAGCTGATCATACTCCACTGCTATCCTTTGTACTCCATTGGGAATTCGGCGCTTGGATGATCTCGAATCCTTCCTCGATGTGGGAAGTGATTTGACCTGGACAAGTTCTTAGGAACAGAACCCGATACTCGACCGGCAAGGAAAGAGTATGATGCTACGGGCCAGCTGCTGGATGACACCACTCTATCCACGCTGACCTCCCTTCTATCCCGAGGGATACTGACCCAAGTACTCGGACCAGTGTCTACGGGAAAGGAGGCTATTGTGCTCAGAGCTCGAAGCCGGGAGGGTGACTGCGCCCTGAAGGTTTACAGACTAACACCTTCGTTCAGGGCCACGAAGAGGTACTTCGCAGCTGACCCCAGATACGAGAACCCGAAAGTCTCCAAGATGAGGGGTAACAGAAGAAGCATCAAAATGGAGTGGGCGAAGAAGGAACACCACAACCTCTGGACCGCTCACAGGATCGGCATACCTGTGGCAACACCACTCTTCGTTGAAGCCAATATCCTGGGGATGGATTTCCTGGGAGAAAAAGGTACGCCTTATCCCACCCTCAAGAAGGCATCGGGGAGGATCAGGAGTCAGGGAACGGAGAAGATACAGAGCGTATGGGAGAAGGTCCACCATGGGTTATCCGTGATGGCTGAGCACGGATTCGTACACGGCGACCTCTCGCCATACAACATACTCTACAACAAGCAGGATGACTCGGTATACTTCATCGATATCTCCCAATCCTTCATCTCCAGGGAAGGCGTCCAGGAAGAGGACCTATTCAGGTCCGATATCCGGAACATCACCGATTTCTTTCATCGACTCGGCGCCCGTATAGAGCTGCACCAAGTCTACGAATCCCTAGTCCAGAATATCCGGAGTGAACTGGATGCAGTTGAACCGAAGATAGACATCGAGAGGCGCAAGGAATACTCGATCCAGCCAACTCGGACATCTCGGAGACTTGATGAAGAGTTACTCGCAGAACTCGGAAAGATAACGAAAGCTAAGATACTGATCGATGGCTCATCGGTAAGGATAGACTCCCCTTCCCCTCAAAGAGTTGAGATCATCGAGAGGGTCGTTGAAGCACTAGAACGGGGATTCCCACCCAAGACAGCTCTACGCCTTGCCTATCCTGATGTCATTGTCAAGTCGATACACGCCCGCTCGATGTTCAAATCCAAGAATAAGGTCAGGAGACAGATCGGACGAATAATCGGGAGTAAGGGAGAGGTGAGACGCGCCATAGAGAGGCACAGTGGAGCCAGTATCGTCATCAAAGGGACGAAGATCAACCTCATAGGAACGCCCCTTCAGATACACCTAGCCAACAGGTCAATAGAGAAGATCATGGAAGGATACGCCCAGGAGCACTCGATACTCCTCCTGAGAGAATCGGAGAAGGAGCACCATTTCGAAATCCACCCACTATGGGGGCACACCGAATGAAAGTTCAGTCAGCACGAGGTGTCACCTTGAGCTACTTCATACTCATCAGGGGACCGCTTGGGGTGGGCAAGACCACTGTGTCAACAGAGATTGCACGCATCCTTGACGGAGAACACATCTCCATAGATAGACTCCTCGAGGAACACGGCTTGGACAAGGGAGATGAGGACGAGGGATGCATTCCCTCCAAGAACTTCCTAGAGGGGAACAGGATTATCATCCCCGACATCAAGACCCTCTTAGATAGCGGGAAGGTCGTGATACTGGACGGGTGCTTCTATCACCGGGAGCAGATAATCCATCTCAAGGAGAACCTCCCATACCACCACTATGTCTTCACCCTCAAGGCCCCAGTCGAGGTATGCATAGAGCGGGACAAGGGAAGGGACAGGGTCTACGGAGAGGGTGCCGCTCGAGCGGTCCACTGGCTGGTCTCAAGATTCGATGAAGGCATAGTGATCGACACAGCCGGGAAGACCCTCAAACAGACGGTAGATGAGATCAACTCCCACCTGCCTCCACAGATAGGGAAGGGTGAATGACCTTGGCCTATAGATCGCTATACGACATGGTCGAGCGTACAAGATCACTTCAGAGGTTTGAGGGAAGACTTGAATCGATACTCGATGACATAGTCAGAGTCCTGAAAAAGAAGGATAGAACCGGGAGAGACCACGGCATCTTGGTATTCCAAACCCCAAGAATAATACGCGCGCTTCTGGACTTCAAAGAGGAGAACCCAGATGATCCTAGACTTCTCAGGCTATTGAGATTAGGAGTGGACACCTCTCTCAGCATCTACAGGAGGTACGACGATCCCACCACCATCGATGGCCCCCTCGAACTACGCAACGAGATTGCGAAGGCGAACGGAGGACTCCTCGAGAGAGCACTCAGACAGTACCCCGACGATATCAGCCTGGTTGCATCCGAACCCCGTTTCTCCCAGGCAACGGCTAGGGAACTCGCCCAAATCATAGGTTCCGAGCAGGCAATGCTATTCGTGACTGCACACGGGGCCATCGGGGCGGGGCTGGACGTGGTCCTAAGATACGAGGAAGTAAGCTGTCGAAGGAATCTAGAGTTCTATCCGGTCCGGTATTCGAGGTCAGAAAACAAGGGCTACAGGGATACGGAACCACGCCTAACACCTGCGGAGATAGAACACCTACGAAAGGCAGTGAACGGAAAGAGAGTAATCGTCTTCGATGAAAACCGCTGCACCGGCAAGACCCTGGAAACAGTTGCAGAATTCATATCGAAGGAAGTCGCTCCCGACCAGGATGTCAACACTGTGTGCAACGTCAACACAGGCGCCGGGGGTGTATGGGTTGAGCTGTATTGCAGATTGCAGGACAATGGGCGCTTGATTGGGGCCCCCACCGCTTAGAGTGCTTTCACCACAGCAGACAGGATCGCGATTGCGGCACAACGGAGATATCCCGCACCATACTCCTGTCCCAGGCCAAAGGAGTCACTGATCAGTCCAGACCGGGTGCATCCATCCGTGATTCTCACAAGCGCCAAGCAGCCGCTCTCTCTGCATCCGGCAGTCTAACGCGAGGTCTTGCGCGAGTCGCCATTGTTGGGGGTAGAGAGCCGGTATCTCGAGGCTAAGCCCGGACACCCACTGTACCCCTAGGATCACGCTCATCTACACCGTCCAACGAAACCGAAGACACAGCAACTCATATCACCAACCCTATACAGAACCCGTGAATCATTGTGAAGAAATCCCCAAAACCGGGAATGTCCAAGAGACTGCTTCCATCCCAGTACCTATATGCCGAGGCCGGGTTCGATATCTATTTAACTCTGGAACGATGACGCCACTATCGGGATATCCATTGCCAAATTGCCCTCGATGCGGCGCCGAGATACCTCCCGGATCCTCCTTCTGTCCCAAGTGTGGACGCCAGGTTTCCGGGCAGGGGCAGGAAAGTAAAGGGGATTCAAACATAGCTTTGGATTCAGAGGGCTCTCGAGCAGAGGTCCCCAAGGACCACAGAGGCCCAGAAGACCCTAACTGGTGGCAACGCAAGCCCAAGATCGACCGGTCCGGTGAAGAGATCCCCCACGGTCGTGGTGGTGACCCTCCTCCCGATGCCCGTGATGATGATTGGACCGAGCCTCCCTCTCTGGCTGAGAGCAGCAGGAGATGGCTCGTGATTCCGGTGGTCATTATTGTTGTACTCGGGTTTTTGGCAGTCGTGCTTCTGCTCGGGGGTCAGAACGGATCCGGTGACGAAAACGTGCCGTTGACGGGTTTCAGGCCCCAGTTGAGCTACGAGGAAACCGCTGGGGATTACGCCGGCGCCCCGGAAACGGGGTATTCCGTCTTGGCGGTGGTTGAGAATATCGGCGAGGACGGCGGTAGCCTGGACGACTGGAACGTCCATGTCGAGCTCGAGGTGGGCGGAGAGCTCTTGGCGGAGGAGAGGGAATACCTCGAGGGGCGCCTGGGCTCGAAGAAAACAAGGGAGGTCCCCTTCGATCTGGAAATCGAGGAGCTGGAGCCGGGTTCCGAGATCAAGTTGATCGTGACCCTGAACGATGAGGAAGATCACCTGTACTCGATCAGGGTTCTCAGGCAGGTTGTCGGGGGATAGCGCACCCCGGTGTAACCCTAGTCAGACGGCGACCTATGGAATCTCTAAGCGTAGAGCGGTTATGACGTCTGTTTCGATGTATGAAGTTCCAATCGATCACGGCGCATGGCAGAGACACATGGTTCCCATTGCATGGAGTCTCTCGACTGGTGACTTACGGAATCCCTGGGAAGATACAACTAGCGGTGAAACCCTCAGAAACACGCCATCCGGTCCCATTCTCCCGGCCGAAAGCCGACCGAAGACCTTAAATCCTCCACTCTCCACCCCCTTGAGGGTCGTTGGTCGAGTGCGACGAACAGTTCTCCTAGGGACCGGTATCATCCTGACCTGCCTCCTCGTCCAGGGGATCGTCCCCGCCCTTGGGATGGACGACGTAGACCCATCCCAGGCCCTTCCGATTCACTCAATCGAAGCCTCCTCTGGGGCCCCTATAGACGCTCTGCTGGACGGCAACGAGTCTTCGTACTGGAGAAGCTCAGAGAGGCTTGGTCCGGGAAGGAGGGAGTGGATCGAGCTCCATCTCTGTTCCCACTTCACGATAGAGGAGGCACGCCTCAAGTCTGCCCCGAACGGGGGATTCCCCACCGGCTTTCGAATCACCTTCTCCACCGACGGTGGAGAGACATATTTCGAGGTTTCCGGGGGCGATTTCAGGGGATACCCCGACCCGGGAGGCGACTGGTGCGTGGTGGATATCCCAGATGTGATCTCAGACTCCGTCAAGTTGGAGGCGTACTACCTCAGGCAGGACGATTCTGGGCACTACGTCTTTCAGCTGGCGGAGATCGTTCTGGTGGGTTCCCCGGAGTCCGGGCCCTTCTTCACGAGCAGGGGTGGCGAGTGGGACGCGGATCTCAATATGATGTGGAGGATCTTCGGCTCCGCGGAGCCTGGACTCGGGGCGGTAGCGCCGATGGGGGGCGAGTCGGCATGGATGGAGTGGAACGCCCTGAAACTGTGCTGGTATGATGACCCCGGCCTGAGGGATGCCCTGAGAAGACAGTTCATAGGATACACCGTCGACGCGGATGGATACGTATGGTCCTGGGGGGATCAGGAAGGATGGCCGACACACGGGCACCGGCACTACGACACGAATCCCAAGTTCATCCTGGGAGCATCTAGATACTACCTCTGGACCGGAGATGATTCCTTTCTTCAATCCTGTGCCTCCTCGACCACCGACATGTCCCTCTCAATCGACTATGTGGGAAGAAGTCCCTCGAGGTGGGACAGCCCGAACCACGTCGCCATCAGGCTGACGGAGGGGGAAACCCTCGGGCAATCATTCCTAGCTACCGATAACTTCACATCGGTCGGCGGGAGCTTCCCCACCTACCTCACCACCGGATCGAGCATGACTCTACGCTTGAGAAGCGGGGGACCGACCGGGGAGGTGCTCTCCGAGAGCCGCTTCAGCGATGTCGTTGATAACGCCTGGGCTAGCTTGAGCTTCGACCCTCTTCCCCCCGGGAGGTACTATCTCGAGATGTGCTGCCCCGATGGAACGGTAGGTTGGTGGAGCATCAACGACGATGTCATAGCGAACGGCTCATTCCACGTGAACGGGGAGGTCTTCCAGCGTGATGGGCGCTCCATTTTGGAGAGGATCAGATCGGCCATGAGGTTCCAGTTGAATGCCCTGGATGGAAGAAATGGACTTCTCGTCATAGGGGACAATGACAGCAACGGGACATACAACGGGTACCCGACAGACTACTGGGACAACTTTCCCTTCGGCTACGAGAGCGCCTACATCAACACCTACTTCTATGCATCCCTTGCAGCCATGGCCGATCTCGAGGAGGCCGTTGGGAACGAAACCGGCGCGAGCTATCTCAGGGGGCTGATGCCCCTGGTTCGCAGGAGGTTCAATGAGGTCTTCTGGGATGATGGGAAGGGCCGATACATAGGCTGTGTCGATTCCCAGGGAGGGAGACACGACCTGGGCTTCACCTACATAAACACCGAGGCGATGGCCTACGGCCTGGCGGACGGCGAAAAGGCCAGGATGATCTACTCCTGGCTCGACGGGGAGAGAATAATTCCTGGGGAGATCTCCCAGGGGGATGATATATACCACTATGTGATCGCCCCGCGGTCGACCACCTTACCGGCGGAGGGCACGGAACCCTACTGGTGGTATTCCATCAACGGGGCAATCAGCTTGGGGCCCGGGGGAACGGCCAACTACGATGACCACCTGGAGAACGGCGGTGTGATCTTCTACACCTCTTACTATGACCTCATGTCGAGGCTGCTCTTCATCTCTGCCGACGATGCCCTTGGGAGGCTGGACGCAATCATGACCGAGTTTCACAAGGACCACCTCATACGGGATCCCCCAAACAGCAAGGGGGTGCCCTGGAAGCTCGGGATCATAGGCGAGTTCCCCGAATCCGGCCTTGTGCCGTCCTTTGTCGTTCACGGCCTCCTGGGCGCCGAGGCCAGGCCCGACGGCCTTCACCTCCTGACTCGCTTGCCCCAGAACCTGTCCTGGATCGGGGTGAGGGACCTCTGCTTCAGGGGAGCGAGATACACCATTAACGCGACTCGGGAAGCCGCCTCACCGAGCATCACCGGATCAGGGGACCGATATCTCGTCACGATCCCTATCGGGGAGAGCGTAGTCCTCTCCGGGGGTGAAGTCTGGAGGATAGAGGAAGGCGTGACCCTACTCTGGCTCATCCCCCTCCTCGCGGTTTGGATCTGGCATGGACTCAGACACAAAATAGAACCAAGCACAAGCCCAGCCAGCATCCTCTTTGGCTGACCCCTGCCAGCCAAACGCCACCCAAACACAACCAAGGAAGGATCACTAGTGGAGATCGCAGGGCTTTCAAAGACCTAGATTCGAACCACCCGCCATCTTTGAAAATCTCCCTTAGCTCAGAGTCCCATGACCGCCCAGTTCAGTGGGTAAAGGTCCGCCCAATCACCTATCGGCAAATTGAATGGACAGCTGTGCTTCGGAGACCCCAATCATGCAGACAAGCGAGGCGGAAGATCGAACAAGGGCCAATTGCTCATCTAGAGAGCGCCGTGGTCGAGACATGGTGATAGAGTCTCCTCCTGATCATCAGGGTCCAGAGCACGAAACCCGAAATCAGGAACACCGCGGCGGGGGCCTCGAGGACGACCGCGGTCAGCTCCAGCCGTCTATTCAGGTAGCTTGTCGAGACCAACACCCTGTATTCCCCCTCGACGCCCGGTAGCCCTAGGTCCACGATCTCCGAGTATCTCTCCCCCCTCGAGAGGCGGTGCGGGAAATCGAGGTGAATGGTGCGGCTGGTCCTTTCCGAAGAGTCGATGCCCAGGAAGAGGAAACCGAGGTCCAGGTACTCGGGCCAGCTTCTCCAACCGCGATTTATCACGGTTATGTTAATGGCCATGGCTTCCGCAGGCCCACCTTCCAGCCTCATCGGATCCAGGGAGAACTCAGAATCGATCTCCTTAAGGTTCTCCCACGAACCCTCCTTGAAGGCGCGGGCGTACTCGGCCGTGATCTCTATGTACTTCCGGCCCAGCTCAACCGTCTCACATATCTCGGTCCCCTCGTGAAGTTCATTCCACGTTTCGATCACGACTATGTTTGAGGCCGCCCGCAGGGCCTCTTCCCAATCATCCCTGTAGCTGCATCCATCGAGCCGATCTCTCTTCAGCGGTTGCTGACCGTAGCATCTCACCGCCCCCTCGTTGTCGAAGCCCGGGCCTATCGCCGTCACATCCAGGAGCGACGGACCGAGAGCGGCTCCCCAGCCGTACTCCATATCCGTGTCCAGACTCCACGACCTCTCGCGGACAATGAATACGCTCGAGTTGAAGTCCTCCAGGAACCTCCGCCTGGTATACTCCACCAGGCTCTGATCGTAATCCGAGACCCATGCCGAGGAGTAGAGCCACACCACGGCTGCCGAATCCATCCTCGCCCAGAGTGCTTCCGGGATGCGAAGATAGAAATCGCGTATCATCGAGTAAAACAGGTCCTTTCCGTACTCTGTGCTCAGGTTAGGCCTTTCGCCGGGCATCCCGCGGTACCTGTGCTCGAGCATCAGGGATGTGGTGTCGTAGAACATCCC
>Ga0180432_10004800_pt1 | contig 18338 bp, 12 predicted proteins | sample SS_ome_10_FD_132414 | JGI IMG/M metagenome (GOLD analysis project Ga0180432, IMG submission 132414) | Hypersaline lake sediment archaeal communities from the Salton Sea, California, USA - SS_1_MS_2 metaG | ecosystem: Environmental > Aquatic > Non-marine Saline and Alkaline > Hypersaline >...
GCTGTGGGTTGCATCAACGCGGCGCCGGCAAAGCACGGCCAACACAGGTCACAGGTGACGGCTTACAGACAATGCGAAAATCTGCAGCCCCCTTGCACTCCTGCCATGGATCGGGGGTGAAATGTCCCGGAAAAACCCGTGCACCCCCCTGAGGACCTGGAATTCGAGGGTCACCCTGGACCCCTATGCCTTGAAATGTTGTTTTCGCGAGAACACTATTTCATGCAAGTGACGCAAGTTCTTGAACACAGAGGGATCAGAGGGCTCAGAGATCTTTTTGGGTACGAACTCCAAGAAAGCCTCTGTGTCCTCTGTGTTCTCTCCGCCCTCTGTGTTGAAGACTTGCCCGCTGTGGTTGCGGCTTTGCTGCTCTATGGTATTTCCATGAAGGGGAGCTGCGAAAAGGAAATGAGGACCACGACTTATTTGCAGCGCGAAACGCTCCTCGCCCGCCCGGTTTGTCCTTTTCCCGACGAATCGCTATACTTCAAGGTTTCTCGGTTCCTCACGTCGTACAACCAACGGGGGGGGCATGATACGAACGGTCGTTCTGCTGTCGGGCGGCCTGGACTCCGTCGTGAACCTGAAGCGGGCTGTCGACGAGACCGGGGTCCTTCTCGCCCTGACCTTCGACTACGGACAGAAGGCCGCCCCCCGCGAGATCCGGGCGGCCGAGACCATCTGCCGGAGGCTCGGCGTCCCCCAGAAGACCGTCCCGCTTCCCTGGCTCGGCGAGATCACGCAGACGGCCCTCGTCCGGCCCGAGCTGGAGATCCCGGACGCCTCCAAGAGCCCCTCGGGCGAACGGGAAGCCGCCGAGGCCGTCTGGGTCCCCAACCGGAACGGCGTCTTCATCGCCTGCGGCGCGTCTTTCGCCGAGTCGATGGGGGCCGATGCGGTGGTGGGCGGCTTCAACGCCGAGGAGGGGGCGGCGTTTCCGGACAACTCCCTCGAGTTCATCTCCGCGGCCAACCGCCTGCTCGCCTCCTCCACCCTCCGCCGCGTCAAGGTGATCTCCTACACCGCCACGTCCCGGAAGAACGAGATCGTGCGGATGGGCCTGGGCATCGACGCCCCCCTCGCGGAGGTCTGGTCCTGCTACGGCGACGGCCCCGAACACTGCTGGTCCTGCGAATCCTGCCGGCGGCTCCAGCGCGCCCTTATGGAGGCCGCCGCCTGGGAATGGTTCCTGGAGGAGAGGCGGTCGTGAATCTCCAGAGCCGGCTTCCGACCGGCGCGACGGTCGCCGGGATCTTTCGCTCCTTCCAGGGGGAAGGCCCCCTGGCCGGCTCCCTCCAGATCTTCATCCGCTTCGCCGGCTGCGACCGCGCCTGCGCCTTCTGCGACACGCCCGAGGCCCGCGTTCACGAGGGCGAGAAGACGGTCGTCGCCCTGGGCGCAGGGCGCAGGTGGAAGCGGCCCAACCCGTGGACACCCGAGGACCTGGAAGCGACGGTCGCGGATTTCGGCGACCTTCCCGTCTGGCTGACGGGGGGGGAGCCGCTCCTGCAGGAGCGTTTTCTTCTCTCTTTCCTGCCCCGGCTCGAGGGGCGCCGGGACGTCGGTCTCGAGACCCACGCCCTGAACTCGGACGCGATGACCCGCGTCGCGCCGCTCGTCCGCTGGGTCTCCGCCGACGCCAAGCTTCCTTCCTCCACGGGGGAGGCCCTGGACTGGGAGGCGTTCTCACGCTCCCTCGAAGCGGCTTCGGGCCGGGAGCTCTACGTCAAGGCGGTGATCACCTCCACCACGAGCGAAGAGGAGGTGGAGGAACTCTTCCGGCGCCTCGAAGCGCTGGACCCGTCGACGCCCCTCTACCTCCAGCCCGTCACCCCCGTCAGGGGGGTGGAGGCCCCCGACGCCGGTTTTCTGGAAGCGCTGGTCCTGGCCGGCCTTTCCCGGCTGGAAACGGTGAGGGTCCTTCCGCAGGTGCACCGTCTGGCCGGGTGGAAATGATTCCGATGTCAGGGGGTGGGTTGCGCAAAACCGTTGTGGGAGGCGCCGCAACATCCTGGGCCGCTCAAGGCGGCGACCTCTTGCGGAGGCAGAAATGATGCCTGACGATGCGCAGAGCTGCATCCTGGTCCGGGGCGCCCGTGAGCACAACCTGAAGAACGTGGACGTGGACATCCCGAAGGGGAGGCTGGTCCTGTTCACGGGCGTGTCGGGCTCGGGGAAGTCGTCCCTCGCCGTGGATACGCTGTACGCCGAGGGCAACCGCCGGTACGTCGAATCCCTCTCGACGTACGCCCGGCAGTTCCTCGGTCAGATGGAGCGTCCGCACTACGACACGATCCGCGGCCTTTCCCCCTCCATCTCCATCCAGCAGAAGGCCCCGACCCGCAATCCCCGGTCCACCGTGGGGACGATCACCGAGGTCCACGACTACCTGCGGATCCTCTTCACGCGCCTCGGCGTCCCGTCCTGTCCCTCCTGCGGGAGGACGATCCGGATACACACGGCGGAGGAGGTGGTTCTCGCGGCGAAGTCCTTGCCGCCGGGCACGCGGTTCCTTCTCCTTTCCCCCCTGGCGCGGGGGTCGAAGGCCAAGGTCGAAGAGGGCTTGAAGGAGGCCCGGCGCGCCGGCCTGGTCCGGGTCCGCCTGGACGGAGAGATGGCGGTCCTGGACGAGAACCCCGGGCCCTCCGGCCGTCCGCCCCACGTGCTCGAAGCCGTGGTGGACCGGCTGGTGGCCAAGCCGGCCATCGACGATCGCCTGACGGATTCCGTGGAAACGGCCTACAAGCTCGGAAACGGCGTTCTCATCCTCAGCGTCCAGGAAGGCGAGGAGCGGGTCTTCAGCGAGAACCTCTTCTGCCACGCGTGCGGGATCCATCTGCCGCCGCTGAGCCCGGCCTCCTTCTCGTTCAACAACCCTCACGGCGCCTGCCCCGACTGCCTGGGCCTCGGGGAGGTGTCCCGGGTCGATCCCGAGCGTGTGGTGCCGGACGCCTCGCGTACATTGCGGGAGGGGGCCGTCGTGCTGTACGGAAGCGAGAAGGAGAAGGAGCGGGGCAAGACGTTCACCACGTCGCTCCTGTCCTTCGCCGGGGAGGCGGGCATCGATCTCGACGCCCCCTTCGCGTCGCTCGAGAAAGCGCAACAGGAGAGGATCCTGTACGGGACGGGGGAAGGCGCCCCGGTCGCGTTCGAGGGGGCGGTTCCCTTTCTGGAGAGGCGGATCGCGCGCGTCCGCTCGGAATCGACCCGCCGCTACTACACCGGATTCACCCGAACGAGCGTCTGTCCGTCCTGCGGGGGGGCGCGCCTTCGACCCGAAAGCCTTCACGTCCGCATCGCGGGCCAAAGCATCGCGGATCTGTCCTCGCTGACGATCGACGAGGCGCGCGGAGTCTTCGAGGCGCTCTCCTTCGAGGGGCCGGAGGCGGCCGTGGCGGAGGAGATCCTCAAGGAAGTGAGATCGCGGCTCCGCTTCCTGCAGGACGTCGGCGTGGGGTATCTCACGCTGGCGCGCCGGGGCGCCACGTTGAGCGGAGGCGAGTCCCAGCGCATCCGTCTCGCGAGCCAGCTCGGGAGCGACCTCACGGGCGTTCTGTACATCCTGGACGAGCCCAGCATCGGGTTGCACGTGCGCGACATCCGGAAGCTGGTGAAGACGCTGGAGGCGATGCGCGACCTCGGCAACACGGTGATCGTCGTGGAGCACGACGCCGACATGATCCGCGCGGCCGACCACGTCGTGGATTTCGGACCGGGGGCCGGCGTCCACGGGGGGCGGGTGGTCTACGCGGGCCCCCCGGGGGAGATGGCCTCCAGCCCCGCGTCCCTGACGGGCCGCACCCTCGGCGGGGACGCCCGGATTCCCGTTCCCGCGAAGCGGCGCGTCCCGGCCCGGGGCTACGTCACGCTTCGCAAGGTGGAGCACCACAACCTCGAGGGGATCGACGTCCGGTTTCCGGTGGGGCTGTTCACGTGCGTGACGGGCGTCTCGGGCGCGGGCAAGAGCACGCTGGTCAACCAGGTCTTCTATCCCGCCCTCGCCCGGGCGCTGGGCCGCAAGGCGGTGCCCGAGCCGGGGAAGCACAGGCGGCTCGAGGGGGTGAGGAAGATCGACAAGGTGGTGGCGGTCGACCAGCGCCCGCTGGGCCGCACGCCCCGCTCGAACCCGGTGATCTACACGCGGGCCTTCAACCACATCCGGGATCTGTTCGCGGGGCTGAAGGAGGCCAAGATGTACGGCTACGGGCCGTCCCGCTTCAGCTTCAACGTGAAGGGGGGCCGTTGCGAGTCCTGCCAGGGGGAGGGGGTCAAGCGGATCGAGATGCACTTCCTGCCGGACGTCTTCGTCCCCTGCGAGGCGTGCGGCGGGCGCCGGTACAACGAGGCCACGCTGAAGGTCCGGTTCCGGGGGCTTTCCATCGCCGACGTCCTGGATCTCAGCGTGGACGAGGCGCTGGACCTGTTCGCCAGCATCCCCGACATCGTCCGTCCGCTCGGCGCGCTGGCCGAGGTGGGGCTCGGGTACGTGAAGCTCGGGCAACCCTCCACGACGCTGTCGGGCGGGGAGTCGCAACGCGTGAAGCTGGCGAGGGAACTCGCCCGGCGGCAGACGGGGAAGACCCTCTACCTCCTCGACGAACCCACGACCGGCCTCCACTTCGACGACATCCGCCAGCTGCTCGCCGTCTTGGACCGCCTGGTGGAGGCGGGCAACACCGTGGTCGTCATCGAGCACAACCTCGAGGTCGTCAAGTGCGCCGACCACGTCATCGACCTCGGCCCCGGCGGCGGCGAGGCGGGCGGCGAAGTGGTCTGCGAGGGCCCTCCCGAGGCGGTGGCGCAGTGCAGCGCGTCGCACACGGGGCGGTACCTCGCGCCGCTGCTCGCGGAGGGGGGCAGGACGGGAAAAGGGAAAGGGATGAATGGATGAATCGAGGAATTGCGGATTCAGAACCTCCTCGTTTTCTGCGCCCCGGCGGTGAACGTCCTTCTGCTGGGGTTGCGGCTTCGCTGCTTTGATCGTTCTGTCCGGCTTCCACCTCGGATACAATGCCGCTCCATGAATGCATCCGAAGAAACGTGGGCCGGCAAAGTCCTCGAAGGGCGGTACCGCGTCACCCAGCGCCTCGGAACCGGAGGCATGGGCACCGTGGTTCTGGCGGACGACCGGCTGCGCAAGGAGACCGTCTGCCTGAAGCTGCTCACCGGCGCGCCGGAGGACCCGGAAGAAAAGGCCTTCCTCGTCCAGGAGTTCCGCATCCTCAAATCCCTGAGGCACCCCAACCTCGAAACGGTGCATGACTTCGGAACCCTTTCCGAAAACGGGATCCCCTACTTCAGCAGCGAGTACATCGAAGGGTCCGACCTCTTCGCCGCGTCCGAGGGCCTGGACGCCGGCGCCGTCACCGAGCTCGTCGCCCAGGCCTGCCGCGCACTGCATTTCATCCATTCCCGCGATCTGGTCCATCTGGACGTGAAACCCCAGAACTTCCTCGTGACGAAGGACCCAGGAGGCGCGCCCCTGGTCAAGCTCATCGATTTCGGGCTCGCGTCCGAGAAGGAGACGCGGTTCGGCGCGCGCGTCCGCGGGACGCCGGCCTACATGGCCCCGGAGATCCTCCGCGGCGAGCCCGTGGGGCCGCGGGCCGACCTCTACTCCCTCGGCGTCACCTTCTACCAGCTCCTGGCGAGGCGCCTGCCCCACCCCCCGGGCGCGTCCACCGAGTCCCTGCTCGACCGGATGGGCGAGAGCATCGCTCCCCCGGACACCGCGGCCGGCCCCCTGCCTCCCGGGCTGCTCCGCGTCCTCCTTCGCATGCTCGAGCCCGTTCCCGACCGCCGCTTCGCCTCCGCGATGGAGGTGCTGGAAGCGCTCGGGCGCGCGCGCGGGCGCCCCTTCGAGGCCGAGACCGAGGCCTCGACCGTGGGGCGCGTCCTGTCCGGGACGTTCTCCGGCCGGGAGAAGGAGATGGAGAAGATCGAGGGGCTGCTCGCGGCGGGAAACGCGTCTGCGAAGATCCACCTCGTCACGGGGGAAGCCGGCATCGGAAAGACGCGGCTGCTGCAGGAAGCCGCCACGCGGGCCCAGATCGCCGGATGGCGGACCGTCCGCGGCAACGGCCTCGAGGCGGGCGGGGAAGCCTTCGAACCCCTCCGGTCCATCCTGAAGGAAATCCTCCAGGCCCTGGGGCCGCGCCATCCCGCGACGAGAGCGCACGGCCCGCTCGCGCTCCGCATCGTTCCCGACGCCTTCGAGGCGGACCGCACCCCCGAGGACGCGCCCCCGCTCCGGGATCCGACCGCCCTGATGGAAGGCCTGAGCGGCCTCCTCCTGGAAGCCTCGCGGGACCGCCCCCTTTTCGTAATCGTCGACGATCTGCAGTGGGCCGACGGCGAGACGCTGGAACTTCTCGCCTTTTTACTGCGGCGAATCGCCGTGGCCGAAGACCGGGAACGAACGGAGACCCCGCTTCTCCTCTTCGGGGCCCTGCGCGACGGAGAACCCGCAAAGAGCCCCGCGCTTCGCTTCGCCGGCGAGATCGAGGCCGGGGGCCTGATCGATCCGATGCCCCTGGAACCGCTCACGAAGAACCAGGTCGTAAACCTCGTACGCTCCATGTTCGGGGGAACGTCGGTGCCCGAAACGTTTCTCGAGGGCCTCGTAGCGGCGAGCCGGGGAAACCCCCTCTTCGTGGAGGCCTCCCTCGAACACCTCGCGGAGGGGGGACGCCTGCGCCGCGGCGAGGAAGGATGGGTATTCCCGAAGAGAAAGGAAGCGGCATCCGCCCTGTCCGGCGGTCTTTCCGGGCTGTTCGAGAGCATCCTCGGCGAGGTCGGCGCGGAGGACCGCCCCGTGCTGGAAGCGCTGGCCGTCTGGGAGCGGCCGGTGGCGGCGCGCGCACTCTCGGCTTCCCTGGCGGACGTCTCCCCGTCGGACCTCGCGGCCTCTCTTCGGCGTCTCAAGACGCGGGGAATCCTCGAGCGTCTCGGGACCTCGGGGGAATGGACGTGGCGGATCCGCTACGGCCTGTTCCGCGCCTTCGTGCACGACCGGATCCCGGACGCGCGACGGAAAAATCTCCACCGCCTCGCCGGAAGGTTCCTGGCGGAGCGTGGCGCGGAAGCCGGACCGGAAGCCGAGGAGGCGGCTTCCCATCTCCTCGCGGGCCGCGACGCCGAGGCCGGAATCGAGATGGCCCTCGAGGCATCCCGGTCCCTTCGCGGGATCTTCCACCACGCCCGTGCGCTCGCCCTCCTGGAAAAGGCGCTCGCCCTTACGGACCCCGCCGACGCGAGAAAGCGCGCCGCGCTTCTCTTCGAGAAGGCGCACAACCTCGTGCGGAGCGGCGACCCGGCCGGGATGCTGGACGTCTGCCGCGAGCTCGAGACCCTCCTCTCGGCGGGCGGCGAGAAGGCGCGGGCGGACATGGTCCAGGTCCTCCTGAACGCCGGGGAAATGCTGCGCGTCCTGGGCCGGTCGGAGGAAGCGCTGGACCTGCTGGACCGAAGCGAGCGTCTCGCCTCGGAACGCGGGGACGCCGTGTCCGCGGCCCGGGCCCGCCTCTTCCGGGCGAACGTCTTCTTCAACCGCGGGCGGTTCGACGAGGGCGTCCGCCTCGTCTCGAAAACCCTGGAGGAGGTCCCGGCGATCCGGGGAAGCGAGGAGGAGGGCTTCGCCCAGGTCGACCTGGCCAACGCCTACACGCGGTCGGGCGAGACGGAGAAGGCCACGGCGGCCCTGGACCGCGCGGAAGCGATCTTCGAGGACCACCCCGAGCGCAAGGGTCTCACCTCGGTCCACCGGTTCCGCGGGACGCTCGAGATCAGCGCGGGGCGCCTGGACCGCGCCGTCGAGCACCTGTCCAGGGCCGTGGAGATCGGCCGCGAGACCGGCAACCGGAAGGAGGAGGTCCTGACCCTCGAGATGCTGGCCCACGCCTGCTGGCAGCTCGCCCTCTATGCCGAGGGGGAAAGGCACCTGAAGCGGGGCCTGACCCTTTCCCGGATCCTCGGCGACAAGGTCGGCGAGCACCGCCTTCTCGGCATCGGCGGCCTGATCGCGTCCGCGCGGGGCGAGATCGACGAAGCGCGGGCGCAGCTGGAAACCGTGGTCCGCTTCTGGGACGGCAGGAAGATGGCCTACTTCAGCGCCATTTCGAGGTCGATCCTCGCGAGCCTCGAGGCCCGAAGCGGCCGGCTCGACGGGTGTCTCGCAGCGCTTCGCGAGACGGCGCGGGTGGCCCGGCAGACGGGGGACCCCGCCCTGATCGGCCTGAAGAACCGCGTCTTCGGGATCCATCTCGCGGAACGGGGAAAGACGGCCTCGGCCCTGCGCGCCCTGGCGCGGAACCTCGGACGTCCGTCCCCCGAGGCGGACGAGGAAGCGCCCCGGAGCGGCGCCACACGCTCCCTTCGCTCGCTCCTGCTCGCCCGCGCCGGGCGGTTCGAGGAGGCCGAGGCGGAAGCGCGGCGCGCCTCGAAGGCCTTCCAGGCGTCCGGCAACGTGCACGAGCGCATGGAGGATGCGCTCCGCCAGTCCGTCCGGCGCCGGGAAACCGGCGATCTCGAAGCGTCCCGGACGATCCTGGAGGCGCTCCTCGATCGCTCCCGCGAGACCGGAAACCGCCTTCTCGAGATGTCCGCCCACGCGGGGCTGGGCGAGACGCTTCTCCGGGCGGGGCTTCTCGACCCGGCGGAAGAGCACTTCCAGAGGGGCCTCGCCCTGAACCGCGGGATGCCGGCCCTCCTGGAGGGCTGCGCGCTTCGGCTCGGCCTCTCGGAGCTCCTCGCGGTACGCGGGGAGGGGCCGGCCGCGCGCACCCTCGCCGGGGAGGCGCTCGAGACCGCCTTGCGGGCGCGATCCCGTCCGCTCGCCTCCCGGGCCCGGGACCGCCTGCGCGCCCTCGAGAACCTGCCCGAAGCGCCGGCGCGGCCCTCCCCCGCGATCCTCCCCGGAACCGGGAAGACGGGCGTCGCCCTGCAAGCCATCCTGGACGTCTTCCAGCGCTTCCACGCCGGAGAGGAAGCGCAGGCGCTCGTCGACCGGGTCCTCGACGCCGCGATCGCCGTCTCGGAAGCGAAGCGGGGCTTTCTCCTCCTGCACGGAAAGGACGGGCTCGAATCGGCGTCCGCGCGCAACTTCCACGGGAAGGACGAGCGGGCCCGCGACTTCAGCGGGACCGTCGCCCGGGAGGTCTTCCGAACGGGGGAGGCCGTGCTGTCGGCCGACGCCGGCGCCGACCCGGCCTTCGCCGGCGCGCAGTCCATCCGGGATCTCCGGCTGAAATCCGTCCTCTGCGTCCCCCTCCGCGCGGGAGGGGGGAGGATCGGCGCCGTCTACCTGGACGATCCCGAGCGCGCGGAAGCGTTCGGCGAGCAGGACCGGCTCCTTCTGCAGGGGCTTTCGGATCTCGCGGGCATCGCCCTCGACGCCGCACGGCTTCGTTTCCGCCTGGAGGCCAGCGAGGCGGAACTCCGCGAGCGGGCCCTCAACCTCGAGGAGCACGTGAAGACGCAAATCGTCGCCCTGGAGGCGGTGCGTGAGAAGCTCCACGCCCGGGAGAAGGAGCTCGAGGGGCGCGACATGTTCGGGGAGATCCTCGGCCGCTCGGACGCGATGCGGAAGGTCTTCGGGCTTCTCGACCGCGTCACGGCCTCCTCCCTGCCCGTCGTCCTGGAGGGGGAAACCGGCACGGGCAAGGAACTCGCAGCGCGCGCCGTTCACGCCCACGGGCCGCGGAAAGCGGGACCCTTCGTCGACGTCAACTGCGCCGCCATCCCCGAAACCCTGCTGGAGTCCGAGCTCTTCGGCCACGTCAAGGGAGCGTTTACGGGCGCCGACCGCGACCGCAAGGGCCTCTTCGTCCTCGCCAGCGGCGGCACCCTGTTCCTCGACGAGATCGGGGACCTCCCCCTCGCCCTCCAGGCGAAGCTGCTCCGCGTCCTCCAGGAAGGGGAGGTCCGGCCCGTGGGGGCCAGGGCGTCCGTCCCGGTGGACGTCCGCATCGTGTGCGCGTCCAACCGGAACCTCGAGACGATGGTGGGGGAGGGGCGGTTCCGCGAGGACCTCTTCTACCGCTTGCGCGTCCTCCACCTGCGCCTTCCGCCCCTGCGCGAGAGGAAGGAAGACGTGCCCCTGCTCGCCGAGACGTTCCTCTCGAAACACCTGGAGGCGGAGGGGAAGGCATCCGGCGACGTCCGTTTCACGACGGGCGCGTTGCGCGCGCTGTCCTCCCACGGCTGGCCGGGGAACGTGCGCGAGCTGAAGAACGTGGTGGAGAGCGCGTCGGTGTTCGCGCGAAAGGGGAGGATCACGGCTCGGGACGTTGGGAGCCGGCTGGGTCTCGATGCGGGGGAGGAGGAGGTCCCGGCGCCGGCGGGGGTGGATTTCCGCAAAGCGAAGGCGCGGTTCGAGAAGGCCTACCTCGAAGGGCTCTTGCAGAGCACGGGAGGCAACGTGTCCGAAACGGCCCGGCGTGCGGGACTCGAGAGAGGCTACGTCCACCGGCTGATGAAGAAGTACGGCCTGGACGCGGGGGCGTTCCGGGAAGGCTGAGGAAGGGACGCCCGGTTTCCGAAGGGAGCGTAACGACATGTTCACCGGCATCATCGAATCCATCGGGACGATCGAGCGCATCGAGCGCTCCGGCGAGGGCGCGAAGCTCGCGGTCGAGGCCGGACCGGTCAGCGAAGGCGTGAAGCGGGGGGACAGCGTCTGCGTCTCGGGCGTCTGCCTCACCGCCGTGGAGATCCGCCCCCCCCGCCTCGTTTTCGACGTGAACCGGGAGACGCTGGAAAGGAGCACGCTCGCCTCCGCGTCCCCCGGCGGGAAGGTGAACCTGGAGCGGGCGCTTCGCGCCGGCGACCGGATGGGGGGCCACTTCGTCCAGGGGCACGTCGACGGCGTGGGCGCGGTCCGCGCGCTGCGCCGCAAGGAGGGCGCGAGCCTGCTGGAGGTCGGCTTCGATCCCGACCTCCTCCTGCTGCTGGTGGAGAAGGGGTCGGTGGCGGTGGACGGGGTGAGCCTGACGGTGGTGGACCTGCTCGAGGACGGCTTCACGGCGACGCTGATCCCCGAGACGCTCGAGGCGACGACGCTGGGCGCCCTTTCGGCGGGCGAGGGCGTGAACGTGGAGGCGGACATCCTGGGCAAGACGGTGGTCCGCGCGGTGGAACGGATCCTGGGCAGGAAGCCGGGCGCGGGCGGGGGGATCAGCATGGAGGATCTCGGGCGGGCGGGGTTCGTGTAGGGGGCGGATTCGTGTGAGGGGGTTCGACTGAGGCACCGAGGGAAATTGGGGATATGGGATTCCAAGCGAAGCGGTTCCGCGCAAGGGAAGTGCTGCGGGCTGGAAGCCCGCGCTCCCGGCCCGGGACCACGGCGATCCCTGCGCGCCGCAGACCGCCGAATCTCCGCCTTGCCGGAGGATTCGCCTCCCCCAATCTGAAACCTGAAAGCTGCAATCCAGGCAAGTTTTTCGACCCTGAGAACGCTGAAGGGGAACTGAAAACGCTGAAGGATTTTCGAAGGATGCTCGATGATGGTTTGGAGGGCGAGCCTCTCCTCCTTCGCTTGCAGGTGGTTGCGTGAGCTACGGAGGACCCTACGTAGCCCTTGCAAGAGCCGATCGGCGTAGTACGGGCTGGCGAGCCGGCTGCTTTCTGGCTCGGGAGTCCACCTTCGCTTGGTTAGCGAAGCGTGAGCTACGGCGGTTCCGCCAAAGCCCTTGCATGTGCGAGCCAGGCGGCGGCGGAGCCCCTCGCCCTCCAAGCCGACTCCGATGAAAACCGAGGTGCTGCGGGATTTCCCCGACGCGGTGCCGTTTGTCGCGCCTTCGTCCCGCCCGGGTCGAGTCGGTGTCGCACATCCGTACCAAATCCGTAAGGGCCTCGATAGCGGTTTGACCTTCCCATCCCCTCGATGCATAAAAAGAGAAGAGGTTTCCTAGTGCCTTTTGATATCGGAGGGACGCCATGAAGACGATCGCATCGACGGGGACGCTTCTTCTTTTTTCCTTTTTGTCGTCCGTCGGACAGGCCTGGGGGATGGGCCGCATCGAGGAGAAGGCGTGGAGGGCGATGCTGGAGGATCCGGCCTTCGTCGGGGAGCCGGTGAAGGAGACCTCGCAGCTGGAGAAGGACCTGTTCACGGAGTACCAAAAGCGCAGGACCCCGCACTTTTTCGTGGAGACGTCGCGGGACGCGGACGCCGCGAGGGCGTACGCCGCGTTTTGCGAGTGGGCGTATGGCGATTTCCTGCGGTGGGCGGGAAAGGACGCGGAAACGTACGGGCTCTGGAACGTTCGTGCCCACGTGGCGGTGATCGCCAACCGGGGAGAATGGGAGAGTCTCATGCTCGCGCGGAACCGGGATGCCTCGAGGTTCGTGAAGGAGAAATTGAAGAAGGTGGGGGGGCAGTGGAGCGCCCGCGGCCTGTTCACCCTCGTCCATTCGCGGGGGGACGCGACGCTGGAGGGGGAATGCCTGCAGCTCTTCCACACGCTCAACCACCTGTTCCTCCACGGCCTGGCGAAGTCGGGTCCCGAGGGGTGCGTCTGGTGGCTCTGGGAGGCCTTTTCCATGATGCGGGGGGTCGAGGTCTTCGGTGCGCCGGGGCCGGGCTGTACGGACTTCAAGACGGGCGTGGAACACCGTGACGATCCCGCCTGGAGGGATCCCGACGCCTGGGTGAGGCTTCTCAAGGTGGACGTCCGTATGAAGCAGGACGAGCCCTTCGTCGTGTTCCGCCACAAGGATGTCCAGAGCATACGGCAGACGACGTACGTGAAAGCCTGGTCGATCCTGCGCTACCTCACGCGGGGGAAGAGGGAAAGGGCGAAATTCGTCGCCTTCCTGGAGCGCCTCAAGACGAAGGGCGACCAGGATCGGGCCCTGCAGGACGTCCTGGGCATGGACGCGGAGACGCTCGACGGGCGATGGAGGCGCTGGGTCCGCCGGCAAAGGGGCTGAGAGGGGCGGAATGTAATAGTTCGGTAACAATGGCCCTCGGGAGGGGCCCGGGGATCAAAAACACGTTGAAGCGTTCTCCCACGGGGCTACAATCAAGAAAGAGCAAAGTGCACGCGTTCAAAGGGGGAAGCCATGAAAACCATGTTCGTCGGATCGGTCGCGGCCCTCGCCCTCGCCCTCGTTCTCCTGGTCCCGGACGTCTCCTGGGCGATGGAGATCGACGAGAAGGAGTACGGCAACATCCTCGAGGACCCGGAATTCATCGGGGAGGAGGTCACCGAGCAGTCCGAGATCGAAAAGATCCTGTTCACGGAGTACCGGAAGCGGAGGAACAAGCACTTCATCCTGGAGACCTCCTACGACATGGAGGCGGCCAAGGACTACATCTCGTTCTGCGAGTGGGCGTACCGGGAATTCCTGAAGTGGTGCGGCAAGGACCCGAAGACGTACGAGCTGTGGAACACGCGGGCCCACGTGGCGATCATCGCCAACAAGGCCGAGTGGGAATGCCTCATGCGGGCCCGCAACAAGGGCCGGCCGCCTCACGAGCTGGAGCGGCTGAAGAACATCGGCGGCCAGTGGGGACCCTCCTTCACGATCAACTACTCCCGCGAAGGGTCCACCGCCGACCAGGACAAGCTCAACGTCTTCCACTCCCTCAACCACCTCTTCTGCCACGGCCTCGCGAAATCGGGACACGACGGCATCATCTGGTGGCTCTGGGAGTCCTTCGCCAAGATGCGCGAGATCGACGTCTTCGGCACCTGCGGGCCCGGCTGCATCAATTTCGAGACGCACGCCAAGACCAAGGAGGACCGGGCCTGGAACGACATCGATGACTGGGTCACCCTGCTCAAGCGGGACGTGCGCACCAAGCAGGACGAGGACTTCATCCTGTTCTGGCACAAGGATGTCATGTCCATCCAGAACAAGACCTACGTGAAGGGCTGGTCCATCATCCGCTACCTGACCCGCCGGGACAAGGAGAAGGAGCAGTTCGTCCAGTTCCTCGAGATGCTCAAGACCAAGAGCGACCAGGGCCGGGCCATGGAGACCGTGCTCGGCCTGTCCCCGGACGAGCTGGACAAGAAGTGGCGGCGCTGGATCAAGAGCCAGCCCAGCCGCTGGAGAAAGCGGCGGAGACGCTGATCCGGCTTCCGAGACGCTTCGTCCTTCCCCCATCCACATCGTGGATGGGAGGCGCGAAAACGCTGCGGCGTCACTCCGCAACCGCTCCGTGGCTCACGATGAACGTCAGCCCGAGCCCGATCAGAAAAGCCACAGCGCGAATGCTCGATCCGGCCGCCCATTGACGCGGTCTCCAGCGGGGGATAAAATACGTCATGCTGCGTATTCGCGGCCCGGCCCCCTCAAATCCTCTCCCCGCCGAAAGGAATCGATCATGTACGACAGCGCGGCGGCTCGTCTCCTGTTCGCGGTTCTCCTGGCGGCCGTGTCCCTTTCCTACGCCGGAGAACCGGCCCCCGGCGGCGAGGAGGGGGACGTCGACCGGCTTTTCCACCGCGGCCTGAATCTCCTCCAGAACCGGAGCTTCGAGGAGGCCGCCGGCGTGTTCGAGCGCATCCTCGAACGCCGCCCCGATCACGTCGTGGCGCGCTACTGCCGCGGCGTGTGCCGGCTGGCCCTCGGCCGCTACGCCGATTCCCTGGAGGACTTCGACGCCTTTCTCGAACGCAAGCCCGGAAACCCGCGAGGCCTCGGGCACCGGGGGCAGGCCTACCTGGGGCTCGGGAAGTACGACAAGGCCGTCGCGGATCTCGAGAAGGCGCTCGAGGGGGAGGCCGGAAACGCCTCCTGGACGCGCCTGCTCGAGCAGGCCACGATGCTGGCCCGGGGCTGGAAAACCTCGGGCGTCGGGGATCCGTTCCCCGAGATCACGCTCGTGGCCGGCGCCGAGGGAGGGGAAGGCGTTCCCTGGCGCGTGGCGAAGGGGCGCCTCTTGCCCTTGCTGGCGTCCACGGACCGGGTGGACCGGCTCTTGTGGGGGAAGCCGGCGTTCCGGGGGTTGATCCTCCTCTTTCTCCCCTCGGCGGATCTCCCTTCCGATCTGGCCTGGTTGAGCGAGGTCTCGGAGTTCCTCCCGGAGGCGGAGACGCGGGGGATGGGGGTGGCGGCCGTGGCGCCGTCCGATCCCGGGCTTCTTCACAAGGTCAAGGAGGGCAAGGGCCTGAAATTCCCTCTCTTTTCCGACCCTGACGGGCGGGCCGCCTGGAAGCTCGGCATCCTCAACGTCGTCTTCCGCGAGATCGGCCGCCCCCTTCCCACGGTCTTCGTGATCGACGCGGACGGCTCCATTCTCCTGAGGCGCACGGCTCTCGATGCCCAGCGCCGGACCCCCTTTGAAAAAATCTTGAAAGAGATCGACCGGATCTATACAAGAAGGGCCGCGGCGGAAGCGGAGAAGGGAAAGGACGGGCAGGGCGGAGGGGACGGAAACGGGAAAGCGAAAGGGGATTGAGAATCCCCGTCCCCATCGGAGGCGGGATCCGCGAGGACGGTCCGAACGGTCGAGCGTGACGGAGGATCCACGTGAACGGAAAACCGTTGGAAAGCAGACGGGCGCTGGTCACCGGGGGGTCGATGGGCATCGGGACGGCGGTGACGGTGGAGCTGGCGGCCCAGGGGGCCGACGTGGCGTTCACGTACCGGCGCCACGAGAAGGAAGCGAAGGCCCTGGAGGCGAAGATCGCCGAGACGGGAAGCAAGGCGGTGGCCATCCAGGCGGATTCCTCCGTGTTCGCCGAAGCGGAAGCGGCCGTGAACCGGGCCGTGGAGGCGCTGGGGGGGATGGACATCCTGGTGAACAACGCCGGCATCAACCGCGACGGCGTGATCTGGAAGATGGCCGAGGAGCAGTGGGACAAGGTGCTGGACGTGAACCTCAAGGGCTACTTCAATTACATCCGGTTCGTGGCGCCGCTGATGAAGGGCGCCGGCAGCGGCAAGATCGTCAACATCACGTCCATCAACGGGTTGCGGGGCAAATTCGGCCAGACGAACTATTCCGCCGCCAAGGCGGGCATCATCGGGCTGACCAAGGCCCTGGCCCGGGAGCTGGGGCGTTTCCACGTCAACGTGAACGCCGTGGCCCCCGGCCTGATCGAGACGGAGATGATGGCTAAGGCCCGCCAGGAGGTGAAGGACAAGGCGCTCGCGGAGATCGTCCTGGGGCGTCTGGGGGCGCCGGAAGACGTGGCGAGGGTGGTGGCCTTCCTGTGTTCGGAGGCGGCGCGCCACGTGACGGGCGAGGTGATCAAGGTGGACGGGGGCCAATACATCTGATTCGAGAGGTCATCCATGGCTTTTGAAAACATCCAGTTCTCCGTGAAGGAGAAGGTCGCGAGGCTGGTGCTTTCCCGGCCGCCCGTGAACGTGATGAACATGGCGATGATGCGCGAGATGACGGGCGTGTTCGAGGAGGTGGCGGGACGCAAGGACGTCCGCGTGCTGGCGATATCCGGGGAGGGGAAGGGATTTTCCGCCGGCGTGGAGGTGGCCGAGCACATCGGGGAGAAGGCGCAGGAGATGATCGAGGTGTTCCACGGCCTGTTCCGGGCGCTGGAGACGGTGGAAATCCCCGTGGTGGCCGTGGTCCACGGGATGGCTCTGGGCGGGGGTTGCGAGCTGGTGTCGCTTTGCGACATCGTGCTCGTGGCGGAGGAGAGCAAGATCGGGCAGCCGGAGATCCAGGTGGGGGTGTTTCCCCCGGTGGCGGCGGCGGCCTGGCCGCGGCGGATGGGATGGGCGGCGGCCGCGGACCTGATTTTCAGCGGGCGGACGATCCGCGGGGCGGAAGCCGTGACGATGGGACTGGCTTCGCGGTGTCATCCGGGGGACGCCCTCGAGGAGGAGGCGGAGACGTACCTCGGCGGGCTCGCCTCCCTTTCCCGGCCCGTGCTTCGGGCGACGAAACGCGCGCTTCGCGCGGGTGGCGCTCCGGCACTGGGAGCGCTCGACGATGTGGAATCGGTCTACCTCGACGAATTGATGAAGCTGGAAGATGCGCACGAGGGTCTGACGGCGTTTCTCGAGAAGCGTTCGCCCCGTTGGAAGGACCGGTAGATGGAAGGCGAGGGAGCCGGGCCGAAGGATCCGCGAAAAGACCGACGGCCGAAGGATTCGGAGTTCTACCAGATCCCTCCGGATCTGAAGAAGGAATTCGACATGCTCATGACCGAGAGGGTGTCGGATTCTCCGCTGGTGGAACGGATGAGCCGGGCCCTGCAGAAACGCAAGCGTCTGGCGACGGCGAGCCTGGTGCTGGGGGTGCTGGGGGGTGCGCTGGTGGGCGTGGGGCCGATCCTGGCGATCGTGCTGGGCGTGATCGCCCGCCGCACCGGGCGGGACATCGAGAAGATGCCGGCGACGGGGATGGACATGGCGAAATTCGGCATTTTCCTGGGGATCGTGATGCTGCTGGCGAACGCCGTGATCCTGTATTTTCTTTTGAAACCGTAACGAGCGCGGCTTGCACGCCGCCCCAGGTGCCAGATGCCCATGCAGACGTATTCCCCCCCGCCTGGAGGCTTTGAAGAGAGACGCTTCTCCTTCGTGACCGGGACGAAGGTGGCCGAGACGGCGCCTCGATTCCGTGCCGGGGTCCTGTCCGGGTCCGGCACGCGCGGCTCCCGGTTCGTTCCCCGGCGTCTTCTTTTCGCTCTTTTTCCGGTGTTGCTCACCGGGCTTTTGCTGCCGGCGTTCCTGATCCTGTACGGTCCCTCGGCGGCCTGGGAGGGGATGCGTCTCTCGCTGTTGAGTTGCATATCCTCGGGCAAGCTCGTGGTGCTGGAGGCGGGGAGTCTCGGCTCGTTCGAGCCTTTCGCCATCGCGGCCGCCGTGTTCTACGTGGACCTCTGCCTCGCGTTTCCGCTGGCGTACAATCTCGAAGTGCTCTACCGGCTTCCGGGTGCGGGGGATCTGCTTCGGGCGCTGGAGAAGCGATCGAAGGCGATCCTTCACCATTCAACGGGGAAGAAGGCTTTCACGTACGGGGGTCTTTTCTTCTTCGTGGCGATTCCCCTGGGGGGCACGGGGGCCGTGGGCGGGGCGTTTTTCGGCCGCCTCCTGGGTTTGTCCCGGAGCCGGACCCTTTCGGGCATCGTGGCGGGCTCCCTGGCGGGCAACCTGGCCCTGGCCGCGGGGGCGTATCTGTGGCCGGTCGGCCTGCAGAAGCTCCTGGAGAGGCCGGTGTTCGGCGCGCTGGGCGCGCTCGTCGCGCTGGTCGTGGTGGGGATCCTCCTTGTCCGGCTCCGTTCGATCCCGCGCCTCTAGCCCGGATTATTCATGAAGACGTAGCGAGGTTGCCGCAAGTGCCTGAGATGCGAGGAGCAAGACGATTCCGGTCCGGAGCGTGGCCAAAGCGCCACGTGAGGGCCGGAATCGTCGCA
>Ga0180432_10004801_pt1 | contig 18335 bp, 20 predicted proteins | sample SS_ome_10_FD_132414 | JGI IMG/M metagenome (GOLD analysis project Ga0180432, IMG submission 132414) | Hypersaline lake sediment archaeal communities from the Salton Sea, California, USA - SS_1_MS_2 metaG | ecosystem: Environmental > Aquatic > Non-marine Saline and Alkaline > Hypersaline >...
CCTGGCTGCTATCGGCCTGGGAACAATCGTTCTGTATTTACCAGTCTCCTGGGGTGGAGCCCATCCACTGTCTCTGGTCGACGCTCTGTTTACAGCCACCTCCGCGGTCTGCGTAACCGGACTTATCACTGTCGATACTCCTACCTACAGCAATTTAGGACAGATCATGATCCTGCTTTTGATCCAGGCCGGTGGGCTTGGGATCATCACCTTCAGCACGATCTACCTGGCGCGGCCCAGGGGGCGCATATCCCTGATTCGTCATAGGATCATCCGGGGCTACTACCTGGAATCTTCCGGACTGGGCACCATGGCGATCGTCCGTCGCATCGTGGCCGTTACCTTGAGCTTCGAATTGGTGGGAACCCTGATCCTCTACAGGACCTTCAGCGCCACCGTTACCGAAAAGCGCCTGTTTGTCAGTCTCTTCCATGCGGTTTCCGCCTTCTGCAACGCCGGTTTTTCTCTGTTTTCGAACAACCTGGAGGGCTATACTACAAATACCGCGGTGAGTCTGACTATCATGATCCTGGTGGTTTTCGGGGGCCTCGGATTTGTGGTACTGCGGGACGCCGCCGGCGCTGCGATGGTCAAGAAGAAGCAGTTGAGCCTGCACAGCAAGATCGTTTTTCTCATGTCCGGAACTCTGCTGGTGTTCGCCGCAGGATTCTATCTGGCTTTCGAGTCCGGGCGCAGCCTTGCGGCCCTCAATCCGGGGCAGAAGATCGTGGCCTCCCTGTTTCAGGCTGCCACGCCCCGAACCGCGGGTTTCAATACAATCCCGCAGGGGACTCTCTCCATCCCTTCCAAAACCCTCACCATGCTGTTCATGTTCATCGGGGGCGGATCCGGCTCCATAGCCGGCGGAATAAAGGTCAATACTTTTTTCATAGTCCTGCTCATGCTCTTTCAGGGGCCGGATTCCCGAGGAGAGGTTACCGTGTTCAAGAGAAAGATAGCCGGCACCAGAATATTCCATGCCACCATGTTCATGCTCAAAGCCCTGCTGCTTCTGTTCGGGAGCTTTCTGTTGCTGACGATTACGGAGCTGTGGTTTTCCGGCCATCGCATCGACGTATTTTCCCTTGCCTTCGAGACCGTTTCCGCCTTCGGTACTGTTGGTCTGTCTTTAGGGGCCACCCCGAACCTGACCGGGGTTGGCAAACTCGTGCTCGTGGTTACTATGTTCATGGGGCGGATCGGTCTGTTGGCTCTGGCCATTCCCCGCTCCAGACCCTATCCTGTCCACGTGCTGGACTATCCACAGGGGGAGGTTCTGATAGGATAATGAAGCAATTTGTGATAATCGGACTGAGTCGCTTCGGGCGCCGTCTGTTGGAAGAGTTTCTGGCAACCGATGCGGAGGTCATCATCATCGACAAGGACCGGGACGTGATCGAGCTGTACAAGGACAAGGTCGCCTCCGCCTACATCGCAGATGTCTTGAATGAGGAGATCATCCGCAAGCTCATTCCCGCCAATATCGATGCCGCAGTCGTTGATCTGGGGGATCGGATAGAGGCTTCCATCCTTGTGACCAACTATCTGAAGAAGCTGGGGGTCAAAGAGATCATCGCCCGGGCCGAGAGCGGCGAGCACGGGGAGATCCTCGATCTGGTCGGAGCAACCAAAGTCGTTTTCCCGAACCAGGAGGCGGCCAAGCGGATAGCTCCGTTTCTAATCTCCTCTCAGATCTTCAGCTATCTTCCCATCTCCAGCGAGCTGGTGATCGCCGAGGTCAAGGTGCCTGAGGCGTTCTACGGCAAGAGCCTGGTAGAGGTGGATATGAGGCGCAAGTACAACCTCAACGTCATTGCCTACCGCAAGCTCGAAGGGCAGGAGTATTTCTTCTACGCTCCGGAGTATCGACTGCAGCAAGAGGATATCCTGCTGGTCGGAGGGAGGGAGGAGGATATCGACAGCTTTACCGAGGAGAAGCTTCCCACCTCAAGCAATCGAATCAGCGGTCTGTTTCGCCGTTTCTTCTCCCGGGGGGCCTGAGACGCTCATAATGGATGACCGCACCCCGCGCGACAATCGGCTCATTCCACTGTCTACCGCCGGGATCGTCCTGGTGTCTCTGTATATCGCCGCCCAGATTATCTCCGATGTAGCCAGCCTGAAGATAGCGGTTGTATTCGGGCTGGCCGTGGACGCCGGGACCTTCATCTATCCGATTACCTTCACCCTGAGAGACCTGGTGCACAAGCGGCTGGGAAAACAGGCGGCCCGGTTGGTGATCGTGCTGGCCGGGGCGATCAACCTGTTCATGGCAGCCTTCTTCGCCTTTTCAGCCCGGCTTCCCGGCGATCCGAGCTGGGGACTGGCCGGTGAGTTCTCCAGAATCCTGGGGCCGGTGTGGAGGATCGTAATTGCCAGCATTGCCGCTGAGATTGCCGCGGAGATGGTGGATACGGAGGTGTATCACCTCTGGGTAACCCGTATCACCCGGCGCCATCAATGGGCCCGGGTCCTGGTGAGCAATACGTTCAGTGTTCCCCTGGACAGCCTGATTTTCTGCTGGGCCGCCTTCGGCGGGCTGCTTCCAGCCTCGACTGTCTGGTCGATCTTCCTGGCCAACATCATCGTCAAGGGCGTGGTAACCTTGTTGAGCATTCCCGGGATCTACCTGGTACGGGAGCGGTAGCGGGCATCGCGTGAAGTTCGATTATAAATTTCAATGGTATGTATATTTTTAAACAAATCGTGAATTTTTTCTTGACTTCAATCCCGACCTATGTTATAGTGATTAACACAATACACATGTAGCAAGATATATTGAGCAGCGGCGTTTGATTCCGCCAAGAGGGGTGGGCTATGCCTTACGGAATCACGGAATCAGCCAGCGGCGGGTATTCTTGCAACCAAAGTTCCTGCCTGTCTTGTTTTGCAGCCGAGCGTATCACCGGAAAACCGTGCCGGCTGAGCAGCAAACTCCAGACACATCTACCGATTAACTCTACAAGAACGTCAAGCATCTCACCTCATTTTAAAAACGCCCTGTTTCGCTTCCCAACAAAGCTGAAGAGAGGCGCGATGTAGTCATGGATCATCAATTCATATCAAGAGCCAACCTCCCGAGTTTACTGAGCGACCTGCAGGAGGCTTACTCCGTCATCCTGCCGGTACGAAAAGGGGAATCCCGTTTCTACGAGCCCCTGACATCGTTTCAAGCTGACAGGCAAACCGGGAAAGAAGAGCCTCAGAGCCCCAGCGAAAATAATTATGTCATTGGTGAGGTGCGGGCCAGCGAACCCCTGAAAGCTTTTTTCTTCCAACCCAAGCAGAGGGTCGCGGAAAACTACCAGGATGCTACTCCAGCGCGGGCGGGCAAACCACTGTGCATAGTCGGTGTAAAAGCCTGCGATTTAAAGGGATTCAAGGTCCTGGACACGGTATTTATTGGCCCGGATTATGAGGATCCCTTCTACAAGAAAGCGAGGGAGGAAAACTTGATAATTTCCGCCGACTGCACCTCTGTGTTGGATGTGTGCTTCTGCCTATCCCTCGATTTGAATCCATACCCGCAGGACAACTTTGATATCAATCTCTCCGATATCGGCGAAGGATATGTAGTACAGCCCGGCTCGGACAAAGGAGAACGTCTATTGGAGAGATTTTCCGACTATTTCCGGGAGGCGAGCAGCGCTCAAATCAAAACGAGAGATCAACAGCGGGCTTCAGTGACGGAGCAAGTTCGGAAAAATATCCAAGCCAACGGCGTGCCGGTTCAGGATCGCCTGGCCGGGGTGGTCCGGGAAAACTACGAGCACCCGCTGTGGAAAGAGGAAGCAGAGACCTGTGTGGAGTGCGGGGCCTGCAATACGATCTGCCCTACCTGCCACTGCTTTCTGCTGCTTGACCAGCTGGACAATCGAGATCTGGTGCGCTACCGCCTCTGGGATTCGTGTCTGATCAAAGATTTCGCCGAAGTAGCCGGCGGAGCCAATCCCCGTCCCCAGCTCTGGATGCGGCTGCGGAACCGCTTCGAGAAAAAATTTGACTTCTTTCCCAAAGTAAACAACATGTACGCCTGCACCGGTTGCGGTCGCTGCATCCTGGCCTGTCCTGGCAAGATCGATATCAGGAATGTATTGAAGAGGAACGTGGAAAATGTACGAAAGTAGCAATCCGTACCGACCAATCCGGACCGAAGTTCTCGAGACGATCGAAGAAACTCCAACCATAAGAACGTTGAAGCTGAAACCGGATGAGCGGATCAGCTTCGAAACCGGACAGTTCATAGAGCTTACGGTGCCCGGTGCCGGGGAGGCGCCCTTCACCCCCTCCTCAGAACCATCGGTTCAAGAGGCGCTGGAGGTGAGTGTGATGCGGGTCGGCAAGGTTACCGAGAGAATACACGCTTTAAAGGCCGGCGATACTGTAGGACTTCGCGGACCTTTCGGTAGCGGCTATCCGTTGGATGAGTTCCTCGGCAAGGAACTGCTGGTGGTGGGCGGCGGGTGTGGCTTTGCTCCGCTGCGCAGCCTGATGTACGAGCTGTTTCGCAGATCCCGAGAGTTTAAAAAGCTATTGTTCCGGGGTGGTTGCAGGACTCCGAAGGATTTTCTCTATCGCAGACAAATCGAGGGATGGGCGAATCGGGATGACCTGGATATTGAGCTAACCGTAGATGAAGGCGATGGAGATTGGCGGGGAAATGTCGGTGTGGTAACCACTATTCTGGATGGTTTGAAGATGGATCCCGATACCGGTGTGGCCGTGGTCTGCGGACCTCCGGTCATGATGAAGTTCGCCACGATGAAGTTGCTGGATCTGGGATTCAAGAAGAGCAATCTCTACCTCTCCATGGAAAAGAACATGAGTTGCGGATTCGGCAAATGCGGCCACTGTAGAATCGGGACGTACTATACCTGCAAGGACGGTCCGGTTTTTCGTTATGACAAGATCAGCGATTACCCAAATATTTGGGATTGATGTGGTTGAAGATAGGAGGGCGACATGGCGAATTGCGCCGAGCAGGTTCACTTCGGAGAGGTGAATATACAGCCGGAGGCGGGAAACGATATCCGGTTATTCATCGATCTTGATATTTGCGCTTCCGGAGAGTGCACGGATTGCGACATCGAATGCAGCTACTTTTACCACCCGGAAAACAACGGAATCTTTTCTGTTGTCGAGCTGGCCACCTATGTCCTGGTGTGCCGCAAGTGTGAAGAACCGCACTGCGTGAACGCCTGCCCTGTTGAGGCTCTAGAGCAGCAGAAGGAAAAGAACAAGATTCTGATACGCCACAACATGCGTTGTATCAGCTGCAAGTCCTGTTCCCATGCCTGCCCCTACGGAACCATCTACCCGGAGCACGTTCCCTTCCTGATCCACGCCTGCGATTTCTGTCTCGATCGAATGGAGCAGACGGGGGAGCCCCTCTGCATCAAGAGCTGCAGCCATGGCGCATTGAGTCTAAAAACAGCCTCGGATGTATTGGCAGAGAACACCTTTTTCGTTGGAGATAATCTGATCGTCCATTCCACCCACTGGACGAGGGAGAAAGCCTGAGGGGGATAAGAAATGAGTGTTACCTTGAAAGCGCTGCTGAAGTCTCCGTGGGTATTTCACCTGGCCACCGGCAGCTGCAACAACTGCGACATCGAGATCCTGGATTGCCTGACTCCTCGCTTCGATATAGAGAGGTTCGGCATGAAGTTGGCCGGAAGCATCCGACATGCCGATGTCCTTTTGGTGACCGGTTCCTGCAATCGCAAATCAATGGTCCGGGTGAAAAGCATCTATGAACAGCAGGTGCCGAAACCCTGCGTGGTAGTCGCCGTCGGGGAGTGTTCCATGTCCAGAGGGATGTTCGTCCATAGTTATAACTGTCCCATGCCGTTGGATAAGTACATCCCCGTGGATGTCTATATTCCCGGCTGCCCGCCCAAGCCCGAAGCGATTATCGCCGGGGTGGTCAAACTGATTGAGAAATTGAAGGGAACCCCATGACCAGAGCCGCCGTGCTCCGCGATTTCCAGGACAGGTTTCGAGAGGATATCCTGGATTTCTTCGACAAATCTCCAAAGCGAGCTTATTTTGAGATCAACCCCGATGCTCTCGTACCTGCAGCCACCTATATCTTCCGAGATCTAGGAGCTCGCTTTCATATCGCCTCGGGAGTCGATGCCAGGACCCATCTGGAGATCCTCTATCACTTCTCGATAGAAACGATGAATCTCCTGATCTCCCTCCGGGTGAAGCTGGACAGGGAGAATCCCAAAGTCGACTCACTGGCCAATGTCATTAAAGGGGCCAACTGGATCGAACGGGAAATCCACGAATTGCTGGGAATCGATTTTCCAGGACATCCGGAATTACGCAGGCTTCTGTTGGCAGATGAATGGCCCGAAGGCGTGTATCCTCTGCGGCAGGATTACCAGGAGTGGGACAAGAAAGCCGTACGGGATCGAGGTGTGTGATGCAGAAATCAGTAATTTCAATCGGACCTTTTCATCCCCTTCAGGAGGAGCCCGAGCATTTCTCGTTGACCGTTGAAGGTGAAACCGTGGTGGATGTCGATGTGGAGATCGGCTACAACCACCGGGGTATCGAGAAGCTGTCAGAGAGACGCAACTTCGAGCAGTCGACCTTCGTGATCGAGAGGATCTGCGGAATCTGCTCCACCAGCCATCCTTTCGCCTACACCCGGGCCGTGGAGGATATCATTCCTGTCGAGGCGCCCGAACGGGCCAAGTACATTCGAACCATCATTGCCGAAGGAGAGCGGGTTCACTCCCATCTTCTCTGGATGGGATTGGCCGGTCACTTCCTGGGTTACAATACCGTCTGGATGTGGGTTTGGAGACTCCGGGAGGAGATCCTCGACGTGATGGAGATTCTCTCGGGTAATAGAAACAGCTATGCCATGTTCAAACCGGGAGGCGTGCGCCGGGATATCAATCCCGATGACATTCCAATGGCGTTGAAAAAAATTGATGCCATCATCCCCACGATGGACCGGCTGAAAAAGGCGATTCTCGACGACCCGGTGCTCCACGCCCGTCTCAAGGGAATCGGGATCCTGAGCAAAGAAGAGGCGATCAACTACTGCGCCCTGGGGCCTACCTCTCGGGCTTCGGGGGTCGATCGGGATGTACGCAAGAATGCTCCCTATGGAGCCTACGACCGAGTGGATTGGGATATGATCGTTACCCAGAAAGGAGATGTGTTTGACAAGGTAGTTGTCCGCGTGTTGGAGACATACGAGTCAATCAAAATCATCAAGACCTGTTTGCAGCAGCTCCCTTCCGGAGAGATCGATCTGAAGCTGAAGAGCATTCCACCTGGGGAAGGTATAGGGGCGGCAGAGGCACCCAGGGGAGAAACCTTCCACTACGTACGCAGCGACGGCACCAACCGGCCCGTCCGCCACAAGGTGCGGGCTCCAACATTTATGAACCTGCCGACCTGCAAAGCTACCGTACCGGGCTCCACGATTTCGGATGCGGCCATCATCCTGGCATCCATCGATCCCTGCTACTGCTGCACCGAGAGAATGGCGGTGTGTACTCCAGGGGGTGAGAGGATTTATACAGGGAAAGATCTGATCAAGATGTCCCAGGACAAGACGGAAAAGATCAAGAGGGAGATGGGAATAAAATGAAACTACCGAAGGTTAGAGAGCTCCTCGAAGCGATAAAATCCCTTTCGCACAGACCGTACACATCGAAGTTCCCCTTCAAACCGCATCAACCATTCCCAAGCTTTCGCGGCCAGCCCAAGTACGATCCCGAGAAGTGTTTGGGCTGTCTGGCCTGCGAAGAGATATGTCCCGCGGAAGCCATCGCTCACGAGGATGACACCAAAGGTGATGTCCCTAAGCGGGTGATGATTCACTACACCGATACCTGTATCTTCTGCGGCTGCTGCGAGGATGCCTGTATTGCCGACCACGAGGGAATCAAGCTCTCTACCGACTGGGAACTGGCCTTCTTCGACAGGGCTGAAGCCTTTGAAACAATCGAGAAAGAGCTCCAGCTGTGCGAGATCTGCGGATCCGCGATTGCCTGCAAGGATCACTTGAAATGGATTGCGGAGAAAATCGGAGAGCTTTCCTTCTCCAATCCTACGCTCTATCAATCTCGCCTCAAAAGGTTGGGCGTGGTGGATGAAAGCATACTCTCCGCCTCGAGAGACTACGGACGGGCGGATCGCATTAAGATTCTCTGCGCCCGCTGCCGCCGGGAGACCAGCCTGACCACCCCGGCATCTCCTGCAGGCGGGAAGGGGGAAGCGTGAACGCAGAGAATCTTTTCGCGAGATTTCTCAGGGGCAAGGTAGTTATTGTCGGCGTCGGTAATATGTTTCGTGGAGATGACGGATTGGGGCCGGTTTTGGTCGAGCGGCTGAAGAGTAAGATCGGAGTGCCGTGTATTAATGCCGGCAACGCTTTCGAAAATTTTATGGGCGTGATTATGAAGGAGAAGCCGGAGACGGTCCTGCTTGTGGATGCAGTTCATCTGGATATGAATCCGGGAGAATTCGCGATCGTGGATCCAAGCAGGATCGAACACGGGGGACTCTCGACCCACGACGTGTCTGCGAGCCTTTTCCTCGATTTCTTAGTCGAGGAAATCCGTTGTAGTGTCTTTCTATTGGGCGTACAGCCTGAACGAATAACACTGGGAGATGGAATATCGGAAACGGTTCGCCGGAGTCTGGATTTCTTGGAAGATGAAATCATAGAGGCATTTAGCAGTGGAAAATGCAGCTGTTCTGACATACCAAACTCGGAGCCCACTGCTACTTATTTATAGCAATAGACCAGAGATGGATGGAGTGCAGACGTGGAAATAGCATGGTATATTTTAGCCTTTATTGTTTTCCCCGGTTTTTTGTTTACCAGCACCGTCGGTCTACTATCGAGCTGGGTGGATCGCAAGGTCACTGCTAGGGTTCAATGGAGAGTTGGACCGCCGTTGCTGCAGCCGTTCTACGATTTCGTAAAACTCCTGGGCAAGGAAACACTTGTTCCGGCCAGCGGGGCTCGAGGCCTGTTCCTGGCGGCTCCGATTTTCGGGCTGGCAGCTGTGACCCTCGTATCCACGATCCTGTGGCTGGCGAACTTGGCAGGGGTGTCCTTTGTCGGCGACCTGATCGTCGTGGTTTACCTCCTGGTTGTGCCTTCTCTGGCCATCATGATCGGAGGGATGGCCTCCGGGAATCCATTGGCAAGCACGGGAGCAAGCCGGGAGATGAAGCTCATTCTCTCCTACGAGCTGCCCTTCTTAATCTGTCTGGCCACTGTGATCCTGAAGAGCAACCTGAGTATCAGCCTGGTCGCGATCGCCGGGAAGCACGTTTTCGACAGTATTTCCGGGGTGCTTGCCGGAGTCGTGGCACTGCTCTGCATTCAAGCCAAGCTCGGTTTTACTCCCTTTGACGTGGCCGAGGCGGAGACGGAAATCATGAGCGGTCCATACATCGAATATTCCGGGGTTTCCCTCGGAGTGTTCAAACTGACCCAGGCGATGATGCTCTTCACCCTGCCCGTGTTTCTTATAACCGTATTTCTCGGCGGGATTCACCTGGTTGGCTGGGGGATCCTTTGGGCCATCCTGAAATACGCGGCGATATTGGTCCTGATAATCGTGATCAAGAATACCAACCCGAGAATCCGGATCGATCAGGCGGTGAAATTCTTCTGGTTCTACCTTACCCCGATCGCGATTGCCGCCTTCGTTCTGGCGGTGTTGGGGCGAACTTTCAAGATTCCCTGGCTGTAAACCTGTAGAGGAGATGAAGCGATGTCTGTTGACTTTGTTCGCTCTGCGAACCTACTTCTTATTCCGGTTGTTCTGCCGTTGGCCGTGGGACTGTTCAATTTCATTATTCCCAAAAGGGATCGCTGGTTTCGGGGAATCCTCTCCCTGATCACCGCTGCGCTCACCTTTGCATCTGCCATCTGGATCTACATGCAGAGGGGTCTGGCCTTTCGCCTCCCCCTGTTTGCGGTCGGGGGTTTTTCCTTGAGTTTCGACCTGGCCGCCTCATCCCTTTCCTCTTTCATCCTGATATTCGCCGCAGGTTTCGGATTGCTTATTTCGCTGTACTCGCTGGGCTACCTGTCGAAAAAAAATCGACCCCGGGAGTATTACTCCTTTTTTCTTTTCGCTCTCGGCGGATCCAGTGGGGTACTGCTGGCCGATCACTTTCTCATTTTGTTAATCTTCTGGGAACTTGTCACAGCCTCGCTGTATTTCCTCATTACGATTGGGGGGGCGGAGAGTAAGGCAGGAGCCAGCAAGACCTTCGCCATGCTGGGCGGCGGCGACGGTTGTCTTCTGTTGGGAATCGGCATTGTCTGGTTTTTGAATGGATCCTTCACGATCAGCACTCTGAGTATTCCGGTGAGCGGAGCTTTGCAGGTGATCGCTTTTATCTTGATGATGATTGGAGCCATCACCAAAGCCGGCTCCATGCCCTTCCATTCCTGGATCCCGGCAGCCAGCGCAGCAGCCCCTGCTTCGGTGATGGCCTATCTTCCGGCTGCCGTGGACAAGCTGTTGGGGATCTACCTGTTGATCCTCCTGGCAACCCAGGTGTTCATCCTCACCAGTGGTTTGGGGCTGCTGTTGATGATCGTAGGAGCTGTTACGATTCTGGCGGCGGTGATGATGGCCATGGTACAGCATGATCTGCCGAAACTCCTTTCCTACCACGCGGTCAGCCAGGTGGGGTACATGCTGCTGGGAATCGGAACCATGAATCCCATCGGTGTTGCCGGTGGATTGTTTCACATGCTGAACAACTCGATCTACAAGAACTGTCTGTTTCTCTGCGCCGGTACGGTGGAGCGAAAAACGGGCACGAACGATCTTTCCGAGCTGGGAGGACTGGCCGGGGTCATGCCCGTTACCTTCACCGCCTGCCTGGTCTCGGCTTTGGCAATATCCGGAGTGCCCCCCTTTAACGGCTTCGTGTCCAAGTGGCTCGTCTATCAGGGAGTTCTCCAGACGGGAATGAAAGCTTCCTTTATATTCCTGGTTGCCGCCATGTTTGGGAGTGCCCTGACCCTGGCCTCCTTTGTAAAGGTCATCTATTCGGTGTTTCTCGGTACCAAAACTGAAAAAACAGCCAAGGTAAAAAAAGACGCAGGTTTTGGCATGGCCCTGCCCATGATCGTGCTGTCGATCTTGAGTCTGGGTTTTGGCGTCTACTACCGATTCCCGCTGAATACTTTCATCTTCCCCGGTACCGGAACGCAGGCCGCAATTCCCGGGATCTGGAACTCCACTTGGGCTACCGGATTCATCATTCTGGGACTCATTTTTGGTCTGATCATCTATCTGCTGGGAAAATACAGAAAATCCGCCAGAGTGGTAACTCCCTTTATCGGAGGAGAGAAGCTGGACCCGAGTACCGGTCGGGTGATCGGCACTTATTTCTACGACACGATCAAGGGGATGCCTTTGCTGAATGGAACCTACACCGCTCAGGGCAAGGGACACCTGGATCCCTATACCTGGATCGGTGGTCTGGGATTGGGGATCACCGGACTGTTGAAACGAATCCATAACGGGCTGCTCTCCTGGTACCTGTCCTGGAGCCTGATAGGAATTCTGGTCCTGGTCGTGTTGTTCATGTTGTTTAAGTGAGGTTTTGATCATGGGTATTGAACTGTATCTGCTGATTCTGCTCGTCTTTCTCATAATCGGTGCGATCATCGCAGTGGAAACCAAGAACCTGCTGTCTTCGGTAATCGCTGTCGGCGCGATCGGATTCGGTTTGAGCATCGCCTTCCTGTTTCTGCGGGCTCCGGATCTGGCCATCGTCCAGATTGCCGTGGAGGTGGTGCTGTTGATCTTTCTCATACGGGCTACGATCGGCAGAGACGTGGTTCCCACCAAAGGTCATATTCACTGGGCCGGACTGCTGGTCATATGTCTGCTGACCGCGGGATTCTTCGCCTTTGGAACCTTTGCCTTTCGCAGTCTGAACGAGTTTGGAACGCCGATCATCGCCGCTGTGGAGGCTGCTCCTTCCAATAAATACATAGCCGACGGCCTGAAACAGACCGGTTCGGCCAATATCGTTACCTCGGTACTGCTGGACTACAGGGCCTACGATACCCTGGGAGAGGCAACAGTGCTGTTTGCGGCGGTTCTGGGCGCCTTGGCCGTGCTCCGTGGAAGAGCCTGGTCGAAACGGGGGAAAGACAAATGAAGGGAATGACAGTGATCGTGAAAACTGTGACCCGGTGGGTGAAGGTTTTCATCTTTCTCTACGGTATCTACATCATCATTACCGGGCACCTTTCCCCGGGTGGGGGTTTTGCCGGCGGGGTGATCATCGCCTGTTCCTACATCCTGCTCACTCTGGCCTACGGTAAAGACTTTGCGTTGAAACGCCTGAGCTCGCGCGCGGCGCATCATTTGGACAGTTCGGGTGCTCTGCTGTTTCTCATTGTGGGTCTTTTTGGCCTGGGATCGGGGGGGATCTTTTTTGCCAACTTTCTGCAGACTCGTTTCCCGGGGGCGGATTTCACCTTGCTGAGTTCTGGGACAATACTTATCAGCAATATTGCCATCGGCTTGAAGGTAGCGGCCTCGTTGTTTCTCATATTCGTCATACTCGCCGTACTCAGGATCGTTTTGGCTGAAGATGGGAGTCAAAAGATGATCCAGGAGGAAGAGGAGGAGTAGGAATGGTTTACGCCCTGTGCTTTGCTCTGTTTGTAATAGGCCTGTATTGTGCCCTGACCAAGAAGAATATAGTGAAGATCGTGATTGGTCTGACCATCATGGAGTATGCGGTGAACCTGTTTCTGATCCTCCTAGGCTACCGTAGAGACGGGGTAGCGCCGATCGTCGATGAGGCCACCGCCCCTTTGGATTTTCTGGCCCGCTCGGTTGATCCTCTTCCCCAAGCCCTGGTGGTGACTTCGATCGTGATCGGTTTAGGCGTAACCACGCTGGCTATCGCCCTATGTGTTCGTTTGTACGAGAAGTTCGGGACCTTCGATATCTCGGAGATCAGGAGGTTGAAGGGATGAACACGCTACTGATTCCACTGCTCGTCGCCATACCTCTGGGTGCAGCCTTTTTCATCCCCCTGGTTTCAAGAAAGGTTCGCATACTGGCGGATATTCTCGGGAACTTGGCCACCCTGTCGATCCTCATATGCGCGATTCTGTTGTTTCGGGTTCGGGAGGTCTACAACATCGGCGGTTGGAGTGCAGCGGTCGGCATTACCTGGGTACTGGATGGTTTCAGCAACCTCATGCTGGTGATCATCTGTCTGATCAGTTTCGTTACCACCTTGTTTTCCAGCCAGTACATGGAACGCTACACCGCCAAGTACAAGTACTACTCGCTGTTTCTGCTCATGGTGGCCGGGATGAACGGCGTGGCCATGACCGGGGATATGTTTAATCTCTTCGTCTTCCTGGAAGTCGCTTCGGTGGCCTCCTATGCGCTGGTGGCCTTCGGGGGGGAACACGAGGAGTTGGAAGCCGCCTTCAAGTACCTCATTCTGGCAAGTATAGGCTCTACCCTGATTCTATTCGGCATTGCATTTACCTACGGAGCAACTGGATATCTCAATATGGCGAGCATATCTCAGGCGATTCGCGGCAGCGCCAGAACACCCATCCTCACATTGGCCGCGGTCTTTTTCACGGTCGGATTCGGAATCAAAGCCGCCCTGGTTCCTTTCCACCCCTGGCTTCCCGATGCTCACCCTTCGGCTCCGGCTCCAATTTCGGCCATGCTCTCCGGAGTGCTGATCAAGGCTCTCGGAATCTACGCCCTGACCCGGGTTCTGTTCAACGTGATCGGGATTACGCCGATATACGGCGCCGTGCTGATCACGGTGGGCGCCCTATCTATGGTTGTTGGTGTATTCCTGGCAGTGGGACAGTGGGATTTCAAACGCCTGCTGGCCTATCACAGCATCAGCCAAATGGGTTATGTGGTGCTGGGGATCGGATTGGGGGGGTATATCCTGGCGACCGGTGGGAGGCAATCTGCGGCGCTGTTGGCGATACTGGGAGGAATCTTCCATCTGGCCAACCACTCGGTATTCAAATCTTTGCTGTTCCTGGCTTCCGGATCGATCGAATACAGCACCGGAACCCGACAGCTCAAGGAGATGGGGGGATTGCTCGCAAAGATGCCGCTAACCCGGGCTACCTGCACGATCGCTTCCCTGTCAATTGCCGGAGTGCCGCCATTTAACGGATTCTGGAGCAAGTTGATCATCGTCATTGCCGCATTCCAGGGGGGATTCCCCTGGCTGGCGGCCGTCACCATTTTAGTGAGCTTCGTGACGTTGCTTTCGTTTATAAAGGTGTTGCGCTACGCCTTTCTTGGACATCTGCCGGCGGTACTTAAAAGCGTGAGAGAATCTCCAGCCATGATGGCGATCGCTATGGTTGTGCTGGCGGTTTTTTGCACGGGGATGGGACTGCTGCTTGTACCGGGAGTCCGGGAGATGATTCTGGATCCGGCGGTGGGAGCTCTTGCAGAAGGTGTAGAGTATGCCCAGGCAGTGCTGGCTCTGCGTTAGGGAGGGATAGCCGTAATGAGAAGGATGGGTCTATTTTTGGTTTCCATGGTCATCTGGTATCTGTTGGCTTGGCCTTATAACTTCCAAACTCAATCCATGGATTGGCAGATCTTCTTCGCCGGAATCGTTTTTTCGATTCTGGCCACAATCCTCTTTGTAGAGGTGTTTACCAGATATCCGCACAAGTTGTTCGCTCCGGTACGCTACTTCTGGGCTCTTTGCTACCTGCCGGTGTTGTTCTTCTACATGCTCATAGCCAATCTTGACGTTGTATACAGAGTGATTCATCCCAAAATGCCCATCAATCCCGGCATCGTGAAAGTGAAAACCAACTTGAAAAGTGAATCCGGAAGAACTGCTCTTGCCAATTCAATAACCCTGACCCCGGGAACCCTTTCAGTGGACATTACCGATGACGGTTACCTCTACATCCACTGGATCAACATAAAATCGACCGATGTGGAGGGGGCGAGCAGGCAAATCGTTTCCCGCTTCGAGCCGTTGTTGGTAAAGATATTCGACTGAAAGCGCGAGAAGGAGAGGATCCATGGTTTTCCAAATCTACATAGTCGTTTTATTTCTTTGTTGTTTTATGTGCCTCTTTCGCATCGCAAAAGGACCAACGGCCCCTGACAGGACCGTGGCGATTGATATTCTGGGAATCGTGGTGGTGGGTTTTAGCGCCCTGATGGCAGTGATTACGGGAAAGAATTTCTATATGAACGTAGCCATCACCTGGGCTTTGCTTAGTTTCATCGGCACGATTGCGCTTGCAAAACATCTGGAAGGGAGAGGTTTCGATGAATGAGCTCATAGGTGTGATCTGTCTCGGCATCGGAATTGTTTTCAATTTTTTTGGGTGCCTCGGCCTGCTGCGATTCCCCGATATCTACAACAGGCTTCAAGCCGGCACCAAATGTGTTACCTTCGGCACGATTTTCTTGCTCATCGGAGTATTTGTGTACACTGGTTTCACCTCACTGGGGATCAAAGCGATCCTATGTTTGGTTTTTATCCTTATCACTTCCCCCACGGCAGCCCACGCGATATCCCGTGGCGCTCACCATTCAAAAGTCAAGCTCTGGAACAAGAGCGTTGTCGACATTTACGAGCAAGAGGGAGAGGGAAAGAAATAGAGATACCTGTCAGATACCGTCAAACCGGCGAGCCGCGAACCCCGAAGTTTCACAATGCCCTGTGGACCGTTATACTCGCATGCTGGATTACGCTCTTATTTTTCTTAAGCGGAGTATTGCTCGAGGATCGTGTAACGCTTCTCCTCCGGATCTTGATCCTTTTTATAGGTAGTTTCGTGGGGGTCGTTGTCAGCCGGACTCTCTTTCTAAACTCCCCTAGAATCAGGACCTGCCAAGAGCAGTCTAGGCAGTTCCACGCTTTTTGCAAGGCTATAAAGCAAGCGGCGGGCACTCTCGAAATGCAGGAGATCCTCGATTCAGCAGCGAAGGTGATTGTAGAAGCCACGGGTGTGCAGGGATGCTCGATCAAGCTCATGAGCTCAAAGACGGGAAAAATGATAGCTCGTACCATAGTCGGACTCGGTGAAGACCGATCGGACCAGGCTTTGGATATTGTTGAGGACATTTACAAAAAAGGCACATTGGCCCGGGAATCGATCATCGTACGGGATATCTACATGAGGGATTTTCCCGCTGTGGACGAGGAGTTCGAATCCCTGATCTGCGTTCCCCTCTATCTCGAGGAGAAGCCCTTGGGAGCTATATGCATCTTCGGACAACGAGGGCAGAAATTGTCTGCGGGCCTGATTTCCCTACTGGCCAGCCTTGGGGATGTGGTCTCCCTGGCCATAGCCCACGCCCTGGTGTACGAGGATTTGAAAAACTTGGTTCAAACCAAGACCAAATTCATGTTTCAAGCTTCCCACGAGCTACGTTCCCCTTTAAGCACCATTCAATCGATGGCCCAGACACTTCTGGGAGGGCATCTGGGGAAGTTATCAGAAGGGCAAATCGACATGGTCTCGAGGATCGACATGCGATCGCAGATGCTCTCGGAGATAGTTGGGGACCTGTTGATACTCGCAGTGGGTCGCGCCGAGCTGTCGACGCTGAAGCCGCATCCGGTAGATCTGAAAAAATTGCTGTCTGATAATGTGCGTTTTTTCGAGACCAGGGTGCGGGAAAGACAGATCGACCTTCAGCTTCACAACAGGGTGGAGGATGGTATTGTATTGGGCAGCCAGGAAGGTTTGGCTTCCGTGATTACCAATCTGCTGTCAAACGCTATCAAGTATACTCCCGAAAAAGGACAGGTCACGGTTAGCTTGTTCGAGAGCAAAGAACAGGTTGTTGTTGAAATCAGTGATACGGGAATAGGAATTCCGGAGGAAGAGCAGTCAGGTCTATTCACCGAGTTTTTCAGAGCTTCCAATGCCAAACAGATGGCCAAAATTGGGACGGGTCTCGGACTGGCAATTGTGAAAGCCACGGTAGAGCAACACGGAGGCTCTATTGATTTCGAAAGTGAACGAGGAAGGGGGACTACGTTCCGCATTTTCCTCAATCGAGCTCAAAAACCCGCGGCCCCCGATGCATGAACCACCGGCAAGCCTATCGTCCAGCTTTAAGACCACCGTAGAACAATCACGTGGTTGGCCTCCTATGCTGTATTCTTCCATATGGCGATTTTCAGCATCTTGCTCTCCAATCACGCTGTCTATGTCCAGGCGACGCTGGCATGTCTTGCCAAGTCACGGCTTTCCCTCTATACTGACCTGTATTCCCACTAATTGGTACAAAGGATGACTTAATGGCACGAAAAATGGTAACGATTGACGGAAATACGGCCGCCTCTTACGTGGCCCATGCCACCAACGAAGTAATCGCCATCTATCCGATTACGCCTTCCTCCTCCATGGGAGAGATGGCGGACGAGCACTCCGCTAATGGACGGAAGAACATCTTCGGTACGATCCCCGTGGTGGTGGAGATGCAGTCCGAGGCTGGAGCCGCCGGGGCGGTGCACGGATCCCTGGTCACCGGTGCGTTGACCACCACCTTCACCGCCTCTCAGGGCCTTCTGCTGATGATACCGAACATGTTCAAGATTGCAGGGGAGCTGCTGCCCACGGTGTTCCACATCGCCGCCCGGTCAGTGGCTGCCCAGGCGCTTTCCATCTTCGGGGATCACAGCGACGTTATGACTGCCCGTTCCACCGGCTGGGGCATGGTGGCCTCGGATTCGGTGCAGGAGGTCATGGATTTTGCTCTTATTACCCAAGCGGCAGCTCTGGAAGCCAGAGTGCCCTTTCTGCACTTCTTCGACGGATTCCGGGTTTCCAGCGAGGTGGCCAAGGTCGAGCAGCTGACCTACGAGGACATGCAGGCCATGATCGATCCTGAGCTGGTTCGCGCCCACAAGGCCCGGGGGATGAGCCCGGATCGGCCGGTTTTGAAGGGCACTTCCCAGAATCCGGACGTGTTTTTCGCCGCCCGGGAAGGGGTCAACAAGTACTATCTGGCGACCCCGAAGATCGTACAGAAAGCGATGGACAAGTTCGCCAAGGTCGTGGGCCGGCATTACCACCTCTTCGACTATGTAGGGGCGCCCGATGCCGAGCGCATCGTGGTCATGATGGGCTCCGGGGCGGAGGCTATGGACGAGACGGTCAACTACCTGGTGGACAAGGGTGAAAAGGTCGGTATGATCAAGGTCCGTCTGTTCCGGCCCTTCAGTGTCGAGCATTTCGTCAAGGCCCTGCCTGAAACCGTAAAAGCCATTGCCGTACTGGACCGCACCAAGGAACCCGGTTCCATCGGTGAACCCCTGTACGAAGA
>Ga0180432_10004802_pt1 | contig 18334 bp, 12 predicted proteins | sample SS_ome_10_FD_132414 | JGI IMG/M metagenome (GOLD analysis project Ga0180432, IMG submission 132414) | Hypersaline lake sediment archaeal communities from the Salton Sea, California, USA - SS_1_MS_2 metaG | ecosystem: Environmental > Aquatic > Non-marine Saline and Alkaline > Hypersaline >...
ATGCTGTCAGATCATCTTCCGGTGACGGCAACGCTCCGGCTCGGAGACCAGTAACACATCGGACATGCGTTTCACCGCACGAGTCGGTCAACGTCAAAGCCGAGGCAGCGGGCCCGGCTGATCAGCATGCCCTCGATCTCGCGGGGCAGGCAGCGGTCGCGGGAGAGCAGCCAGAGGAACCGCCGGTCGGGTGTGCCAACCATGGCCCATCGATAGTTTTCATCAAGGGCGATGATCCAGTAGTTCCCCTCGCGGGAAACCGGCATCAGCCCGGCGACGCCAGAGAAACGCACCCGTAGCCGAGCGTTCCCGGAACAGGGAACCGGCTCGGCCCGACCGGTGATGCTGCGGCAGCGGCCCCGGCAGGTGCGGCAGCTGTTTTCCACCCGGATGCCACCGTCGGCCAAGGGCGTGTAACGGGCCGTAGCGCCGACGCAAGTCCGCTGAAAGACGTTGGGCAGTCGGGCGACTTCGTGCCAGCGGCCGGTAAACCGGTTGAGGTCAACACAGGGAACTGTTGGCAGCGGCTCATGCCAGCCCGCCCAGACTGGGCCGGGGACGGTGGCCAACAGTAGCAAGACGACGCAAAACGGGCGGACAGGCCTCATACCTCTTCCTCGTCTTCGTCATCCTCCGATTGATCAGCGTCATCTTCGTACTCCTCCTCGTATTCGTCCTCGTATTTCTCTTTCTCTTCTTCATCCTCGTACGCCTCTCCATCGGCGTTGTCCGTGGCCTCCTTATTGTCGGCTTCTATTTCGGTGTCCTCGTCGTACTCCTCGGCCGCATCGTCATCGGCTTCGTTCCAGGCGTCAGCCGCATCGTCTGCGTCATCATCGGCAGCAGCCTCGTCGACCTCCGCCAGGTCCTCCTCGGCATGGGGATTGATCTTCAGCCGGCGGGGCGGTGGATCGGGGGGCACGGGCTCTTCTCCCTGGGCCGCGGCCCACTCTGCCATGGTCATGAGCACTTCACGGGCCTGACTGCCGGCATACTGGCCGACGATGCCGTCCTCGGCCATGTAGTCGATCAGCCGGGCTCCCCGGCCGTAGCCGACGCCAAGCGCCCGCTGCAGCAGCGAGACGCTGCCACGCCCCTCGCGGATCACCACCTCGACGGCAGCCTCGTAGAGTTCGTCCCGGTCCTTGCCGGCTGCGGCCTTGGCAGGTTCATCACCCGTCGGGGCCGGCTGCAGGTTGACCAGCTCGGCGGCATACTGCGGCTCGCTGGTGCCGATTGTGCCCATCACCCGGCCGATTTCATCGTCACTGACGAACGTCCCCTGGCCACGAAGCGTCATGCTCGTACCCGGCGAGAGGAAGAGCATGTCGCCGTTGCCCAGCAGCCTCTCCGCACCGCACTCGTCAAGCACCACGCGGCTGTCGGTCCGGCTGGCCACCTGGAAGGCGATCCGGGCCGGCAGATTGCTCTTGATCAGGCCGGTGATGACGTCGACCGTCGGTTTCTGGGTCGCCAGGATCAGGTGGATGCCGACCGCCCGGCTCTTCTGGGCCAGCCGGATGATGTACTGCTCGATCTCCTTGCCGGCGGTCATCATCATGTCAGCGATCTCGTCGGCGATCAGCACGATAAACGGCATGGTTGTCGGGATGGCATCGGCCTCTTCCTGGCTCTCGGGGTTGATCCGCTTGAGTAACTCCTCGCGGCCCAGCGCGTTGTACTGCGTCAGGTGCCGGACGCCGGCCCGGGCCAGCAGGGCGTATCGCTGCTCCATCTTGTCGACTGCCCAGGCGAGGATCGCCTCGGCCTTTTTCATGTCGGTGACCACCGGGTGCATCAGGTGGGGCAGCGACTTGTAGGGCGTCAGTTCGACCATCTTCGGGTCGATCATCAGCATCCGCACCTCGTCGGGACGCCGGGTCATCAGCATCGAGACGATGATCGAGTTGAGGCAGACGCTCTTGCCGGTGCCGGTCCGGCCGGCGATCAGCAGGTGGGGCATGCTGGCCAGATCGACCGTCATCGGGTTGCCGGCGACATCCTTCCCGAGGTAGACAGGGATCTTCATTGTTCGGCTCTTGGCCTGGGTCTCCTCCATCACCTCCCGCAGCCGCACCATCTGCCGGTCGGTGTTGGGAACCTCGACGCCGACCGAATTCTTGCCCGGAATCGGGGCGACGATCCGGACGGCCGGCACCCGCAGGGCGATGGCCAGGTCGTCAGCGAGGTTGGTGATCTTGGCCAGCCGCAGGCCGGCCTCCAGCTCGATCTCATACTGCGAGATGACCGGTCCGGTCTCAATTTCGACCACCCGCACCTTGAAGCCGAAGTTGGCAAAGGTCTGTTCAAGCACCCGGGCCCGCTCGCGGACCTCGATCTCTTGCGCGTCGAGGGCAAGCTGTTCGGGGGGCAGCAGCAGCTCGAGTGAGGGCAGGGTGTAGTCGCTGGCCGGGTCGGGGGCGAGATCAAGCTCCAGCTGCTTGACGCGGCGGGTCTGCCGGGTGCGAATTGGCACTGGCCGCGGAGCCTCCTCGACCACCTCTGCCTCGGCTTGATCCTCGTCTTCCTCCACGTCCGTCTCGTCAGCCTCGGCCCATTCCTCGGACTCGTCTTCGGCTTCTTCTTCGACCTCAGCTACGACCACAGGCTGCCGGCGGCGTACCCGAATGGTCGGCCCTTCATCGCCGGCGTCATCCTGCTCATCCTCCTGCGTATCATCAGCAGGTGCCTCCGCGGCAGTCGCCAGCCGGGCGGCCCGGCGGCGTTGCCACCAGGTCTGATCGGCTGCGGACTCTTCCTCTTCGCTTTCAGCCTCGGCCACTGATCGCCGCCGCAGGTTCCAGAGCCCGCGGCCAACCCTGATGCCGGCATCGCCGAGGATCGAGAGGAAGCTCACGAGGAGTCCCAGCAGCCGTGTCATCAGCTGATCACACGCCAGGAACAGCCCCGTACCCAGCAGGGCGGCGGCAGCGATCGCTGCGCCGGTCGGGGCCAGGTATTGCCGGGCAACGTGTGCTGCCATCAGGCCCAGGGTGCCGCCTGGTCCCCAGAGCGGCCGGGGCACAACATCCGGTAGAAAGAGCGTCAGCAGCGAGGCCGCACCGAGCATTGCCAGCACGACGCCGGCGGCTCGCCAAGGCAGATCGGTCAGCTGTTGTCGCCGAAACAAAGCAATGTCAAGACCGGTGAGGAAGCCGACGGCCAGCCAGCCGGCCAGGCCTACGCTTTGAAAAACGGCGTTGGCGACAATCGCCCCGAGATGGCCACAGGCGTTCGCCGGCTCAACCCGCGGCGGAAAGCCCCGACCGGCGGGCGGATCGGCCGCGTCGAAGCTGACGAGCGCCACCACGACAAAGGCAATTAGCGGCACCAGTGCGATGGCGGCCAGCTGCACGGTCCGGTCAGCCGCGGCGGCCAGCTCCGGTACATCGGGATCAAGGATGTAATCACCAGTGGCAAGCCGCTGGGGCCTGCCGCGGGCAAAACTGCGATTGGCGCTGGCCATGGAGGGGTTCCGACGGTGGCTTGGGGTGGACGGGTGCGGACCGGTCTGGCAACAGTGGCCCAGACAACTCTACCCGTCGCTGAGAAGCCCGCCGCGTTTAGAGGCATCGCCGCCGTTTACCTGCCAGCCATCGCGCGCTGGTTGTGCGGATCGCGCGGAATCTGCAGGCCTGAATGCTGAGGCTCTAGCCAGAAACCAACCTGTAAAGGGCCGGCGTTTAATCGGGTAAGGTACCGGCGTGAACTCACTTGCATTCGGTGTCGCGGCCGGATTGGCCTGCGCACTCTTCAGCTCAATCTCGTATCTCGTCTCCCGGCATCACGGCACCCGCCGCCCCGGCGGGAGTCGCCGGCTGCTGGTGCTGGCTCACCTGCTGATGGGTCTGGCCTGCCTGCCGATCGCTTGGCTGCTCATTCCAGCTGAGACCACCGCGGCAGCGTTTTTTTCGTGGAGAGTCTGGTCAGCCTGCTTCGTTTCGACCGGCAGCTATTTTGCGGGGCAGGCTTGCGTCTTCCACCTGCTCACACGGTCCGACGCCTCACGGCTCTCGCCACTGCTGGGGTTGAAGATCATCGCGTTGGCGGGCATCGTCTCGCTGGTGCTTCAGCAGCCGCTGCAACCGGGTCAGTGGCTGGCCGTCGGCCTCTGTGGTGCCGCGGCGGTCCTGCTGCAGCGGGGCGGGGCGGGCGTCACGGCAGCGGCCCTTGCGCTGCTCGCCTTTGCCTGCATCTGTTTCGCCATTGCCGACCTTGGCATCGTTGCCCTGATCGACGCACTGGAAGCCGCCCTGCCGTTGAGCCGGCTGCGGGCGGGCAGTCTCGCCCTGGCACTGACCTACGTACTGGGCGGCGTCTTCGTACTGCCGCTGGTTGCCGCGGAATATACCCGGCAGCGGCCGCCGACGGGACGGGACTGGTTGGCCGCCGCCGAGTATTCGGCAGCCTGGCTGACGGCGATGATGGCTCTCTATGCCTGCATTGCCCTGGTGGGTGTCATCCTCAGCACCATCCTCCAGTCAACCCGCGGCGTGATGTCGGTCGTGCTGGGCGCGGTACTCTCCCACCTCGGCTGGCATGAACTCGAGAGCCGGGTCGACCGCGGCATGTTCACCAAAAGGGTCATTGCCGCGATCATGATGACGGCGGCAATTGCTACATATTTATGGAACGTACGGTGATTTGACCGTTCCGAAAAACGCGACGATCCAGCCAGGCTGGCGGTGGCTCGCGGCCATGGTTTGCCTGGGCAGGGGTTCAAAGTAGGCTCGAAAGGCTTTTCTTTCCTCAGCGGCTGTCCGCCCATGCCAATGATCAGTGCCTGTCGTGCCCGACTCCTGCCGCTGGTCGCGGCAGCCGTTGCCGGCTGCGGTGGAGACGTTCTGCCACCAGGGGATCGTGATCCCGCCAACTCGGACCAGCCACCGCGGATTGAAGTGGTACGTCCAGTCCGCACGACAATCACCCACACCACCACCCAGCCAGCCACCGTCCATCCGTATTTCCAGGCCGACATCGTGGCGAAAGTCTCGGGGTACTTCCGGGACGTCAATGTCGACATCGGTGATGAGGTTGAGGCGGGGCAGCCGCTCTGCACGCTCTTCATTCCGGAAATGGAGCAGCAGCGGCAGCAGGCCGTCGCCCGGCAGCAGCGACTGGGGGCCGAACTCCAACGAGCCCAAGCCGCCGTCGAGGTGGCCGTTGCCCAGGCCGCTGCTGCTGAGGCCGGGGTGGAAGAGGCGGTTTCGAATGTGAAACGAGTTGAGGCCCGGCTGGTGGCCGACCGTGCCGACCTTGATCGCATGGTTGGGCTCGTACAGAAGCAGGCCGCCACCGTCGCAATGCTCGATGAAGCACGGGCGGAACACGATGTTTCTGAGGCATCGAGGGTGTCTGCCGAAGCCGCCGTCCGCTCGGCCCGCGCCCGCACCATGATTGCCGCAGCCGAACGACGAGCAGCCGAGGCTGAGATCGCCACTGCCGAGGCCCGATTGGCGGAAAGTGGGACGGCGATCGAGGAAATCGACACGATGCTCAATTACGCCACGCTGCGGGCTCCCTTCGCCGGAGTGATCACCTCCCGGCATGTTGATCCCGGGGACTTCGTTCCTGAGAGCTCCGCCGGTGGCCGCGATGCGCCGCCCCTCTTCCACGTCGAGCAGCAGAGCCGACTACGGGTCAGGGCGGCCGTGCCGGAGCGGGATGCTGGCCACGTCGATGCCGGCGACCCGGTGTCAATCGTCTGTGACGCGTTGCCTGGCGAGCCGCTGACGGCAACTGTCAGCCGGGTGGCACGTCGGCTCGACCCGTCCACCCGCACAATGGTCGTTGAGATTGATCTGGACAATCAGGAACAACGGCTCCTGCCGGGCATGTTCGGCCGCGCGACGATCACCACCAGGGTTGAGTCAGCGGCCCTCGTCCTGCCCGCTTCGGCCATTCGGATGGATCCCACCGGTAAGGCCCACGTCCTCGTCGTTGACGAGCAGGGCAGTGCCCAGCAAGTACGGGTGACAACCGGGGCTGATGACGGCCAGAAAATCCAGATCATCACCGGCCTCAGCGGTGACGAACAGGTCATCAACTCCTTTGTTGGCTCGATTCGGCCCGGCCAGCTGGTTGAGGTTGTCGCCCCGTAACTGTCCGTGAAAAAAGCCTTCCATGGCTGCCCACGGCTGCGGGCGACCATAGGCCCATTTGGTGAACCCCCGAAACCACTGCGGGTTCCCGGGGTTGTAAGAGGCCGCACCCCAGCGGCAAACGATTTCTACCGTCTGCTCACTGACTGACAATAAATCACCCCTCCAACATCAATTTTCGGCACAGGACCGCCATGAATCTCACCCAGTGGGCGCTCCGTCAGCCCTACGTTGTCCTGGCAATCACCCTCGGCCTGAGTTTCCTCGGCATCGCGGCAATACCGGCGATTCCGACCGACGTGCTGCCTGACTTCAAGACACCGGTGGTGATCAGTTTCTTCTCCTATCCCGGCCTGCCCACGCTCGACATGGAGAAGAGCGTGACGTCACGGGTCGAGCGGGCCCTGACGCTGGCCGGACGACTCGACAAGCAGGAATCGCGGACCCTGCCGGGGGCGAGTGTGCTCAAGATCACCTTTCAGCCCGGCACCGACCCTTCATCGGCGATGAACGACATCGTCAACCTGGAGGCAAGCGACATGTTTCACCTGCCTCCGGGCATTGAACATCCCTTCACCCTCCGCAGCGAGCCGGCCAATCTGCCGGTGATTCTCGCCGCCATCTCCGGAGATGGGCTGAGCGAAACCGAGCTTTACAAGATTGGCTACTACGCCGTCCGCAACAAAATGGGCGGTCTTCCAGGGGTCCAAATCCCTCATCCTTTTGGTGGGCGGTTTCGGCAGATGATGGTCTATGTCGACCCGGAACGCCTGCAGGCCCACAACCTGACCCTCACTGACGTTGTCACCGCGGTCCGCGACAGCAATCTCGTTCTCGGCAGCGGGACGGTGCGACTGGGTGAGACCGACTATCAAGTGCATGCCGTCAACACGCTGCCGGGTGAGGAGGAGATTGACGCAATTCCGATTGCCGTGCGGGACGGCAGACCAATCTTTCTCCGGGATGTTGGCGCTGCCCGGGACGATGCCGCGATCCAGACCAACATCGTGCGGGTCAATGGTGAGCGAAGCGTCTACTGCCCGCTCCTGCGGGAGCCCGGTAGCAACACCATCGCCGTGGTCGATCGGATCCGAGAGGGCATCCGGGATGAGATTCCCCGGATGAAGGACCGGGGGGAGATCCCGTCGGCGGCCACCGTGACGCTGGTTGGGGACCAGTCGGGCTATATCCGCGACGCGATCGCCAACCTGCAGTTGCAGTTGCTCCTCGGTGCCATCCTCGTCGCGGTGGTCGTCGCTCTCTTTCTCCGCCGATGGATCCCCACGGTTGCCATCCTCCTCTTGCTGCCCTTGTCGATGGTGATCGGCCTGCTGGGGCTCTCCTGGACCGGCATGACGATCAACGTGATGACCCTTGGCGGCCTGGCACTCGCCGTCGGCACCGTGGTCGATGCCGGGATTGTGGTGGTTGAGAGCATCAGCCGCAGGCTCGACCAGGGCAGTTCACCAGCTGAGGCCGCCCGCCTCGGCACCGCGGAGGTGGCAGCGCCGGTACTGGCCGGGACGATCACGACGCTGGCAATCTTCCTGCCGGCGATTTTCCTCACCGGCATGGTTCGCTTTCTGTTTGAGCCGTTGGCACTCGCGGCTGCCTTGGCCATTGGTGTTTCCTACCTTTTGGCAATGACGATGCTGCCGGCGTTTGCCGCCCGCTTCTTCCGCGCTGTCCCGGCGTTGGGGGGGACCGCAGTTGTTGCCCCCAGCGACAGTAGCCTGCAGCCACTGGCCACTCACACCCAGGGCGTTTTCAGCCGGCTGCTGACTACGGTCGTGGGCCGTCCCCGCCGCACGGTGGCCGCCATCACCCTGGTGGCCGCCGCGGCACTGCTGCTGGTGCCGGCAGTCGGGACCGAACTTTTTCCGGCCGTCGATGACGGGAGCTTTGAAATCCGGCTTCGCACACTGCCAGGCACCCGAATTGAGGAGACCGAAAAGTTGGTGGCCCGGGTCGAGGCCGTCATCAGCGAGGTAATCCCCAAGGATGAGATCAGCACCATGTTGGCCAACATCGGCCTGCCGGTTGGCAAGGGGGCGGGCTTCTCCACCATTCTCAGCCCCAACTCCGGGCCGGATTCAGCCTTTCTCGTGGTCACGCTGCGCAACGACAGCCGGACGACTTCGACAGCAGACTACGTCCGTCAACTCCGGACAGAGTTCCGCAGCCGCTTTCCAAGGCAGCAGTTCCTCTTTCGGCAGGGGGGCATCATTCAGGCAGCGCTCAACGAGGGGGCCGCCGTGCCGATCACGGTCCAGATTGCCGCTGGCAATCTGGCCGCCGCCCGGGCCTTCGCCGAGGAGGTGGTACCCCGCGTTCGGGAAGTTCCCGGTGCGGTCGATGTCCAGATCGCCCAGGCGTTGGACTACCCCCAACTCGACGTCGAAGTCGACCGGACACGGGCGTCGTACATGGGGCTGAGCCAGCGGGATGTGGCCGAGAACATCCTCACAGCCCTCGGCTCGAGCGTCGGCTACGCCCCGACGATCTGGGTCGATCCGGTGAGCGGCATCGATTTCTTCCTGGGAGTCCAGTACGCAACAAACGAAGCCGAGAGCCTCGACGCCATCCGGAATCTCCCGCTGGCCGTCCAGACCGCGAACGGACCGAAAAACGTCCCACTATCCAATCTCGCCACGATCCGCCGGGTCAACATTCCAGGGGAGATCGCCCACTACAACATCTCCCGCGTTTACGACGTGCTGGTCAACGTTGACGGCCGTGACGTCGGTGCCGTGGCCGCCGACGTCGACCGGGTTCTGGCGGGCCTGGAACGACCTGCCGGCGTCACCACCAGCTTTCGAGGGCCTGTCGTTACCATGCGCCAGGGGACAACCTCGCTGGGATGGGGGCTCGCCCTGGCAACCCTGCTGGTCTATCTCGTCATGCTGGCGCAGTTCCGGTCCTTCATCGACCCGCTCGTCATCATGCTGGCTATCCCCCTTGGCCTCACCGGCGTGGTGACGGCCCTCTTCTTCACCGGGACAACCTTCAACATCCAATCACTGCTCGGCACGCTGATGATGGTCGGGATCGTGGTCAACAACAGCATCCTACTGGTCGATCAGGCCAACCGACTGGCCGCTGGCGGCCTCAGTCCCCAGAAGGCGGCGGTGGCGGCGGGCCGCACCCGACTGCGGCCGATTCTGATGACCTCGCTCACGCTCCTGGCGTCAATGGCGCCGCTCTGTTTCCCACTGGCCCCCGGCTCTGAGGCGATGATCCCACTGGCCCGCGCACTCGTCGGTGGCATGGTGGCCTCGACGGTGCTGACGCTCTTCCTGATTCCCGCGGTCTGGGTGTTGCTCGGTAGCCGGCGAGTAGACTACGCCGCAGGCTCGCCATCGTTATCAAACCGGCTGAAGTGACGCATGAACAAATTGTTGGCATGTTGCTGGATCGCTGTTGTCTTTGGCTGCACAGCATCCGCCGAACCCGCCACCGATGGTGTTTCTGCTTTGCCGAAGGCTGTCGCGGACCTGCCGGCCACCGACACCCCGACGGACACGCCGCAATTTGTCGATCTGTTCAACGGCAAGGATCTGACCGGCTGGGTGAACGTCAACACCGCCGCCGACACCTGGAGCGTGAGGGACGGCCTGCTGATCTGTAGCGGCAAGCCGATTGGCGTGATGCGATCAGCCAGGCAGTACGAGAACTTCATCCTGCACATCGAGTGGCGGCACATGCAGCCGGGCGGGAACTCCGGCGTGTTTGTCTGGAGTGGCGGCACGATTCCCTTCGGACGCCGGCTCCCCAAGGGCATGGAGGTGCAGATGCTTGAACTCGACTGGGTCAATCAGCATCCGCTCAAAAATGGACAGCCCAATCACATCGGCTATATCTCGGGAGAGCTCTTTGGGGCAAATGGCCTGACCGCCACGCCAAGCAACCCCCGCGGGCTTCGGAGCATGGCCTACGAACTGCGGTGCAAGGGGCATGGCCAGTGGAATGTCTACGACGTCGTCTGCGTCGATGGAACAGTCAAGCTGGCCATCAACGGCAAGTTCGTCAACTCGATCAGAAACTCATCGATGCGGAAGGGCTACCTCTGTCTTGAGTCAGAGGGAGCCGAGATTCACTTCCGTAACATCCGGCTGATGGAGCTACCGCCCGGCATCGCGTCAGCAGAACAGACGGCCAAGCTCCTCGATTAGACCGCCTGCCGGTCCGGTCGCTTCCGCCCCTGGCTTCCTGTCGATGCTTCAGGCTGGACGAGGCTCGGGGGCGGTGAATGCTCAAGGAGCGTTGGGCGTATCCTCGCCCGGCGACGAGACCTTCACCGCCCCCGAGGCGGCGCCTCGGAACTGGCAATCAGTAGGTGTCATCGGGAGACCCGCCGGCTGGTGCCGCATCCTTGCTGTCGAGAATCGCCGCGGCGTCACCAACGCCGATCCGCCGGCAGCCCATGTTCAGATAGTTCACGCAGGTCTGCCAGTCGCGGATACCTCCGGAGGCTTTGACGCCCAGACGATCGCCGACTGTCTTCAGCATCACCGCAACCGCCTCCGGCGTCGCCCCGGCCGACCCAAAGCCGGTCGAGGTCTTCACGAAGTCGGCCCCAGCCGCTTCGGCCAGCCGGCAGGCGGTGGCTGTCTGGTCCGCGGTCAAAAAGCAGGTCTCGAAAATCACCTTCACGATCACTCCGGCTGGCTTCGCTGCCGCTACCACCGCTGCAATATCAGACTGCACATCCGCATGGCGGCCTGAGAGAAAGGCCCCGATCTGCATCACCATGTCGAGTTCGGTCGCACCGTCGGCAATGGCCTGAGCCGCCTCGGCCGCCTTTACCGAAGGCAGGAAACCACCATGGGGAAACCCAATGACACTGGCGACAGCGACATCGCTGCCGGCCAACAGGCCCGCCGCCCTTTTGATATCGGATGACCGGACGCAGAGACAGCCAACACCCCGCTCGCGGCACATCGCTGCGGCGGCGGCGAGATCGTTGTCGGTCTGCTGCGGCTTCAGCACCGCATGGTCGAGGGTGCGGGCAACGTCGGCAACGGTCCATGAGCGTGGCATCAGGATTCTCCCTGCGGGGTAGAACGGTTCAGCCGCTGACTCAGCAGCATGACCAGGCTGACGCCGAGGGCGACCCCCAGACAGTCGGCCGCCCAGTCGGCCCATTCGGCGGACCGGGAAAACCATGGCTGCGTCAGTTCATCAAGGCCGCCAAAGGCGGCCAGCGCAGCGATCAAAATGACTGCGTTCCGGCGCCCAAGCCGGCCCGTCGCCGCCACTGCAGCAGCCGCTAGTGTCGCCTGAACAAAGTAGGCTCCGAAGTGCAGCAGCTTATCGACCCCGGCTGTCCGGACAATGCCGCCAATCTTCGGCAGGTGGGTGGCGATCACCAACGCGAAGGTGTAGAGCAAAAGCGATCCTATCAGCACGGCCGGCCAGTGGGGCCTGAGCAGTGCGAGCACTCCAGCTCGCTGAGTCTGCCCGCCGTTTCGTTTCTTCCGCAGGGTATTACTCACGCTGCTGATCAATCACCTTGAACCATGAAATTCGGCTTGAGCCGGTAGGTGCCTGCTGGCAGTCGCCGCAGGACGCCTGCCATCCTACCGTCGGCTCTGACGGCGGCGAAGGTCTCGGCGGTCGCATCAAGCTGCAGCAGTCCACCCGCTGCGGCGGTTGTCAGAGCGACCTCATCAAGAAGGTGCGGCGGCAGTTGCGGCACTGCATGCTGTGGCGGGTGGAGGGCTGCCAACACTGCCTCCCAACCGGCTGCATCTGGCGTTACAGCAGCGAGCGGCAGGGCAGCATCAAGGGCGAACGGTCCGACCGCGGTCCGCACCAGGCTCTCCATCACTGCTGTTGTCCCGGCCGCCGCAGCCAGGTCGCGGCCAATCGCCCGAATGAAAGTGCCGGTTGAGCAGTCAACAGCAAGCTCCAGCCGGGGCCAGTCAAGGGCGACGACTTCCAACCGGTCAATCCGCACCCGTTTGGGAGTGAGGCTGACCGGCTTGCCTTGCCGGGCCAGCCGATAGGCCCGCTGGCCACCGACCTGCTTGGCGGAATAGTCGCAGGGACGCTGGAGAATCTCGCCCCGCTGGGTCGCTGCCGCCGCCTCGATTGCTGCCGCCGTTGGCCGAACCGGGGCAGGCTCAATCGTGACCTCGGTCTCGACGTCGTCAGACGGACTCGACCGGCCCAGCTGAAACACCCCGCGGTAGGACTTTGGCAGTTCATGGATGAAATCGACGAGCTTCGTCGCCTTGCCAACACAGATTACGACCACCCCTGTGGCCAGAGGATCGAGCGTGCCGGCATGGCCAACCGCCTTGGTGCCAAGTGCCCGGCCCACCCGGTTGACGACTTCCCGCGACGACACCCCGGTCGGCTTGTTGATAGCGAGCACCGCCTCGCTGACCGCTCGGCCACGCATCGGCTATGCCTCCACGCCCGTGATGGGAAAGGCATAGAGTTCGGCCACCTCTGCAGCTGGGCGGCCGGCCAGTCGCACCCGCCCACGCAGGGCCTTCGGGTCGGCCACCGCGTCAGCCACCAGCCGGTCGAACTTGAGATCGACCATGGCCGCTGTGGCGGCGGCATCGGACCGGGCATGTCCGAGCGGAAACATGACCTGCTCGCCCCCCAGCCTGCCCTCAGTCGCATGGTCCACCTGCACACTGGTCGGAATGCCTTCGGGATAGGCCCGGTCGAAGGCCTCACCACCGTGCGCGATCGTCATCCGACTGATCAGGCTGGCCGCGGCCGGATCAGCGATCGCGGCAGGGGTGTAGTCCTCGGGCAGCAGCATCAGCTCGGCCCAGCCAGGTGAGGCACTGCCGGCGGCAGTGGCGGCCTGAGCCTTGAGCAGCGTGCGGGCCAAGATGTAGGGCAGGGAGTGATCGGCCGACTGCCGGGTGGTGGGGGTCCGCTTCGCCGGGTCGGCGATGATCGAATAGGCCGGCTCGTAGATCGCCACGCGGATTTCCCGCAAGGCGTCGAGGTTGGCCCCCAGCCCGGGATGCCGAGCCAGCAGGTCGATCACCGCCTGCAGGGCCCCCGCCGACTGATGCTCATAGAGCCCGAGCTTGAAGTGCATGCCGTGCAGGGCAAAGGCATCGCCAGACAGACCCACCTCGAGATCGAATGGGCTGGTGTTGTCGGGGCAGGGGAGGTTGAGCCGATAGATGGCCAACGGGTTGCGGAAGACATCCCGCGGTCCCTGAAAGCCGGCCAGGGCCCGGCGGGCAGCCAGCACCGCAGCCTCGGCCGCAATGGCCGCCGAGGCTCCCTTGCTGTCGGACAGCTGATGGCCGGCCCGAATCGCGCGGAAGGGCACACTGTGGGCCACCACCAGCCCGATCGCAGACTCAATCTGCTCAGGCGTGCCGCCGAGGGCCGCCGCATAGGCAGCTGCAGAGGCCACCGCGCCATGATGCACGTGGTCGATCGCAAACTGCCGCAACGGAAAGACCTCGGCCAGCCGACCACGGATCTCGTCAATCAACAGCATCAGCCGCAACGTCGTGTCGCCGTCCAGGCCGGCCTCGCGGGCGGCGGCCAGGGCAACAGGGTAGTAGTCGTTGTGGCCGAACTCCCCGGCTGTCCGGCCCTTGGCGGCGTCATAGCCAAAGTTGGTGCCGTTGGAGTCCCATTCCCGCACGGCCGAGGTGTTGGCCAGCACCGCCTTCTCAACCGCGCAGACCCGGGGGGACCCAAAGCAAATGCCACCGCGGCTGCCAGCCGCCGGCTGAGTGCCGAGGGCCTCAGCCCGCAACACGGACGGGGCATTGGCCCGGGCCTGCACCGCCGAGACGCCACAGCCAACGCTGTCGAGATGGAACCGCTCGAGCAGGGAGAGTGTTGCAGGCCCGATCTGCTGAGGCTGATCGAGAAAGTCGCGGCAGTACTGGGCTAGCCCGAGGGCCTGATTGGTATCGGCAGGCAGGAGTCGGGTGGTACCGGTCAGCGATGGCGTGGCGGACATACGGTGGAGCTCGACAGCGAGAGAAACGGGGATGGAGCGGTCCTCGGTTCTACCCGATTCGCCTCTGGGATAGACTCACGCCACCATGGAACCGCAGCAACTGGGGCCGTACCGCCTGACCAACCGCCTCGGCCGGGGTGGCATGGGGGCGGTCTATGAAGCGATCGACGAGCAGTCGGGCCAGCCGGTTGCCGTCAAGATTCTGGCCTCCCATCTGGCGGATGACGCCGGCCTGCGTCAGCGGTTTGAAGCTGAGATCGAGACCCTCAAGCCGCTGCGGGCGGCAGGCATCGTCAAACTGCTGGCCTATGGCGAGGACGAAGGCCAGCCGTACTTTGCGATGGAGCTCGTCCGCGGCAAGAGCCTCGAACAGTTAGTCCGCGGCGGCCATCAGTTCAGTTGGCAGGAGACCGTGGCCCTGGCCAGTGAAATCGTGCGATCGCTCAAGGTCGCCCACGACCATGGCATCATTCACCGCGATCTCAAGCCGGCCAATCTGTTGGTGGCCGACGATCCCATCGCGGCCGGGGTGGCAGTCAAGCTAGCCGACTTCGGTATCGCCAAGCTCTTTGGAGCCAGTGGCCACACCGCCCACGGCAGCATTGTCGGAACCGCCGAGTTCATGGCCCCGGAGCAGGCCGCCGGCAAACCTCTTGATGCCCGGGCCGACCTCTACGCCCTCGGCCTGGTGATGTTCACGATGCTCACCGGCAAACCGCCGTTTCGGGGCACGCAGCTGACCGAGATCATCAGCCGGCAGCTTCACGAAAAGCCGCCGCGGGTTGGCAGCGTGGTGGCAGGCCTGCCGGCCGAACTCGATCAGCTCATTTCGCAGTTGCTGGAAAAAAAACCTGCCAACCGGCCAGCAAGTGCGCTTGCCGTAGGCCGCCGGCTGACCGCGATTGCCGACGCCGGTGCCGCCGCGATTGAGCCCGCTGCTAAATCACACCAGGCTGCTGACCGCGCCCGTGGCCCGACCGATGTCTCAGTCGTGGTGCGGCCGCAGGCCGATCCTGCCGCCCCCACTCACCTGCAGCGGAGCTCGCAGCCGACTGACCAGGTGCCGCCGACACCACCGCCGGTCGCCGACACCGGCTCAGTCGATCTACTGGCCGCCACCCGTGACGCCACGCGGGCAGCAGCGCAACCAGCAGCCACAGCTAGCCCTGCGGCAACAGACTCGCCGCTTGAGCAGACGCAAGAACTTCCAGCAGATGACACGGCGGCCACAACAGATTTACCCGCGGCAGACGCAGCCGATGACGAGGCCGCGACCAACGCCACTCAGGATTTCACGGATCCCAGTACTGAACGGTCAGGTTCGCTACCGCTCGACAAGCGGCCCACTCGACAGGCGACCGGCCGGAATGTGGCAGTTGCTTCGACCCACCGCGATTCGGCCGGTGGTGCGGCCGACACGGTCATCGACCGCCGGCCGTCAACCCGATTCGTAACGGTGGCCGAAATCGACCGGGTGAGTGAAGAGCGGGTCGTCCGCAGCCGGGTGCGGCAGGCCCGGCTGCAACTCGCCGCCGTCCTGACGACGATCGGGCTGGCCGGCGTTGTCGCCTATCTGCTCTTGAAGCCGGCAACAGCCGATCAGCTCTACGCATCGATTGCAGCCACCGCCGAGGCCACCAATGGCGATCTCCGGGATGTCCGCTCGCAGATCGACCAGTTTCTCAAGCGGTTTCCCAGCGATCCCCGCCACAGCGAAGTGGCAGACCTCGCCCAGACGATCAAGCTCGATGCGCTTGAAAAGCGGACCCGCCGCCGCATTCTTGCGAACCGGGTGGTCCCAGCCATCGAACGGGACTATCGCTCGGCAATGGCTCGCGAATCAGAAAGCCCCTCGGCAGCGGTGACGGCTCTTGAAGCCCTGCTCACGCTGTATCAGCAGCCCGAAGGATCGAGCGAGGACGGACCGGTTGAGGACGGACCGAGTGAGACTGAACCGAGTCTGTCCGTGGATGACCACGCCCTCTGGCTCGCCCTGGCCACGCGGCAGCTCAACCGGCTGACGCCGCTGGCGGCGAATGAACAAGCCGAAGATCGCCACCGGGCCGAACAAATTCTGGCTGAGGCCGACGCCCTCGCTGACAAGGCCGCCACCGATCCTGACGCCGCCGCCCGCCATCGCAGCCTCCTCGAAAGCCTGATCGCCACCTATGCTGACCGGCCCCATGTCGCCGCCGCCGTCGCCGCCGCCCGGCAGCGGCTGCGCGGTGAATGAGGCAGTTCTCTTCCCCTGAAAGCCCACGCCTGATGACAGCCAGACCTCGCAGCCATGCAGCCTTCGCCCGCGCCCAGAAGCTGATCCCCGGCGGTGTCAATTCGCCTGCCCGGGCCTTTGGCGCCGTCGGGGGCGAGCCGATCTTTTTCAAAAGCGGCCTCGGCCAGCACCTGACCGACATCGACGGTCGCAGCTACCTCGACTACATCGGGTCATGGGGGCCGATGATTCTCGGCCACCGGCACCCGCGGGTGGTGGCAGCTATCGACGAGGCCCTGTCACGGGGCACCAGCTACGGCGCACCGACCGAGGCAGAAAGCGGCCTCGCCGAACAGATCATCGAGGCGGTACCGAGCATCGAGAAGGTGCGAATGGTCAGTTCTGGGACGGAGGCAGCCATGAGCGGTGTTCGTCTGGCCCGCGGGGCGACCGGCCGGGAGCTGATCATCAAGTTTGCCGGCAACTACCACGGACATGCCGACAGCCTGCTGGTCGCGGCGGGCTCGTCCGCGGCCACCCTCGGCGTTCCCAACTCACCGGGCGTCACCGCCGGCACCGCCAAGGACACCCTGGTGCTTGAATACAACGATCCCGAAGGTATTGAGGAGGCTTTCAAAAGCCACGGCGACACGATCGCCGCAGTGCTGATGGAGCCGGTGGTCGGCAACATGGGGCTGGTGGTGCCGACACCCGAGTTCCTAAAGGCCACCCGCAGCCTGACCGAAAAGCATGGCAGCGTGCTGCTCTTCGACGAGGTAATGACCGGCTTCCGGCTGGCCTACGGCGGGGCCCAGGAACTGCACGGCGTCACACCCGATCTGACCACGCTTGGCAAGATCGTCGGCGGGGGGCTGCCGCTGGGGGCCTACGGCGGCCGAGCCGATCTGATGGACCAGGTCCTGCCCGCCGGCAAGGTCTTTCAGGCCGGCACGCTCGCAGGGAACCCGCTGGCAGTCGCCGCCGGTTCGGCAACCCTGGCCGAACTGAAAGAGCACTCGCCCTACGCTGACCTTGACCGCCGCGGCCGGCGGCTTGAGGAAGGTCTGCGATCAGCAGCCAAGGCCGCCGGCTTGCCCGTCTGGCTGGCCCGGGTCGGCAGCATGCTGACCATCTTCTTCCAGCCAGGCTGGCTCGCTGACGGGGCCAGCCCTCAGCCGGTCACCGGCTGGCAGACCGCGTCGCAGAGCGACACCGACCGCTACGCCCGCTTCTTCTGGGGGCTGATCGATCGCGGCGTCTACTTCCCCTGCAGCCAGTTCGAGGCCCTCTTTTTCTCGACCTGCCACACCGACGCCGACATCGAGCAGACCATCGCTGCAGCCGATCAGGTTTTACAATCAATGGCTGATGACAGCTAGGCCCACCGCCGCGTCGCGGTCACACCAAATCAAAATCGACCACCAGGGGCAGGTGGTCGCTGGCGGCCCGGGCGAGGCTGGTGCGGACGATGCGGGCCTGCTCGACGGCGATGCGGCCGCGGACAAATGCCTTGTCGAGACCACCGACCGGCAGCCAGGCGGGAAAGCTGCGATAGCGTGACACGGGGCTTGTCACCTGCCGAAAGCCCTCGGCAGCGAGGGCATTGGCGGCAAGGGTGTTCCGCCAGTCGTTGAAGTCGCCGACGATCACCGTCGGCAGGGGCTCGGCGGAGCGGAACAGCCGGTGGCCCAGCAGCCGCATCACCTGCCAGTGCCGCTCCCGCTCATCAAGACCAAGGTGGGTATTGACCAGGTGCAGCGGGCCAGCGGGCGGCTCAATGAACACAAGTTGGGCCCCCCGCGACTTCCGCAAGCCTCGCTTCAGTGAGATCCGATGCCGGCTGCCGACCGGAAACCGCGAGAGCACGAGATTGCCATAGCTGCCGCCCCCCACAGGTACGTTCGGCTGAAATACCGAATGCAGGCCGAGCGACCGGGCCAACAGCCGCGGCTGGTCATCGAACTGGCTGCGGCGAACGAGCCGATCGACCTCCTGCAGGCAGACGAGGTCGGGCTGTTCATGGTCGATGCAGTCGATGATCCGCTGCAGCGAATAGCGACGGTC
>Ga0180432_10004803_pt1 | contig 18328 bp, 9 predicted proteins | sample SS_ome_10_FD_132414 | JGI IMG/M metagenome (GOLD analysis project Ga0180432, IMG submission 132414) | Hypersaline lake sediment archaeal communities from the Salton Sea, California, USA - SS_1_MS_2 metaG | ecosystem: Environmental > Aquatic > Non-marine Saline and Alkaline > Hypersaline >...
CAGATTTGCCATTTACAAGTATAGAAACCCCCAATGTCTTGATTAATGAAGGGGAAACCTACACTGTTACACATGACCTCAGCATTGATCCACCTGCGTTGACGGTCCCTCCTGACGTCATCACCTCGGCTAACTTGACTCTGTATTTTGACGATGATCCGACGACGGTATGGGGTTATGAAGTACTTCCTTATGATTTAGCTCTTGAGTTTGCCTGGGTAGATATTGCCGGTGGCGCTGGCGGAAGCGGAAGTTGGGTTGAAGTCGGAGGATGGGTTGGTCAAGACGAGTTGGATTATTCAATTGATACAGATTGGCTGAATCTAAATAGCGGAATACTGCCGGTCGATGTCACTATCGAAAATTGGAATGACCACTGGTTTTTTGGCACACACGCAGATATCTATTTAACACAATCGGAACTTAGTGGAACCTACGTACCGGTTCCCGGTGCTGTTCTGCTTGGGATGCTTGGTTTGAGTGTAGTGGGTGTGAAATTGCGTAAACGTGCATGATGAGCCCATAAGATAGGGCCTGAAAGGGACCTGAGATTCATGCGATAACACAGCATGGAGGTAAGAAATAATGAAAACAAAAATATGTACTTTGACGGGGGGTTAGGTGATGAAAAGCAAACTACTATTAGCACTATGCTTAAGCCTGTTTTCAAGCACCATACCCGCCATGGCTGATGTATATGAAGTGGACTATACCACGGCGTTGGCGTTTCGAGACATATCGACGACACCTTCAGAAAGTGGGCTATTGCTAAATGTGTTTGATCTCCGGGGCAACACAAACCCAGCAACGCATATTTACGATGGCCCTTTATTACCCGAACCAGATTATCAAGATGCACCATGGTTGGGGCAAGTCGGTTTCTCGGCCATTCTCTCTGGCGATGGTGCTTGGATGCGCATAGGAGCCGATGACGATAGCATAGGTGAATATGACGGTTTTCGTATCTTCCTGGGAAACGATAACAACAGCACATGGCAGGTGCGTTCATTCGTGAATGGAACTTCGCTGGACGATTGGGTATCACTCGATCCCGGTAAAGGAATATGGCTTGAGTCTTCTTTTACAGCGACAGAGCTGACGAGTTTTGGCTTTGACGTCAGGCTAAATATGAACGTGGGTGAATATTCGCCAAGCGTGAGCGATACATTCCACGTATCCGCCGTACCGGTCCCCGGAGCTATTCTGCTCGGTGTGCTTGGCTTAAGTGTTGTGGGTGTGAAATTGCGTAGACACGCCTGATAAACCCCGTACGTAACCCTTAAACAAAAGGATTAACCTGAGATTTGTGATTCAACAGGGCTGTGAGTAGTTTTCTTGCAGCCCTGTTTCGATCCCGGGCAGGAGATAGTGTGCTTGCCTTGCGGAATAATTCAACCGGGCGGGTGAGCTTGATTGCTTTCCCGCTTTTATAGGCCCCTGCTGCTTATCCCAAAGCTCCTCCAAGCAGGGGCTTTCTTATTGGGTACTCCCCGGACATCGGCCGATTTTTGTTACTCTATGCGTGCCGTTTACTTCAGCTCTATATTAAGTGTGACATCCTTCCGGGCCGGCAGTGAGAGCCTGCGACTTTCTGCCTGTTCGGCCTCTCGAACAGATGCCCTGCCCTTTGTTACTGAGATACGTCTGATCTCAGAGGGCGCTTCCAGAAGGATAGACTGTTTTTTAGCCGATCTGAGGATCAACTCGATACGGCCGTTTTCCCAGTGCAGTCGCTTTATCTCAATCTGACCGCGGCACAAGACCCCTTCGATTGTGCCCTTGGGCCATGCCGCAGGGACGGCCGGTAACAGTTGGATCCTGCCGGGATCGGACGCGGCCAGCATCTTAATGAGCACCGCCGGCATGCCGCCGCTTATGTCCATATTGAACAGCGATCTGTGATTGTGCATCGAGGCCAGGTTGCCCAGCCAGAAGCGGTTAACTAAGTGTTTTAGACATTCGTATGCCATTTCATTCTCGCCGAGGCTCGTCGCCGCCTGCCCCAGTTGCACCAGGCCAAAGGACATGAAGCCCGAACGCTTCCAGTGGTTTTCGAGTTTGATCTCGATGATCCGCCTGAACGCGGCCTGAAGTTCGGGATTCTCAGCGATCTCTTGGGGCATGCCGTCATAGAGAGGGTATAGCTGAGATGAATGCCGGTGGCCCAGGTTGTCTTCGAGCTTCGGCGTGAGCCATTCCTTGAGAACGCCGTCTTCGCTTATCATGTACGGCGGCATCTTTTTCAGCATCTTTTTCCACAGGGCGACCTTGTCCTCATTTACTCCCAATTCGTTGGAGGCGGCTATCAGATTGTTCAGCAGCTCTTTAGCTGCGGCGACGTCCATCGTAGCGTTGAATGTGCCCTGAGACCTTGTGTTGGACGGCGAGTTTTCCGGCGATTGGGTCGGGCTGAAAATATACTTACCGTCGGGTCCTTCATACAGATAGTCTTCGAAGAACAGCGCCGCCTTTTCCATGAAGGGCAGGGCATGCTCGGCGAGAAACTCGCGGTCGCCCGTGTAGAGGTAGTAGTCATAGAAAAAGTGAGCGGCCCATGCGGCGCCGCCTACCCAGAATCCGCCGGCAAATCTCGGGGCCAGGGCGTTGTTGAAGCCGTTGGTCGTCGAGCGGGAAGGCAGGACGACTCCTCTGGCGCCGAACATGTGTTTGGCGTTAACCTCAAGCCAGGGAACAATCGACTCGATGTACGAGGTATAGGCCAGCATGAGTTCGGGCGTATTGCCCATCAACATGCAGGCGATAGCCGACGGGACGTTGCCGTTATGCGTGAAATCGCTGGCCCATGAGGGCACGTATGTCCCGGCCCAGACGCCCTGCAGCGTCGGCGGAAGCTCGCCCGTGCATGAGATAATATTGTAGCGGGCGGCGTCGAATTCTTTTTCGATCAGCGCGCGAGAGAGATTCTCGTTGGTCGATTTTTCAAGTAACTGCTCGGTGGTCAGTTTGTGATCCGGTCCGCCGCCGATGTCCAGACGCATTCGGTTGAACATCTCGCCGTGGATGCGCTCGTGAGATCGGAGCAGACTCCGGTAGTCGGTTGAGAGATCAGCCAGTGAGTTCTTCATATCCTCGACCCGCGAGCGATCCGGATCGTAAATCAACTCGATATCGATAAGCAGCATAACCTGATCGGCGCCGGTGACGGTTAGCGTATCTCCCTCGGGCGTCGTCGTGCCGTTTTTCGCGATGACGCGGGCCACGCCCTCGAGGGTATGAATACTTCCCGGATATGCCATGGTGAAGCTGTTACGGAAGGTAAGGGCCGACTTCTCGGCGGTCGCTTTCAGGTCGGAGATGTGGGTCTTGAACCTTTCTGCAGAACGCTCTAATTTGCGGGAATCCAGCTTGTCGCTGGGCCGGCGGGCGCCGAGTTTCAGCCGGCAATTCACTGATCCCGGCTTCGGCCCCGTTATCAACAGAACTGCGACGCCGTCCGCCCGCGAAACGAACATCCGGCGTTCGAACACGCCTCGCCGGTCGGCCCAATGCACGGTCGCTTCTCCCTTCTGGAAATCGACCGACCGCGCATAATCGGTAATTTCTCCGTCGGCGTCCATTTTGATGCTGAGATCGAAGGCCGGGACAAAGGGATCGGGATACATAAAACTCTCCTGTCCCGAAAGATCGAAGGCCAGTTGCGTTGCCTGTTTGTACAAGCCCCGGTCGATCAGTCTCCTGATCTCGAACAGGCGCGATGAGGTATCGGGCGGCATAGTCGGCGCCCCCATCGGCAGGAACATGCGCTCGTGGGTGAAGATGATCGTCTCATCCAGCGGCCGGCTGAACATATTGGCCCCGATAGTGCCGTTTCCGCAGATCAGCCCCTGCTCCCAAGTTTCGGCCGGTTCAGAACTTATGAAGCCGCGCTCGGGCACCTGTAATCCGCCGTGGGCCCGGCCAATAACAAACAGCACTACGACACAAAGCAAGAGAATGCGAAGTTTAGTCGTCATTTTATATCTCCTTAAAAACAAATCGGCAATTATCCATTCAAGGCCATGTGATAGCATACTTCTTTCGGAGACTCAACCCGGAAATTTGCGCAGGGTTTTATTCACCTGATTGACAGGAAAAAAAGATTCGGGCATTCCAAATAAGCCAATCAAGTCAATAACTTTAGCGGGCAAGGCGAGCGAACCTGGCGATAATGGTGTCGCCGGGGCCTTTCGACTCGCTTTGGTGCGCGTTTTTGGTCGGCCAGGTTCCGCCTGACGAGCTGCCGGCCATGATCATGCTGCCGTCGGCACCGATGCATCCGGCCCGGCCGGCGTCGTTGCCGCTGCCGCCTATGAACGTGGCGTAGATGAGCCGGTCGAGATTCGGGCTCAGCTTTACTATCACGGCATCGTCGCGTGAGCCTTTGGCGGCCTGATAGGCATCGTCTGAGACCGGGAAGTCGGCTGAACCGCTCTGGCCGAACAGGATGAGATTGCCCTGAGAATCGACGCGTATACCATCGGAATTGTCGAGGGCACTGCCTCCGAGAAGCGTGCCGGCCAGCAAGGTTCCCGTGGGCGAGAGTTTTACAATCCCCCAATCGACTTTGCCTCCTCCAAAGTTGCTCTGAACGGCGCCCGGAGTTGTTGGGAAAGCCGAGCTGAAGGCGCACGTGGATGAATAACAATTGCCGTGACGGTCGACAACGAGGTTGTGGGTATTGAGCCAGTTGTTGCCTTCATCGCCGATGAACGTGCCGTAGACAATATCAGAACCATCCGGCAAGAGCTTGGCGACGTACCAGTCAACACCTCCGTTGTGAATCCGGTCGAAGGCGCCGGCGGTCGTCGGTATGTCCCTCGATCTCGTCTGGCATCCGACGTATACGAATCCGCGCTCGTCCACGTCGATGGAAGCTTCGATGGAGTCGTAATCGGAGCCACCCAGGTAGGTAGCCCAAATCACCCGGCTTCCGTCGGATGAAATCTTTGCGACGCCGCAATCCGTCCCGCCCTGTGGCTCCGGCTGGAAGGCGTTGGCGTTCCACTCCGGCTGCATCCATGTGTTCCAGTGAGCGCGATCGTTCTTGTCGGGGCGGACTCCCCAGGTAACGTAGATGTCGTCGTTCTTATCGAGCGCCAGGTCGCGGTGCAGATGATCGAGCCCGAAGAAACTCGCCCAGACGATGGACGAGCCGTCGGGCGTGAGTTTGCAGATGTAGGCGTTCTGTGCCGTGCCGTGTGGATTGCCCGGGTCTTTGCCGCCGCATCCTTTGAACTGCTCCTGATAGACTCCCGGCGTAACGGGCGAGCCCACCGCTCCGCGTCCGTGGACGACGACGTAACCCTTGCTGTCGATCTCCAGTCCGTAAGCCTCCTCGGAGCCGGGCCCGCCGATGACGGTGGACCATATCAGTCTGCCGGCAGGGCTGAATTTGGCGACGAAGATGTCGGAGTTGTATCCCCACCGGGTCTTGCCGCTTTCGGCATTGAATTTCTCGTCATAAGCCCCTCGCGTGGTCGGGAAATCGGCAGAACGAGTCGTCCCGGCCACGTACACATTGCCGAGGCTATCGGTCTCGACGTCGCGAATACCCTCGCCGGAGCTGCCTCCGAAGAACGTGGAAAAGACCAACTCGTACGGCTGGGCCGCCGAACTGGTGTTTGCGGCCGTAATCAAGAATGCGGCCAATAGAACCAATGCAATAGTCTTCATGCTGCAACTCCTCATATTATTGCGCATCAGAGGGACAGGATGTTCTTTTCTACCCAGCGCCAGGTTTGGAGGTAGTCGCCGGCGGCTATCATCTTTTCAAGCTCGCCGGTGTTCTGTTTCTTCAGCAAAGCCCAGAGCTTATTGGTCAGGCGTGTGTTCATCTCGAATGTACCTTTGACGTCCCACCGCGTCGGCGATGTATCGGAAGTGAGAAAATCGTCGTAGCCGTCTTTTTGCAGGTAATATAGAAACTCGAGGTAGTCCAGCAGGTGATGTGTGCCGACCATGTAATCCCAGTCCCATTTGCCGTTGTTGTCGTTAATGTGGATATAGTAGAGAAACCGGCTTTGCGCCAGAAGCGAGACCGCCTCGGCGGGATTTTCGTTGCCGTACATCGAATGGCCGAAATCCAGAGTCACACCCATCTGTTCGATCCCGATCTCGTTCAGCAGCAAGAGTGTTTTGGCCGCGGTGTCAACGAAGCAGCGACCACGGGTTTCGCTGGGTTTGTACTCGATAAAGAGAGGTATCTCGCGAAGGTAGTCGCCAGCCTCGCCGAGGGTGTCTATGAGATTCGCCCAGGCCTTGCCGTAATCGTACTGGAAGTTGAACTCGTAGCCGTCTCCGAGGGGACAGCAGGTGACCTTGTCGGCACCGACCGCTCTGGCGTAATCCTTGGCGCCCTTAATGAACTGCACGGCCTTGGCTCGTATCTCCGGATCGGTCGAGGTAAGGCCGCCGTTGCGAAACTCCGGCTCGGTCTTAACGTTGACATTGACGGCCGAAATGTCCAGCGAGTGCTTTTCCACAAGCTGCTTCATATCTGCCGGATCTTCACAGACCTCATAAGGAAACACCATTTCCACACCGCTGATGCCATTCATCTCCGATGCCATCTGCAAACGCTCTTCCAGCGTCCTGGCCGGATTGTACTGGTGGAACCGGTCCTTGGTCGTGCTGAGAAAACTGGTTATAACCGCGTGTTTGGGAACGTCCATTACTGTTATCTCCTTTCAATGATAGCCTTGTAGGGTGGGGCTTGCCCCACTATGACCTTTCCGGTGGGGCAAGCCCCACCCTACAGCTAACGCCTCACGGCGTCACTACAAACGGGTCGAGCCCGCCCTATGGTTAATCCTTAATTTCAGTTACTCTCTTTATCTCCGGGTCGGTAAAGCCATCGAGCACGTCGCGTGCGACCGAAGAGAAGCTGTACATCACTACGCCTTCTTCGCCCGCCTGGAACCAGTGTTTCGTGCCGGGCTCCAATGTGATCTGATCGCCCGGCTTGAAAATAAGCTCGTGACGCGCCGTATAGACGTTTTCTTTGTCCGCCGGTATGGCGCCCTCGGTCATGTTATCGTCGCTGGGGATGTAGAACCGCAGGGTGCCCGAGATCACCCTGACGGTTTCCTCCTTGCCCGGATCGTCGCCCACCGGCGGGTGCCAGTGTTCGGGCAGCGTCTGGCCGCCAAACAGGGCAACGACCTTGACGGAGATTCTGCCGGTGGAAACGAGCGTGAGGATCTGAGCGCCCTCTATTTCGAGCCGGCCCAGGCCGAAGTCGGCTACCTCGACCTTTTCGGCTTCTTCGGCAGTGATGACAATGCCGGACGCCTTGATCATTGCGGCCGCACGGCTCTGCGCCGCGGAGCATTCTGCTCTTGTGAGCATACGATCCTCCCGAGTCTATTTCATGAAGAAAATCTTGTATGTAAGAAGGCCGCCGACCAGCACGACGGCGGCGGCTATGAACAGCACCAGCCGCACCCTGACCTGTCTCGGCGAGATCGAATCCGAGATGGTCTTCTTCGGGTTCATAAACAGCCACGCGACGGCGGCCAGAACGTTAATAACCGCCGCAAAGACGAAGAATGAGTTGGCGGTCCCCGTCTGCTCGGCGAAATAAGGCAACGTGACGCGGGCGACGAAGAACGGAAAGATAATAGCGCTAAAGGCCGAGCCGAGATTGCCCAGCATATTCATCGCGCCGGAAACAGCGCCGGAGCTTGTGCCGCCGATATCCATGCAGAACGACCAGCTCGGGCTGATGGTCATCTCGACTCCGAACACTGCGATACTGAAGCATAGCACGAACGGCAGAGCTCCTGCGCCGCCGGCCTGTGTTGTGAGAATCAATCCGAAGGCGCCTATCACGAAACCTATGACCGCCGGGATCCGGCGGGAGTTGACGTGATAGCCCCTGCCGTACAAGTATGTAACCAGCGCCCCGGACGTCCAGTGCGCGAACATGCCGAAAATCAGCGGAATGGGAGCGTAGACAGCCGCATGGTCGCCCCACTGCTTCATGAGGTAAGGCTGGAGCCACGTGAAGCTGATAAAGAACGTGATGTTGCCGGCAATGTACTGGAACATCGCCAGCAGCATGTTGCCCGATGTCACTATTACCGCGAAGGGGAGTTTCGCCGATGGCGTGGATTCGGCCATCAGGCCCTGACGGATGTAGCTAAGCTCAGCTTCATTGACACGCTGATGGTCCCTGGGATCGTTGCGGAACCAAAACAGCCAGACGGTGACCCATGCGACTCCGATGAGACCGTTGATTACAAATGTCAGGCGCCAGCCCACGATGGTAATGAGAAACGGCATCAGGAACAGCGAAAGGGCCGCTCCGACTCTGGCGCCGGAATGAAAAAGCCCCTGTGCGATCCCGCGCTCCTTTGCCGGCACCCAGTTGTACAACGCCCGCGTAGCTCCGGGAAAGGCGCCGGCCTCACCGATACCGAAGAGGAATCTTATCAGTACGAGTGAGAAGGCATTGTATGCCGCCCCGGTAAGCATCGTGAAGACGCTCCAAAGCGAGACCACCCAGGCCAGCACCTTGCGCGGGCCGAGAACGTCGGCAAGCCATCCGGAGGGGATCTGGAACAGGGCGTAGCCGATCGCGAACATGCCGAAAATGTATCCGAGCATCTGGTCGTCGAAGCCGAGGTCCCTCTGCATCGCGCCGGATGCCGATGAGATACACGCGCGGTCCATGTATGTGTTAACCGTGTGGAAGAAAAGAATTCCGATCAGCCAGTAGCGCCCGCGGCTCTTGTCGATTCTCGATTCCTGCATCTCGATTCCCGTTTGCTTATCTCGACGCCCGCGTTCCATGCCTCGACGAGCAACGAACCACGATTCGAGTATCGAGCACCGAGTATCGGGCATCGAGTATGCCGACTCCGGGCCGACATGTCAACCTTTGTATCGGTATCTCGAAACTGCGGGTGGGGCCAAATCCAGGTGCGTGTGCGGCGGCGCGCACAGGAAGAACGAATCTTGACGGCCGGCGCCGGAAGAAGTAGGATTCTCGAAGACCCGCAACTACCGGTTTTGTGAATGAAGAAGGAGCATGGCAATGACCCCAGGCAAACACCCTCGTCAGAATCATTTGGCTGTCACTTTCCATCTTTTGCTTATCGCCGTTTTATGCTCAGCGGCTTTGCCTGTCGAGGCGCGCACGTATCCCGCCAAGACATGGCAGACAAAGACGCCGGAAGAGACCGGTCTGGACCCCCGTAAGATCGACGCAATTGCAGGGCTTCTCGGAGGACGAGGCTGCGTCATACGAAACGGTTACATCGTCAAGACGTGGGGGGATAAGTCTCAGAGAGGCGGCTGGATGTCGTCGAGCAAGCCGGTAATCAGCACGTTGCTCTTTTTCGCTCTTCAGGAAGGCAGGCTCGACTCGGTTCATACGCCAATAAAGCGTTTCGGCTGGGATATGAGCGCGAAGGACCAGACGATGACGTTTCATCATCTGGCGAACATGATCAGCGGCTACGCCCGCCCCGACAAGCCCGGAGCCGCATGGGCTTATAACGACTACGCGATCAATCTGTATCGGCTCACATTATTCGACCGGCTGTTTAAGGCCGCGCCGGACAAGGTGGCCAATGACGCGCAGAGACTCGGGGCGCTGCAGTTCGAGGATGGTTTGTCGTTCAGCAGTAAAGCCCACGCCGTAGCCTCGGCGCGCGATTTTGCCCGGTTGTGCTGGTTCTGGCTCAACAAAGGAAAGTGGCGGCAGAAGCAGTTGCTTTCCGAAGAGTTCTTCGACAAATATTGCAGGCCGCACGTTCCGAAGAATCTGCCCCATACCAAAAAGGCCGGTACCGACGATTATCTCGGCATCGGCTCTTACGGCGGCGGCTCGGACCACTTCACCAAGGCCGGACCCGGCATCTATGGCTACAACTTCTGGTTCAACGGCACGGGACGTGAGCATCCCGATAAGCTGACCTGGCCCGATGCTCCGGCCGATGCCTTCATGACCGTTGGAGCCGGAGGCAATTCCGCCGCGATCATTCCCAGCCTCGATACGGTGATAGTAGCGGCAAAAGCCAAGTGGGGAAATCCCCAGCCGGGCGACACCAAGTCCGTCATAAATCGGGTGATGAAGCTCGCCGTAGAGGCGGCCGGTGAGGCATGCAAGCTCTCCGGTAAGCTGAAGAAATGGCACCCAATCGCAATTGACTTCGAGGGACCCGACACCAGCGAAATGTCAACCGATCCGAATCCGTTCCTGGACTATCGCCTACAGGTGGCTTTCAAAGGTCCCGGCGACAAGGTCTGCAATATCCCCGGATTTTACGCCGGCGACGGCAACGGGGGCGGTTCGGGAAATATCTGGCGAGTGCGTTTCACGCCGGACCAAAAAGGTAAGTGGTCGTTCCATGCGTCCTTTCGAAAAGGTCGCGAGGTTGCCGTCAGTTTGAATCGTGAGGCTGGCCAGCCCGTAGCGTTCGATGGCTGTGCCGGCACTTTTGAGGTCGGGCCGCGTGATGAAAATGCGCCCGGCTTTCTCAAACTGGGGCGGCTGGAATACGTCGGGGGCTATTACCTCAAATTCCGCGACGGCCCGTACTGGATCAAGGGCGGCGCCGACAGCCCGGAAGACTTCCTCTCGTACGAGGGATTCGATAACACGCGCTCCGGCAGCAAATTCCGCGTCAAGACCTACGACGATCACGTCCGACACTGGCGAAGCGGCGATCCCGACTGGGGCAACGGCAGGGGCAAGGGCATTATCGGAGCGATTAACTACTTGGCGAAGGAAAACGTCAATCTCATCTACTTTCTGCCCATGAACATCGGCGGTGACGGCAAGAACGTCTGGCCCTTCGCAGGCAAGATCAATCCGAACGGGCACGCCTCGAACGACAACCTACATTACGATATCAGCAAGCTGCGACAGTGGGAGATCGTTTTTGACCACGCCCAGGAGAAGGGCATCGTGCTTCATTGCGTTTTCAACGAGGCCGAACGCAACAACAAGAAAGAACTCGGACTGACCCTCACGACCGAGCGCAAGCTCTTCTACCGCGAGATGATAGCTCGCTTCGGCCATCACAATGCGATCCTGTGGAACCTTTGCGAGGAATACAATCTCAACATCAACCTCGGGGCTGATAACGTCAGGGCATTTGCACGCTATATCCACGAAACCGATCCTTATGACCACCCTGTAACCGTCCATCATTCCAGCGATCCTTTCGTCATGCTGAAGCCCTTCATAGGCGACAGGCTTTTCAGCATAACGTCGATTCAGATCGGCAGGAGAGATATCGAGCCGGTTGTAGAGAACTTCCGCAAGCTCACCCGTGAAGCTGGCAGGCCCATCCCTATCGCCGTCGACGAGTTCACGGTTACAACTCACGACAAGCCCTGGCTGCCGGAAGACGACATCAAAGCTCTGCGCGTAGAGAAGCTGTGGCCGGCGTATCTTTCGGGCGGCCAGTTGGAATTCATCGTTGGCGATCTGTTGAAGACAGAGAATTTCGCCAAGTACGAAGAGCTGTGGCGCTACATTTGGTACGCTCGCAAGTTTCTCGAAGAGAATGTATCGTTCTGGGAAATGGAGCCCGCCGATGATTTGCTTGAAGGCGAGTCGGTCTACAAGGGTAAGACGTCAACTCATGACGGCCAGGTCTTCGCAAAGCCGGGACAATGCTACGCGCTGTATTTTCCCTCGGCACGAAAGACCGGAATGCTAAACCTGAAAGGTGTTCGGGGCGACTTTGAGAAGCGGTGGTACAATCCGCGCAACGGCCAATTCGTCGGGTCGGGAGCATCGGTCAAAGGTGGCGGCAAGATCACAATCGGGCCGCCTCCGGAAAACGCCGAAAAGGACTGGGCGCTTTTATTGAAGCGGATGTAAGACCGATGCGCAAAGATATCAGGTATATATCGGAAGTCCGTAGGGTGGGGCTTGCCCCACCATTGATGATCGGTGGGGCAAGCCCCACCCTACTGTTGATCGTTGTTGCATTACATATAGGCCTTGTCGCATCGGCCCTGGAAGCCGAGTCGCCGCGCGCTTTGTCGCCGGATCAGGTTCCGGGAGACACGCGACTGGGTCCTTTAAAAGGCGAACGCGGCGACTTTTCATTTGCCCCGCCTCGGTCGCGCCAAGAGTGGGAGCAACGAGCCGAGTACGTCCGACGGGTCATGCGCGTAACAATGGGATTATGGCCGATGCCCGCCAGGTCACCGCTGAATCCGGTTATTCACGGCCTCATCGATCAGGGCGACTACACAATCGAAAAAGTCTATTTCGAGTCAATCCCCGGCTTCTACGTCACCGGCAATCTCTATCGACCGAAAGGAAAGACGGGCAGGCGTCCGGCGGTTCTCAGTCCTCACGGTCATTTTCCCGGCGGGCGATTCCAGGACGAGGGACGCGAGACGGTCCGCCGCAAGATCGTCACGGGCGCCGAGCGATTCGAGGACGGCGGGCGCAGCTTCATGCAATCGCGCTGCGTGCAACTGTCGCGCATGGGATGCGTGGTGTTTCACTATGACATGATCGGCTACGGCGACAGCATCCAGATACCTCTCGATGTGGCTCATCGGTTTTCACAGTTGCGCAAGAAGTTCAACGAGCCGCCCGCGCAGGGTTTCTACAGTGCCTCCGCCGAGCTGAACCTGCACAATCCAATGGGGCTTCATACGTACAATTCCATCCGAGCGATGGATTTCCTGACTTCTCTGCCGGATGTCGATCCGGCGCGCATCGCGGTAACGGGAGGCAGCGGCGGAGGAACGCAGACGTTCATGCTGTGTGCCGTTGACGACAGGCCGCTCGTGTCCGTCCCGGTGGTGATTGTATCGACAGATCGGCAGGGTGGATGCACGTGTGAAAATATTAGCGGATTCCGAATCGGTACATACAATCTCGAAATCACTGCTCTGCACGCACCTAAACCGCTATTGTTGATCTCTGCAGATGACGCCACGCGAACCATGTCAGAACGGGGCTTTCCTGAACTAAAACAACTCTACGGTCTGCTCGGAGCGAAACAAAACGTTTCACACGTAGCGCTCCTGCAATATCCACATAACTACAACTATGTCAGCCGGGCGGCAATGTACAGTTGGCTCAACCGTCATCTCGAACTCGGACTTGCCGAGCCGATTGTCGAACGCTCGTACGAGAGACTGACAAAAGCCGATCTGTCGGTTTGGAATGATCATTATCCTGCGCCAAAGCCCGGCCCTGATTTTGAAATCAAGCTTCTCGAATGGTTGACCGACGACGCGAGAAAACAAATCGCCGCCTTGACGCACCGGAACGCAGGATCTCTGCGACGCTATCGAAAGGTTGTCGGTGGGGCGTGGGACATCCTGCTGCGGAATTTGCCGGATGATCCGGGAATCGAGTTCGAGGAGACAAAATCGGCGGATCACGAATGGTATCGAGAAACAATCGGACTTCTATCCTACAGGACTATTGAGAATCATAGCGCAAAGTTGCCGATGGTTGTGCTCACACCGGAGAAGACCACCAAGCGAACAGTAATCTGGATAGACAAAGAAGGTAAAGCCGGACTCTATGCAAATGACGGCTCGCTAAAATCAACCGTTCGAAGACTGCTCGATGCGGGCCTGAAAGTGATAGGCGTCGACCTTTTGTATCAGGGCGAATTCCTCAATGGCGAACGGCCGCCCAAACAACAGCGCTGTCTGCCGAACGAAGAAGGATACGCCGGGTGGACGTACTGCTATAATCTGCCTGTGTTTGCCCGCCGCGTGCACGATATTCTTGCCGTGATTAAATTCGTAAAGACCAGTGAGGTCGATTTGGCAGGCTTGAACGGCACCGGCCATCTGGTAGCTGCCGTCGTCGCGCAGACAGCCGGGTGGCAGCCTCAAGCTGTGCTTGGGGCTGGCTTTCACACACCAGGCCCAAAGCCTACTGCTTTGAGCCTGCCACCCATAGTCAATCGTACCGTTATCGACACGGAAGGATTTCGCTTTGCCGATCTTAAGGACGCTTACGATATCAACTTCATGCCCGGTGCGGCCAAATATGACGATGTGCCGGGGCTGCTGGCACTGGCGGCGCCCACGCGGCTGTGGCTGGCGGGAGAAGGCAAAGAACCTCCGCCGATCGTCAAAGCAGCGTTCGCCGCCGCCGGCAAAACCGAGAACCTGACAACCTTCTCAGGAGCATCTCAGAATACTGCCCGGCAAGCCGTCGAGTGGCTGCTCAGCCGGTGACGTGATCGATTTACATCCTCACTCGAAGGGTGGCAGCCACTGAATGAGCTTGCCCCTTAGGGGCGCAGCGAATGAAGTGGATGGAGAGAACCCGGGATCAGTCAGGAATTGCTCGCATCAGCTTGAAAATCCTGAAAACCATCCACTTCGCTCACTTCGTTTGCTCAGTGGCTGCCACCCGCCGGTCAGCGGGAATGATGGGCAGGATTAAGCGAGAGGGGTGGCCCGCGCCGTGATAGATCGTCTGCTTGGCCACGATTATTTCGGCGTCCATCCCTATCGGGTTTCCCGTGTTCTGGTTACGGTCCCACAGGGGCCAGCTACTGCTCGATATGTGGACGCGGATGCGGTGGTCCTTTTTGAATATCATCGCAATGGGAAGCAGCTCGATTTTGTACTCGTAGATTTTTTCCGGTTCGATTAGTGAAGGGGCATCCCAGATCGAATCGCGAAAGCGCGCGCGGACAATACCCTCTGTTACGTTGAGGGCTCTGCCGTCGGGATAGACGTCGATCAGCTTGATCGTGAAATCCGTATCCCTTGCCGACGAAGAGGCGTAAAGCCGAGCCTCGACGGGGCCGATCATTTCGGTGTCACGGCTCAGCTTCTCGGTGGTGTAGACAAGGACATCCTGCCGGCTCTCATTCGGCCGTTGATCCGCCGGACCCACGACGATCAAACCGGGCACGGGATTATGCGAACCGTTGGCCCCGAGCGTCGGGACCGGATTATCTGGATCATAGCTGTATCGTGTCGGCTGCCCTTTCTCCGGCCGCTTCCTGCTGAGTGTGCCGACTCTCGAACCATCGGGATTGCTGATGTAGTAGTCCGTGAATTTAGTGTCTTTGAGCGGCCACTGATCTTCCATTCTCCAGCTGCCGTGCCGGACCTGGATTTTGATCGGCGGCTCGTCTTTGATTCCGGTATCTATCCCCTTCAAGTGGTAGTCGAGCCAGCGGATCGTCTCGGTGAAGTCCGGCGCGCCGGAGTGGCCGTGGTCGCCGATCCGTACGCGAACGTCGGGGCAGCGCCCCAGATTCGCCAGCGCCAGATAGCTCTCGAACGCCGCCCCGGCGTAATAATCCTGCCAGCCGGCCATGCAGTAGACCGGGATGCTGACTTGGGCGTATTTGTTGCCGTGGCGCATACTTATCGCATTCCAGTAGCCGTCGTGCCACGAGTGCGTGATGTAATCGTTCCACAATTTATCTTCGTGCCCGATGAATTTCTTGTCCATATCGATCAATGGCACGAACGAGAGCATCTGCTTCCATTTCTCCAGAGAGTATTTGCCGCTTGGGATGGCCCGATTGCTCTGGGTTGTCATCTTGAGGTGGATCGCGCCGTGGCTGCGGTAGCCGTACTTCCAGTGATCGGCATCGATGTAGCCCGGCACAATCGCCTTGAGGTTCGGAGGCCCGGCAACAACGGCACGCCATTGCGTCGCGGCCCAGTACGAGCCGCCCCACATTGCCACCTTGCCGTTGGACCAGGGTTGTTTGCTGATCCACTCGATTGTGTCGTAGCCGTCTTTGTCATCGGGAAAGAACCGTGTCCCGTCGCTGCCGCCGTTGCCTCGGCACTGTTGGGTAACCATAGCGTACCCCGCCTTGTTGAAGCGCCCGGCGTGATTGCTCAGTCCACCGGCAGAATATCCTCGTGTCAGCACAGTCGGGTAGGAACCGCTACCCGGAAGCGAAATGATCGTTCGCAGCTTGATCCCGTCACGCATCGAGACCATCGTCGTTCTGGTCCCATTGGCGATGTTGGACGTGACTAAGACTGCAACCAGAACGACAAGAGTGAGGGCTCGACTTGTTTTGAACATTTGAATTTTGAACCTTGGGTATTGTTTCGGATTTCGAGCTTAGGATTTAGGATTTACTTTCTGTATCCTCAACGCCCAGTCTCCTTCACCTGGAGAGATGAACTTCCGAACGCCGCCATTGACTCGCGTGCGATTTTGAAAACGTCCGTCCCGGCCGTTGGCCGGATTCCACCATTCGACGTCAAACTTGCCGTCTTTCGGTAGGGCGACAGTTATACTTCCGCCCATAGGCAGATACAGCGCGTAGACATCGCCGGGTTTTGCCAGACAGAACGCCTTTCCCGACTTGACTACTTCGTCGTGGGACTCCATTTCCCAGAACGGCAGCGATTCCATGAAGGCCCGCGTTCCGCCAAGCTGGGTCCAGACCGGCTCCCAGGCAGACATCGGACGGTCGTAGGGCTTGTTCACGTGAGCTTCCCAGACTCCGCCTGCTAAGTACGCGCTCCACCAGGCGTGACGGTTCTCCTCGGGTCTGCCTTCGTCGAAGTTGACGACGAGTATCCGCTTGCCGCGCGCGCGGCATCGCTCGATCCAATTGAGTGTCGTTCGATGGTGTCCGAGGGCCTTTTCGAGACCGACGACCGTGCCGGGAGAGCCTGTCTGGATCGATGTAAAATCCACCTGTGGAGCGTCAATATAAGCGTCATTAGGGGTATTGACGTTGTGAATCCCGCGAGGGTGATCGTATGGATCGATCTGTTCGAGTTTGCGCATGAACTGAAGCGCCTGGGCGAGTTTGTAGTTCTCGTTGTGCTCCTCGTTGAAATTGAAAAGCAGCGCGGGCAAATCACCGAAGCGAGCGATCATCTCGCGATAGTAGCGCTCGTGATCGTAGCGGTCCCAGGCGCTGTCGTCTTCCAGCACAAGATAAGGCACAACACCCTTGTTCTGCATGTGCTCGAAAAGCTCCCGCCATTGGGCCAGTTTCGCCACGTCGAATCGCGCGTTGTCCCCGCCGTTTGCTTTCGCCCTGCTTTGAGTATCGCCGAGCCAGGGCCAGACGTCTTTGTCGTCGCCGTCGAGGTTGTGGGTCATAATGTAGATTGAGTTTATGCCCCGCTCGGCTAAGTAATCGACGGCGGCCTTTCGCTTGGCGGTCGTATTGTAATTCTTATATTTACCCAGAAAGTTCTCAGGATCGTCGCAGCCTGCCTTGAGCCAATGCGGCCCGTCGCGGAATTTCAGATAGCGAATCCCGTTGGCGGCGGTCCCCGTGTATTCGAGCCGTCCCCAACGATAGAAAGCCGGTGCATGTTCAGAGGGCTCAGTAACAGTAAACTCACCGGACTGCCCGTCAAGCCGGGAATGGCCACTGGTGGAAACGTATTTCCAGCGGCCCGTTTCGTCGGCGGAAAAGCGAACCTTCCAGATGTTGCCGTCGAGACCGCCACGTCCGTCTCCGTCATAGAATCCCGGCACGCGGTGCTTTTTCCCGCCGGGACCAGTGAAGAGAACATCAAGAGATATGGCGAACGGATTCGGCTCGCCCCGACCTTTGGACTTCGGCCCTTTGAAGACAATTTCAATCGGCGCCCACTTGGGTAGCAGCATCAGTTCGTAGTGTGCCCGTAAGGGCATATCGGACAAACGCCTTACGGCGTCACTACGAACTTGCGCTTGAGGCTGCCGCCCTTCGCTACAAACGAGCGGATTAGGGCCCTCGATGCCGGCCTCGATGATATGAGGTATGCCGTTCGACGACGGGCCTTTGGGGACTCCGAATCCGGCGAAAACTATGCCGTTGTTGCGGTTCCAGAGTACGCGCGAGCCGCCGGCGCCCGCGCCCCAGGCCCACGCTGTGTCCGCTCCGGGGTAGTAGTCGCCGTCGGTGTTGACCCACGTCATATAGCCGTATGGCGCCTCGGGGAATTCTTTCGGATCCAGACCGATTATGCCGTCGTCGGGGCCGTTGTAGTTGACTTTTGCCCCGCGGGTCTGCCTGGTCTCAAGCTGCTCAACAAATGATCGCGGGATTACCTGCTTATCCCTCCACCTGCCGCGAGCCAAAACGAGCAGGCCAAGCCGCCCCATGTCCTCGAGGTCGAGTTGAAAGCGAATCCCGTCCTGGTTCGGCCTTGTCGTCCAGCCGCGTAATTCTATTGCATCGAAATATGCCTCGCGGACCACGTCGTCGTAATCGTCTGTCCAGTCCTTCTTACCGTAAACGCGGGCCAGCGCGTTGCACAGATGCCGCGGATTCTTGTCCGAGTAGGTCCAAATTTGCCCCGGCTTGTAGGCCGGGTGCCTGCCGTAAGGGTAGTCGAATCCGGAAGTCTGCGTTATCACGTGCCACCAGGTTGCTTCGGCGTCTTTGCC
>Ga0180432_10004804_pt1 | contig 18323 bp, 21 predicted proteins | sample SS_ome_10_FD_132414 | JGI IMG/M metagenome (GOLD analysis project Ga0180432, IMG submission 132414) | Hypersaline lake sediment archaeal communities from the Salton Sea, California, USA - SS_1_MS_2 metaG | ecosystem: Environmental > Aquatic > Non-marine Saline and Alkaline > Hypersaline >...
CGTACTAGTATTGGACCTTGACCAGGACGAGGCACTTAAGCTGATGACGGTGCTCGATCCGCTGGCCGCGATGGCGGAGGCCAACGAGTCAGCGCTGGAAACGTTACTGGCGGAGATCGACACAGATAGCGAGGCCGTGCAAGCGATGCTCGATGAGCTAGCCCACGACAACGACATTTTGTCTCCTGGTGTATCGCCGGTTGTTTTGGACGATGATACGCCGCAGACGGTCAGGGACAATATCGAAGAAATGGAGCGGATTAAGTCGCAACGAAAAAAAGGCAATGATAATTTTGCCAACAAGAATGACACAGAACGGTACTTGGTGATCGTATATGGAAGTCGAGGCGAAAAAGAGCAAGCACTTGTGGGGATGGGCTTGGATGCTGACGAACGGTACTTGGCTGCAAGCGCATGTAGGCTGAGTCTCGTGAAGCACGTACCAGTGCGAACGGAAGACGGTGCCAGGGCCATATCGCCATCAAACAGCAAGAGCGGGGCAACGGGAATACGATGAAGTACGTCCAGCAGGCCATTCGACAGTTACAGATTGTGCGAGACAGCACGGACGTGATTGGCGTTGGTTGTTCTTTTGGCAAAGATTCCTTGGCAGTCCTTGATTTGTGTTGCCGTGTTTTCCCGCGAGTGGAGGCATTTTATTTATACCGAGTGCGCGGATTATCTTTTGTCGATGACTGGATCAAAAAAGTACAAGCCAGATATGGTGTTGTCTTCCGCCAATATCCGTCTGGCAACCTTTCGCACTGTTATGCGAATTCTGTGCTTCAGCCGCATTGGTCGGCCGCAAGGAAAGCACCGATCATTAAACAGGTTGACATCGAGAATACTTTCCGATGCGACGCAGGCGTGGAATGGATTGCGTTGGGGTGGCGCCGGAGCGACTCGTTTAATCGTGCTATTATTCTCAAAAAATCTGGCGGGATTGATTTCGGCAGCCGTAGGATATTCCCGATTCGGACATGGAAGAGGTCGGATGTATACGCCTATTTGGCACGTCGTAAAATTACGCCAACTCCAGGATTTGGCAGAAAAGAACAGGGCGGGTTGGATTTCCATCCAGGTGCCATTGATTATATCCGACAACGACCAGCCGATTGGGACCGACTGACAAAGGACTTTCCCTTCATCGGCGTCCAGTCGTCGGAGATTCAACTTCAAAAATCGACAGCTTGCCTTTCACAGGAAAAGGCGTAATAGGATGAGCGTTTGCAAGACACCACGCGAATTCACCGGACTCCGGTTGACAGCACGCATCCGCCGTGTCGTCCGTCGTTGCCGGCCGGATATCGACCAGATCGACGGTGGCGACGGCAACGCCCTTTGGGCCTTTCCCCTGTTTGTTGGCCGAGGCGCAGATAAGGAGCGGGCCTCGGTATGATGTTTTCCATCGCCGTAATTCGACTGTTTTTGAGCCATTGGCGATCAATGACGCCCAGGGCTGGCGTACAGATAGTGCCTTCATTGCAAGACCTCCAGAGCCACCAATACATACTACACCATTATACTACTCCGGAGGCATGAGAAAAGCTGTTTTTTTGTACACTACCCAGCGGGCGAAAGACTCTGGCATGGAGCCGAGACTAGCGGGGACAAAGGAGTCTGCACATAAGGATAGAATGTGTCCTTCTGCGCAAAAGGAAAATTCACAATGAGCAAGGGGAGCAAACGCCGACCACGTGCCGTATCCCAGGAGCAGTTTGAGAAAAACTGGGCGCGAGAACTGGCTGCGTGAACATCACACAGACAAGGCAAATAATGGCAATCATTCCACCAACCCTACCGATCACAAAGAAACACGCTGTGAGCGGTGGCAACACCCATGTCTCACGACAAGCCGCTGGACTGAATTATTATTGCCCGATATGCGGGGAGGTATCGGTACAGCGAGAGCGACGCCCTGGCGGCAACGATACATGCTCGAATGGCTATGTCTATCCGTCGCCGTTCGCCCGAAAGGACATGACCTAACAACCGAGACGGGTACGCTTATACCCACAACTTGACAACTTGACACACCGCCTTTGATCCGGCCAGATCAAGGGAGAAGAGGTGAGCGTGCGGCAGTCCGGTGCCGGAACCACTGGACTGCCGTTTTTTTATGGCCATAACGCCCGAACAACTCAAAAAGCTGCGCGATGTCAAGCGCGACCTAAACGCGAAGATTCGCAAGGCTGAAAAGCTGGCCGACCCGGCTGCCGTTGCCGCTGTCAAGGCGAAGGAGCATAGCGACCAAGTGGCGCAGCGGTCGCGTGCTCAGTATGCGGCCAAGGCGGAGATCGGTCCCATTCCGCCAGTCGCCGACCCCGTGCGGAAAGAACGCTGCCGGTTGGACCTCTTCGCATTCTTGACTACGTACTTTCCGCATTCGACTGGACTTGGCCCGTTTTCCGATGACCACCGCCGCATTATTGCGGAGATGCAGGACGTAATCATTAACGGCGGCCGCCTCGTCAATGCGGTATTCAGAGAGTTCGGAAAGGCATTGTCGATTGATACCCCGCTGCCCACACCTACGGGTTGGACGACGATGGGTGAAGTTTGCGAAGGTGACACGCTGTTTGATGAAACGGGGCGGCCTTGCCTTGTGATTTTTACCACTCCGGTGATGCAGGGGAAGCCCTGTTATCGCGTAATACTGGATGATGGGGAGTCTTTGATATGTTCTGGAGATCATTTGTGGACGGTGACGGATGGATATCTGCGCCGGTCTATCACCGCTACTACTACCGAATTGAAGGATGGGATTAAGCAGAACTCAACTATCAAAACCAATCGGGTGAATAGATATTCTATCCACGTTGCCGGTCCGCTCAAAATTGAACGCGATGACGATTCCCTGTTGGTTGATCCTTATATCCTTGGTGTATGGCTCGGCGACGGCACTTCCGAATCGAATCACATTACCATTGGCGACCATGACGCCGCTGAAATGTGCGGGTTGATCCGCTCTGTAGGCGAAACGATTACCAAATGTGGCCCACCGCTAAAATACTTGGTTGGTGCGGGCAGCAGGGGACGGTCGTCATGCTTTGCCGGTGCTGAAGCAGCCAGGCGAATGATTGTAGCCGGAAAATCATCTGCCGAGATTAGCCTGGCAACTGGGATCAATTACCGCACGGTTTGCAATATACGTTACAGAGGGGACCGACTTTCTAAAACGCAGGGGTTGCGGTCTAGGCTGGCGGAGATAGGTGTACTTGCTAATAAGCACATCCCGGCAAACTACCTGCGGCGACCAGAGGCCGACAGGTGGGCTTTGCTACAGGGTTTAATGGACACTGACGGCACGGTTTCCAAACGGGGGCACTGCTTGTTTTCTAATAAACGGAAAGTTCTCGTTGATGGAGTGCGGGAATTGCTGGCTAGTCTCGGTGTCAAAAGCACGCTTGAAGCGACAGTTATCAACAAACGACGCTATTGGCAAGTTCAGTTTACTGCCTATGCGGATCGGCCATGTTTTCGGTTAAACCGAAAAGTTGCCCGTCTTGCCGCCAAAAAAGCAGTAGTGCGGAGTGCTACCCGACGCATTGTGTCGATTGTGAGCGTTCCGTCGGTGCCGGTCCGCTGCATTCAGGTAGATTCGCCAAGTCGGCTGTATCTTTGTGGCCGCAGCATGGTTCCAACTCACAATACGACCATATCCGAAAATACAATTCTGTGGGCGGCGCTCTATGGGCATCGGCAGTTTGGCATTATTGCCGCAGTCAACTTAGCCGCCTCCACGTCGAACATTGACAGCATCAAAACGGAGTTCGCCGAAAACGATTTATTGCTAGAGGATTTTCCCGAGGTGTGTTATCCGATTCGAGAATTGGACGGCAAGCCACAGAAATGCAAATCGCAGACGTGTAACGGCAAACACACGTTGACCGCTTGGCGGGCCGACGTGATTGTGTTGCCGACCATTGACGGCTCACCCGCTTCGGCAAACACCATTCGGGCCAAGCCCTACGCCAAGGCGCGTGGCGTCAAGTTTAAGCGACCAGATGGCACCAATGTTCGGCCCGACCTGATTCTAGTCGATGACCCCCAGGACGATGAATCGGCAGCCAGTCCGGGACAGGTGCAAAAGAACCTCAAAATCCTAAAGAAAAATCTCATTCATACAGCGGGCCACAATAAGAAGTTGGCCATAGTGGTCAATGGCACAGTGATAGCCGAACGAGACATGATCGAATCATTGCTGTCTGATTCGGCGTGGCAAGGTGAACGGATTAAGTTTGTCCAATCGTGGTCGAAGGTCCACGACACTTTTTGGATGAAGGAATATGCGGCTGTTCGCCGGACGTTTGACCGTACTGCTGTTGGCGACAAACAGCGGGCAGAACGGGAAGCCACGGCACTTTACGCCTCTAGGCGCGATGAGGCCGATGCCGGTTGCGTGGTGTCTTGGGTCGAACGATACAACCGGATTACCGAACTCTCGGCAATTCAACACGCCTATAACGTTCTGATTGACGACGGCCCCGAAGTGTTCGCGTCGGAATACCAGAATCAGCCGCTGGACGAACGGTCCAAGGACTCCGTTCTAACCGCCGCGCTGGTCGCGTCGAAAACCAACGGCCTCGCCCGAGGTCGCGTACCCAAGACTGCGGAGTTTATCACGGTTTACATCGACGTGCATCTACGCGTTCTCTACTACGTGGCGACAGCCTGGACGAAGGATTTCACTGGCAGCGTAATAGACTACGGCACGTACCCTCGCCAGCCATTAAGCTATTTTGCTCAGGCATCCGCGCCGGTTTGCATGGCGGACGCAGCGCCAGGCACAACCGAGGACGCATGGATTCTAGCGGGCTTGACCGCGCTGACCAATGCCATCTATGGCATGACGTTCATGCGAGAGGACGGCGCGGAAATGCACGTCCACATGGTTCTTATCGATGCCAAGTGGGGCGAGAAGAATGAACTGGTCAAACAGTTTTGCCGGCGACATCCACAGGCAGGCACACGTTTATTGGCTTCGCAGGGGCTGGGGATCGGGCCGGCGCAGAAAGATTTCTCCGAGTATCGCCCGGAGCCCGGCACACGCACAGGCTACGGCTGGCGCATTGCGCCTCCGAAGGTCGGCGGCGACCGGTGGATAACGATCGACACGAACACGATGAAAAGCCACGTCGCCAACCGGCTGGCTCTTCCTCTGGGCACGCCCGGCGGGATTGAGTTGTTTGGCCTGGACCCGCGCGACCATGCTTTGTTCGCCGACCACTGCGTGTCAGAAGCCCCGATGGAAATGACGGCCAAACGCGGCATCGGTCAAATGCGAACGAAAACCGTTTGGGAATGGCCGTTGCCGCATACTGATAACCACTGGTGGGATTGTCTGGTCGGCACGGCTGCTGCTGCCTCGATGCTTGGCTGTCGGATTCCCGGTATCGAAAAGCGAGCGCGCAAACGTCGCATGTCTGCTGCCGAATTGGCGGCTTTAGCAAGGAGGTAGGCGTATAGCAATGGACCCATCATTGCGTAAAACCGCCGAGGAAATACAAGCTGAATCCAACCAGGGTGGTTTCAGTACGCGGATCACGGTCTGTCCGCAATGCGGACACCCGAGGTTTTACGCAACGAATACTTACTACCTAATAGATGGCACGAAACGTCGGCTACGCAAATGTTTTGCGTGCGGGCACGCCAGAAGCGAGATGGTGCCACGACCGATATTGGATGGAGACGATAATGGCGACATGGGCACAACGTGATAATCGCGTCGAATTGAAGACGCGCCTTGGAACATTTTGGGCGGAAATGCCGGACGGCTGGCGGCTGGATGATTGCCATCCGGCGGCCCTGGCGGTAGCCGAGTGGCTTCTGTTCCACAACATCCCGGCATTGCAGGAAGAGTGCATCTCACTCGAAGCATTGAAACAGCTACCGTATCGCGCGAGACCGCCCCATTCCAAAACCATCCTATGCTATTCCGCCGGAGCGGATTCGACAGCAGCCCTCATGTTGTTGCCGCGAGAAACGACGATCCCCGTCTATTGCCGTCGGCCCTATGACAGCTACCGGCGCAGCGACGGCATACCGATCAAGTTGGCTACGTTCGCCCCCATACAACGATGCCTCGACAAGGTCGGTGGCGTGGTCCAGGTGCCCAGTGTGCTTGAGACCATGGGGCCTGCTGCTGGTTTACGGCACGGCTTCCACGATGGTTATGGTTACGCGGTTATGGCCTGCCTACTGGCCGATCACTACGGGGCGGGAACGGTGGCTTTCGGTTCTGTCATGGAACAAGTGTTCATGGGGGCGGGGAACAACTACACGGATATCATCAAGATGGCGTCATCGCGCTGGCAGATGTGTCGCCAGTTGTTTCGTGTTGCTGGTCTGGATTTTGCATTGCCGACCGGCGGCTGTTCGGAAGTGTTGACGGAACGCACGGCGCGCAGCGGCCCCTATGGCGAAGTAATCGTATCGTGTCCGACTGCCGACGCAAGTAATCGGCCGTGCGGTACGTGTTTTAAGTGTTTTCGCAAATTGCGAATTGCCGGGACGTCTGCGCCCGAGCCAGACAAGAACGTCGTGGCGGTGCTTAAAAAACGCCCGCTTAAGTCGGCGACTTCTGTGGTCTACGCCTGTCAGAAGGCGGGATGGTGGAAGGTGGCTAGCCTAGCAGAATACCGCGACGTCGATCTGGGATTCTTGGAGCGATACCACGGATACGCAGTAGACTACCTGCTCAGTGTTGAACTGGCCAGCCACGTTCATAATCGCATGGCGGAACTCGGCGTCCAATCAATGAACCCTGAAGAGGAAGCGAAGTTGCGGCGCATTGGCCAAACCTTTTGGCCGGAGGCATTCAGTCGGACGCGGGCCGGTCTGCCGGATTTGTAAGAAGTAAATAGTCAGGAGAATGTTATGGCGATTTGGAAACAGAATGGGACGCGCGCCGAGCTACATTGTTCGCACGGTATGTTTTGGGCGGAAATGCCGGATGGCTGGAAGCTCGACGATTGCCACCCAACCACGCTTGCTGCTGCCTCTTGGTTGCTGCTCCACAATGTCCCCGACATGGAAGGCGAGTATCCGCCAGCCGCAACGATTCTGGACATGCCAAAACGGCCCCGAGGCGTGCGGCCGCTACTTGCTTTCTCTGGCGGCGTCGATTCGATGGCGTCCTTGATGGTGATGCCTCCCGACACGATTCCATTCTATTGTCGCCGACCCTACAGCAGCTACCGGCGCAGCGACGGCATACCGATCAAGTTGGCTCCGTTTGACCCCATCGGTCGATGTTTGGACGCGGTAGGCAACGTTACATCCGTGCCGAATACATTCGAGTTAATCGGTATTCAGCGCGGCACAACGCATGGCTTCCGTGACGATTGCGGCTACGCGGTCATGGCGTGTCTGTTGGCCGATCACCTCGGCGGTGGTTTGGTGGCCTTTGGTGCTGTCTTGGAGGGTCAGGTAACGAATCGAGGTCTCTTTTTCGGACTTTCAGCCAGTGGCATTCGTGAAGATATATTGTGCCATGCGGGTTTGGTCACGTGTTTTCCCGTCGGCGGCTGCTCGGAAGTGGCGACCGCCAATATCGTCGCCGCGAGCCGGTGGCGGAATGTTGTTGTACCGTGTCCGAAGACGGCAGCTGACGGAACGCCGTGCGGAAAGTGCTACAAGTGTTTTCGGAAGTTGCGCCTTCTCGGCCTGCCTGCGCCGGAGCCTGGCGCGAACGCACTAACCTACCTCACGAAAAGGCCGATCCCAACGGCTGGCAGTGCGATTTACGCCTGCCAAAAATCCGGCTGGTGGGGCAAGGAAGTTGAGGAGTATCGAGACGTGGACCTTGGCTTTTTGGATCGCCACTACGCGCCAGCACTCAAGGCGTACATGCCGTTTGAGCTGGCCGAATACGTCGGCCACTGGCTGCGTCGTTTCGGGGTAGAACCAATGGACGCATCGGATGAGGCGAAGCTGAAAGCGATGGGGTCGATTTTCTGGCCTGAAAAACACCAACAACTGTGGGGAGAAAAATGCGAGTAGGACTAGTTACGCCTAGTTTTCCGTGCGAGCGGCGAGTGGCGTTGCTGCCGTGCGATATCGACCACACGCCGGATACGCTGCTTGTCGAATCCGGGTTTGGCGAAATGATGGGTATACCGGATTCGGCCTACCGCGCGAAGGGTTGCGCGATTGTTTCACGTGAGAGGGTATTCCGGGAAAGTGAAGTGGTGTTTTGTCTGAAACTCTTGCAGCCCGAGGACTACGCTTTCATCCGTGAAAAACAAACAATTATAGGGTGGGTCCACCCGCACGGATCAGGCGAGCGGTTTATGCGGGAGGTTGCCGGGCCGAAGCAGTTGACGGTTGTGGACCTCGATAGTATTTCCCCGCGCGTTTATCCGCCCGGCGAAGCTTCGTTTGCTGCAAGCATTTCTCCCGGCTTTCTCTGGTGGAACAGTTATATGGCGGGCGTAGCGGCGGTTGACCACGCCCTGGCGTCGTATGGATTGTTGCCGAACGCCAATACGTCGGTTGCAGTCCTCGGAGCCGGGAACGTTGCCCAAGGGGCCTATGCGGCGCTGTCGCGGCATGGCGCGCAGGCCCGCATGTTCCGTCGCCGCACAATGGCGGAGTTTTATGAGACAATCAATCTATACGATATTGTCGTCAATGGAATCGAAATAGCTGATGGCGACAAGCCGATTCTCGGCTTCGAACAGCACCGCCTAAGGCCTGGCAGCCTAGTTGTCGATGCGGCGGCAGATGCGAACCGTGCGATCGTAGGAACGCATTATACGACGCTGGACAATCCGGTCTATCAGCGAAACGGCGTATGGTTTTATGTCGTGAACAACACGCCATCGGTCTACTATCGCCCAGTGAGCGAGTGGTTAAGCCGCGAGTTGTGGAAGCATGTGTTTCGGTCAAGTCTGAAACGACTACTGTGGCAAGACTGCAATGAAACAGATAAAAAACAATTTGCATGAACGAAACAGACAAAAAACAATTTGCATGTGGCTGCGGATATAGTCCGCTTGTCTTCAACATTTGGCGGCTTGCGACTTGCGCTGTATGCAAAAAAATCTACCTGCGTCATAATCACCGAGCAATACTGGTTGAAGACGGCGGATACCTAAACCTAAATATACAGACATTGGAATTGCACTTACGTATCGACCAACGGTGCATGCAGAAGATGGCTAAATAAAACAACAGACCACCTCCGCAGGATTTGCAGGCATGGAGACACTGGATAGAGCGGGCTCTTAAAACCAAACGCCAGATAGTGCCGCAAGCCACACCGGCTTAGCCGCTCGGCCACCGCTCCGTAGGTGGGCGACCTTCGCCGACCTCGCTATGTCGGGAACGCCAAGCCGACTGCTAGATTTAGCAGTTCCAAAAAAGCGAGGTTGCTATTTTGAGATAATCCAGCAAACTACACGCAATACGGACGACGGGGCGGAGTAATTAACCGCGCCGACACCAGCGCAATAAACAGCAGCCGTCGAGGGCTCGACACCTCGGCGGCTGTTTTTCTTTGCGCTCGTCTGTTGTCGCGGGTGGGCAGGTGCTCGGCGAGGCCCCATACGCCTCGCTTGATTGGTTCGAGTCCAATACCCGCCACTGGATTTTTGATTAGGAGATTGCATGGCTGAAAAAACTATCGCCGACGCGATCGAGGAAGCCGCGAAGAGTCCGTCGCGTGTAAGCGTAGACGGTCTGAGCGTGGATGGCCTTGACATCGAGAAGGCCATTAAGGCCAAACGGTTTCTCGCGGAACAGGCCGCCGCCTCCAAAAACCATTGTGGCCTCACCTTTCGCACGCTAGAGCCGGGGGGCTGCGGATGAATCCATTGAGTTTTATTCGCCGCGCCTTCTCGCGACGGCAGACTTCCAGACCAGAACCAGCACAACCGCCGATTCGTGGCCGCTACGATGCCGCCCAAGATTCCAACGAGATTAAGAACTTGTGGGCGGTGGTCGATCAGCTCGACGCGGACGCCTCGAATACGCTCGCCATCCGCAAAAAGCTTCGCAATCGCTCGCGCAACGAACGGGCGAACAATGGCCATTGCGCCGGAGTGATTCGCACCCACGCCAACTACATCGTCGGTACGGGCCCGAAGCTGCGACTTCAAACGCGGTCGGTGCCATTCAATCAGATGGTCGAAGCTGCTTGGGGTCGATGGTGTGAGTCCACAGGGTTCATGCGCAAGCTGCGTACGATGTGCCGAGCCAAGACAGGCGACGGCGAAGCCTTTGCCCTGTTGGTCGGAAACCCGAATATCGAACACAAGGTGAAACTGGACGTTTGCCTTGTGGAATGCGACCAAGTATCCGCACCCGTCGGCGTCTCGCAAACAGAGCGTTACGTTGATGGCATCCATTTCGACGAATACGGCAATCCGCAATTCTACGACGTTCTCAATCGTCACCCTGGCGCGTCCTGGTTCCAGGCAGGACCGCAGGAGTTCACCACCTATGCGGCGCGATTCGTCTGTCATTGGTTCGGTGGCGATGAACGCCCGGGGCAACATCGCGGCATCCCAGAACTAACGCCGTCGCTCAATCTATTCGGCACGGGCCGTCGGTATCGAGAGGCGGTAGTCGCCGCCGCAGAAACCGCCGCCGACCTTTCCGTCATGATCCAGATGGGGACGACCAACGAAGGCAATGACGAAGCCGCACCGTTTACTTCGCTTCCCATCGAGAAGCGCACGATGACGGTGACGCCTGCTGGGGCGACGGCATCGCAAATGAAAGCGGAGCAACCGGCGACGACTTACGACGCATTCAATCGCAATATGATCTGCGAAGAGGCACGGCCGCTCAATATGCCCTACAACATTGCCGCTCGTGATTCGAGCGGCTACAGCTACAGCGGCGGCCAGCTAGACCACCTCACCTACTTCGTGTCAGTGGATGTCGAGCGGCAAGACTGCGAATCGGCCGTGCTCAATCGGGTTTTTGCGGTTTGGTTCAATGAGGCGCGTGCCGCCTACGGCTGGGGCGTGTTGGCTTCACCGTCGCCCCGGCATTCATGGAATTGGCCCGCGAAACCGCAGACCGATCCCGTAAAGACGGCCAGCGCACGAAAGACAAACTTGTCCGACGGCACGACAACGCTTGGCCGCATTTATGCCGAGGATGGCCTGGACTTCGAGGACGAGGTTGTCGCCATGGCGCACGAGTACGGCGTAACCGTCGAGGAAATGCGGGTCAAACTCCTCGACTCGAACATGCAGAAATCAGGCGGTGGAGGGGCAGCGCCGCCTGACGGCAAGGACGAACCAGACGCCGACGAAACCATACCGCCGACGAAAGCCCATTCACGTTTCACCGTGCCATCCAATGGCAACGGCCACATTCACGGAGTTTTGACATGAGCAAACAAAGTCAACGGCGCAAACGCGCGCGTTTTATTCGTGCTGCCGAATCGAAGCCGCTGATCCAATTCGAGGCAAACAGCCTTGATTGGATCAAGGCGGCGGAGGGCGGCGAAGACGGCGACGGCAAAAGCGATGACCAGCCGAAGCGATTCAGCATGACCGCCTATACCGGCGGGGCCATGGACATCGGCTATTATGACGCGCCAGTGGTTATCGACCTCGCGGGCATGTCCGTTGCGCCGCCCCTACCAATCTTGATGAATCATGACGCGGACAAGATCGTCGGCCATGCCGATGATGTTGGTCTATCCGTCTCCGCCTTAAAGCTGGCCGGGGTCATCTCCGGCGCAAGCCAGGAGGCTACGCAGGTCACTGCCAGTGCGGGCTTGGGCTTCCCATGGAAGGCATCCGTCGGCGCGCGTCCCGACGAGCTTTTTTTCGTCGAGGCAGGCGTCACGACGAAGGCAAACGGCAAGACATTCAAGGGCCCTGTGTATGTGGCTCGTAAATCGACGCTGGGAGAAGTCAGTTTTGTGGCGATGGCTGCCGACGGCAAGACATCTGCCAAGGTTGCGGCTACCGCCGCTTTTACTACGAGAAAGGAACTTAATATGAAGTTCAAAGAATGGACCGAGAAGCTGTTCAATGGGGACGTTCCCGAATTGACCGAACAGCAAAACGAGAACCTGAAAGCCAGCTATGACGCCGAAGTCAAGGCGGCAGAAATCAAGGCAGCGGCAAAGCCGCCAATCGAAGGCGAACCGGCCCCGGCCCCTGTGGTCGAATCGCCGAAGTTCGACATGGAAGCATGCGTACTGGCACACGGCAAGCACGTTGCTGCAATCGAGGCGCTGTCGGCTAACTACGATGGCAAAATCGAGGCCGCCACGTTCGCCGAGCTCAAAGCGGCTGCCGCAAAAAAAGCTGCGGAATTGAAGCTCGAAGCGATGGAAGACGAGAAACCGGTCGTATGGCTGGAAGTTGCGTTCATCAAGGCGAAGTCCGAGCATGAGGTGGCTCTGATTCGCGCCGAGCGGCCGAAGGCCCCGGCGATTCATGCCGGCGGCAATGAAGCGTCCCAGGCACAAGCGATTGAGGCCGCTTTGAGTCTGCGCGCCGGATTGCAAACGCCCGAGGAATACTATTCCCGAGAGACCATCGATGCGGCGGCGAAGTTCCGCAACATTGGCTTGCAGGAAACGATGCTTACGTTTGCCCGCGCAAACGGCTACACGGGGCGGCAAACCATCCATGCAGGCAACATCCGCGAGGTGATGCAGGCGGCGTTCTCAACACACACGTTGACGACGCTCCTCACCACGACCGGCAATAAGCTGCTACTGGACGGATTCAATTCCGTATCGCAAACATGGCGAGAAATTGCATCCGTGCGGAGTGTGAAGGACTTCAAGACTCACACCGCCTACCGGATGACGGCCGACCTCGAATATGAGGAAGTCGGGCCCGCCGGAGAGATCAAGCACGGTACGCTTGGCCAGGAGACGTACACCCATCAGGCCAAAACCTACGGCAAAATGGTCGCGTTGACGCGACAGGACATCATCAACGATGACCTCGGCGCGTTCGACGACCTTCGTAATCGCTTGGCGATTGGGCAGGCCATCAAGATGAACAAGGTGTTTTGGACTGCGTTTCTCACCGCCAGCAACGCAGGCACGTTCTGGACATCCGGTCGCGGCAACTTGGTCACGAGTTCGTCATTGGCCGAAGCCGGGCTGAACACTGCCGTCAAGGCGTTCCGCGACATGGCCGGTCCTGACGGCAACCTGCTGTCCTTGGAGCCGAAACTGTTGCTGGTTCCGTCGGCCTTGGAAGCGACGGCCCGCAAGCTGTACGCCTCGCAGGAGATGCGTGACACCACGGCCAGCACGAAGACGATGGTGGCGAACATTTACCACAATCGATTCAAGCCGATCGTTGTGCCTGAGTTGGGCAACAGCTCGTACACGGGCTACTCGGCTACGACGTGGTTCCTGTTGGCCGACCCGAAGATTCTGGCTCCGATTGCCATGAGCTTCCTGAACGGGCAGGAGGCACCGACGATCGAATCGACGGACGCCGACTTCTCGACACTCGGTATCCAGTTCCGCGCCTACCACGACTTCGGCGCGGATATGTCGGAGTATCGGTCGAGCGTGAAGGCGACTGCCTAACGTTGACAAACAGATAACGGCGGTGGGCGGCGCATGATTCCGCCCACCGCCTTCACTCTCATTTGAAAGGAGTGCCCAACGATGGCACAGACACCAGTAACTTTTTTCGCAGGGTCTTACGAGACCATTGACTACACGCCGGGTGCTGATGTTGCGGCTGGCGATGTGGTTGTCATCAATTCCGTCATGCTCGGCATCGCGCCGGTTGCCATCAGCGACAGTGTTGTTGGCGTGCTGGCACGGCGCGGCGGGCGATGGAAGGGCCCCAAGCTCCAAGAGGCCATGACGGTTGGTGCCCCGCTGTACTGGGACGCCGATGGCAGTCCCTATGGAGGCACGGCCAGTAGCGGAGCGTTGGCAACGACCAACACGCTCGGGCTTTGCATCGGACGATGCACGGCCGCCGCTGCTGAAACGGCAGAGGAGGTGGAGTTCGAGTTCTGCCAATCGGATAACGATTACGACACATAATCGCTAGCGGACACAAGGCAGGGGCGGCCTTACCGCTGTCCCTGCCGTTTTTTCACCGAGAGAGGAGCCAACCCTTGAAAGTTGTGTTGATTACCGCCGTACACGGCAGGCATGTCATTGTGGAGCGAATGCTGAGGCATCACGCCAAGGTGGCAGAGCAATTGAAAGATTGCTGCGAGCTATCCATCGTCGCTGCCATGAGCCCGGAAGATGCTCCCACATTGTTTCCGGTTTGTTCGCAACTCGGCATCATCTCGACGGCATGTACAAACCACCCAGTGAGTCGTAAGTGGCAACTTGCCTTGTCGCTTGCCAAGCATCTCCTCGAACCCGACGCCGTTATTATCCTCGGGAGCGACGACTTCGCCAACGAGTCCTATTTTCGGCAGGCGGTCAATCGCATCAAGGCGGGGTCGCAGGGGTGCGGGCCTGACTCCGTGTGGTTTTACTCACAGCCGAGCGGCACGATGGGGCTGTGGCGTGGCCCGATGCGTTTGTCTACGGTGGTGTCGGCTACGAAAGACCCGGCGAACCGCGCCGTGACGATTCAACACTCTGATTTGCCTGCTGGTGCCGGCCGTATTCTATCGCGGCGTCTCTTAGATGCCATTGACTGGCAACTGTGGAACTTCGATCGTGATTCGGCGTTAGACACGTACTCAAGTTTGGCAATTCTCAATCGAGTCCATATGAAGCTCGATATTCTCCGCGTGGACTCGATGCCAGGGGCCGCGATTATCGACGTGAAAAACGGTGACAACATGCACGACTGGCGTGATCTGCCTTTCTCGCATGTTGTCGAACCTGAGCCGGCCAAAGAGTTGTTGCGACAATTGGACCTGGAAATCTGTGCGGGGTGATTGACGGATGGCCACGTTGCTAGAACAAGGAATGGCAATGCTTAGCAGCACGCTCCCGACGGCGGCGGGCGGCGAGGTCATTTACCAACGAGGTGACGACCGGGTTTGGATCAATGCGACATGGGGCAGGACGGAGTTTCAGATAGAGGACTCCGACGGGGTGCGGATCGAACATAGCGACCGGGATTTTATTTTTGCGGCGACCGCTTTGATCCTGGGCGGGACATTGGCCACGCCACAACGAGGGGACCGAGTAACGATTGTACGTGAGGAGCACGGCGACCAGCAGGTCTTCGAGGTGTTAGCACCCGGCGGCTCGCAGGTGTATCGCACGTGCGACCCCGAGGGCCACGTCCTCCGCGTCCACAGCAAGAGGATGACATGAGCGTACCGTCGCTTGATATCGCCGACGCTGTTGTGACCGTGCTGAATGCGGCCGACCTCAGCCTGGACTTTACGGCGGAGCGAAAGTATACGCCGAAGTTCGACCTTCATTCGAGCGCTGCGGTACAGGTGGCCGTGGTGCCGAAGTCGGATGCACGCAACATGCAGACGCGCGGTGTAGACGGGGCGACCATTCAGATCGACATCGGCGTGATGAAAAAACTGCAAAATGCCATAGCGGATGAGGCGACCGAGTGCGATGCGTTGCTGGAGTTGTGCGAAGAAATCAAACCGCTCGTGAACCGTGAACGACTCTCTGGCGTGGAAGACTCCGTTTGCATCGGGATTCAACAGGAGCCGATTTACTCGGTCGAGGAAGTGGACGAGAAACGGACGTTCTTGACGGTGCTGACTGCGACATTCAAAACCACGGTAGCCCCATGATCGGCATGAAGCTAAACACAGCGAAGAGCATGTTCTTCGACTCGCCGAAGGTCAAGAACGCCGTGGACAAGGCGACGCGGAAAGTGCTGTCGCGGTTCGGGGCGTTCGTTCGGCGCACGGCGAAGCTGAGCATTCGGAAACGCAAGAAGGCATCGGAACCGGGCAAGCCGCCGAATTCACATACCGGCTTGCTTAAGAAGTTCATTTTTTTCGGCTACGATCCCGCAAAACGAAGCGTGGTGATTGGGCCGACGCGACTTAATTCAACGGCGGCCTTTGTCCCGCCAATCTTGGAACATGGCGGGACAACAAAAATAATCAAACGTCGCAGGGGGCGGCGCGTTGTGGTCCCCGTCCAGATTGCCGCCCGACCATTCATGCGACCGGCGTTTCACAAGGAACTACCGAAGCTGCCCGACATGTGGAGGGACAGCGTAAAACCGTAAACCATAGACATCCGTAAAACCGACAGACGCGCGGCGGCGTGGGAGTATCGCACGCCGACAAGCAAACAAACGGCCGTATGGGGGCCAAGTCCTCGCACGCGCCGTTTTTTTGTGCGCGCGTCAGTCGGTTTTTCTTTTGAGAAAGGAGCCACGCGATGGCAACAAAAATGGGGTTCGAGGGGAAGATTTATTACGGCGTAGCCGGGTCCACCGCCTCGACGGAGATCACGAACAGCCGCGACATCACCTACACGATTAGCTCGTCGAAAGCGCCGACGACGGTACGCGGCAGTAGCGGCGTTCCGCTGAAAACCGAGCGAGTCGTGGAGCTTGCCGTTTCAATCGAATGGCAGATGACGAACGACACGACTGACACCACCTTGGCCGCGCTACGCACGGCGGCGGCGGCGGGCTCCGAAGTCGCATTGCGGACGAAAGACTACTCGTCCGGCAAGGGCTTCGACGGCGATGTGACGCTTGACGTGAAAAACGGCAAGCCGATCGGCGGCGAACAGACCTTCGACTTCACGGCAACTCCATCGAAGGAAAGCCGCACTCCACAGGCTTACACGTAATTTATGAACAGCAAACAGAAACACAAAACATAGAAGGAAGGTGAATCATGGCAAACACGGGAACATTGGCAATCGTCGGCAGTATCGGCGGTGTGTCGATCAATAAGACGATTTCAGAAACCGGGGACCATTTCAACGTCTACGGTGACGGCGATGCCGGTGAGAATATCGCGTTGACTGCCGGTCAGGCGGCGTCCTCATGGGTCAAGACCGATGCGGACACCGCCGCCTGCAACCTGACCGAAGGGCACGGCTACAGCACAGGCAAAATGGACGTGTACTGGACGGGCGGCATGCGATACGACGTGGATGTGACGGTAACGGTCAACGCCTTGGCCCTCGACGGCGGAACGGGCGATGATTTTCCTGCGTCAGCATCGTCAGACGTGATTGTCTGCACGCATCAGCAGATCAATACGGCCATTGACGGCGACGAGTGCCAGCTACTCATCATGAATTCGTCGAAACGCGGCCACGTCCATTTTGAGGACGCGGATGGCGATACCATCGCCGACATCGAACTCCAATCGGATCAGCCCTATTCATGGAATCAGAGCAACGGCGTCACGAATCCGATTACGGGCGACCCGATCACGGTTTGCTATGCAAGCAATGGCGAGGCCACAACGGGCTACCTCACGATTCTGTCGCTCGAAGATTCCACACCATCATAAGAAAGGCGGGTGATTTGTGGCGAAGTTTGTTGACTCGCTGGGGCGTGAATGGATCGTCGATGTGACTGTGGACAAAATCAAGAAGGTCCGCAAGGCCCTTGATATCGACTTGGCCGATGCGTCTGGCGAAGTGGTCCACCAACTTTCCGAAGATATCGTCTTGATGGCAGATGCGCTTTGGCTGCTTTGCGAAGACCAGGCTATTGTCAAAAAGATTACGGACGAAGAGTTCGGGCGGGGACTGGTCGGCGATCCGCTTGATGCGGCGGCCGGGGCGTTGGTGGAAGCCATCTCGGATTTTTCCCCCGGCCAGAGGAGATTGCTGCTGCAAAAGGCGACTGCCAAGATGCGGGCGGTACGCGAGAAGGCGGAGAGTCTCGCTCTGGCCAAACTCGACGATCCGAAACTGACGGAGCAGCTAGAGGCGGCCCTGATGACGCGCATGGACGCGGAGATGCAAGCGGCTTTGACGCGATTGAATGGGCCTACGAGCTCGCAGGGCAAATCGGCGGAATCAACCCAGGTCCCTTGACGATCCGTGAATTGTGGTGGATGGCGCGCGGTGCGTGGGATCGGACGATGCTTTTGGCCGTCGCGTTTTGCGATCCGCAGGCGGTCGGCACAAATCCATATCGAGCCAGCATTAACGCGAGCCGAAACGACGTACTGCCTTACGATCCGGCAGTGATGCAGAAAATCCAAGACAGCGGACTAATGGGGTAAGGCACCATGCCGGGACAAAACGACATTCTAGCTGGCAGGGCGTGCGTTGAAGCCTATCTTGACTCCCGCAAGCTGAATAAAGGCTTGGCGGCTGCACAAAAGCGGCTGCGCGATTTTGGCAACGGCATGGCCACGATGGGCCGTTCGATGATGATGGGTAGCGCTGCCATCATCGCTCCGATAATTGCCGCCACAAAACACTTCGCTCAGGCTGGCGA
>Ga0180432_10004805_pt1 | contig 18321 bp, 22 predicted proteins | sample SS_ome_10_FD_132414 | JGI IMG/M metagenome (GOLD analysis project Ga0180432, IMG submission 132414) | Hypersaline lake sediment archaeal communities from the Salton Sea, California, USA - SS_1_MS_2 metaG | ecosystem: Environmental > Aquatic > Non-marine Saline and Alkaline > Hypersaline >...
CGCCCCATCCAGGTAGGCCAGGTAGCCGCCGAAGCGGTTGAAGACGTGGAACTCCCAGCAGTTGACGGTGGACTGCGGCAGCCGCGCCCGGGCGTCCACCTGCAGCCCGGCCATGACCACACGCGCTTCGTCGGAGCCGACGTCCGCCTGCAGGCCCCCCTGCGAGAGCCGCACCTCCACCTGCCGGATGGCGTCCACCTGCAGCCCGGCCATGGAGACCCGTCGCTCTTCAGAGCCAGCCTCCACCTGTAGGCCGCTCTGGGACACCCGCACCGTTTCCGAGTCCACGTCGGCCTGCAGGCCGGCCTGCGTCACCAGCACGTCGACGATGATCACCAGGTTGGCCAGGGAGGATGCAGAGACGGACGCCCCCGAGGCCGAGAGCGCCATGGTGGCGAAGAGGGTCGGCGCCGATCCGCTGCTGGTGGATGCGCCGCTGGCCGAGAGCGTCAGGGTTGCCACGTCAGTCCACCGAGATGGCTAGTTCGTTCGCCCCGAACTCCAGCGAGTCCCCGTTGTTGGCGTCCCGGGCCGTGTCCAGCTCCCAGTAAGCCAGGACATCCCCCACTGTGCCCGAGGAGGCCGTGCAGAGGAACACGTGGGTCACCTCCGGCGGGTCGGCGGTGAACGTCCCGAAGTTGATCACCGCGCTGTTGCTGATCTCCGACGGGTCTCCGGCCGGCGCGTCCCAGGTCACTGCCTGGCGGGAGTAGCCAGCCGTGGAGATCTCATTGCCGGCGAACGTGGCCAGCGTGTCCGTGTCGGGGCTGCCAGGAAGCGCCGTGGCCAGCGCCAGGTACATCCCGGCGGCCGCCGACTGCGCCTCCCCCACCCCGGCCTGTACCGCCCGGTCCGCGCCTGCCTGCGTCAGCTGTCCGCTCATCACACCACCTCCACGCCAGACTCAAGGGCGTTGACCTGCGCCGGAGTCCAGGCCCCCGAACTGCCCAGCACCTCGTAGACCGGAGCGCTCTTGTACAGCGCATAGTTCGGGTCCACCGTCACGATCGCCTCCGTGTCGCCGTCGTAGTTGGTCCCCGAGTGGCGGATCAGGTGCTTCACGCTGTTGCTGCCCGTCTCGGCCAGCGCCGCCTGGAACAGCGCCTCGATCAGGTCCACGTCCACGATCTCCGCCGGCAGGTCCTCCAGCTCGAACAGGTCGATGTCGGTGCTGGTGTCACTGCTGATATAGTCGGTGGCGCTGGCTGGCACCTCGTCCACCAGGGCGTAGTTGTCCGCCCCGGCCGACGGCGTCCAGTCGTTCTGCGTCCCGTCCGCCGACGGCTTCAGCAGGTAGACGCCGCCCTGGCCGATCCAGGAGTTCTGCTGCGAGCCGCTGGTGTCGTTGACGGCGATGTCGTCGAGGTATTTCTTGGTGATCCCCGTGTTATTGCCAACGCCGTGGGCGCCGAAGCGGAAGGCCCGGATGCCGTCCGTGGACCCAACCTGGGTATCCCCGGTGTAGCTAATGTCCGTGGCGCCGTTCACCTTCACGGTCACCTGGCCGCCCGAATTGGCGATGCTGATATAGACCTCGATGACCCACCACGTGTCAGCGGTGAGCACCGCAGAGCCAGTGTCGACGACGGATCCCCCGGTCTGCCCGAGGGCTCCCGTCCCTCCCGTCTTCACCCGGAGGAGAAAGTCGTTGGCCGCAAGGCCAAGGGACAGGTGCGCGTCGCCCGCCTCGTCGAAGACCGCGAAGACGGCCTCGTAGCTGTCGTCGACCGTGCCTTCCAGACCGGTGTGCCGAAATGCGAACCGAACGTACAACTCGGTGGGGTCGTCGGCCAGGGTGTGGGTACAGTAGGTGTACGCGAGGACGGAATTCGCAAGGTTTTGCGGCCTCCAGGCGTACCCTCCAGTACGCACGGGTGTGGCCACAACCGCATCGACCAGGCCGTTGCTTCCGTAGCTCCCATTGTGCTCCAACACCTCGCCCAGCTCGAAGCCGGTTGTGAATCGTCTTGCCATGCGGACCTCCTAGACGTAGGTCTGTGTGAACTCCACGGTGACATCCGTGGTCCCAGCGTAGCCAGAGCTGGCCACCGTCAGCGTGCTGACCCCCACCGGGATCTCCAACCATCGCACCTTGCCTTCGTGTGTGATGTCGCCGCTGGCGTCCACCCCATCCACGTCGGCCTCCCAGCTCTCGCAATCGATGGTCAGCGTCTCACCGACGACGATCGAGTCGTTGAACTTCACCCACACGCTCCCGATGGTGAACGTCGGGTTGGCGATGGGTCCCGTCACCGTCAGCGTGGGGATGGCCACGTACGTCCCGTTGTTGGTGATGCCAATGTTCTGCGGGCTCGCCGTGATCGTCGTCGGCCCCACCGTCGTGGCCGCCGCGGCGTACCACCACGGGTCCGCCAGGAGGAACTCCACCACGAACGCCGACAGGTTCGTCCCCTGGGGCTGGAACTCCACGGCGTTGTTCACCTCGGCCGTGGCGTACCGTGTGACGCCGCCCATGGTGTGGCTCAGGGTGTGCTGCCCATCCCTGGCGAACAGCCCCCGCAGCGTGTCCAGGTTGGACAGCATCTGCACCTCGCTGCCCGCCTCGCTCCCGGTGGTCGGGTGGATGTCCCGCACCCACATGGCCAGGGTCAGCAGCCGTTGGTCGTGCTGCTTCGCCGTGTAGAGCCGGCCCCGCTTGCCGGGGATCACCACGTTGTCGCCCCGCCGCGCCGGCACGTCCACGGGAGCGCCCAGGAGCCGCACGTTGTAGGCGTAGGTGGTCAGGTCGACCCCGTCATACTCCCACGATTGCGCCACCCATCACCCCCTAATAGCCCACGTTCGACGTGGGCAGCGCCGGCGCTGGGGCATTGCCAGATGGAGCCGCAGGCGCCGGCTGCGCGTTCGATGAGCTCACCGGGTCCAGCACGCCAATGTAGGCCAGGTTGCGCAGCTGTCGTACCAGGCTGTTCTCCGAGGGCTCGCCCCGCGGGTTGTTGATCGTCACGTTGACGACCTGCCCGCCTCCGCCCCGGTCGTTGGAGCCGCCCCGCCCCGCAACCCGGGCCGGTACGTTGGCCGCCGGCAGCCGCGCGCCGTTCGGGCCGGTTACGATCGGCAGATCTGTCCCCATGGCCCGCCGCACGTTGGCCGCCATGCTGTTGGCCGCCCGAGCCGCCGCCCGCTGGTTCATCAGGATGCCCCTTGCGAAGGTCTCCGGCAGCGCCCGCCCCGACGCCATCAGGTCAGAGAGCGGCCCGATCTTGGCGTCCGAAGACGGCAGGGCCGCCCGCACCGCCGCCGCCATGGCCAGGGCCGCCGCCACGGCAGAGCCGGTCCGCGCCCTGATCCCCGACGCCACACCCTCGGCGATGGCCTCCCCGGACCGCCGGGCGTCGCTGGCCAGCCCCTGCAGGATGCCCACCACCTTGCTGCGCATGTCCTCCATGAGGCTGACCACGGTGTTGCGCATCTGGGTGGCGATGTTGGTCACGGTGGCCAGGATCGCCCGCCATGTCGTGGTGTAGTTGGCCATGATCGCCCGGTTGGTGGCCATGATGTTGCTCTTGACCGCCGCCAGCCACGACAACACGAACGCCATGAGCGCCGAGAGCATGGCCACGCTGTTGGCGTGCAGCGCCTGCAGCCAGGCGTTGACAATGGCCAGCGTGCTGGTCGTGAAGGTCGTGATGTTCGTGGCCAGCGTCTGCAGCCAGGTGGCAATCCACATCTGCAGCTCGCTGAACGTCGTGGTCACGTTGTTGCGCAGCACCGCCAGCCAGGCCATGATGATCGTCTGCGTCGTGGAGGTGGTGGTCGTGATGCTCTCCCGAATACCCGTCATGGCCTCCACGATGTTGTTCTTCAGCTCCAGGATCGCCCCGAAGTCCAGCGTGAAGCCGCCCCCGGCCTCCGCTCCGCCCCGGCCGCCGAAGATCTTCCCCACCAGCCCGCCGATGAGCTCGGCGCCCTTGGAGACGAGCTCCCCCAGCTTGCCCAGGAAGCCGTCCGTGAGCTGCCCCAGGAAGCCCAGCACCTTGTCCTTGAGCTCGATGATCTTGGCGACGATGTTGCTGACCAGCGTGCCCACCTTCTGGAAGACGCCGGTGTTGATCGTGTCCCAGACCCGCAGCGCCGTGCTCTTGACCGTCTCCCAGGCCCCCGCCCAGTCGCCGGCCAGGATCTGGAGCGCTACTGCGATGTAGCCCTTGATGTACTCAATGCCCGCCTGGACGATCGTCCTGATTCCGTCCCAGACAGTCTTGAAGAAGTTCTTGATGTTGGTCCAGGCGGTCTGGATGATCTCCTGCGCCCGCTCGGAGCTGATCCCCACCGACTCCAGGATGGCGGTAAAGGCCCGGGTGAACAGCTCGCCGATCCGCGGCCCAACCTCCTGGGCAAATGAGCTGATCTTCCCCCACACCCGCTCCCAGATGGCCCCGATGGCCTCCAGCTGGTGCTGGATCTGCCCCACCATCTGGTCAAAGGTGAGCTCGCCCTTCAGGAACCCGGCCACCGATGAGACGATCTGCTTGATCCGCTGGAATGTGGCCTGGATTGCGTTCCACACCACGTCCACCACATCCCGGATCCCCAGGAAGTTGTGCTTCCACGCCAGGTAGAGCGCCGCCAGCACGGCGATCACGATCAGGATCGGCGCTGCCACGGAGCCGATCGCCGCGCCCACCCCGGCCAGCACGCCTCCCAGGGCGCCGATCGCACTGATGATCTGCCCGATGATGATCAGCGCCGGCCCGATGGCTGCCGCGATCGCGCCGAAGATCAGGATCATCTTCTGCGCCGGCGCCGGCAGGTTGTTGAACACCCCCAGCAGCTTGTTGATCGCCGTCACCACCTTCAGGGCGATCGGCAGGAGGTGCTGCCCCAGCTCCGCCCGGGCGTCGGCAAACTGCGCCTTGGCGATGCGTGTAGCGTTGGCCAGGTCTTTCGACGTACGGGCGAAGTCGCCCTGGGCGTTGGCGGTCTGCTCCAGGATGAGGGCGTAGCGCGCCTGTGCCAGCATGGCCGGCGTCAGGGCCTCCGCGCTGTCCGCCAGACCCATCTCTAAAGCCTTGGCCTTGGTTGCCGTCGCACTGAGGTTGACGCCCAGCGTGCGCAGCGGCTCCACCTCGCCCACCAGGCCGGCGCGTAGCTTCTCCAGGGCGATCGTCGGGTCGATGTTGTTGAAGCTGGCCAGGTCGGAGGCCAGCTCCACCAGCGACATGCTCATCTCGGTGGACTTGTCGACGCCGATCCCCATGGAGGTGAACAGGTTGCCGAACGTGCCAGTCGCCTCCAGCGCCTGCTGTTTCGACTGGCCGAACGCCGTGGCCGAGGTCTCCGCCCACTTCTGGATCTGCGCCGCGCTGTCCCCAAACACCACGTCCACCTTGTTCATCGACTCCCGCAGGTCGCTGGCTGCGCTGATGGACGCCAAGCCCATGGCCGCGATCGGCAACGTCACACCGGCCGTCATCTTGGCCCCGAAGCCGGTCACGGCGCCGCCGATCTCCTTCATGGACTTGCTGAAGCCTCCGGCGGTCTTCGTGGCGGATCCAACCGCCTGCGAAAACCCGGAGGCGTCGCCCATGATTTTGACCATCAGCGTGGCAATCGTGCTCACGTTTCACGCCTCGCGTCACGGCCCCCGAAGGCCGCATTCAGCATCTCGACGGTGCTCAGCAGGTCTTTCGGCTCTTTCGTCTCGCCCGGCCCGAACTGCGGCATGAACTCCTGTGGCTTGAACGCCCGCTTGCCCTTGCCCCGGTTCACGTTGGCCACCGTGGAGGCCACGATGCCGGCCCGCAGGTCGGCCCGTTCCTCCCCAAACGGCTCCAGCCCGAAAAATGCCATCCACTCGGAGAGCTCCCGGCTGCTGATCCTGTCCAGGAGCTCCCCCACCGTCATGCCCAGAGCCAACGCTAACCGGAAGTAGAACCGTCGCTCTGGGCGTCGTCGAAACCCTCAGTCAGCTCCTCCAGGTCCTCGTCCGAGAGGCCGCTCAGCCGCTGGGTCACCTCGAACACCCGTTGCAGGGCCCCCGCGCTCTTCTCGCCCAGGGCCTTCACGTCCGAGTCGGAGAAGAGCCGCTTGCCCTCTTCGTCCACCACCGACAGGGCCACCAGGCGGGCGCGCACGTTGGTCCAGTTGAAGCGGATGTTCTTGCCCCGCTGCTGGACCGACTCGCCCTCGAACTGGTCTCGCTCCCGGCCGGTCAGGCTCCGCACCAGCACCGCCCCGCCCCACTCGGGGACCTCGACCTCCTCGACGGTGTAGTCCTGGGCCTGGAGGATCTGCTCACGCGTCAGAATCGGCATGCCCCCTCCTATGCCAGCGTCGGCTGGCCGGTGATCTTCAGCGTCACGGATGCCCGCAGCTCCTCAGCCACCGGCGCAGCGATCTGGAACGCCTGCACGATCGCCGTGAACTGCCAGGTCGTGTTGCCCGAGTCCGGGAACACCAGTTGGAAGTTGCGCCGGGTCCGCTGCAGGAAGTCGTAGATCAGGCCGGTGTCGTAGGCGTGCGTGGCCCCAGTGGGCACGAAGTTGACATCGAACGTCACCTCCCCGCCCCGCAGGATGGTGGCGACGTCCTCTTCCCACGCTCCCGCAGAGCTGTGGTTCGTCACATCCACGATGTCCGTCTCGAACCCTGGGCCGTCGATGTCCTTGACCTCGGCGATGGTCGTGAAGCTTTCGCTCACTGCCCCGTCGCCGATTTTCAGCAGGGTCCCGAATGCAGAAATTGCGTCCGACATTGCCCCCTCCTACGCCGGCAGCCGCAGCACGGCGAACATTACATCGGCCGCGCTGGCCTCGATATCGAGGTTGCCGTCTGTCTGTCGCCAACCATCCACCGCCAGGCAGGGGAAGACGGCGTACTCGCCGGCGCCCACACTGTAGGTGGTGATGTCCCCCGTTCGGTTCTTGTCGTCGGCGACGCTAGTGATCGTCACCGTCTGGGCGCCGACGTTGTCGTTTCGGACCAGGAGGATCTCCCTCCCCGTCAGGGGGAAGACTGCTCCGTCGGCGAAGTCGGCCCCCGCCGCCGTCCACGTGAAGTCCGCCGCGTTTGCCGTCAGCGGCAGGCTCGGATACTTGCCGATCATCTGCTGTACCGTCAGGGTCAGTTCCGCCATCGCCCGTTACCTCCACAGGTTTGGATTCCTGCTCCCGGGGCGCCGTCACTTCACGCCCCCGTTTGTCTGCTACCAGGACCGCCGAGGGCGGCGCAGGCGGCGGCCCGTGCCGCTCCCGCCAGTGGTCCTCCATCCTCGCCAGGTCCATCGTGTCGAAGGGGCACCGCGTGCACTGGTACGTGGTGAACCCCTTCCAGCTCCCGAGCGTGTACCGCCCGTCTTCCATGCTACCCCCTCCACCAGATCGTGGCATCCACCATGACGTGGTACACGCCAGTCGCTGGTTCGTAGTCGTCGACCTCGTTCTCCACGAAGGCCGGTTGCCCGTGGGCGTTCCGCCAGGTGTGCACCGCGCCCTTCACCTGCGCCCCCACGGCCACCGCCTCCATGTAGTGCTCCGCCCAGCACGAGAACTGCCACCGTGCCGAGTAGAGCCCCGAGTCCCCGTCGTGGCTGTAGCGGGTCGTGCCGCTGATCCGCTGGTAGGTCACGGCCGGGAGTGTCGGCGTCTGCGGCAGCCGGACCGGGTAGATCCGCTCGCCCACCAGCGCCGCCAGGCCCGCATAGTCCCCCAGGTGGCCCGCGATGTCCGTCTCGATGGTCATGCCACAGCCCTCATGATCTGGCTCCGCAGCACCTCGCCGATCTCCTGCGCCACCCGCTGCACGTTCTCATCGAACGCCGGCCGCATGTACGGCCTGGCCGGCATGTGCACCCGCTTGGCGAAGATCAGCTGGCCTTCGATCTCGAAGGCCAGGAACCGCGCCTGCCTGGGCGTGATCACCCCGCCAAACTCGTGGATCCGGGCGTACACCACGTCCGTGCCCACCATGACGGTGATCCGGGCCTTCGTCTGGCTCAGCACCTCCACGTGGATCGACCGGGAGAGCGTGCGGGTCAGCTTCGGCGCCTTGGTGGCTGCCGAGTTGCGGAAGATCGCAGCGCCCGACGTGAACGATGTCCTCAGCGCCTGCCCGGCCACCGCGCTGTCCAACTGCCGCAGCTTCCGCAGCAGCTCCTTGTCGCCCTCCAGCTCCACCCGTACCGTCGTCATGTGACCCGCTCCGCCCGCAGGTACGTCGTCTTGCTCTGGCCATCGTGGTCCACGGCCAGGATGTCGTAGTTCACGCCCCCCACCACCGCCCGGTGCTTCGCCGTGATGCTGGCGTAGTAGCCCCGCAGGGCAATGGTGTAGGTCGCCATGGCGTATGTCCGCCCGGGCTGCTTCACCTCGTCGCTCCGCCCGGTGGTCGATGGCGCCACCCGACACGGGATCGAGACGTGCCCCGACAGGTTCGACCAGGTGGGGCGCGGCTCGCCGGCCGCGTCCCGCGTCTCCGTCGCCTCCTGGATCGTGCAGGTCGACGGGTAGAAGGCGGCGAGCGCGGTCAGCATCCCCGGATGGATGATCCCCCGGTCAGGCATCCCGCAGCGCCTCCTTCTCCAGCCGCTCCCGTGCCGAGAAGTCGTCGTACACCAGCTCGGCGACGTCGAAGCCGTAATCGTCGTCGGCTTCCGCGGCCAGGGAGCGCAGCTGCGCCGCCCGCTTCATCAGGGCGTCGGCCAGCTTGGCGCCGTCGGTCTGCAGCTCCAGGATGCGGATCACCTTCAGTGTCAGCGCCTGGTCCGATGCGATGGTCTCCAGAGCCATGGCCGCGGCCTTGCGCACGTCGCTGGACTCCAGGGACAGGAACGCGTCGATCTCCTCGTCCTCGAAGATGTACGTGTCGTAGTTCCGGTCCGGAACCAGCATCCGCACCTGGCCGCGGCTCGTGCTCACATCGTACGTGAAGGCCATGCTACCCCTTCTTGCGCGTCGTGCGCGTCGTGCGACGTTTCGGCTCTGCCTCCGCCGGCTCCCGCAGCTCCACCGTACCAGGCTTGGGCTCCACCCCCTGGGCCTGTTTGTGCAGGAGTCTGCGGATCTGCTGCAGCTCCTCCATGCAGGCCCGGAGGTAGTAGGCTTCGGCGGTCACCGGCGGCGGCAGTGGATCGTGTCTCTCGGCCATGCTATGGCGCCACTTGCGCGTAGGCGAAGCGCGGGTCCAACTGCGTCCCGCCCAGGATGTGCCGCACACGGTACAGCACGTTGTCGGTAGCGAAGTCGCCCGTGAACGGACTGATCAGTCCGCCGCCCATGGCCACCTTGTCGCTGGCCTTCATGCAGATCTCCGGCGCCTCGTACCCGGACAGGAAGTCCATCTGCATTGCCTTGCCCTGGGCCGGATCGGCGAACAGGTACCAGGTGGTATCGTTGGTGGCCGACTGGTCCACGACCTGCAGGTACGGATCCACGTGCAGCTGGATACCCATCTGGGAGATCACGTTGGTGGTCGGATAGGGTGTGGCCGCTCCGCCCGCGCTCTCGGTCCACATCTTGAGCGTGGAGGTGAGGATCTGCCGCGCCGTGAACTCCAGCGGCGGCGGGACCACCAGGTGGATCCCCCGCACGGCGATCGGCTCGCCGTTCACGTCGGTCTGGGCCGCCATCAGCTCCAAGGTCGTTTCCAGGTTGGCGATGGTCAGCGGCAGTACACCCTGGTTCGTCACGTTCTGGCCATCCACGTCGGCGATCGGTGCGCCGAACAGCGCGCCGTTCGGGCCAGCCACGGCCGCATAGAGTGAGGTCACCTGGAACGCTTCGGTGCGGATGGCTGCATCGGCGAACCGCTGCGCGATGTCGCTCATGGCCCCCAGCGCGTCGTTGACCAGGGACTCCCAGGAGATGTCGAACTGCCGGCCGTACTTGTAGAGCTGGCGGGTGTAGTAGGCGTCCGACATGGGCGCCACCAGGTACTCACCCTTCTCCACCACGCGATCCAGGCGCGTGTCCTGGCCCTGGACCTTGTGCATCCTGGCTGCGTTGAAGTTCGGGAGCATGCCAACCGCGCAGTAGCTGCGCCAGTCAGCGAGGGCCGCGCGGTAGCGGGCCAGGATGTCCCGCTCCAGCACGAACCCGAACAGGTCGGGGAAATCACTCGTGGTGATCGCCTCTTTCAGCAGATACTCATGCCGGTGCGTGGGCAGCCGCTTGGCGTTGGTCAGGAGCTCCAGAGCCCTCCCCACCGCGGCTTCGCTTGGCTGGCCCCGCCCCACCGGCGCATAGCCGTCCCAGCCTTCCATCAGACTCAGAAACTCAGCCATTCTGTCAATCCTCCAGTTGTTGCTCCGGGTGGCTCGTATCCACCCGTTGGGTGACCAAGGTTGGCTCACCGGTGGCCGGATCGGTGGTCAGACCCGCCAGTTCGTACAACGGATCTTCCCCCAGCTTCTCCTGGGCCGCCCGGAGCTCTGCCTCGGTTTTCAGGTCGTGCAAAACCCTGTCGACTTCGGCGAGCGCGCCCCCCAGGTTCCAGAGGGCCTGCTCCACCTCGGCCACCCTGGCCTGGAGCTGGCCTTTCTCGTAGTGCAGATCACGGATCCTGCGCTCGTACTCCGCCTTGCGCTCGCCCAGCCATTTCACCAGCATGTTACGCCGCCGTGCTCAGGCCGATATAGTAGACCGTGCCGTCCACGATCACCCGCAGAACCTTTGCCAGGCTCGCCACCCAGGCGCTGTGGTTCTGGAGCTGTGTTGCGCTCAGGCCCACGAACGAGAACACGTTGTCCGCCGTGGCGGCGCCAGTGGCGTCGCCACCGTTGACGAAGCGGTGGATGCTGTGCTCGGTGGCCCCGCCGTAGTCTGTCGCGTCGCCCGCGGCGTAGAGCTCCGACATGCCGCCAGCGACGGTCCCACCCACGTGGGCCGCGTCCTTGTGCAGCAGGGTGGCCCGCAGGCCGACGCCCAGGCCGGTGATCAGACCGTCGTCTCCATACTCCAGCCCGAAGTGGCCGCCGTGCACGCCCCCGCCGATCGTCTCGTTGACGATGGTCCGGCCGCGGATGGCCTCGCCGCCGCCGTTCTGCGCACCAGCCAGCTCCAGGGACAGGTACTGCCCGCGGATCTCGTTCCCGCTGGTCGCGGTGGACTTGTAGCGGTAGTCACGGAACCGCTTGCTGGCCGTGGAGCTGGTATAGGCGGCGGACGACGTGCCCACCAGTTCCTCTGCGTCATCCGGGTCGAAGTGCACCTTGACGGCGCAGACGCCGTTCTCTCCAGCGCCAATGGTGGTGATGGCGTAGCCGAAGTGGCGGTGCGTGTTCTTGTTGCTGTTCTTCGAAAGCACCCCGGTCGACTCGTTGATGTAGATCCGATCGCCCTGCGCCACCGCATTGTTGCCGGCCTCATCCGTCCCGTAGACGGTCAGCCACCAGATCCCCTCGGTATCGATGGCGATGTAGTCAGTGGCCGCCGCCGCGCTGTTGAAGGCGACGCCCACGCCGATGTCCCCGAAAACCACCGGGTCGCCCTTGTCCACGAACCCGTCCGCGTGGGTCGGGTGGGTCAGGAGCGATTCCAGGACCGTGACGTGACGGCCCTCATAGGTCGAACTTGCTTCCTCGCCGGCCGTGTGGCCAGTTGAGACGTAGATTGGCATCTCGTTTTACCTCCGCTCGTCGCTCGCGCGTTCCTCTAGTGGCCCTGGACAGCCAAGGCCGCCAGCTTTTCAGCCTCATCCGCCCCCTTGCCCTGGCGGATGTAGTAGGCCTTGTAGCCCTCGTGCAGGTTGGCGCCCTCGTCCTCGCTGCCAGCGCTGCCCATGCCCTTGATCGCCCCAGTCCCCAGCACCTTGGCCAGGTACTCCAGCTCGGCCTTCACCGCCTCATCGATGATGGTGCTGAACGCCTCCTGGTCGAGCTGGCCATCCGTGACCGGCGCCTGGGCCGCGAGGTTCTCCCGCAGCCGGGTCCGGGTCATGGCCGGCATCTCCACCTTCTCCAGGGCCTGGGACACGAAGTCCTGGGCCTCTCGGAGCAAACTCGCCTCCCTCATCCGCTGCAGCTCCGCATTCGCCGCGGCGAGGTCCTCTTCCGCCTGGTCCTTGGCCTCTTGCAGGGCCTTGACCTCTTCTTCGTTCACTGCATTCACCTCCGGCTCTGTAGTCGCGGCCCTCCGCCGCGCCGATTCGAACAGTTCCAGCACCCGACCGCCTGCGCCGGGCGTGGTCACGAAGTCCACCGAGTGGGCCGACACGATCTCCGTGACGATCCGCCCCTCCCGATCCTCCGCTTCCCCGGGCTCAGCCTTGCCCAGCGCACGGATGCTGACCCCGATGTGCGGCGCCAGTTCGTCGATGGCTGGCCCGAACGCTTCGAAGACCTTGGCGTCCGCATAGAGGCCCGGCCCTCCCGGCCCAGCCTCCACCCACCTGGCGTCAGCCACCAGCTCCGCCGCCAGGTCCCGCAGCGAGCGCTCCGGCCGCTCCGCCTCCTCAGTGATCGTCGGGTGGTCCCAGAACATCTTCAGGCCCTTCTTGAACACCCTGGGGCCGTCCCGCTCCAGGAGCTCCGGCGAATAGAAGCCCGAGCTCCCCCAGCCCGGCTGGATGATCTTGACGGGGATCGTGCCGTCATCCCGAACAGCCCGCTCCACCAGGGGGACAATGCCGCTCTCGATTACTTCTGCCCCCTCCGGCGCGTCCGGCGCCACCGTCCACCGACCCCGCTTGAACAGCGCCGGCGCGTTGTCCGTCATGGCCTGGTGAAAGGCGTCCAGGGCGTCCCCGATGGCCCCCGACATGGCGATGCGCTCCTCCCGAGTCACATACCCATTGCCGAAGAGGTCGTCTGCGATGTTGGTGAAGGCTGCGTGAATGCGGCTCTCCAGCCACTCGGCCACGTTGGCAGCCTCTTCCAGTGACGCCGCCTCTTTGATCCCGCCTGGCATCTCGTCTGCGCCCTTGTCTGGGTTCGCCTTGCGCCAGGCCGATCGCACCTTGCGCTTGACAGCCGCCAGGTCATCAGCGGGGATCTGCACCTTCTGGCCCCGGAAGCCAGGCCCCAGGGCCGCCGCAGCTGCCCCCACGATCCGCGCATCCGGCTTCCCGCCAGGCGTCGATGTGAGCCGCAGCTTCCAGGTCGACGGCTTCTGTGGGTCTGGCACGTAGGCGTAGTCGCCAGCCGGAAAGTCCTTGCCGTCCTCCCGCTTCGTCACCGCCTCGTCCAGTCCCCGCAACCGCCGCTCCGCCTCCGTCCGGGCGTCCCGCTCCTTCTGGAGGGCCGACCGCAGCCCACGGGTGTGGGCCTCCAGCAACTCCCTGGTCTCCAGTGGCTGCTCCGCAAACCATTCCTCAAAGGACAGCATCTCGCTTACCCCCCACTTCCCACTCTTTGAAAGAGCTCGTCACAACGGCACCCAGGGAACCGCAGTGGGTGCATGTGCCCGCTCGAATGCTCCTGGTCGATCGGGATCCACCCGTCCGCCTGGTTCGCCTGGCAGCCGGCGCTCACTCGGTCGTCGCCCATGGTGCTCCAGTACTTCTCCATCTCGACCCCAGCGTCCCGCAGGTCCTGCGCCACGATCCAGTTGCCAGCCTCGTACGCCTCGCCAGCCTCCGTCACGGCCACCAGGTGCGCCCGGCTCCTGATGTGCTGCTGCGGCTTGCCGATGGCGAACTCTTCGAAGCGCTTGGTGATCTCCTTGGCCATCCGGTCGTAGCTCCAGCCCTCGTCCACACCCTGGGTCACGATCCGCTTGATCTCCTCCCGGGTCGTCTCGTTGATCCGGGTCACCAGTGCCGCACCGTGCTCCCGCAGGTAGGCCACGGCCCGGGGGTTCTTCAGATCGAAGCTCCCGATGATCTCCCCCGCCCTCAGGTCCCTGGCCATCGACGTCCCCGCCGCCAACAGCGCCGCCCGGGCTGCGACCTGGATGGGGTCCTCGAACAGCTGCCCCGTCTCCATGGTCACGGTCAGCCAGATCGCCAACCACTTCCCCTCGTTCAGGGCCTCGCTGAACTCGCCCCGCAGGGCGCCGAACCGTTGCACGAACAGCCGCCCCTGTCGCCGGAACGCCCGCTGCATCGCCCGCTCCAGCTTCCGCTCGATGGGCGCCAGAGCTCGCCGCTTCGACGCCCGGTGCGCCCGCTCGCAGAACAGGTCCAGGTCGTCCAGGAACCGCTCCAACGCATCAGCCAGGACGTCAGCCGTGGTTGCCATAGCGCCTCACAAACTGGGAGATCGCCTCCCGCAGCTCGCCAACCGCCTCGGCCATCTGCGCCTCGGCCGGCCGCACCACCCCGTCCGGCGTCTCCTCATCCGGCGGGTAGAGCGTCTCCATCAGGGCGTCGATGTCCTCCTCGCCCAGGGCGCTCAACAGGAGCCGGGTCAGGGTGGGTCCGCCCATGGTGCCTGCCGGCGGCATGCCCCGCAGCGTCGCCGCGTCCACGATGGCCCCCACCCGCTCGCCCACGTCGTGCTCCAGAAGCTCGGGGAAGTCGACCCGCACCGTGGCGTCCCGCTCTCGCAGCTCGCCGGTCTCCGGGTCCTCCACCTGCTCCAGGTGGACGATGGGCGTCCCGTCGTCGTCGGCCTCGATGGACCCTCGGAGCAGGCCCCGCGGCGCCCGTACCGCCCATTCGATGGCGTACGCACAGAGCGACCGGAAGATGTCCGCCCAGAGCGTCTGGCGGGCCAGCATCTTGAGCTCCGTCGGCCGGTCCAGGCTCTTGGCCGTGGCCAGCGTGCCCACCGACACGTCGCCAAAGAAGCTCTCGGGCAGGCCCGTGGAGGCCGCCACCATCAGCAGCAGCCGCCGGCCATCCTCCGCCGAGGTCGTCGCCCCGGCTGTCCGCACCGGCGAGAGGCCCACACCCTGCTGGGCGATGAACGCCGCGCCCGTCACCGGCGGCGGGTTGCTCTCCGTGGCCGTCGTGGAGCTGCCGTACGTGCTGCCCAGCTTCGTCTTGGCCGCCGAGACCGCCGCACTGCCGCCCTTGACCCGCACGTTCCAGGCGAACCGGGCGTAGGCCCGCACGATGGTGGACCAGTCCTCCAGGAAGTTCTTGTAGGCCTTGGCCCAGTCCAGCGCGGCGTAGACCTCGGAGACGCCGAAGCGCATGTCCGTCAGGCAGCCCACCCGGACGTGGTAGACTGGGGACTCCCACTGCACGGACAACGTGGCGCCGCCCACCTGCACGCTCTGGGGCTTCGTGGCCGGCGTGTACCGCCAATCTGGGTACAACGCCTCGTGCTGCGTCGTCTCCCCGCCGATGCTGCGTTGGGTCCAGCTCCGGCGGTAGTACCAGGGGTCCTTGCTGTCCTCGGGGTTGCAGATGACGTCGTCCACCTCGTCGACCGGGATGGTGCGCACCCGCAGCCGGCCGTTGAGTTTGTTGGGGAACAGCACGAAGAACAGGTTGCCGAACAGGGTGAGCTCGGTCTCTTTCAGCATCCGGGCCTGGTGCGACGTCAGCTCCGCCTGGTTCTTGGCGTCGCCCATGAACTGCTGCACCACCCCGTTGACCAGGTCATCCTCGGCCTGCACGTTGACGCCCTGGCCGAAGACGTAATGGGCCTGGATGTTGACGCCCCGCTGGATCAGCGGGTTCTTCAGCCAGAACAGGCGGGTCAGGTGGTTGATGTTCCGCAGCCCCTGGCGGCTGAACTCACGCTCCACTTCCTGGCCGATGCGCTGCCAGCCGATGTCATCCCGCTCCAGCTCCACCAGCCGCTCCTGCAGGAGCTCCAGGTTGCCGGCCTGCTGGCTGATGGTCTCCCGCAGCTCCGCCAGTTGGCCCCTGTTCAGTTGTTCGCCCAGACGTTGCAGAACGCTCATGGCTGCCTCACAGCGGTGAGATCTCCACCGGGTCGTGGTACACGTAGACGCCCTCCTCCACCGGCGGAGGCCCCAGCATCCCCAGGACGCCATACCGCAGGGCGTCCAGCATGTGGTATCGGTTCTTGCCCTTGATCCGCTCCGTGGGCTGGCCACCGGCGTCCAGCTCCCGGCTGTACGTGTTGAATTCGTCCACCAGGTGGTCGCAGCCCCGAAACACGAAGAGCTGCTTCGCCTTCAGCAGCCGAATGATCGTGTCGATGCCAGATTCCACCTCGGCGATCGGCGGCTCTTGCAGCGGGATCCCCTCCGCCGCCCAGTCCCAACGGTACTGGTGCTCGCTCTTCGCCCCGCCTGCCCAACGCACCACCCGCTCCCTGGCCGACAGCTGCCGCACCGCCTCGCAGTGCTCCGGCGTGGTCCGCCCGCCCTCCAGGTACTCGCGGTAGACGTAGTACGCCTGCCGCGCTGGGTCCTCTGCGATCCAGAGGGCGCCGGTGTGCAGGGGTCCTGGGTCGACGCCAAAATAGCGTGGCCACTCCACAGGGATCGGGAACGGATCCACCAGGTGGGTCGCCTCGTCGAAGTCGCCGTAGATCAGGCCGGCTGGCCTGGCAAACTGGCCGCCGTACATCATCAGGAACTTCCACAGCGGCATGGTCCGCCTGGCTCGCTCGAACTCCCGCCTGGGGAACAGGGGATTGACGATGCTCTCGGCCTGCACGACCAGGTGATCGGGGTCTCCCGCCTGCCAGGGGTCGAACACCTGCGTCTTGAGCCAGCCGAGGTTGTACGGCGTCGTCGTGCCCAGAACACGGCCCTCCGCCAGCGCCAGGCGCCGCTGGACGGCTTCCCAGGCCAGAAGCGTGAAGTCGTCGTGGCCACATTCGTCCATCCACGCCGCCCGGGCTGTGGCGGACTCCAGGCCGCCGGCCGCGTTCGCCGACCGCAGGATGATGCGCCCCCACATGGGGTCGTCGGCCCGGCTGGCCCAGAACTCCCCCCGCTCCGGGTCCCTCAGCTCGATGATCCGCTCGCCGGACCAGTACCGCCCGATCCCCAGGAGCTGCTCGAAGACCGCGCGCATCTCGGGCAACATCTTGAGCTTGAACAGGTCGTAGGAGGCGGTAGCGGCGATGTAGTCGCCCTGCCCCCGTCGCCTGATCTCCCGCTCCAGCCACCAGGGACCGAAGCTGGTCTTCCCGCTCTGCGTGCCGGCGATGAACCACGTGAAGCGCCGATCGCTGCGCCACACCTTGGCCTGGGCCACGTGAAACCGCAGTTGGAGCTGCTGGCCGTTGATGCGATACAGGCTCATTCATCCGCTTCTTCGCCCTCTGGCGGCAGGATGGCCACGACCTCACGGAAGGCGATCTGGTCGCCCTGACTCGTTACGTCCATCTGCTGCTTGCGGCCGCCAGTCTCCTTGGCCAGGTCGTCCAACGTCGCCCGGTACTGGTCGATGAGTGCAGAGTTGAACCGTACGAGGTCGACCCGCTCGGCATGCTCACCCCCGCCGATCTGCTTCACGTCGGGCAGCCACACCTTGTCACGGCTGCCACGGTCGGATTCGTAGGCGATCTCCCTCTCCAGGAAGTCCAGGAGATCCTTGAGCTTCTGCACCCGCTCATGGACCAGGGCGGCGCCGCTGGCCAGGATCTCCTCGACCCGGGCCGTCTTCTCCGCCTCAATGTGGGCGTCGTAGGCCTCGGCGCGGGCCTGCCAGCCGTAGCGAGAGGACCAGGTGGCCAACGTGCGCAGATGCTTCGTGGGCGGCTGGCTTGATGCATCCCCGACGTAACGCCGTTGCAGCTTGGCCAGGCTCCGGCCGGGACCCATGCGGAGGTAGTCGTTGCACGCGATGACGTGCCGACTGCCCTCCCCCTGTCCCTTCTCGCCTACGATCAGCTCAGGCACCGTGCCCCCTTAACGCAAAAAGCCGAGACTACCCCCACAGCTCTCGCTGGGAGAGATAGTCCCGGCCCTTCTCACGGTAACCGACGCCCCTGCAACCTCACGGCCGCAGGGCTATGTTGTCAATCAGGCAACGTCTCCAGGTGCTCTGTCCGCTTGACCTGCACGCTGTTGCCGGCACAGTCAAACGTGATACTGAGCTTCGGCGTCGTCTCCAGAATCTCCTGGTGCTGCACGAGGTACCGGATGATGCGCCTCAATCGCGGCGTGAGCTGGACAGCACATCCATGCCGCTGAACCTCGATGCCGTTGCCCTCTGTCATGAGTCTACCACCACTGCCGGAATATGTCAATACCCTCTTCCGCGGCACACGTACGTACGTATCCGTACGACCTGTCCGCCCCGCACGCACCCCCGCACGCCCAAGAGGGGAGGGGGATCACTCGCCGGCGCCCCTCGCAACCTTCTCCAGGTACTTCCGAAACATCAGTCGCCCCCGCCCCGTCAGTCGTACGCCCTGGTTCGGTGACTTTGGGTTGCGCCAGATGATGTACCCCTCTCGCAGCAGCTCCGCCCGACATGCCCGATACTCGTTGAGGCTGAACGGCTTGCCTGCTCCGCTCCAGCGCTCCTCGGCCAGCGACTCGCCAA